>Ga0222429_100129_pt1 | contig 122556 bp, 93 predicted proteins | sample 1B50Ametagenome_FD_182475 | JGI IMG/M metagenome (GOLD analysis project Ga0222429, IMG submission 182475) | Enriched microbial communities from leaf-cutter ant dump, University of Wisconsin, Madison, United States - 1B50A (version 2) | ecosystem: Environmental > Terrestrial > Nest > Insects nest...
CGGATCTATGCGACGGTCGTCAGCGCGCCGCGCCCCGGCACCGTAATCGTGGATGCGGGCTCGAAGACGCTCTCGAGCGACACGAGTCCTCATCGGAGAGGCTACGGCTATTTGCCGGACTACCCGGACGCATACGTAGAGCGGCTCAGCGAGGAGCATGGCATCCTCTCGGTACCGGACGATTGTCCGCTTCGTACTGGGGACGTCGTGGAGATCATTCCGAATCACTGCTGCACGGTCGTCAATCTCCACGACGAGCTATATGGGGTGCGTAGCGGCCGGGTGGATCGAATGTTGACAGTGGACGCCCGAGGGTGCGTCAAGTAAGCTTTGCCAACCGGTTGACTTGTAAGACGTATTGGAGTATTGTAATGACTTTTGTAGCTGACTCAAAAATAAAACAGCCAGGAACCTAGTATTGGCACGGGTTCAAGGCTGTTTTATCGTTTGTATGGTTGGAAAAGTCAAGATCTATCGACTGGAACTGGATAGCAAGCCTGGTTTGTGGTGTAATCTTCATAGAACATTTCGGCCGGAGAGATATCATGCCCTTCAAATCCAAGAAAGACGACAAAACCCGGTTACAGCATCCCAGCGACTGCGAACGTGGTCCCTAACCCGACAAGACCCGGTTACAGCACCTCAGCGACTGCGAACGTGGTCCCTAAGACGACAAAACCCGGTTGCAGCATCCCAGCGACTGCGGACGTGGTCCCTAACCCGACAAAACCCGGTTACAGAGTATAAATAACGTTACTTCAGGATCGTTCTACTAGGCCGTGTTGAACATTCCGAAATTGTTGGATCATCAGATATAAATATTCCATGAAAGCGCTATAAATTATCCTACTTCCTCTCAAGTTTCTTTCCGTATAATTTTGTTATAGATCGAGAAAGCGCTTGAGAGGAGAACCTATGAAGGAGATCGGCACACACCCCGGAATTTTGCGTCATTTGCCTGCGAGTGGAACATGGAAAAAAGTGCGGCGCATGAAAGTCCTCTATTTGCTCATGGTTGTTCCCGCGGTGTTCGTATTTGTTTTTAATTATATGCCGATATACGGGATTCTGATGGCATTTAAAAACTACAATTACGGCAAAGGCATTCTCGGCAGCGATTGGAATCAGTTCGCCTACTTCAAATCGATGTATCACGACGACTATTTCCGCAGAGCGCTGTGGAACTCCATACGCATTAATTTGCTGAGGATATTGATTGATTTTCCCGCGCCCATCCTGTTTGCCCTGCTGTTGAATGAAATGAAGCACCTGATGTACAAGCGGGTGGTGCAAACGATCTCTTATCTGCCGCACTTCATGTCATGGGTGGTCATCGGCAGCTTCGTCTATCACTTGCTTTCTCCAGACATGGGGATCGTCAATGCCGTGCTGCAATGGTTCGGGATCAAACCGATTTATTTCATGACGAACAGTCATTTGTTCATTCCCGTATTGTTGACGGCATTCGTCTGGCAAGGTGTCGGTTGGGGTTCGATTATTTATTTGGCCGCGATCAGCGGCATTGACCCGACCCTGTACGAATCCGCGGAAATCGACGGCGCCAGCCGCTGGCAGAAAGCGGTTCGCATTACGATCCCGTCCATCGTTCCGGCCATTGTCATCTTGTTCATCCTGACGTTGTCCAACATTCTGAACGCCGGGTTTGATCCGATCTTCAATTTGTACAATCCACTTGTCATGAATGTGGCGGACGTGATCGATACTTACGTATACCGCAAGGGGTTGTTGGACTTCCAGTTCGGCTATGCGGCGGCAGTCGGCTTGTTCCAAAGCCTGATCGGACTGGCGCTGGTGTATGCCTCGAACCGGATCATCAAGCGGTACAGCGATTTTGGCATTTGGTAATTTTCCAGAGATTCGGGGGTGAAGGTTCATGATTGCCGCACCAAACAAAAAAATCGGTTGGTTCGATGTTATCAGTTATTTCATGCTGGCGGTGTTCTGCTTTTCCGTTCTGTTGCCCTTCTGGGATATGCTGCTGTTGTCCATCTCCGATCCCAAGAAGACAGCTTCATTGGCCTTGCGCTTGTGGCCGAAGTCGTTCTCCCTGGATGCTTACGAGTTCGCCTTTTCCTATAATAAAGTTCCGCTTGCCTATCTGGTTACGATCGGCCGAACCGTCTGCGGAACGGCGCTTACCTTACTGCTGGTCACGCTTGCTGCCTATCCGCTGTCCAAGAGAGAGCTTCCGTTCAGAAATTATTTCACCAGTTACTTTCTGATTCCGATGTTTTTCGGAGGGGGCTTGATTCCCACCTATCTGATCATTCGCAAGTTGGGGCTTATCGATAGCCTGCTCGTTTATATACTGCCTGGAGCCGTCGGTTTGTTCTATGTGCTTCTGGTGCGCAATTTCTTCATGACGTTGGAGAAGGAGATCGAAGATGCGGCGTTCATTGACGGCGCCGGACATATCCGGATTCTGTTTTCCATCATCGCGCCGTTGTCCAAGCCGGTTCTGGCCACGATTGCGTTGTGGGCGATGGTGGGGCATTGGAATGCCTGGTTCGATGCGTTGATCTATATTCGGGATGCCGACAAGCTTACGCTGCAAGCCATCCTGCAGCAGTTGCTCAGCCAGGCCAGCAGTACCATTCCTACGGATACCCAGAACTTCAACACGCTCAATCCGGATAAATACGTGACGGGCAAGTCGTTTCAGGCGGCTCTGACGATCATCACCATCGGGCCGATCGTGCTGGTATATCCCTTCTTTCAGAAATACTTCGTGCAAGGCATCATGATCGGATCGATCAAAGGATGAGGCTGCGAATCCTCTTGTTTTATCACCAGATTAAAAGCGGGAGTGAGTGGAGATGAATATTGCGCGTATAGCCCCTCTGGCTTACACGCCGGGACGGTTGGAGTATTTCTCCTTTATCCGCGGCGGCATCGGAGCGGATTACCACCAGGAGCCTTGCTTCTACACGCTGAACAACGGCGAAGTTGTGATGCATTGGGGGGCTTATGACTTTGATGAATGCTCTCCCAACATGGTCAGACTCTATTCCGTATCGAGAGATAACGGCCTGACCTGGTCGGATCCGCAGGTCTATATGGCCGATCAACCGGGTGGCGTGCCTTACTCCGTTATGATGCTCAAGCTGCGCGCGACCGAGAAAGCATTGATGGTCCATACCCGCACGAGGCATCATATCGAAATTGACGGGGAACGGCGCGTAGCCGTTGCCGGAAGCGATTACTTCAAGAGCCAAACCCGGGTATTCATCCGCCGGTCGATCGATCAAGGAAGAACATACGATCACGGAGAAGAATTGCCTTGCCTGGCGATCAGCGGAGGGAAGCGCTTGCCAGGGGTCGATTTCTACGGGGCGCCGAACGAGCTGTTGCAATTGCAGAGCGGGCGGATCCTGGCCGCATTCAGCTTCATGGATCCTGCGCGCTCGAGCGCCGAACGCAAGGAGCAGCATTTTACGGGAGTCGGCATGCTGTCTGACGACGAGGGCAGAACCTGGCGGCGGGGCGGCGAGATTACCGTCGACACGCCGCGGGGTGTGATGGAGATGCAGATCGTGGAGATTGCCCCGGATCGGCTGTTCTGTCTGTTCCGCACCAAGGGGGGGTATCTCTATCAGACCGTGTCCGGGGACGGCGGCGAAACCTGGAGCGGCTCTGTTTCCTCATCGTTGCCGGCCCCGGAGTCCATGGCGCGCATGATCAGGTTGCGTAGCGGAAATCTGCTGGTTGTATGGAATCATGTCTCTTCTCTGACGCAGGTGCCCCGCTATCCGTTGGCAGCAACCTTGTCCGTGGACGGCGGTCGTACCTGGCGAGAACCGCGCATTATCGCGAATGAAACCGGAACGAATCAACTCAGCAACCACGGAATGATTCAGCTTGAAGATGGGAGAATCCTGCTCGGAATCAGCCATTACCGGGATACCCGACCGATGGCGAGCGACCTGGATATGGCCATTTTCGATGAGCAATGGCTGCAAGCCTGACAGAGCAATCATGATTAGGGAGCCCGGGCGTGCAGCTTGGAGCGGCGGCGATCCATTGGAAAGGGTGATGAGTATGTAGCAGCCGAAATCGTGCATGCTTGCAGGGCAGAGTTCAACAAAACGGGAGGTTGTTCGAATGATCAAGAAAAGGTCTATCGTTATTGTTGTAGCGATCGTGGTTATGACTATGGTTCTGGCTGCATGCAACAAAGGGAACGAGGAAGCGGGAACGCCAAGCGGCAAGGCATCGTCGGCGGCGCCATCGTCATCGTCCTCTGTCGCGCCGTCTCCTGCAAATCCCTACGAGAAGCATTTCGACATTTCTTATCTTTCCACCAATTTCAACACGGGAGTGGTGGAGGGCGACTGGGTTCAGAAGCAGTTGGAGAAGCAACTGAATATTTCGATCAAGCCGGTCAAGGTAGATCGTGCCAACAGACAACAGGTTGAATTGATGTACGCTTCAGGAGAGACGCCCGACTTCGGCTGGCAGGGTCCGGGCTCCAATACGCCGCAAGGCTTGCTGGAGCAAGGCGTGATTCGCAGCATTCCCCGCGAGATGATTGAGACGTATGCGCCTTCGTACGCCAAGCTGCTCAGCGATTACCCGCAAGGCTGGAAAATGTACGAGTCCCCGGACAATCCGAATGAGCAGATGGGATTGTCGGCCTATGCCGAGAATCCGTCCATTGGCTTCGTAGCTTTCTACCGTCTGGATTGGCTCGAAAATCTGGGAATCAAGCCGCATGGCGAAATGAAGGCGCTTGATGATGCCGGGAGAATCCAGTATACCGATACCGGATTCACCAAGGAGGAATTCCTGAATATTCTCCGGGCATTCACGCAGGACGATCCGGATCAGGACAAGCAGAAGAATACTTACGGCATGACTGCGTGGGCAACACAATTCGACTGGACGTGGGGTCAGCTTTCCGGCTATGACGGGTTTACCACTTATAACCTGGAAGAGGACGGCAAAACCATCGAATGGTACATGTCCAACAAATACAAGGAGTTTCTGAAAGAAGCGCAAGCCTTGTATCAGGAAGGGTCCGTCGACCCGGAGTTCGCAACGACGGATTACAATTTGTGGAACGAGAAGATTGCCGGGAACAAGGTCGGATTCTGGATGACCATGAGCGATTATATCGGCGCCGACTATGCGATCGACCGCGCGCCGCAATTGTTGCTGAACAACCAGCCGCAAGCCAAAATTCTGGTCACGCCTTCGCCCGGCACGAAACTCTTGTTTTTGCAGCCTTATACGGGCAATGTCGCCTTTATCGGCAAAAATGTGAGCGACGAGAAGCTGATTCGTATTCTGCAATGGTTCGAATACATGTATTTCGATCCGGACGCCCAGGTGTATACGAGGTACGGGCAGGAAGGGGTTCAATACAATTGGGAAGGAACTCCGCGGGCATCGGCCGTCTTACCGATCAAAGACGCCCCTGCGTATACCAATTACAATGGGAACTTTATTGCGAACAAGGAAACCCTGTCATGGACGCTGAACCCGCTGTTTGCCAAAGTAAAAGCAATGGCCACCACCGAGCCTTATAAGAAGCTGGCGATCAACCCCTACCGTTCCGATTTCTTGAACCAAACGAAATACTCGGAGATTCGGGGAGAAATCAACGCCACGATCGATACGATTGTCACCGAGTTCCAATTCAATGCAATCAGTGGAAAACTGAATGTCGATGCGGAATGGGCGGGCTATCTGAAGAAGCTGGACGATGCCGGACAGCAACAATCGCTGGCTGAATTGAACAAAATGCCGTTAACTTCCGATTTCGTCAAATAGTCCAGGGGGAAAGTCTCTCGGTTGTCTGCCGACTGCCGATAGACTTTCCCCGTTCCCGATCACAGGCCCGGAAGGAATGGGAATAACGATGGAGAGAAAGCCCTTCGAATTAAGGGAGAGCAGGGTGCTGCGCAAGTTGCGGGCCGGCGAGATGGTTTATTGTACGAAGATCAACCTGGCGGATACCCGCGTATTGGAAATTGCCTCCGCTGTATCCGGCGTAGATTGTTTGTGGACCGATATGGAGCATATCGCCAACGACTGGTCTGCAATTGAGAAGATGACATTGGCGGCGAAGGCGCATAATGTAGACCTGCTGGTGCGGGTGGCTCGCGGCGCCTACAGTCATTATATCAAGCCGTTGGAGCTGGACGCCGCGGGCATCATGGTTCCGCATATCATGAGCTTGCGGGATGCCAAGGAGATCGTTTATTATACCAAATTTCACCCTGTAGGCCGGCGCCCGATCGATGGAGGAAATGCGGATGGCCTCTATACGAATATCGGGATGGCGGATTACATTCGGCAAGCCAACGAACGGCGGTTCAATATGTTGCAAATCGAAGACCCCGAGCCTTTGGAAGAGCTGGAGGATATCATTGCTCTGGAAGGTGTCGATATCGTTTTTTTCGGCCCCGGCGATTTCAGCCAGGGGATTGGGGCTCCAGGTGAATGGGATCATCCCAAGATTGCTGAAACACGGAAACGCATTGCCGAGTTGGCATTAAAGCATGGCAAGTATGCGGGAACGGTGGGCGGGGTCGGGAACCTGGAGGAACTGGCGGCAATGGGCTATCGCTTCATCAGTATAGGGGCGGATGTGGTCGGATTGAGCGAATATTACAATCAGTTGTATAACGGCATTAGCGGGAAACAGGAAATTCTGCAAACGAAACTCTATGGAATGGCGGACAGTTGACGAAAAACAATAAAAGACTGCAGGGTCTGGGGTTGCCGTTAATAGATAGCGGGAGTGGTCGGAATGGATGTGATGGATTTATTTTCATTGAAAGACAAGGTTGCGCTCTTGGTTGGCGGTTCCGGCCGTTATGGTCGGCAAATCGCGCGGGCGTTGGCGCAAGCCGGCGCGGTCACTTATGTTACAACACGGAATAAGGAACGAATAAACGCGTTGGAGCTGCAATTTCGGGAAGAGAATCTTTCGCTTCATGTTGTGTATATGGACCAGTCGGTTGAAGCGTCCATCATAGAATTGCGCAATCGCATCATGAATGAGCATGGCAGAATCGATATACTGGTCAATAACGCAGTTGCCCGGCCGATCAGGGATTGGAACGATGACACGGCGCTTTTTGCCGAGAGTATGAAGGTCAATGCGACCGGAATTTATTCCGTCACGAAAGTGATTGGAAATGTCATGGAACGGCAGAACAGCGGCTCGATCATTCATATAGGTTCCATCCAAGGGATGATTGGACCCGATTCGACCTTGTACGAAGGGCTGGGCTTTCATGGATTTGTGCCGGATTATTTCTTTCACAAGGGCGGCATGATCAATTTCACCAAGTTCGTGGCCGGCTATTACGGGAAGAGCCATGTTCGCTGCAATTGCGTCAGTCCGGGGGGAATCAAGTCGGTTTCCGTCCCGCCGGAATTTGAAGAAAGGTATAGTCGACGCACGTTTTTAAACCGAATGGCCAATGATACAGACCTCATGGGAATTATTGTGTTCCTGGCGTCGGATGCTTCACAATATATTACGGGCGTCAATATTCCTGTGGACGGCGGTTATACGGCCCAATAATGTCAAGCCAAACGGGAGTTGCCATGTTGCGATTAGCGATGCTGGGGATGGTTGACGGCAATGCGCACCCTTATTCATGGAGTGCCATTCTCAACGGTTACGATGCTGCCGAGATGTCGATGATACCGCCAGAATTCAAGGGAATTCCGGAATATCTCTCCAATCAGCCTGATCATGAGTTTCCCATACCGGATGCCAGAGTCACGCATATTTGGGTGGATCCGCCTTATGACGCGCATCATATTGCGAGAGCTGCCTTGATTCCGCACATCCTTGAGCGGCCGGAGGATGCGATCGGCCAGGTGGATGCTGTCATTATTGCTACGGATATCGGCAGTGAACATGTCGAACGATGCCGGCCTTTTGTAGAAGCCGGCATACCGGTGTTTGTCGATAAGCCCTTGGTTGACAACGAGAAGGATTTGGCCGTATTTTGCGCATGGGTTCAACAAGGCAAGCCGATTCTCTCGTCCAGTTGCATGAGGTATGCGAAGGAATTTCTCCCCTTTCGATTGTCTACTCGTGATCTCGGCGATGTCCAATATGCAGGCATTACGACATCAAAATCGTGGGAGCGTTATGGCATTCATGCGATGGAAGCCATCTACCCGATATTGGGTCCGGGGTTCATATCGGCTCGGAACACGGGCACCGCGGAGCGGAATGTGGTTCACTTTAAACACAAGAATGGCACAGATGCGGTCGTGGTGGCTTCTCGGAACATGTATGGGGGATTGGGCGTCATGACCTTGTGTGGAACGAAGGGATCGGCAACCGCGCATTTTGCCGATACCTTTTATAGTTTTAAACAGCAATTGCTTGATTTTATCCGGTTTGTCCGGACAGGCGCAAGACCGTTCGATTTTGCAGAGACGGTTGAACTGATGCAGATGCTAATTGCTGCAAGAAAAAGCAGGGATGAGCAAGCCAGAGAAGTTTACCTGCATGAGATCAACCAAGCAATAGGATAAGAGAGAGGGACACATCCATGAATTTGAACCGGGACCGTACTGGGGCATCAACCTGCTCGCCTCTGACATTGGGAACCGTTCAGTTGGGAGTTCCTTATGGAGTTGCCAATCGAAGCGGTCAGCCCGACGTAGAACATGCGAATAAGATTCTTGCCGCTGCGTGGGACGGCGGGATTACTTGCTTCGATACGGCCAATATTTACGGAAGCGCCGAGCGGTTGCTGGGTGAATTTTGCAAGCAACAGGAGCGAAAGCCGAAGCCGATCGTGATTTCCAAGCTATATCTGAATGCCGACAGCAGTACGTCATTGAAAGAGTTCGAGGATGCCGTAGAGAAGGCCATTCACGAGACGCAAGAACGGCTTCAAATGGATTGCATTCCGGGATTGTTGCTCCATCGACCGCATGTTTTGGCGCAGTTCGGGAGCCGGTTGACCGATATTCTTCAGCGCCATGTGAAGCGGGGCCATGTGAGCAAGTTCGGGGTTTCTCTGTTGAATTCTGACCCGGGCCCATTTGCCGAGATGTGGCCGGAACTTCAGAAGGATCTATACGAGATTGTGCAGTTTCCTGCCAATGCAATGGATCAACGGATGAAGACGAACGGGGTATTCGACGAACTCAGAATATCCGGCAAGCTCCTGTTTGCCCGCAGTATTTATCTTCAAGGCTTGTTCTTCCTTCATTCTGATGAATTGCCTGATCATTTGAAAGCGTGTGGGCCTTGGCTTATCAGATTGCATCGCTTGGCCGAACAAGAAGGGATGTCTGTTGCCGAGTTTGCCTTTTCCTATATCCGTCATATGCCGGGGATATTCAGCATTGTATTCGGCGCGGAGACGGTGGATCAAGTCCGGGAGAATGTGGCGATGCTGGACGTGCCGCCGATCAGAGAACAGACGATCGAGGAATTAGAGCGGGCTTTTGCGGAAGTGCCGGAATTCGTGATCACACCAAGTTTATGGAAAGCAAGTAAATAAGCGAGTTCTAATGCGGACATCACTGCGAGAAACATGTCCCTTTTGGACATTTCAAGAACGATCCGGTGATTTTAAAATTTAAATTAGGCAGCAGACAATATACCAAGGAGGCAGAACAATGATTGTACCGTTTGTGAAGAAACTTAAAGATTGCCCGGGTTACGCCGAAGGCAACGCCATTTTTTTGCCGGCGGAAAACGCAGAAACGATTATGAGCAACTTTGTCAGAGTCAAAGAAGGGGAAGAGACCCCTTCCGGCTCCATTCACAATGCAGGTTCCCTCCATAATTCAAATCAGTAACTATGTTATATAACATTTCAACGATATACAAGGCCACGGATCAAGCAAATGGAGGTTAAATACGATGATTATCGACAGTCACAACCATCCCAACTATTTGGGCTACACCACGGAAAAAATATTAGCCGACATGGAGCAGAACAAGATCGATCGCACTTGGCTGCTCACACTGGAGACGCCCGAGCATGAGCATTCACCGGCCTACTATCGGCTTACCAGGGGCAACGAATGCGGTCCGATTCCGTTCTCCAGTTGTTTGGAAAGCTGGAAGCAGGCGCCGGACAAGTTTGTGCTTGCCTATGCGCCGGACCCGCGGGACCCCCATGCCATAGACAAGCTGGAAGCCGCAATCGATTTGTACAACGTGCGGGTTTGCGGCGAGATCATGCTGCGCATGATGTACGATAACTGGGATGCGATCAGCTTGTTCAAATTTTGCGGCAAAAAGGGAATGCCCGTCATCGTCGAAGTCAATTATGGCGCCGGCAGCGACGGCAGGTTTCCCAATCGGCCGGGTTACTGGTACGGCGGCGGAATCGAAGCCTATGAAAGGGCGGTCAGCCAATGTCCGGATACTAACTTTCTCGGACATGGACCCGGATTCTGGGCGCATATTTCTGCGGATGACGGCTATCAAGGGTCGGACTATCCGCAAGGCGGCATTGTCCCGGGCGGCAAGGTCGTGCAGATGATGCGTCAATACCCGAATTTGTTTTGCGATTTATCTGCATTTTCCGGGCTGAATGCGCTCAAGCGGGATCTTGTATTTACAAAGGAATTTTTGGACGAGTTTCAGGATCGTATTTTGTACGGAAGGGATCAGTACGACAACCATCTACAGGAATTTCTGAATTCGCTGGAACTTCCGAAGAGTGTGCTTGAAAAAATTTATGCGGGAAATTCGCTCCGTTTGGTTCCCTGACTGGAAGTCCGCCAGCGCCTTCGGCTTGGACGCGTCATTTCGCCAGATCGCGGCAATTCCGAACGAAAGTGCAAAACTGCCTGCTCAAATGACAAAGCTTTTGAGCGGGCGTTCCGACTATGATGAGGTTGGGCGCGCGCTACAAGCAACGGGTGGGGAACATCGAAATGTCAAAGCAAATTCGCACGGCGGTTGTCGGCTTGAACATGGGATTGCGGCATGCGTATGCGTATCACGAATCGAAGCAGGCAGACTTGCGCTGGGTCGTCGACCTGGACGAAGCGAAGGCGAAAGCGGTCGCCGAAGAGCTTGGCTGCGGGTATGCGACGGATTGGACGACCGTTCTGCCCGATGTCGACGCGATCAGCTTATGCACGCCGCATCATCTCCATGCGCCGCAAGCGCTGCAGGCGATCGCTGCGGGCAAGCATGTGCTGGTCGAGAAGCCGCTGGCCAACACGGAGGAAGAATGTCTGGCGGTTATTCGCGCGGCGGAAGAGAAGAACGTCAAGCTGATGGTCGCTTACGTGCTGCGTTACGTTCCGGCGTTCGTGCGGCTGAAGGAAGTGCTGGACAGCGGCCGCTACGGCAAGCCGATCAATGCGAGCTGCTGGGTCGAAGGATTGCTGCCGCCGAGCCCGGGAAGCTGGTTCTCGCGTAAGGACCAGCTTGGCGGCGGCGTGCTGTTCAGTCATGGCTGTCATTACATCGATCTGCTGCTCTGGTTTTTCGGCGAGCCGGCGCGAATCGTTTCCCTGGGCACGTGTCTGGGAACGGAGTGGATGGAAGGGGAAGGCACTGCGCATGCCACCATTCTTTTCGATAGCGGCACGCTTGGACATTTAAGCTGCAGTTGGGGGTTCCCGCAAGCCGCTTCGCCTGCTTTGTTCCAGATTCATACGACCGAAGGGATGATCGCGCTTTCCGGCAATGATCTGACGATCGAAGCCATTACGAATAGCGGTCGGGAGGTCGTGTACAAGGAAGATCCGGCGGCGAATGCGAGCAAGGCGCAATCGGCCCAATACGAAATTGAGCATTTTCTGTCCTGCATTGCCGAAGATCGCCTGCCGCATACGAACGGCCGGGACGCGCTGCGATCGCATCGTGCGATCTGGGCGGCCTATGCCGATGCAGGCACGGTTGTCCGGCTGGATCAGGAAACAGGCGGTTAATCGGGCGGAATGGCCGAAGGAGGGCGCTATATGCTTAAAGTGGGCATCATCGGCTGCGGGTTGATGGGCAGCCTGCATGCACGCACGTTGCGGCAAATGCCGGATGTGCAGATCGCCGCGCTGTACAACCGTTCGCGCGGGAAGGCCGAGCAGTTGAGCGCGGAAGTGGGCGGCATCGTCTGCGACAGCTACGAGCAACTGCTCGATACGGATGTCGAGGCCGTATGGGTGGCGACGCCGGACCATCTGCATACGGAAATTGCCATCGCCGCATTGGCGGCAGGCAAGCATCTGTTCCTGGAGAAGGTCATCGCGACATCGTCGGAAGATGCCGCGGCCATCATCGCCGCCGGCGCGAAGCGGCCCGAGCTCAAGGCGATGGTCGGCTATCCGCTGCGCTTCGCGCCGGGATACCGCAAGATGAAGGAAATATTGTCGCGGCCGGACGCCGGGAACGTGCTGCAGGCATGGTCGATGCGCACTCACTTTCTCGCGCCGACGCAACGGGTATACGACAAGTACAGGGATCATTACTACGATACGCCGAACTGGTATTTCGACGGCAGCGATAAATCGGGACCGATCTACTCGCACGCTTCCCACGATTACGATCTGCTGCACTGGTATGGCGGAGATATCGAGAGCGTGTTCGCTTACGGCGCAAGCAGTTCTGCGGCCGGCGGGATCGCCGATGCCTTCACGCTGGCGGCACGTTATGCGAGCGGCGCCGTCGCCCACGTCGGCACGCCATGGGTGACGCGGATCGAGGACGATGCGACAGGCGTCGCCACCGATCGCCTGACCGTCGTCAATACGAACGGGGAGCTGCGTCTGAAAGACGACAACGGGCCGGAGGAGCGGATTCGGTTCGCCGCGAACGATATGTGGGAGAAGCTGAACGGGCATTTCGTGTCGTGCGTCCGCGACAACGTGCAACCGCTCGTGTCGCTTGCGGACGGTTGGCGCGCGATTGCGGTGTCGGAGGCGGCGATCCGCTCGCTCCGCGAACGGCGCGAGGTGGCGGTCGACTATGGGCCTGCGGCCGGCAAGCCCGAAGCGGTCAGCGGTGTCGGAGGTGTAGGCGGAGGCGGGGGGCGCAACGGATGATCAAGCTCGCTTGCATGACATGGCCGTATACGGAATATGCATTCGAGCGGGCGCTGCAGGGCATCGCCGCGGCCGGGTTCCGTTACGTGGCCTTCGGCCTGCCGCATGAAGGCAAGGAAGTACCGGAGCGCGCGGACGAAGCCGAGGCGGCGGCGCTCGTCCGGCAGTTGGACCGGTACGGGCTGCAGGCGACGATGCTGGTGGGCACGCCATGGTTGGCTCCGGGGCAGCCGATCGAGCGGGCGGCGCGATTGTTCGCTTTCGCAAAGATGGTGGGCGCGGCGGAGGTCATTAGCCTCGGCACGTGGGGCTATCGCGAATTTCCGGACGAACCCCTCGCAGCCGATGAGCGGGCCGCGGCCGACGAGGCGTTCGCGGAGCAGCTGCGGCTTGTGGCGGCCGAAGCGGAATGCGCCAGCGTCACGGTTACGCTGAAGCCGCATACCGGCAATACGGCGACGGCCGACATCCTGAAGCGGACACTGGCAGCGATCGGCTCTCCTGCCGTCAAAGCTTCCTACGACCCGGGCAATGTGCGTTACTACGAGGGGATAGACCCGGTCTATGACGTGTCGGCGATCGCGGAGCAAACCGTATCGCTCATCGCCAAAGATCATCGCGGCCCGCGCGGCAACGGCGATTTCCCGATTCCGGGCCAGGGCGATGTCGATTTTGCCGCAATATTGCGCAAGCTGCATGCCGTCGAGTTTGCGGGCCAGGTCGTCGTCGAGCGCATCGACGGCACGGACAACTCGCTGCGCGCCGACGAGATTGACCGCCGCATCGCAGAAGCGCGGAGCGGGTTGGCGAAGCTGCTGGCAGAGGCGGGGTTTGCCGTGGAGTAGCGATGGCGGATTGGGCGGCATCCGGGAGGGCAGCGGCGAAAGCAAGCAATGGCAGTCGGATTCACAGGGGATGCCCGCCGGACGGAACGAAAGCCTTCTTCGATATATACACAAAGCACACGCCGGCGTTCTCGCGCCATGCAGCGTGTGCTTTGCTCTTGCTGAGAGAAGCAGAATCACTTTTTTCGGATTTTTACGAGTAATTTTATGCTTTTCGAACACATTATGGCGATATTATGCCGAAATAAGAGCGCTCCTGTCCGTTACCGCATCAATCCCGACAGGAGACGAGGCCACGCTGTGCGCGTGCGCGAAGCAGGGAAGCCGCGTTGACGTTGAAGCAGCTTGCCATTCAGGCAAAAGCGGCTTGAATACTTTTGGCGTATTCGGTGGGGGTCATGCCGGTCATTTTCTTGAAGTCTCTGGAGAAGTAATGAATGCTGCTGTACCCGAGCCGCTCGGCGATTTCGGTCATGCTGCCCGTCTCTTCGCGAATGATGAGCTTGGCTTGCTCGCAGCGGGCTCTGCGCACATATTCGGAGATGCCGCAGCCGAATCTTTTTTTGAAGGCGTCGTACAAGTGCGTCCTGCTGATCGCAAACTTGCGGCAGATCAAAGGCACGGACAGATCGCTCCCCAGGTTCTCCCCGATGTGCCGAAGAAGTCGGTCGATGACGGATTTCTCCCGGTTCTCCTGTGGAACTGTCGGCAGCTTCGGAACGGGCCGGTCCGATTCGACCCGGCGCAGAAGCGACACCAGCAAAATTTCGATGTAGCTCTTTACCAATTGGTGGCTGCCAAGCAAGGCTTTTTCGTTCAGGCTCAACGGCTCGCTGCTTCGGACCCGGCTCAGCGGCGGGGGGAAAAAGGCATTGTTGCCTTCGCGAATCAGCAGCGACAGGATATGCCGTTCTTCATCGCTCAGCCGGAAGATGCGGTGCGAAAGCCGCTTCATGGCGGCAGAGCGGCATTCGAATGACAGAATCATGACATTGGGAGGCGTGAACGGCTTCGTCTGGCTGCGGCGAATGACGCCGGGCGGGACCAGCAGGCAGTCGCCCTGCTCCATCATGAATGTATCGGGTTCGACGCAGAACTCCCACTCCCCCTTGTCCACAAAGAACATTTGCCAAAAATCGTAGCAATCCTGCGCCTTGAAATTTCTGGGAAACTCCGCGTAAAAGAAACTGATGATGCCGTTCACGTTGACCATTCGGTTGAGGTTCAGTCTGCGATGCTCCATCGCCACGCATCCTTTCGCTGGGAATGCCTGAATCTGAGCAAATAGTAAACGAATTTCAGCCGCAAGTAAAGAGCCCCGGGCCGAGAAGAAACTGCTTAGTGACGTATTTCTGGGAATGGAGGATAATGAAAGAACAGGAGGTGGCTGATTTGTACAAGGTGGTCATCGTGGATGACGAAGACATCATCCGTGAAGGTCTGAAAACATTCGTCGACTGGAAACGGGTCGGTTATTCTGTCGCGGGCGAGGCGGAGGACGGCGCAAAGGCGTTCGAACTGGTGCAGGATTTGCGCCCCCATCTTGTCGTGACCGACATCAAAATGCCCAACTGCACGGGAATCGAGTTAATGGACAAGCTGCGCAGCTATAACCGAGACATCAGAATCGTCGTCCTGAGCGGCTACGACGAGTTTCAATACGCGGCGGCCGCGATCGAAGCCGGGGCTGTCGGCTACCTGCTCAAGCCGATCAAATTCGACAAGCTGCACGATCTCCTGGCTCGCGTGAAGGAAGAACTGGATGCGGACGCGCTCGCGCAAACCCGCAGCGAGCATGCAGGCAAACTGCTCAGATACGACTTCATCCTGCAGCTGCTGCAGGGGAATCCGGCCGACCGGCAAGAAGCGGAGAAGAGAGCCGCCGAGCTTGATATGCCGCTCGCGGGGAAATGCTGCGGCGTCATGCTTGCGCAATTCGACGATTATAACGATTTGGTGCACCGATATACGAAAGATGAACTGGAATCATCCAAGCTTGCGCTGAGGGAAGCAGCGGCAGAGGCGCTCCGCCCGATCGGCGCCGTTTACGACTTTCCCTACGACGACAGTTCGCTCGGATTGCTGATTGCAGGTGATTGCAGGAACAAGGATGAATGGACGACAGCCGCCTTCCGGTTGTTGAATGATGCGAACGATCGTTTCCCGTTCCGTGTTACGCTGAGCATAGGCGGTATTTGCCGCAAGATCGAAGAAATCCGCGAATGCTGGCTGACCGCTCGGAGCTTGCTCGACAAGAAATTTTTTCTCGGCAAAAATCGGATCATCGCGGATGAAGACGTCCCGGACGTTCCGGAAACTACCGACGCAACCGCGTCTGGGCCCGCGCCATTGCATATGGAACAGCTGATTGCGCATATGCGGAGCCTGGATAAGATCAAGGTTCAGGAGTGCGTTGATGAGGCGTTTGTCGGCGTATCGTCCAGGAACGAAGCGCTCGATGTCTATTATCGCTTCATGCATTTCGTCCCGAATTTCATGGACAAGCTCGCCTGGTTTGACCCCCGCCTCGCCCATTTGAAGTCTCCCGATTACCAATCGCACAAAGAAACGCTTACAGAGTTGAAAGACGAAATCAAGCAATCTTTATGTCTGATCATTGACGCCATGACCGCAGGAGACGCCGCAGGCACGAGTCGTCCGATCGGCGAAGTCAAAAAGTACATCGAAGCGCAGTATGCGAACGAGATTTCCCTCGAGTTGGCAGCCAAGCATGTTCACATCCATCCGATGTATCTGAGCAAAATTTTCAAGAAAGAGACGGGTGTCAATTTCATTGAATATTTGACAGAGGTCCGAATTGCCCACGCCAAACAGTTTCTTGCCGATGCCAGGTTAAAAGTGTACGAAGTAAGCGCCAAGGTCGGCTACAACGACTCCAAGCATTTCAGCAAAGTGTTCAAATCGGCGGTCGGGGTCACGCCTTACGAATACCGCAAGGTCGTTCTGGGATATCTGGACGGCCCGGCCGGATCATGAAGGCATACTTATGAAGAAAAAAATCATCGCCTATTCCCTCGCCGTGCTCTGTCTGAATCTGGTTATCATCGGGTTCATTTCTTACCGCATCTATTCTGCGACCGTATACAAGAGCGTCGCCGATACGAATGCGAGCATTCTGGAGCAGACTGCAGGCAATATCGATTTCGTGCTGCGGGGAATCGAGCGGCAATCGATCAACGCGTTCGAGACCATCGATTTTATTCGCTATTTCCGATATTCGGACCCCGACGCTTCCGAGCTAATGACAACGTTTTCTAAAAGCCTCAACCGATTCATCCGCATGACGGGCTATGTCGAATACGTATTCGCGGTCGGCAAGGAAGGGAAAATTTTGTCGACGCGCGCGTATACCGGCAGCAATCAGTTGGACCATGACTTGTTCGAGCGGCTATTGGCGAATTCAGACGGCCGATTCGTCTGGACATATACGCTGATGGAAGACTACACTGTCAGCCGGAAAATGATCGGCTTGAGCCGGGCCATCTTCGACGAACAAGGCCGGTATGCGGGCTACCTGGTTATTTTCCTGAACGGCAAATCTCTGGAAAATTTCTACCCCGACGGCCGGGCCAAAAAGATGATGCTGGTCGACGCGGACGGTACGATTGTGTCTTCGAACGACGATGCCTTCACCGGCCGCACATGGAGCGAACAGAACCGGGTTGGGCCGGGCGAAACGGCATCCAGGCGGATCGCAGGCAAGCGGTATCTCGTCTCTTCCATCGAGTCCGGGTATACCGGATGGACGCTGTATATTGCCGACCCGGCCGCCAGCATTTTCGGGGAAATCATGAAACGGTACGGCTGGCAGGCGATCCTGCTGGCGCTTGCCTTCCTGGGGTTCGTCGGTTCAATCGTGTTTTTCGCCGACCGGCTGCTGACTCCGCTCAGCAAGCTTAACGCAACGGTCAAGGCGGTGAACGGAGAAGACGGCAATCTTCATCTCGACGCCTTGAGCAGCCGATCCCGGAAATTCCCGTTCTGGACGCGGCTGAATTTCGAGACCAGGCTGACCGTCGCCCTCCTGGCCAGCACGGTGATGCCAATCGTTCTGCTTATCTTCGTCTCCTACAATTTTACCCATGCGATGGTGGAGAAGAAGGCCGTCGAAGTTAATACACTGCATGCCGAGCAAATCCGAAAGAAAGCGGAGTCTTACTTGAACGACCTGGAAAAGTCCATTTATTACTTCTATTACGATGACAATATGATGCGGATCATGGAGGAACACCAACAGGAAGCCGCTATCCGGGACGAGTCCGATTATCGGGCCGTTCAGGAGATGGTGGAGAGGGTCAAGACCCAGAAACGCGACATTGTGTATATCGATATTTACAACGCCCGCGCAGGCCTCATGTACCGATCCCAGGAGCGCAACGAGAAGTTCATGTATACGCCGCATACTCCTGCCGACGCTTCCGGACAGACCTGGCTGGATTCGTACCGGGACGGTTACAATGACCAACTCGTCACATTCGTCAAGAAGATCGCCCGGCTCGATGACAGCGTTGTGCTGGGCTATATTTACATGACGATTCGCTCGGACGGGCTTGAGCTTGGCTCAAGCGGCGGCGGCCGGGACAAGAACGATACGTTCATTGTGAATGCTGATGGCGTGATCATGATGGACGGCAACAAGCGCCGAATCGGCCGGATGCCGGATACAGAGTACCGGCCGTATACGCAGGACATCGGATATGGAGGAACCGTGAAGATAATGGGCACCGATCTGCTGCTCAGCAACTTCCATTTGGGCAATACCGGTTGGCGGCTGATCCACATTGCTTCGCTCGGTTACGTGCAGGATAGCATGGTGAAAATTTTGCTGTATGACATCCTGGTGCTGCTCGGCAGCTCCGTCGCGATGGGCATCTTCGTCGTCCGGTACACCGGGAGAGTGACGAAACCGGTGAGCGAGCTGACCCGACAGGTCGCCAGCTTCGCCAATACGCTGTTCGATTACCGGATCGAGCAAGTCAAGGGCGACGAGATCGAAGAGCTCAAGGTCAATTTTCACAAGCTGATTTCCAAGATCGACACGTTGATCAATGAAGTGTACGAGATCCGGCTCAAAAAGAACGAGGTGGAATTGAACAAGAAGGAAGCGGAGCTTGCGACACTGCAGGCGCAGATCAACCCTCATTTCCTGTACAACACGCTGGAGGTCATCCGCTGGAAATCGATGTTCCAGATGGGCGGCGAGAACGAAGTTTCCGATATTGTAACCACTTTGTCCGACTATTTTCGGCTCAGCCTGAGCCAGGGCAGACGCTCGATCACGTTGGCTGAAGAATTGGAACACGTACAGAGCTATATGAAAATCATGAATTACCGGTACAGGGACAAAATTGACTACATCTGCGAGGTGCCGCCGGAGGCGATGTCGGGCCTGATTTCGAAGATCACGCTGCAGCCCATCGTGGAGAACGCGATCTATCACGGCATCAAGCCGAAGCAAGGCCGGGGGCTGATCCGCATTTCCGGCCGGCTTGCCAGCGATCTGCTGATCCTGGAAGTCGAAGACGACGGCGTTGGCATGGTGCCTGAGCTGCTGGCGGAACTGCGGGAAGCCATGAACGGCAGCGGACCGGAGAAGGTCCGGGCGGACGGCGGCGGATACGGGCTGAGAAACGTGTCGCAGCGCATCAAGATGCAATTCGGCGATGAACATGGGCTGGAATTCGCCGGTGCGCCGAACGAAGGCACGACCGTCCGCATCCGAATTCCGTTCGTTAGCGAGAATGGCGACCCGCATCCGGATAAAGGTCAAGATGATTAAAAAAAACCACCATATCTTTTTTTCACCTTATTTTTTAAGGATGGATCCCCTTTTATAATGAGACATAGTAAGTCAAAGCGCTTTCATAACAGAACAGGAGGTCCAACGATGGTGAGAAAGACAAGAGTATGGTACGCCATGACGGCCGCGCTGCTGACGCTCGCACTCGCGCTCGCCGGCTGCAGCGGCAACAACGGGACAGCCAAGCCGAGTGATTCCGCTTCGCCTGCGCCTTCGTCTTCGCAGCCCGCAACCACCGGCGCATCGGCGCCTGGTGGCGAACCCCAGGGCATCACAATCGACCCGAACAAGAAAGTCAAGCTGCGCTACTACACGTCTTCCGGCTACGACCAGGTCGAATTCGACGCGGCTTATCCGGAATGGCAGAAGTTGTACCCGAACATCGAGGTGGAACTTGTGCTGATGTCCGGCGGCGAGTTCGAGACGAGCGTCAAGATGGCTTCGATCGCCGGTGAACAGATGGATGTCATTGCGACCGGAACCAATACGCTGGAACGGGCGAACCCGGATACGCTGTACTTGCCGCTCGACGATCTTGTCGCGCGGGACGGCTGGGACCTGACGACGGAATATGGAGATTACCCGGAACAGTTCAAGGTGAACGGCAAGCTGTACTCTATACCCCGCGCAGTGGCGCCGGACGGCGTCTGGTACAACAAGAAGTATTTCGAAGAGGCGGGCCTGCCGGACCCTTCCAGCGGAGACTGGACGTGGGAAGAGTTTTTCCAGGACGCGAAGAAGCTGACGAAGTACGATGACAAGGGCAATATTACCCGTTACGGCATCCAGGACTGGATGTTCGACGTCGGCAGCCTCGCAACCGCATCGACGAAGATCGCCCTTTATGGCGGATGGGAAATTGTCAACGCGGACGGCACCTTCAATACGGATTGGACGAATTACAAGAAAGCGGTGGAACTGCTCTATAACGCGGTATACGTCGACAAGTCGATGGCTCCGCCGGCGGATATAGCGGCCAAAGGCCTGCACTGGCAGAACGACTACTATGCCGGCAAGAATGCGATGGGCATCGGCGGCCGCAACGGCGCTATCTTCCAAGACCTGGCGGTAGAATACGGGCAGTTGACCAAGGAAGAGGACGACGCATACATTCACACGATGGCCCCGATGCCGAGGTGGGACGCCAATGCGCCCAAGAAGCAGGCATACGAGGAAGTGATCGGCGACGCGATCTCCAAAACGACCAAATATCCGGAGGAATCGTATCTGTTCATGAAATGGCATTCAACCAAATCTGTTGAAATCGCATCCAAGGTTGCCCACCGGATGCCGGCCTCCAGGCTTCTCGACACGAATGCCCTGCTCGAGAATTGGCGCTGGTACAACAACAAGGACGGCAAGTTGACGCAAGGCAAGCAGCGGGACGATCTGTACGGCCGGATGATGGACCCGGAGATCAAGCCGATCTATTACCAAAATTCCGTCAAATTCTCTTACGCCGCGAAGATGAAGCTCGAGTTGGAGAAGCATCTGTCGCTGCTGTTCGCGAGTGAGAAGACGCTGGACGAAACGATCGAGAATGCCAAGATTGCCACGTTCAAAATCTATGAGGAAGAAACGGCGAAATAATGCGGAATCGGGGTGAAGCTGCGGGGCGGGCGCGCTCCGTGGCTTCATACTGAAGGCAGTGCAGGAAGGCGGTGCTGGAAGATGGAGAAAACGAAGCGGCTGTACGTCACGAGAAAATGGCGGCAGACGATCGACGGATATTTGTTCATTATGCCCAACCTTGTCGGATTTCTCGTGTTTACACTGTTCTCGATCGGTTTTTCGTTTGCCGCCGGTTTTACGAACTGGGATATGGTAACGGGCCTCGCCAATATGAAATTCAACGGTCTGGCCAACTTCTCCAAGATGTTCGGCGATCAGTGGTTTATTGATTCCATGGTCAACGTTCTCTATTTCGTGGCCTTCGTCCCTTTGCAAATTCTCGTTGCATTAATCGTAGCGTTCATTATCAATGAGAGCGTGTTTTTCACCAAGACGATTCGCACGGCGCTCTTCCTGCCCTACGTCACCAATGCGGTCATTATCGCCATCGTATGGGCGATGCTGCTCAATCCGGGCGACGGCATCGTCAACAACCTGCTCCGGACGGTCGGGGTCGGCCATCCGCCGGGTTGGCTGAGCAGCCAGGATTGGGTCAAGCCGGCCATCATCGTCATGACGACCTGGTCCGGCCTCGGGCTGAACGTCATCCTGTTTCTGTCCGGGCTGGTCGGCATTCCGAAGGAAATTTACGAATCGGCGGAGATCGACGGGGTCAAACCGATCACCAAGTTTTTTCACATTACATTCCCGCTGATTTCGCCGACGACGTTCTTTATTCTGATCACCTCCATCATCGGCCTGTTCAACGCATGGTCACACATCCAGATTCTGACTGGCGGCGGGCCCGGGAGTTCCAGTACGGTCATCGGATACTACATTTACAAGGCGGCTTTCGAATTCGGCCAGATGGGGTATGCGTCTGCGATGGCATTGGTGCTGTTCGCAACGGTATTCATTTTTACGATCGTGCAGTGGTCCTATCAAAAAAAATGGGTTCATTATTGATGCGTCCCGCGAGCGAAAGGGGGGAAATCGATGCTGCTGAAAAAACGGTTTTGGAAAACTGTGCGAACTTTGATCATGCTTGCCTTTTCTTCCGCCATGGTCTTTCCGTTTCTGTGGATGCTGGTCGCTTCGCTGACGCCTGAAAGGGAAATATTCTCCTTCCCGTTCTCGCTCATTCCGGACCCGATCAATTGGGACGGTTACAAGAGCGTCTGGGTCAAGCCGGTGCTTGGCTACACCATGGGTCTCTATTACTGGAACACCGTCAAAGTTACGCTGCTCGCCATGTTCGGCGCGCTGATCACCTGCTCGCTTGCGGGGTATGCCTACGCCAGAGTTTCTTTCCCCGGCAGGGATCTCGTGTTTCTCGGACTGCTGGCCACGATGATGATTCCTTCGCAAGTCGTCTTGCTGCCAAATTTTATGATTTACAAGGAATTGGGCCTTGTGAACACGCATGCCGCGATCTGGCTCGGCGCCTGCTTCGGATCGCCGTTCGGCACGTTTCTGTTCAAGCAATATTTTGCCACGATTCCGCACGAGCTGAACGAAGCGGCGGAGATGGACGGCGCGGGCAACTTCAGAATTTTCGCGAGCATCATGATCCCGCTGGCCAAACCGGTCATCGCCACACTCATCATCTTCAACTTCATGGGATACTGGAACAATTACGAAGGGCCGCTCATCTACTTGCGTTCGCCGGCGCTGTTTACGCTGCCGCTTGCGCTAAAGGTCATGTCCAACGACAAATATTTCATTCAATATGCCGGCATCATGGCCGGATCGGTCAGCGCAGCGCTGCCGATTCTGATCGTATTCGTGGCAATGCAGAAATACTTCATACAAGGCGTGACCATCGGCAGCGTCAAGGGCTGACGGATCAAGCGGGACAATATGAAGATTGTGCTTGAAAATCATGATATTGTGCATGTTGTCTTCGAGGGTAACCCTTTATGATGGGTCTGTGGAGTTGAGTTCTTGCCGGAGCAGACATTTGTGAATAGGGAAAGAGGAGAAAAGCTAATTATGACCACATCTACCAGACGCATTGGCCACTGGCCACTGAGAACAGATTTGAACGATACGACGGCTAATGGCCGTCATGGTGAGGCGAGCGGACGACTTGTTTTTGATGAAGAAGGCGCTGTATTTGACGGTCTGGGTACGGCGGTGACGCTGCCGGTGACGGCGGAAACGGACGGCAGCCGTCCATTCAGTCTATCGCTGGAATTTCAGGTGAAGGATGGAAAAGGGTTCTTGCCAGGCGGTCTCGCCAGCGTCTACTCGGAGGAGCGAATGGAGGGCTGGCACTTGTCGGTGCTGACCCAGGCCGGGGTAACATCGACCCAGTCCAATTGGCGCAACCTGCAGTTCGGCTGGAGCACGGCGCGCGGAGAGGACGTCTGGCGCGATTGGGGCAGCCCGGGCGACGGTCGCATGGTGAGTGCGCTGTGTGTGTATGACGACCATCTGTATGCAGGCACGTTCGACAACGCCGTCGATCATCGCGGGCGGGTGTTCCGTCTGGACGAGGCGGCAGGGACATGGATCGATTGCGGTCATCCGGACGAGAGCAATGCGGTATATGCGTTAGCCGAGTTCAAGGGCAAGCTGTATGCCGGTACGATGCGCTACCGGGCCAGCGGCTCATCCATACCGGCTTCGCCCAACGAAGAACCGGGCGGTCGCATATACCGATACAAGGGCGGTCGCGAATGGGAGCTGTTCGCCGAGTTGCCGGTGCCGGACAATGACAGCATCGGGGCGCTGACGGTGTATGATGACCGGCTGATTGCAATGTCGTTCTACCCTTATGGCGTATTTGCGTATGATGAACACGGCAACTGCGTGGAGCTCGGCGCACCCGGACCGGAGAGCAAGCTGAGAGGCTTCACGCTGGCCCCGTATCAGGGTGATCTGTATTACGGCGGCAATGACAAGGGTGGCGTCTATCGACGCAAGCTTGAGGAGCCGTGGACATATTGCGGCACGGTGCCGAGCTGCTGGCAAGTGTATTGCTTCTCGACGTTCCACAACCGGCTGCTGATGGGCATCTGGGATGAAGCGAGAATGCTGCGCTACGAAGGCGGCACCGAGTGGAGCGACTACGGGATGATGGACGACGAGAGTGAAGTGATGGGCGTCTCGGTATTCAACGGCAAGCTGTACGGCGGCACGCTGCCCGGTGGATTTGTCTACCGCTACAACGGCGATCGCAATTGGGAGAAGATCGGCGTGCTGGAGGAGCCGGATCCGAACATTCGCTATCGTCGCGTCTGGTCGATGGCGGTGGCGAGTGGCAAGCTGTTCGCCGGCACACTGCCAAGCGGCAAAGTGTGGAGCTTAAGCCGCGACCCGCTGGCGACATACGACAAGTCGCTGACCGACGGCTGGCATCGGGCTGTGGTGACGTATGATCGGGATCGTCTGGCGTTATATGTGGATGGTCAGCTCGTATCCGAAGCGGCATGCGATAGCGGAACGATCGACAGCGCGTCACTGGCGGGCTTGCCGATTAGGTTGGGTAAAGGGCCGCAATGCCACTTTTCCGGTGTCATTCGCGAGGTCGAGCTGTTCGAAGGCGCTCTCTCGGCCGAGCAGATCAAGAAGTCATAACAAATTGGAGGAGGATGTTTTGTGAAAAACAAGTTCATCTCATTTGTAATGGCAATCATCCTGTTGACAGGCACCGCTACACCGGTTTTTGCCTATGACAGTTTATCCACTTGGCAAACCCGATTTGACAACACGCTCACTACACTGGATACATCGCTGCACCATTACGGATGGACCGACTTGCCGGACAGCGCGTACATCGGATGGGACGGCGCGTATAGCCTCAATGCACTTTATCGGATGTACAATCTTACGAAACAGACGAGCTACATCGAAAAGTTGAGCAAATACATTGACAATATGTATGGAAACCTCGCGGATATCAATAGTGATGGCTATCTCAGTTGGGGGACCAGCTATTATGCCGGTACCTACAGAGAGTATTTAGTCCATGTCGGCAATATTGTTAGCGAATGGGCGAATTTCATACTGACAGTTAGGAACGATCCAACCTTAAGCGCAGCAACGAACCCGCAAGGAATCACTTATGGCACGCAAGCAGATCAACTGGAATCCGTAATAAACAGCGATCTCATACCCAGATTCGATACGGTCTGGTCAGAATACTACAACGAATATTTGGATCACGACGCGTCTGGTCATTCTTTACCGACGAATATGACGGTTGCGTTTGCTAAAGCTTTGTATGCCATGGCGCAAGTAACCCCTGCCAAGCGTCATTATTTATTATGGGCAGACTTGATTTCCGGGACGTTCAAGAACACGCTTACAACAAGCGGGAGTGCATATAAGTGGAACTATTGGGAAAGAAAAACGCCTGCCGACACGAACACAGTATCCTTCGAAGATTGGGGGCACGCACCTCTGGACATTGGCGGAGCGATATACAACTACATGCGTGGAGGCAGTTTCACCGGAAGTGAACTGACCAAGTTTGGAAATACCGTGTATAGTCTGATGTGGAATGGATCAACAAGCAATCCGTGGCTTTCCAGTTCGGTGGACGGGTCCGGGGGTTATTCAGGAGAATTTACGCTTGATTATGGTGACCTGGAAAGATGGAAAAGCGGTATTTGGACACTTTACGAAAAGTACCTTTCACTTCATTACGGAGTTGGCCCCAGGAAAATGGATGATATGGCCATATTGATGCAGCTTCACCCTGGACAGTCGGCGCCGCAATCCTTTTCGCTCGGCACCCCGTCTAATGGGGCAACCGGTCAGAACAGCATATTAAGCTTCCAATGGCAACCTTCAGCAAATGCGGCGGATTACAAGCTGCAAGTCGCTACAGATAGCAGTTTTACGAATATTGTGGTAGACAGAGAAAAAATCATGTATCCCTATGCTTTAGTACAAGGCTTATCCTACAGCACCACATATTATTGGAGAGTCACTGCAAGGAACGTATCGGGCACTACTTATACGACGGGTTACAGAAGTTTTACGACGAAAGCGGAGCCGACTTATACGCTTACTTTTTCGCATTATGATGACAGAGCTACGACGGCTCCCAAGACCTATCATTACAAACAAGTTCTCATTGATGGGGTCGTAGTTTGGGAAAAAGATGTAGCGGACGATGCTTCAGGAACCTGGTATAACGAGTCCGTTGATATTACCGCTCAAGCTGCAGGGAAGTCCAATGTTGTCGTTACTCTGCGTGTCTTTGAGAAGAAATCCAACGGCGGCAATTACAGTGTGAATGTCAATTGGGATGACGTCTCGATCACCAATAGCGATACTTTGAATGGAGGATTCGAGGAAGGTAAGCTGTGGTACTATAGCAAGGCCGGATCACACTTTACCGGTAGTTATGACACAACAATCAAACATAGCGGCAACCAATCCTATAAGATCAGTCTACCGAGTATTGTAACGACCGCTTCTTCGGATTACGGCTCCATTCAGCAAAGAGTTGCTTTACAGACGCCATAAAAATCAGGCCGTACACGTTCCTGTTCAATCAATATATTCAAGGCTTGACGATGGCAGCATCAAGGGCTGATGGATCGGCGGAGCAAAAGGGAGGCCAAGGTTTTGAGCAAGCTGCGATTGGGAATTATCGGCTGCGGCAATATGACAAGGTCGCATGCTCAGGGATATCGGGAGTTGGCGGATGAAATTGCGGTGACGGCGGTGGCCGACGTGGTGGAAGAACGCGCGCGACTTATGGCCGAGGCCGCTGGTGCGCCGTACTATACGACGGATTACCGGGAAATGACCGATCATGTGGATGCGGTGTTGATCGTACTGCCCCACGACATGCATTATGAGACGGGCAAGTATTTCCTTACGGCGGGCAAGCACGTGCTGATGGAGAAGCCCATGTGCAACAGCGAGGCGGAATGCGTCGAGTTGATCCGTCTCTCCGAGAGTGTAGGCAAAGTGTTAATGACTGCATATCCCGTACGTTTCTGGCCGCTGATCAGGAAGATGAAGGAATTGCTCGACGCCAAAGCATACGGCGATGTGTTTCAGGTGTCGATCTGGACCGAACAGTATTCCTGGTTCGATTCCGATCATTGGATACGGTCGGCCAAGCGGCTCGGCGGCGGTCAACTGTTCAGTCATGGCTGCCACTATATCGATCTGTTGCTCTGGTTTCTTGGCCGCCCTGTCAAAGGCTTCCATATGGGAACGAATTTCGGCACGCCATGGATGCAGCGGGAAGGCACGAGCAATGTTGTCATGGAGTTCGAGGACGGCGCGCTCGGATATCATTTCGGCACATGGGGAGCGCGAGGCACGCGGCTAAGCTACAGCATCCACGCCCATTGCACGGAGGGCATGCTGGAGTTCAACTTTGAAGATCAAAAGTTATATGCGCATACAGGCATGGACGTTCACCGTTCGCTCGGGGAGGATTCGTCACCGCAACGGACGGAAGTGCTGATGACGTCGCAGGACAGCAGCAAGCTGACGCAATACGAGATCGGGCACTTCCTGGCGTGCATCCGCGAGGGCCGTCGTCCGCTAACGGACGGGCCGGGAAGTCTGCAGGGGTTGCGCGTCATCTGGCGCATGTACGAAGCGGAAGAACAAGGCGTGATCGCCGATCTGCGAGGGCTGGGCTTGGACGAGGACTGGGCGAACGTTTATCGTTAAGATGGGACCGATGCGGATGATTTGACGGCGGAGGTGGTCGCCGATTTGGCTCGGACATCCTGAAGGGAAGAAGGAAGAACGAATGCTTACGATCGTATGGGACGTCACGGAATTCGAACGGATGCGGGACGAGGGCAGAGACTGCTACACCTCCTATTTGTTGACGATGCTGGGCGATCTGGGATTGCCCTGTCGCGTGCTGAACCACGAGGAGTGGCTGCAAAGCCAGCCCGATGGCGTCACGCTCGTCGTCGGGGAAGCGGGCGATGCCCGGTGGGCTGCGGCCTGTCGGTCCTATTGCGAGCGGGGCAACGCGCTGCTGGCGATAGGCGGCGTGTACGGGCTGGAGGACGTGCTGGGCGTCGCCTGCACCGGACGACTTCGCGAAGGCTGGGTCGATTGGCCCGGCGGCGGGCTGGCTGACGGTCTGCGCAGCTCCTTCCATTTCTTCGAAGCCGTGTGCGTGAAGCCCCGCGACGCCGCGGTGAAGGTGGATGGCTCGCTCGTGCGGCTGAACGGTGCGCCGGGCGCCGAACCCGCCGTATCCATGTGCGATCTGGGGCGCGGCGCGGCGGCTCTGCTCGCGATAGACGTGATGAAGACGTTCTGTCTCATCCAGCAGGGGGTTCCGGTCGTACGCGACGGTCGACCGGCGCCCGACGGCACGGCGGCGATCGATGACGACCTGCTGAAGACCGATGACGCCGTCGTGCTCGATTGGACGCGTGACCGCGCCGCCGCGGAGGACGGCGGTGCGCCGTTCTTCCTCCATCCGGTCGTGGACGAATGGAGAATCGTGCTGATGCGGTTGCTCTACCGGCTGCACGAGAAGGTCGGCGCTTCGCTGGCGCAGAGCTGGTTCTGGCCGGACGGGCTAACCGCGATCGGACATATCTCGCACGATACCGACGGCAATTCGCCTGAACATGCGCGTGCCTTGCTGGCCAGGCTTCAGGAAGCGGATATTCGCTCTACCTGGTGCGTCATTATGCCGGGTTACGATCCCGGCCTCAACGAGGCGATCGTGGCCGGAGGGCACGAAGTCGCGCTCCATTACAACGCGCTGGAGACGGAGATTCCCGAGAGCCGCTGGTCGGAGCGCGATTTTTGCCACCAATTGTCGATGCTGCAGACACAGTTCCCCGGCCGGGCGATCCGGACGAACAAAAACCATTATTTGCGCTGGGAAGGCGATACGGCGTTCTATCGCTGGTGCGAACGGGCTGGTGTGAAGGTAGAGCAAAGCCGGGGCGGGACGAAGCAGGGGAACAAGGGCTTCCTCGCGGGCACGTGCCACCCGTTCGTTCCCGTGGAGACAGCCGGCGAACGCAACCGCCCGCTTGATTTGCTATCCTTGCCGGTACTGGCGTGGGACCCGCCGATGCCGCTTCGCTGCACGAAGGGCGAAGCGTTCGCCTTGCTCGACCGGGCGGCGGATGTGAACGGCGTGGCGCATTTTCTGTTCCATCCGGCCATGCTGTTGCGCGAGGACGACGAGGTCGGCGCTTTCCTGGTGGATTTGGCGCATTACGGTGTTTCTCGCGGCCTGGCATGGTGGACGGCGGAGCAAATATGGCAATGGCGTTCGGATCGGGCGCGCGTTATTGTGCGGGAGGAGCGGGATGCTGGCGGCGTGCCGGTATGGGTCATCGAATCGGATGCCGACCTGGACGGCTTCACCTTGCTGATCGGCGGGCAGCAGCAGGGAGAATGGCAGGCACGGACGCGGGCGCTGGGCGAGTCGGCATCCGATCTTACCGATCGGATCAGCCGGTCGCGGGCCGTCGAACGATTCGGCTGCGCCTACACGGAGCTTATTGTGAATGTTCGGAAGGGACGTACGGAAGTTGCGCGCGCAAGTTAGACAGCGAAAACCCGGGCAGCAATGATCAGGCCACGATCCGGGCGTGACAACCATGGGAGCGGGGGAAGCTGCTGTGCTGTCCGAAATCGCGATGTCCTGTTCGCCATAACTGAAGTTTGTCCAATAATAGCGGAATATTGTTCATGTACTCGCCTGTGAGGCGATGCTAAGATAGGCGCGAACCCGAAGGATCCCCGGGAAACCTGCCCTGAGGGTCGAATCCATACGAAGGGGAGCGCAACGATCATGACAGGCAATACAGCGGACAATACGGCGATCAAGCAGTCGGCGGTCATCTTTAAGAAGGATATCCTTCAGGGGATCAGAATGCGCAATGGCCCGGACTCGGAGGCATACAAGCGTGCGGTGCGGGAAGCGGAAAGATTCGCAGTGATGACGGACGAGGAACTGTGGCATCTAATGTACGGTCCCGCTCTGAAAAGATCGTATCACGTATTCTCGAATGGGTATTGCCCCGCTTGCAAGGCAAGCGTTCCGCTGCACAACTGGGAATTGGATGTGGTGCGATACCCCTGGAAAGTCTGCTGCCCCTCGTGCGGCGAGTTGTTTCCGAAAAACGATTTCTATGCGTATTACTTATCCGGGCTGGGAGCAGACGGTGTCTTCTCGTATGACATCGCCGACTCCCGGCTTCTTTACAATCAAGATGGTGACCATTCGTTCGGCGTAGACGATGGCAACGGTTACGAGGAAGACGGGAAGAGGTGGTATTTCATCGCCTATTATTTGCTGTTCGGCCATTGGGCGATGAATGTGCTGGAAGGGATCAAGTGCCTCGCCAGGGCTCATGTAATTACCGGAGAGCCAACATACGCCCGCAAAGCGATGATTATGCTGGATCGATTATCCGATTTGTTCCCGGATTTCGATTTCATGAAGCAGGGCGTCATTTACGAGAAGGAAAACTACGATGCAGGGTACATCTCTTATTGGTTTCGTTCGTGCACCGATATCCGCGATTTGACGATGGCCTATGACATGATCTTCGACGCGGGGAAGCAGGACCCGAATCTGGTAGATTTTTTGGCGCATCAGTCTGCCCAATTCGAAGGGATCGCCTGCAAGCAGTCTTTTGAACATATTCAGCGCAACATTGAAACGCGGATATTCCGTGATGCCTTGAACCATCGGAAGAAGATCGAATCGAATTTCCCGATGACCGACGCGACCATCGTCTTGATTCAAACAGTGCTGGCCTGGCCGGATAATCGGGCAATGGTGGAGCAGATGACCCGAGACCTGGTACGAAAAGCGACAAGCGTTGACGGCACCACCGGGGAGAAGGGGGTGGTCGTCTATAGTGCCTATGCGCTGTTGGAACTGGCTTATTTCCTGTATAACTATGAACTGATTGAACCGGACTTTCTGGCCGCGCTGGTGGGCAAACACCCGTCCATCATCGAGGGTTATCGGTTTTTCATCGATATGTGGTGTCTGGAGAAATACTATCCGCGCATTGGCAATACCGGCGCGTTCGCCAAGCCGGACGATGTATACGCGGTGTTTTATTACCGGGATGAATTTTATGCGAGTTGCCTCGATCCGGACATCGAAGTATTCATGTGGAAGCTGTATGAAATGACCGGCAAATCGGACTTTGCCAAAGCGATTTATATTAGCAATGGACACCGAACTTACGGTTGCTTCAGCAAGAGCTTGCTGACACCAGATCCGGAGCAACTGCGGGAAAGACTGGAACGGCTGGTGCGGGAGGAAGGAAGCGAACTCCAGCAAACGAGTGTGAACAAAGAGCGCTGGAGGTTGGCCGTGTTGCATGCTGGTGCGGGATCGAACAAGCGGTCTGCCTGGATGAAGTATGATGCGGGCGGAGATCACGGGCATGCGGACGGCATGGCGATCGGACTGTTCGCCAAGGGGCTCGACTTGTTGCCGGACTTCGGCTACGCGCCAGTGCAATACGGGCTGTTCGGCGACGGGCCGGAGCGCCATTGGTATTACGCCACGGCGGCGCACAATACCGTAGTGGTGGATGGCAACAATCACCGCGAGCATCAAGGCCTGGTATCGGATGTCGGGGTCGCCTCCCTGTTTGCCGCGGGCAGGTTGTTCCAGGTGATTCAGGCTTGTGCGCCGGAGTTCGTCGGCGGCAAGGTGTTCGAGCGCACGCTCATTTCCATTGATATTTCGCCCGAGGATTCCTACTATATTGATATATTCAGGGTGGAAGGCGGCAGTGAGCATGTCAAGTATTCCCACGGTACGTTGGGCGAATTGACGCTGGTCGGACGGGAAGCCCTCCCTGCTGAGGGATTCGGACAAGCAGGGATGATGCGGGATTTCGCTGTGGTGTTGCCCACATCATCTGCCTCTGCGCCATGGTACGCTTTATGGAAGGCGGATGACCATTTTCAAGTAAACGCTCCTCATCTGGATGTCTCACTGAAGTATATTGATTTGACGGAAGATGCAGAGGTGTATACCGCCCGGTCGTGGGTCGATCTTTGGTCGAACAGGGCAGACCGTACAGCTACCGGACAGTCTGCGGCATGGATTCCGACCGTCATGATCCGAAGAACCGGAGAGTCCGGACTGCAGTCGAACTTCGTCGACTTGTACGAACCGTTCGTTGGCCAATCCAGCCTGTTATCGGCGAGGCAACATCGTCTGCCGCAAGGCGGAATCGCGATTACGGTGAAGTTGGCGACGGGCTTGGAAGACACGCTGCTGTTCTTCTCCCGTCAAACGACTCATGAAGCGCATGGAGACGGTCCTTCCACATACGCCTCGAACGGCCCATCCACGTTCGATCTTGACGGTCGATCCGTGACGACGGATGCGGAGATCGTGTTCCTCCGCAGTCGTGACGGATCGGTGATCGAGGCAGCGGCGATAAACGCCAGCGTGCTCATAACGGATGGGATAGATGTGGCGTTAGTTGAACGGAAGAGTTATGTGGAATTTCCGTAAATCGTGCATAGAACGCAGAAGATTATGCCTATTGTGGGCGCTGCCAATCTGCTAAGGTAGACACGAAAGCAGAAGAGAATCCACGTGAAGGGGAGCGCAACGATCATGACAGGCAATGCAGAAGGGAATACAGAAGGGAATACAGAAGGGAATACGGCAGGCAATACGGCAACCAAGCAGTCGGCGGTCATCTATAAGGAGGATATACTTAAAGGGATCAGAATGCGCAGCGGCCCGGATTCGGAGGTCTATAAGCGTACGGTGCAGGAAGCGGACAGATTCGCAGCCATGTCGGACGAGGAGCTGTGGGCTCTGATGTACGGTCCCAGTCTGAAAAGATCCTATCATGTATTCTCGAACGGGTATTGCCCTTCTTGCAAGGAGGGTGTTCCGATGTACAATTGGGAATTGGATGTGGTGCGGCATCCCTGGAAAGTCCGCTGCCCCTCATGCGGGGATTTGTTTCCGAAAAACGATTTTTATGCGTACTACTCATCCGGGTTGGGGGCAGACGGCATTTTCTCATACGACATTGCCGATTCCAGGCTTCTTTACAACAAAGAAGCGGACAGCGAGTGCATGTTGCCATTCGGCGTAGACGACGGCAATGGATACGGGGCAGACGGGAAAAAGTGGTTCTTCATCGCCTATTATCTGCTGTTTGGACATTGGGCAATGAATGTGCTGGAAGGGATAAAGTCTCTTGCGAGGGCTCATGTTATAACCGGAGAGCCCATATACGCCCGCAAAGCCATGATTATTTTGGATCGCTTGGCCGACGTTTTCCCTGATTTCGATTTCATGAAGCAGGGCATTATTTACGAGAAGGAACACAATGATGTAGGGTATATCTCCTATTACTTCCGTTCATGCACCGATATCCGCGATTTGACGCTGGCCTACGACATGATCTTCGATGCGGCGAAGCAGGACCCGGCGCTTGTGGAATTTTTGGGGCGCAAGTCTGCCCAGTTCGAGCGGATCGCCCGCAAGGAGTCTTTTGCAGATATTCAGCTCAACATCGAATCGCGGATATTCCGCGACGCAGCGAACCATCGGGAGAAGTTCGAATCGAATTTCCCCATGACAGATACGACCATTGTCTTGATTCATACGGTTCTGGCTTGGCCCGGAAATCGGACTGCGGTGGAGCAGATGATCCATGACCTCGTGCAGAAAGCCACAAGTGTTGACGGCACAACCGGAGAGAAGGGCCTGGTCATCTATAGCGCTTATGCGCTTTTGGATCTGGCTTACTTCCTCTATAACTATGAACTGATCGAACCGGGCTTTCTGGCTTCTCTGATCGATAAGCATCCGTCTATCATCGAGGGTTACCAGTTTTTCATCGATACCTGGTGTCTGGAGAAATACTATCCTCGCATCGGGAATACCGGGTCGTTCGCCAAGCCGGATTATGTTTACGCGGTGTTTTTCTACAAGAATGATTTTTTTACGACTTGCCTCGATCCGGACATTGAAGCATTTATGTGGAAGCTGTTTGAAATTACCGGCATATCGGACTTCGCCAAAACGATCTATATTAGCAATGGGCGCCGCACGGAGGGCTGCTTCGACAAAAGCTTGCTGACACCGGACCCGGAGCAACTGCGGGCAGGGCTGGAACGGCTGGTGCGGGAGGAAGGAAGCAGTCTCAAGCAAACGAGCGTGAACAAGGAGCGCTGGAGGTTGGCCGTGCTGCATGCCGGGGTGGAAGAGAACAAGAGAGCCGCCTGGATGAAGTATGACTCGGGCGGAGATCACGGGCATGCGGACGGTATGGCGATCGGATTGTTCGCCAAGGGGCTCGATCTGTTGCCGGACTTCGGCTATGCGCCGGTGCAATACGGAAGGTTTAATGACGGGCCTGAGCACCCTTGGTATTACTCTACTGCAGCGCACAATACGGTAGTGGTGGATGGCAGAGATCATCGCAGGCATCGAGGCTTGCTATCGGATGTGGGAGTCTCCAACCTGTTCGCCGCCGGCAGGTTGTTCCAGGCTGCCCAGGCGTCTGCGCCGGAGTTCATCGGAGGCCGGCTGTTCGAGCGAACGCTCATTTCCATTGATATTTCGCCCGAGGATTCCTATTATATCGACCTATTCAGGGTGGAGGGCGGAAGCGAGCATGTCAAATATTCGCATGGCATGTTGGGCGAATTGACGCTTGTCGGACGGGAATCCGTTCCTGACGATGGATTCGGGCAGGCGGGAATGATGCGGGATTTCGCTGTTTCGCCCCCGTCCTCCAGCCCATGGCATGCGTTGTGGAAGGCGGATGACAGCCATTTTCAAGTCAATTCTCCGCATCTGGATGTCGCGCTGAAGTATATCGATTTGACGGAAGATGCGCAGGTGTTTACCGCCAGGTCTTGGGTCGATCTCTGGCCGAATACGGCGGACAGCAACGCTATCGGGCAGACAGCGGCATGGATTCCGACCGTCATGATCCGGAGAACCGGCGAGCCCGGTTTGAAATCGGACTTCATCGGCTTGTATGAGCCGTTCGTCCACCAATCCCAATTATTATCAGTGAATCGATATCGTCTGCCTCAAGGCGGGATCGCGATTACGGTGGAGTTGGCGGCGGGGCTGGAAGACACGCTGTTGTTCTTCCCTCGTGAAGCGCATCGGGACGGTCCCTCCACGTTCGCTCCGGCCGGACGGTCCGTGACGACGGACGCGGAGATCGCGTTCTTCCGCAGGCGCGACGGAATGGCAATCGAGGCGGCGGCGGTAAATGCCAGCGTGCTCAGAGCGGACAGGGTGGACGTGACGTTAGCCGAACGGAAGCGTTACGTGGAATTTCCGTAAAATCGTGCATAGAACGCGGAAGATAATGAATGTACGGGGCAGGAGCGTTAATCATACAATCAATTTGTAACATGATGTCCCAATTTTTCGAGGGGGTTAACGCGGATGAGTATAAGCAAGCGGAAGAACATGGCAAGCGGCTTGATTGCATTATTGCTCACGTTGGGGTTGATCGTTTCGGCTTGTTCCAAGAACAACACGGGGGAGACATCGCCGTCACCGAGCCAAGAGTCAGCCAAGCCACCCGCCAGCAGCGCAGCAAGCCCAAGCGACGATTTGAGCAAGAAAGTGTCCCTCAGCATGTTCATGTACGGCGCCAAGGTAGAGGGAATGGATCCGAGCGACAACCCGATTGTCAACAGAGTAGAAGAATTGACCAACACCGATTTGAGCGTCGAGATGGTTGCGCAGGCCGATTTCGAAACCAAAATCAATCTGATGCTGGCTTCGGGCAATCTGCCCGACATCGTCAATGTCATGTACGCGCAGGAACAAGCCTATGAAGCCGCGCGAGCCGGCGCGTTCATCGATTTGAAGTCCTATTACGACAATTCGCCCACGATTCAGAAATACATCACCCCGGAAATGATGGAATTGTCCAAGGATCCGGTTACCGGAAATTACTGGCGTATTCCGATGGCGTGGGACAAGGCGCCGCAAGGCTACGGAATCATTGCCCGCTATGACCTGGTGCAGAAATACAACAATGGCGTGTGGCCCGAATCGGTTGAGCAATGGGTAGATTTGCTTCGTGTCATCAAGCAGGCCAATCCGACCAAGTCTGTATTTACGAACCGAAATCTGGGAGATACGCTGCTCTCATACGCGGGAACGACGATCTATCAAATGTATGGCGTGAGTCCATATACTTGGCGGATTATGGACGGGAAAGTTATTCCGGATGTGCTCTTGCCGGAATACAAGGCGGCAACGCAGGTGATGCGGCAACTGTATGCGGAAGGCATTCTCGATAAAGACTTCGCCACAGTAACTTCCGATCAATATTATGCGAAGCTGGACAATGACCTGATTTTGCTGGATGCCAACAGCACGCCGGGTCTGCTGTGGAATTCCAACCATGCCGCAAAGGATCTGAAGGATGGCCGTCAGTATCTGTTTGCCCCTGTATTGAAGCAACCGCCTGCAGAGCTTGCGGATATGAAATACACGTACGGTTTCAGAGGGTATCCGATCATCGATCAAGGCGCTTATATCTCCTCGAAATCCAAAGATCCGGATAGGGCGTTTAAAGTGATCGAAGCGTTCACTTCGGATGAAGTGGTGGACAATATTTTCTGGGGTGAGGAAGGGAAAACCTACAAGATGCTTGATGGAAAAAGAGTTCCTGATTTAGAGGCGTTAGGCAAAGAATATACACGTTATTCCTATTATTACGCCTTCGTTCCAGGCTATGAGGGAGCGCCGGACCTCAGCAGAGCCAAGACCGAATTAAATCTGGGCGCAGAAGCGAGCAAGCTGTTGTACGACAGCGTCGACGAGCGGGTGAGATTGGCCGAAGGCAACGGCTTTGGGGATTTGCCCGGGTTTGTACTGCCGGAGGCGGCGGCACTTAAGAGTTCGGAATCGATGCAGCGAATCAATCAGTTTACCGTCAAGGCGATCATGGGCGAGATCAGCATGGATCAATTCGATCAGGAAGTCAGCAAGTGGGAGAAAGACTTCAAGAGTCTGATGTATGACGATATGCAGAAATATTTGGACGAGAACAAGGATAAGCTTCGCGAACAGGGCGTCAAACATGTAGACTGGTAATTCGATACATTAATCGACAGGCAGCGGGTGCGGCTGCGGGCAGGTACTCCGCCGTTCCCGCTTGCTTGTTGCACGACTTGCCGGCAAGGAGGGTTCCATGAACGCCAGAACGCGTATTAAACTCAGAAAAACGTTGCCGCTCTATTTGCTGCTGTCGCCTGCGGTCATCTCATTGTTTCTGTTCAACTATATTCCGATGTACGGCATCATCATCTCCTTCAAAGATTACTCGATTTATAAGGGAGTCTTGGGGAGCCCATGGGTCGGTTGGAAATATTTCGATTATTTCTTGCATGATCCGACATTCTGGGCGGTCATGCGGAATACGTTAATTATCAATTTCTATGATCTGGTATTCGGCTTTACGGCGCCGGTCATCTTTGCCTTGCTGGTTGTGGAGATTTATCAGATGAGGTTCAAGAAGGCGATTCAGACGATCTCCTATCTGCCGCATTTTCTGTCATGGGTCGTCGTTTCGGGGATTGCGTATCAGATTCTGTCGCCAACGGACGGTTTGGTCAACCTGTTTCTGCAAGACGTGTTCGGGATCGAACCGATTCACTTCATGATGAAGGAATCGATCTTTCGCGGCATTCTGGTTGCCGCAGATATCTGGAAGAGTGTCGGCTGGTCGGCCATCCTGTATTTTGCCGTTATCGTCGGGATCGACAAGACGCTATACGAGGCTGCATGGATTGACGGCGCCAGCAGGGTCCGCCAGTTGATTCACATTACGCTGCCGCACATGGTGCCGATGATCGTGCTGCTGCTCTTGTTAAGATTGGCGAGCATGTTCGGCATCGGCTTCGAACGTGTATTTCTCCTGCAGAATGCGATGGTATACGACGTTTCCGATGTGATCAGCACCTACATCTACCGCATTGGCCTGGTGAAGGCGCAATACAGCTTGACGACAGCGATCGGATTGGCGCAGAGCGTGCTTGGCTTTATACTGCTGGTCTTGTCCAACAAAATTTCGAAGAAATCGGTAGGGTTAGGGCTATATTGACAAGGAGGCTGCGGATGAATTACAGATCTCCATCGCGCATTGTGTTCGAATGGATCAACGGCATATTCATGGTTATTTTTTCCGCATCCATTCTCATCCCGTTCATTAACGTACTGGCGATTTCGCTGAGCGATGCGCAAGCGGCCAGGCGAGGCCTGGTGGGCCTATGGCCGGTTGGCTGGCAATTCGATGCTTATGTGCAATTGGCGGGCAACTACAGGTTCCTCCATTCGTTCGGCAACACGATCTTTCTGACGATTACGAATACGACGCTTGTCATTTTGTTATCGCTGGCATCGGCATATGCGCTGTCCAACAAAAACCTGCTCGGGAAAACGCCGATTTTCTATTACTTCATCATCACCATGTTTTTCAACGGGGGCCTGGTTCCGACTTACTTGCTGGTCACCAATCTTGGCTTGTACAACACGTACTGGGCATTGATCCTGCCTTCCGTTGTCAGCATTTTCTACATTATTATATTTAAAAATGTAATCGACCAGCTGCCAAAGGAATTAATGGAATCTGCGGAGATCGACGGGGCGGGGGATTTTCGGCTGTTGTTCCGCATTGTGCTGCCACTGGTTTTGCCGATGACGATGGCATTCGTTATTTTCAGCGTTGTCGGATACTGGAACGAATGGTTCAGCGTGCTGATTTACACCCGGGATCAGAATTTGTGGACCATCCAGTATCAATTGCGCGATTTGCTGGCAACTTCCGAATTAAGCGCGGAGAAGACCTTGTTTCTGCCCGATCAGGTCAAAGTCGATCCGAAGAACCTGAAGATGGCTGCACTGATGACGACCGTGCTCCCCATTGTCGCCGTATATCCTTTCGTACAAAAATATTTCATACATGGTCAACTTGTAGGGGCGGTCAAAGGGTAAACCGGACCGACGTGGAGCGGAGATTAAGAGATGCCGATTACGCTTGTGCTTATTTTCGCCATTAATGTCACCTATGTGGCGGTCAATACGTTAAGGGTCATTCTCGTCATCAAGCAATACCGATTTGTGGCTTCCGCGCTGAGCACGGCCGAGGTGCTGATTTATCTGGTAGGCTTGAATATTGTGCTGGACGATATTTACAACCTGCCTCATTTGACGGCCTACTGTATCGGATGGGGAACCGGGGTATACGTGGGCAGTCGTGTCGAGAAGTACCTGGCGCTCGGCTATATTTCCTTTCAGATTATCGTAGACCGAAGCAGCAGCGGATTGCCTGAGGAGCTTCGCCGCAAAGGATTTGCCGTCACCAGTTGGCTGGGCGATGGGCGGGACGGCCCGCGCCTGGTCATGTACGTGCTGGCCAAGCGCAATCGGGGAGAAGAACTGATGGAATCAGTTGCCGGAATCGAACCAAGAGCGTTCTGCGTTTCCTATGAACCTGCCGCCATTCGGAACGGATTCTGGTTGAAACGATAGCCGGGCGCGGGGCGCCCATCGTTGCTTTGCACCTGATTATCTTGTAAAATTCAGTTTATCCACAGGTTGTGAGAGGGGCTGGCGGGAGGGACCGGAATGTATCGCGTAATCATTGCGGAAGATGAACCTGCCGTACGTGCTGGCGTCAAAGGTGCGATACCGTGGGCACAATATGAAATGACAGTCGTCGCCGATGTGTCCAACGGACAGGAAGCATGGGAGGCTTATTTGAAGTATAAGCCGGAACTGATCATTACGGATATTAAGATGCCCATCATGAACGGCATGGATTTTATCGAGCGGATTCGCAAGCAGGACCGCTCGACCCGAATTGTTATTTTGTCATGCCTGGATGAATTCGATCGCGTTCGCAAGGCGTTCACCTTGGGGGTGAGCGACTACATCTCGAAGCTGACAATGACATCGGACGAGATGCAACATGTCATCTCTAAGGTGTATCATGAAATGTCCGTCTCCGCCTTCGAAATGAAAATACCGGGTAACGCGATGGAAAGGCTGCAACTGAAGGAAAGTTTATTGAAGGATTTCTTGTTCAGAGAACGTTTCTCGGAGCGGGAGTTCATCTCCCTGGCGACCGAGTTGCAATGGAGAGTCCGCGCGGTGCAGCCCATGCAGATGTGCCTGATTGAAATTGAGGACTACGAGCGGCTGCAAAAACGGTTTAAAGACGACTATGGCCTGTTGACCAAGATGAGCCTGCTTAACGTCATGGACGAGATCGTAGGTCAGGCGGTTCAGGGCGAAGTTGTGTATGATCAGCGCAACCGCTTTATATTGCTGTACAACGTCCCCGCGCAAGGGGTTCAATCGGTGCTGCAGGAAATTCGGGAAGCGTTCGCAGTTTATTTCGATGCATCGCTTACGGCGGGAATTAGCGGGGTGTACCCGGAATTTTCCCGGATTCACGTCATGTACAGGGAAAGCAAAGAAGCGTTGAAGCACATGTTTGTCGAGGAGCGGAGCAAGACGCTCTGTTATGCGAGCGATATTGGCGAGTCGTACCGGGCGAAGGTGCTTGAAACGTTCGGCGAGATGATGGATACCTGGCAATTGCCTGATCGTTCGCTGCAGCAGCGGTTATGTGACAAAGTGCAGGAGTTTCTGCTGCATGCTGAACTGAACAAGGACAAGATCATCGATCTGTTCCTATATTTGACGCAAGTTTCGATTGTCGAATTTAACCTGCAGGGCGAGCATGTGTGGCAGCACTATCAACAATTTTACGCCAAATGTCTGGAAACTCGCTCCTTGCGGCAATTGTGCGGCGAGTTCAGCGACTGTCTGCGTCAACTCCCGTCGTTAATGGACGTGCGGCCCACATGGAGCGAGGAAGTGGAGGTAGCCATACAATATTTGGAGATTCGCTACCAGGAAGAAATCAGCTTGCAGAAGCTTGCCAGCCATGTCAATCTCAGTGCGAATTATTTGTGCACATTGTTCAAGAAAGAGACCGGGTTCAGCCCGATCGATTATTTGATTCAGTACCGGATCGGCAAAGCGAAGCAATGGCTGATAGAGACCAACTTCCGAACGTATGAAATTGCCGACCAAGTCGGATTTGCAGATTATAGCTATTTCAGCCGGATGTTTAAGAAGATCACTGGCATCAACCCCAGCCAATTTCGTAAAATGCAGCGAAACGATGGAACCTGGAGCGATAAGGACCATGAAGATCAAACTTAATCACCAACTGAATCTCATGTTCATGATTGTCGGATTCGTGATTCTCACGATCAGTTCCATCGCCACCTACTATCAGATCATCGCGCTCCAGAAAGAACAATCAGAGCAATCCACCGTCATTTTATTTCGTCAAATGGAAAAAGGCATTGTGGATTTCCGGAGAAATGTGGAGAAAAACTCTGTCGAGTTGCTGCTTGATCCCAAAGTAAGGAAATTTCTGCGCAACGATGCCTCGCCAGTCGATCATATCCTTCAAGGGCTCGAATTGGGCAAGCAATTTAAGAAAGTGAGCGTTCAGAACAGACCGTTCGATTCGATTATGCTATTTGCTGACAATGGGGAATTGATCAGCGAATCGAATTCGGTTCCCGTATTCTTTCAACACAGCAGAGAGCAGCCATTCTATCATTCGGATATGTACACGGTCAGCTCCAGCCAGACGTTCCAGATGTTCTGGTTTGGCGGTACGACCGTGCGAGATTTTGTCAACCGCGGACTGTTGTCGGACAAGAGCAATTCCCAACTGATCTCCGCAGTCAGATACATCGGCACGCCGCAGAAGAATGGTGCCGGCGGGGTGCTTGTGATCAATATCGCCGAGAGCGAGTTAGCTTCCTTGTACCGCGGGTTGTCCGACCAGAAAGGTACAAACGCTTACATCATGGACGAATCCGGCATTGTGATTTCCAGTCAGTTAAAGATGAGCCTGGGTCGGACGAGCGATGTGTTCCGAATGCTGAACAAGGATACTCGCTACGGCAGTATAGAATACAAGGACAGCGACGGTGTTTCGAAGCTTGCCGTCTATTACTACCTGCAAGATATCGATTGGGTGCTGGTCAAGGAAATTCCGATGGCGCTGCTGAATCGGGATTCGCTGAAGCTGCAGCGCATTCTGGTGATCGCATGGGTGAGCAGCCTGCTGCTCATGATGCTGTTCTCGAATTATTGGACGCGCTGGCTTTTGAAGCCTATGAAAGTGCTGGCGAATACGATGCAGAAACTGGAACTGGGCCAGATCGGCATCCAGGTCGACAAGCTGCCTGGCAATGAAATCGGAGTGCTCAGCAGACAGTTCAATCGCATGTCGGGCAGCATCGCCGATTTGCTCAGGCACAATGAATTAATAGAGCGGAAGAAGCGCGACCAGGAGGTCAAGGCGCTGCAGGCGCAAATTTCCCCGCATTTTCTCTACAATACATTAAGCGTGATCCGATGGATGGCTGTAGCAGGGGACACACCGCGGGTTGTCGAAGGCCTGGTAGCGTTAGGGAATATGCTGCATCCGTTCCATAAGCATATTTCGCTCTTCTGGAGCTTGAAGAATGAACTGGACTACACCGTGAACTATATCAAGCTGATGAACATGAGGTACGGAGACGGTATTCTGTTAAACGTGGATTCGGCTGATGTGCGGAGCGAAGTTCGCACGCTGAAATTTATTTTGCAGCCCGTTGTCGAGAATGCCGTTCAGCACGGTTTCGAACATAATCAGTTCAAAGGGGAAATCCATATTACCGTGCTTGAGCAGCATGGAGATATGATCATTCGCGTGGCGGATGACGGGACAGGGATGAGCGAAGAGCAACTGGAGCGGGTGCGCCAATCGCTGTCGGCTGAATATGACGAAGCCATGGTGAATCCGTCCATCGGGCTGCGGAATACGCATCATCGCATCCAACTGCATTTTGGCGGAGCGTACGGCATTTCCATTCATAGCCGCATAGGGTCGGGTACTCTGGTGGAGATCCGTTTCCCCATGCAATCTGAAGCTTCGATGTGAAGCTTGCCGATTGGGTCCGGAACTCCTGAGGGCCGTCCTCCTCATACCCGATCAACAGCTGCGCATCGAACATAGGACTGCTCCATTTCCTCGCCCCGTTTTTTTCAATCTTGCAGACGTTTCATCGACCTTGTCTCCACTATAGTATCACATAATAAATTGACATGATGCGTGGAAAAAGTGGCGCGACACCGGCGGCAATGAGAGGTAATATCAAATCTGCAGTTCAGTTCCGACGGACAAGGAGAGGCGACAGGCATGGATCAGCAATTGAAGCGAACCGGCTATTGGCCGCTGGCAGTCGATGCCCGCGATCAGGAAGCGCAGGGCCGTCATGGCGAGGCCGCTGCGATTCGCTACGAGGGCGGCGCCGTGTTCGATGGCGTAACTTCGAAGATCGAATTGCCGGAAATGACGGAGACGGATGGGAGCAAGCCGTTTACCTTGTCGATGCAGTTCAAAATGGATGATCGGCAAGGCACGCTTCCCGGAGGGCTGTGCAGCCGATATGAGGAACAGACGATGACAGGCTGGCACTTGTCGATTCTGACCCAGGCAGGCGTGACGACGACCCAGTCCAATTGGCGCAACCTGCAATTCGGCTGGACGGGGGACAGCACGACAGAGCGCTGGAAATTGAGAGGAACACCGGGCAACTGCCGGCAGATTTGCGCCCTGTGTGTGTATGAAGATCATTTGTATGCGGGCACGTTCGATGACGCGCATGATCATAGAGGGCGAGTCTACCGCTTGGGCGAAGATGATCGATGGATCGATTGCGGCCATCCGGATGACAGTAATGCGGTGCGCTCGCTTGCGGAGTATAACGGGCGGCTCTATGCCGGTACGATGCGTTACAAGGCTGGCGGCTCGAAGTTGCCCGAATCCCCCAATCAAATACCGGGCGGCAAAGTATTCCGTTATGAAGGCGGGCAGAAGTGGTCGCTCTTTGCCGAGATCCCCGGTTCGGACAGCATCGGCAACTTGACCGTATACGAAGGAAGGCTGCTGGTGATGTCGTATCACACGCCGGGTATCTATGCATTCACGGAAGACGGCACTTGTGAACTGCTGGGGGCTCCGGGACCGGAAGGGAACACGCGAACGCACACGCTCGCTCCATTCCGGGGGCGGCTGTATGCCGGCTGCAACGAGACTCAGGGCATATACAGCCGGACATTGAGCGAGCCGTGGGCTTATAACGGCACCGTGTCCAAGTGCGATCAGGTGTACAGCTTTACTGTTTATCATAATGAATTGATGATGGGCATGTGGCGTGAAGCGCGCATGAACAAGTATGCGGGCGGAACGGATTGGATCGACTGCGGCCGGATGGGGGAGGAGCTCGAAGTGATGGGCGTCGGCATGTTCAACGGCAGGCTGTATGCCGGGACATTGCCGGGCGGTCATGTGTACCGATATGAAGGAGACCGGCGCTGGGAACTGGCCGGTGTGCTGGAATCGCCGGATGAAAATATCGTATACAGACGCGTGTGGTCGATGGCCGTATATCGCGGCGAACTGTATGCCGGAACGCTGCCGGGCGGCAAAGTGTGGAGCATGTACAAGGACCCGCTCGCCACATGCGACCGTTCCCTGAGCGAAGATTGGCATCGCGCGATGATTGCTTACGATCTGCACAGCCTGAAGTTGTATGTGGACGGTCAGTTCGTTTCCGCTGCAGCCGTGCCGCAGCAGGGGGCCATCCGCACCGGTCACATCCCGTTTGTATTGGGCAAAGGGCCGCAAAGCCACTTTTCAGGCGTAATTCGTGAAGTGGAGTTGTTTGAGGGTGTGTCGCCGACGGTGCGGAAGTAAAAACATGGGAAGCAGAAAGGAAATGACGAGAGTGAACAATCGACAACCTGAAGCGAAACGAATCGGCTACTGGCCGCTGAGAACGGACAGCCGGGATTGGACCGAATTCGGCAGACATGGCCTGGCGGAGAACATTCATTATCAAGATGCGGCGATACTCGACGGGGAATCTTCGTTCATCGCCTTGCCTGATGTGCCGGAAACGGATGGGAGCCGCCCGTTTACTTTATCGCTCGAATTCAAGGTGGAGGATGAGACCGGCAAGCTGCCCGGGGGACTGTTCAGCCGCTTCGATGATCGGAGCCGGGCAGGCTGGCATCTGTCCGTCCTGACCCAGGCCGGTGTCACGATGTCGCAAGCCAACTGGCGGCATCTGCAGTTCGGCTGGAGCAGCGGCCATTCCACGGATGATTGGAAGGACCGGGGAGCGCCGGGCAACTCCAGCTTCATCAGTTCCATGTGCGCGTACGATGGCAGTCTGTATGTAGGCACATTCAACGATGCCGCGGATTCCATCGGGCGCGTATACAGGCTGGCCCCTGACGGTTCCTGGGACAATTGCGGCAATCCCGACAAGAGCAATTGCGTTTCTTCACTGGCTGAATTTAACGGTCGCCTGTACGCGGGAACGATGCGTTACCGCGCCGGCGGCTCCCATATGCAAGGCTCTGTCAATCATGAACCGGGCGGTGGGACCTATCGCTACGAAGGCGGCCAGACGTGGAGTCTGTTTGCCGAATTACCGGTGAAGGTTGAGGCAGGCGTGCCCGGTTACGATCCGAACAACCCGAGCGTGTTCACCGGCAGCGAGAATGACAGCGTGGGCGCGATGACGGTCTATCAGAATCACCTGGTTGCCATGTCGTTCTATCCCTATGGCATCTTTGCCTTCGACAAGGACGGCAACGTCACGGATCTCGGCGCGCCGGGTCCGCTGGGCAAGACGCGAACCTTCACGCTGTCGCAATTTCGCGGACGTCTGTACGTCGGCTGCAACGAGACGGCAGGCGTCTACAGCCGGACGCTTGAATCGCCGTGGGAATTCAACGGCATCGTACCCTTGTGCGATCAGGTGTATTGCTTCGCTGCTTATCAGAATGAGCTGTTGATGGGCATTTGGCGGGAAGCGCGGATGTACAAATATAACGGCGGAACGGACTGGAGCGACTGCGGCCTGATGGGCGAAGAACTTGAAGTGATGGGCATATCGATATTTAACGGGCAGCTATACGGCGGTACGCTGCCGGGTGGTCAAGTGTACCGTTACAAGGGCGGTGCGACGTGGGAGTTGTCTGGTGTGCTGGAAGAGCCCAATCCGGAAATGGACTTCCGTCGGGTGTGGTCGATGGCGGTGTGCGGCGGCGAATTGTTCGCGGGGACGCTGCCGTCAGGCAAAGTATGGAGCTTGAAGAACGATCCGCTCGCGATGGACGACAGGTCGCTATCGGACGGTTGGCACAAGGCAACGGCGGTCTACGATCTGCAGTCGCTGTCCCTGTACTTGGATGGAGAGCTTGTATCCACGGCGCATGTGAACGCGAACTCGCCTATAGAGCCGCAGAGCCAAATTCCGCTCATCGTCGGTCAAGGGCCGCAGTGTCGGTTCTCCGGCCGTATCCGGGAAGTGGAGCTGTATGGCGCGGCGCTGACGCCGCAGCAAATCGCGGGTCAATCCGCTCATTAAAATTTATTGTATTTATGGAGGAAACTCTATGAAATTCGGTATGGCAAGAGACATCATCACACCGGACATCGAGATGGCGATGTCAGGATATGACGCATTTTACGGCGCCGCGTACCAAGGCGTTCATGATGATCTGTACGTGAAAGCGTTGTTGCTGGATGACGGCAATCAAGCGGTTCTGCTGATTACGCTGGATTTGCTCTTTCATGACGTCGCCTTGACGGAAGAGATCAAGCAGTACGCGGAGGAGCGCTATGGCATTGCTCCGGACAATCTGATCCTCTCGTATACCCATACGCACTCCGGGCCGGCCATCCGAGGTTACGATGTCGGACAGTTCTCGGAACATTACGAAGCGTTCTTGCTGGCGAGAATCAAAACCTGCATCAACCGGGTGTTCCTTAATACGTTCACCGGCCTGCTGTCATACGGATCCGTCGAAGGGGAATGGAACATCAACCGCCGCCGCTTGGTAGATGGCTGGATGGTCAATCGGCCAAATCCGGAAGGCGTTACGGATAACGTCGTGCATATTCTGAAGATCACCGATGAAGCCGGGCAGCCAAGAGGACTGTTGCTGAATTATGCCTGCCATCCGGTGACCATCACGGATACGCCCTGTTTGTCGGCAGATTTCCCCGGACGCATCAGTCAGCATCTGGAAACGGCGTTGTTCGGGCTCACATCGCTATTCTTCCAAGGGGCGGGCGGGAACAGCAGGCCGATGGTCACGGCAAGCGGCGGCCATTTCGTTACGCGCACCTTCCATGAAATCGACGCGATGGCTTCCGTGATGGCGAATCGCATCCTGCAAGCCGTCAGCTTCGGTAAATTCGAGCCGATCGAGTTGAACCTTGCCGCCAGACAATTCCAAATTGCCGTCGCGATTGAACCTTTCAGCAAAGCGGTGTTTGCGGAGGCGATGGCGGACGAGAAGCGCACGCCTTCCCTTCGCAACGCCGCCAGGCAAGTATACGAGCGTTACGAACAGCTTGGCGATCAGGTCATCCTGCATGCCGGCATTATCCGATTGAACGAACATGTCTATATTTCTGCATTGGGCGGCGAACCGTGCGTGGAAGTCAAGCAGAATATTGCCAGAGCGTTCCCGGGCAAGCGGATGCTGTTCATTGGCTACACAGACAGTACGGCCTACATCCCGGATGACAAAATCATCGGCGAAGGCGGGTACGAAGCGGAGGGCTCCGTGATCGAGTATGCCCTGAAGGGCAGGTTCATCCAGGGCATGGATCGGACGATTCTCCGGGCTTTCGAAGAAAACCTGGCGCTGCTGGAGAAAGGATGAAGACGGCTCTCAAGAGGAGGAAACTCAAGTGGCGCATGACAATTGCTTCTACTGCACGGACGAATATAAGGATTATATGAAAGAAGTGGCCAAGCTGAGCCACTCCCGGGTGTATCTGAACAACGAGCAGTATGAGGAGACGATCGCCAGAATCCGCGCACACTTGTAGACGGAGGGAAGCTCTGAACAACGTTCGGGACGGCATGTTCCCGTTTCGTTGTTCAGAGCTTTCAAGCATGGACATATCCAACTCAATCGGAATCGTCACTCAACGGCAAAATCACTTCGAGCACGGTCCCGTTGGCATCGGACGAGGCGATGAACAATCCGTAAGGCTTATCGAATGTCATGCGAATTCGGCTGTGAACATTCCAAAGACCGATGGATTGGGTCATAAATGGATTGTCTTTCACGATATCTTTGATGGTCATATGCTGAAAAGCATCATTCAACTCATCCCGTTTTTCTTTTGGCATGCCGCCACCTTTATCCTCGATGCGGAGAACGTAGGCATTGTCGGTTTTTGTTCCGAAAATCCCGATATAAATTGGCCTTCGCCCATGCTTGTCATATCCATGAATGAAAACATTTTCGATGAGTGGTTGGATGCAGATCCTCACGGTCCGGATGTGCCTGATCTCGGCGTGAACCAACTGCATTTCGATCGTTAAATCCGGGAACCGCGCCTTCTGAATATCCAAATAAATGGCGGTGTGCTCGATTTCGCTTTCAAGGTTGACGATTTCCTGCGGATTGCGTACGTTGTAGCGAAACATTTTGGCGATCGCATGCAGCATTTCGTTGATCGGCCGATACCCGGCTTGCATGGCCATGGAGCCGACCATTTCCAAGGTGTTGTACAGAAAATGGGGGTTGATCTGCGATTGCATGGCGTGCAGGACGGATTCGATCTGGCGGATTTCCATTTCTTTTTCTTTCAATTCTGCCACATGCACGATTTCCACCAATCGTTTGATTTCAGCGACCATCTTGTTGAAGCTATTGTTTAAACTCAGAATTTCTACCGTCCCATGCTCGGGAGCACGCACATTCATATCTCCCAGCTCCGCGCGCTTCATCAATCGTTTGAGCACGTTAATCGAATGGGTCAGCGAAAGGGTAAATCCTCCGAATGCAACCAAAATAAAAACGACGATCAGAAGTCCTGTGACGATGGTGATATTGCGCAGGTTAACCAGCTCTTTAAGCGGCTCGCGCAGCGGCACTTCGGCGATGAGCAGCCAACCCGTCACTTCGGATTTGCGATAGACGATCAACGTCTTGTCCTTATTGTTCCGCGAGATGGTATAGTCTTCCTGGAGGTCCTTCATGCGGGCAATATCGGATAAATCAATCCTTTGCCCCTGACGGTTGGCGTCGGGATGGTATACGATTCGATTGTCGGCGTCCAGCAGCCACATGAATCCTTCTTCGCTTGGCTTTGTTTTCTCCAGAATTTTGGCAAGTGTCGCAAAGTTCAGATCAATGATGAATAGGGCATTACGGTCATCTTTGCTCAAATGGTTCAAATTTCGGGTAATCGTAAGCAATGGAATGCGATCGAAAGAGCGGACGCCTTCAATCTTGAAGTTCCGATCCGAATAAGTATTACGGTGAAGGCTGTCTTTATACGTTTCGAAGCCTGTCAACGCCGATTGTTTGGAAAAATTGGTAATCGTCATACCGTCGTTTCTGACGAGAGACAACCCTGCAATGTCGTTCCTGTTGTGAACGATGCTGGAGAACAATTCTTTCTCTATGCGCTGACTTAATTTATAATGTTCGTAGACAGAGTCGCCATCCAGTTCAAGAAACTGCTGGGCGAGCGGAGCGATCAGCACGGGCGAGGTCGTCTTTTCCAAGTCGACGAAGGATTCATTCAATCGGTCATGGATCTGTTCAATTAATTGTTTGCTGGATTGGATCACGTTAGCTTCGATCGTATCGGTGAACTTCGTATACCAATAGTTTCCGATTAACAGGAAGGGGACGACCAGAAAGATCAGGATAAAAAGCACGAGTTTGGTATGCAAAGACCGATAACCGAACCTGGCTCTCATCTTGCCCTCCCCCTTTGCAACGAGTAAACCATATCCGGGTATTGGATGCAATATTTTTTCAAGAAGGCGAACAAGTCAGGTCATGAAATGACTGAAAACAACATGAAATCACATGTACTTTATGTAAGCGGTTTCTTATCCTTGAAGAGAGTTCGATATCAGAGCTCCATTCACGAATACGAGGGGGATGTACATGGCAAGAAGCAAAAGAGGTTCGGCGGCAATCCTGTTTGTCATCATGATCCTGGCTGTAACGACCGTATTGACTGCGTGCAATTCCGGCAAAAATAACGCGGCGGATAACGGGGAACAAGCGAAGGAGAGCCAGAACACCCAGGCTGCTCAGTCCGGACAGGCGAACAAGCCGCCTCGCGAAATCAAGTGGTTGCTGAATGACGCGCAGGTTCCTTATGCCGTGGAAGCCAAAGCGAACGATCCTTACGTTCAGAAGCTGTCAGAGTTATCCGGCTACAAGCTGAGTTATGAATTTATGGACGAGATGACATACGATGAACAACTCACCTTGCGTTATGCTTCAGGGGATTTGCCTGACGTGATTTTCACCAACTCCATCAATACCCATCCCGATGCGCTGAACAGCGGGACTTTCCTGGAGTTGGGAGCGCTCATTGACAAGTACGGGCCCAACCTGAAGAAGAACATTCCTCAGGAAGCTTGGGAGAGCACGCGGGTTACCCGTGACGGCAAAATATACGCCATTCCCGCTTTGGGAGCTTTTACTGCCAAACAGGTCGTCTACTACCGGCAGGATTGGTTGGAAAAGCTGGGGATGCAACCGCCTGTAACGATCGATGACTATCTGGCCTTCTTCGAAGCAGTCAAGACGCATTCGCAGGAATTGACCGGCAGCGATGACGTCATTCCTTTCGGCGTTCGCGAAAATCTGGATTTCAGCGAGTTGTTTTTCGGCGCCTTCGGCGCTCATCCTTATTGGCAAGGGGTTTGGCGCGTTCGGGACGGACAGTTGACTCCGGACATCATCGCTCCCGAGATGAAAGATGCCATCAAGCTTTGGAAGACGTTATATGACAAAGGCTATGTCAACAAAGATATGTTTACGACCAAGGGCGCCGATTGGATCAATCGCATTCAATCCGGTAAAACGGCCATGTGGTCGCACAATGCAGAAGAATATACATCGCTCTGGGCGCCGGAACATTTCATCAACCAGACGGGAGTGAAAATCGGTGTTTTGGGCGGCCCTGTGAACAGTGCGGGCAAGATGGAACTCGCCCCTTTCCGCTCACCGGTCGGCAATGTGTTTGTGATCCCGGCAAATACGAAAAACCCCGAAGACATCATCAAGTTTTTCGATTGGGCCTGGAGCGCTCCGGAAGCTGAGGAGTTCTTCGCTTATGGTATCGAAGGCTTAAATTACACGAAGAATAACGGGAATATCGAATGGGACTCGACTGCGCCGGTCAATGCCGACAAAATGGCGTCCATATTCTATCAGTTGGTCATTAACCCCAGAGGGGACGGCAGATCGTCGCCGCTCGTCCTGAACAAGATCAAGGGCGGAGACAAAATTCTTGAAGCGGCTGCGATCGCCAAAGAAAGTGCGTTCAAGAACGACGGGTTGGAATTGCCGGCCATCGATGTAATGTCCACGCGTCCCGAACTTGGATTTTACGGAGGAAGCCTGTTTATGGACATGTTCGCCAAAGTAGTGTCCGGGGCAGAGGATGCGGACAAAGGTTTCGATAAGTTCGTAGAGGAATGGAAGCGCAGAGGCGGAGACGAGGCGATCAAGCAGGCGACTGAATGGTTTAACGACAAATAACTCACAATGACGTGCCAGGATACCGGCCGATGCCCTGCAGGCCCGGTATCCTGGCAAGTTTGTCCCTGTGCGGAGGAATCGACATGTTTGCCAGAATGATCAGCAACAAGAAGGTGGCTTTAAGTTTGTTGGCCTTGCCCGGGCTCGCGCACTTGCTCCTGTTCAGCTATGTTCCGTTAACCGGAAATATAATCGTTTTTCAGGATTACAACTTGTTCCTGGGCATTTGGGATAGCAAGTGGGCCGGACTCACGCATTTTATTCATATGTTCACCTATGAAGATTTCTTTAATATTTTGCGCAACACTCTGTTGCTCAGCTTTTACTCGATTATATTCGGTTTCCCGGCTCCGCTGATCCTGGCGTTGTTGCTCAATGAAATGCGCATGATGTGGCTGAAGCGTCCTGTGCAGACGATGCTGTATTTGCCGCACTTCCTGTCCTGGGTTATCGTCGCCGGCATCTTTATTAACCTGCTGCATGTGGACGGAATTGTGAACCGGCTCTTGTCGGCCTTCCATGTCGGCCCGATCGATTTCGTCACGAAACCGGGTTATTTCCGAAGTATGATCGTTTCTATCGGGATCTGGAAGGAGGTCGGTTGGGGCATGATCATCTATCTGGCGGCGCTGACCGGCATTAATCCGAATTTGTACGAGGCAGCCATGGTGGACGGCGCCGGCCGCTGGAGGCGCATGTGGAACATCACGCTCCCGGCGTTGTTGCCCGCCATTGTCGTGCTGCTGCTGATGCGTGTCGGGCAAGTGCTGGATACGAATGTGGAACAGGTTCTCGTCTTTCTGAATCCGCTAGTTCGGGATGTCGGCGAAATCATCGACACCTACGTCTACCGGGTCGGCTTGTTGAATGGCCAGTTCAGCTATACGACAGCTATCGGCATATTCAAGTCGGTCGTCGGCTTCACTCTGATCGTCGGAATGAACCAGTTGAGCAAGAGGATGACCGGCGAAAGTATTTATTAGCAGAGGAGAGTCGCATATGCCGCATTATAAATCTGACCGGGCGTTCCAAATCGTCAACTCGATCATTATGGTTGTGATCAGCCTCACCATGCTCGCTCCGCTGATCAATTTGGCTGCCGTCTCTTTAAGCACCGCGGACAGTGTGAAGTTAAATTTGGTCTATTTCTGGCCGAAGGGGTGGAACCTGGACGTCTATCGCATTGTATTCCAGAAGGAGACGCTATGGCGGTCTTTGCTTGTAAGCATTTATATTACGGTGACGGGAACAGCGGCGTCCTTGTTTTTTAATTCCACCCTTGCCTATGCCTTGTCGCGTCCGTACATGCCGCTGAAGAAGACGATACTGAAGGCCCTTATTTTTACATTTGTATTTTCCATCCCGCTGATTCCATACTATTTGACTATCAGAGCCGTGCACATGAACAACACGCTATGGGCGCTTATCGTCCCGGGGGCGCTCAGCGCTTTCTATATCATTATCATGAAGACATTTTTCCAAGGCATCTCGAAGGAAGTGTTCGAGGCGGCAGAGGTCGACGGGTGCAGCGAGTTCGGCAGCTACGGGAGGATCGTGTTGCCGTTGTCGAAGCCGGTCATGGCAACCATCGGTTTATTCCACGCGGTGTCGCAATGGAATGCTTACTTCAGCGCCTTGATTTTCATCCGCAACAAAGATTTGTACCCCATTCAGGTCGTTCTTCGAAGTCTGGTCATCGAGAATAAAACAGGCAGCGCGCCGTCGGGAATAGACTTGATGCTCTCTACGCCCGAGCAGATTAAAGCGGGAATCATTCTGTTCGGCACGGTTCCGATCTTGCTCGTATACCCGTTTTTGCAAAAATATTTTGTCAAAGGCGCCATGCTCGGATCGCTCAAGGAATAGGTCTGGACGGATGGAGGGAATGACGATTGAACAAGTGCAAAGTTGTATTGATCGACGACGAGGCAGCGGTCAAAAAAACTTTAAACATTCTTGTCGACAGCGATCATCCGGCTTTCCAGGTCGTCGGAGAGGCGAATGACGGCCTGGAAGGACTGGCGCTCATCGAACGGACGAACCCCGATCTCGTCATTACCGATATCCGTATGCCCGTCATGGATGGATTAACGCTGGTGAAGGAGATGCGAGAACGATCCATCGAGACGGAAGTCGTCATCATTTCCGGTTACGATACGTTTGACTACGCCAGACAAGCGCTTCGGTACGGCGTGAAAGACTATCTGCTGAAGCCCATTTCCGCCCATGATGTCGCCGCTATTTTTCATCAAATGGAAGAGAAGATCAGGGAAGAGCGGGAACAAGCGCAAGAAAGCCAGGAATGGCTGTTGTCGAGCAAGACCTTGCTCAAGGAGCTGGCCAACCATATATGGGTTTTGAACGAACCTTCGGCGATGTTGACGCTGGAGTCCATCGTACGTGAGTTTTCCGGCAAACGGTATCGACATTTCTCTTATCGGGAAATGTATCTGAAGCTGGTTACCCAACTGAATCTGCAAATGAGCGAAATTCACGAGAAGGCGCCGCCGCTTATTGACTTTACAAGCTTGGCGCCGCTGAACAACGAGGAGGATATGCAAGCTGTCTGCGGGCTGCTTATTCGCGATTATATGGAGACGATCCGCAAGATGAGGAGGTGGAGCTCCTATAATCCGATGATCAAGGCGGAAGGGTACGTTCAAGATCATTACCACCGGAGCGATCTGTCGATTCAGGACATTGCTCGTTTTCTCGAGATGTCGCCGTCTTACTTGAGCAAAACGTTCAAGAGCGAAATCGGGGATACGTTCACGGATTATTTGACGAAGCTGCGTATGAACAAGGCGCTGCAATTGCTTACCGACACCAATCTCAAAGTATATGAAATCGCTCAGGCGATCGGTTACAACGATCAGACTCATTTTTCCAAAGCTTTCAAAAAACAATACGGCGTATCGCCGTCCGATTTTCGACACCAAAATTGAGTTCATTCTTGAAACTTGCACGAGACGACGATACGGAGGAGGAAAACGGTTGAAAATCTATATGATGACCGACATGGAGGGCGTATGCGGCGTCGTCAGCCATGACGAGTGGGTTACGCCGGAAGGCAGGTATTACGAGGAAGGCAAGCGCTTGCTGACGCTGGAGGTCAATGCGGCGGTGGAAGGGTTTATTGAAGCCGGAGGAAGTGAGTTCCTGGTGATCGACGGCCATGGTTACGGAGGGATTCAGCCGGAACTTCTGCACCCGGAGGTTCAATATTGCCGCGGCCCGTGGCCGGGTCCCTATCCGTTCATGCTCGATGAATCATTCGACGCGATGGTCTGGATCGGCCAGCATGCCAAGGCGGGCACAGAGTATGCGCATATGGCGCATACCGGATGGTTCGACGTGAAGGACAGTACGATCAACGGGATCTCGGTCGGTGAATTCGGGCAAATGGCGCTTGTCGGCGCAGAACTGGGCGTTCGCTCGATCTTCGCCGCGGGGGACCAGGCATTCGCGGCGGAAGCCGTAAGCCTCGTGTCCGGCATTGAGACGGTCGCTGTCAAGCGCGGCATCATGCCGGGCAGCGGGGCAGAACTGGACACGGAGACCTACAAGGAACGAAACAACGGTGCGGTGCATCTGCATCCTTCGTTGGCGCGGGAGCGGATTCGGGAAGGGGCGGCACGCGCGTTGCGCCGGTTTCGGGAAAACCGCGAACTATTCGAACTGCTGAAGCTGCCTCCGCCCTACCGATACGAGGTTCATATTCGAGGTGAAGAGAGCCAGCCTGCTCACAAGCGTGTTGCAGAACATCCGGACAGCATGGTGAAGCTGCTGAATGCGCCTTTGCGGATGATCAAGGCATTGGACGGTGAGCACTCGGAGTGCGGCAGGTGGAATATGTACAAACCGTCAAGCTATGAAGACATGAAAAAGCTGCTGGTGAAGGACGGCGCTCGAGTTGTCATCACAGGCGATAGTCTGAGTTATAATCGTTATGATTTTGATCCGGAACCGAGAACCAATGCTTATGATTGTTTGCCGGGGATCGGGTCTTGGTCTTTTTTATTGCGCGATGCAATTCATAGGCAGGACCCATGGTTTCAGCATGGCGATGAGCTTAAGCTGATTTGTCAGGATGCGAGGACTACGATCCTGGCTTCTCAGATGCCTCCATACGTCTTTCCTTATCAAAATCGAAACATCAGCGCTGTGGTAGAGAACGGGGAGGAAGAAGTCTCGTTTTTGCTCGATACCGGAAATGGGGGCCGCCCGGCAATCACCCAGGCGGTGCTGCATTTTGGCCGTGTGCCGCAAGATCATGCGGCGCAATTCGATATTTATGTAGATGGCCAATATCAGGCAACGGTAGACAATGGGGGAAGCGGCAAGAAATTTCAGGGATATGAGCCATTCACGGTCGTATTGCCGCTTGCCCCTGCGGAAAGTGTGCATCGGATTACGTTTACAAATTGGCGTTCCTCGCCTTTACTGGCAGCCGCCAGATCGTCAGGTACATATATTTTCCATTTGCTGGCGGTTGGTTCCCGGTTGATCGATGTGCATCTCACGGGCCAGGGTAGCCGGACAGCAGACTGGTTGCTGGAAAATATAGAAGAGAGAGTGACCTTCTGCCGCCCTGATGCGGTCATCCTGATCATCGGCGCGAATGACCGCGTTTATCGAACAACTGAACAGTTTGAACGGGATCTCAAGCGCTTGATCGCTGAAATTCGTGCGGTGAATCAGGAAGCGCAACTGCTGTTCCTCTCTCCCCCGTACGCCAGCGATGACGGTTCGGGGGACAAGTATGCCCGCTATCATCGGATTCTGCAGGAAGTTACGCAGCAGCAGCAGTGTCTGTTCTTTGACCTGATTGATTTTTTTGCAGAGGTGCCGATTGCAGATTGGCGATACGATAATGTTCATTTCACCCAATATGGAAACCGGCTGTTGGCCGATGCGTTGATCAAGCGGCTATTGCCGGCCGGCATCCTGAACGAAAAGTAAAAGGCTGCGCGCACGCTGGCGCGCAGCCCGTCATCCATCATTGTTTCGAAGCTTCCAGCTTTTCCATCAATTCGTGCAGTCCGTCTTTCACGCGGGCTTCAACATCAGCCGTGAACGGTCCGGGGTAACCGAACACATAGCCCGAGGTGACGCTTTCGTATCCGCCTTCCTTGATCTGCTGCGCCGTCGAGACGTACCCTGCCATCCCGTTGCTGTAACCGAGCGGGAGGATGCGCCCTCCGGATTGGCGTTTGACCCACAAGCCATACTCGACGACCATTTCTCCGCTCATGCCCAATAAGGAGAGCCCGTCAGCCAACTTCAGCAGTTGCGTTTCCAGCACGATGCCGTTCGTCAGCAGTAGGGAGCGATTCGCTTCCATCATTTGTTTCCAGATTTGCACAACCTCATTGCCATCCGTATTCTCCCCGATGAACTCGTCCAGCGGCGTTTCCTCGAACGCAAGCTTCACCGGGTGAGTCCACCCTTCAATCGAAGCCGCTTCAAGCCGCGCCATCGGTTTGCTCAGGATTTCCCCGACCGCTTCTGCCAGTACGCTTCCGAATCTCCGCACGTCCTCATCGTCCCCGCTGCAAAATTCGCCTGCATCATCGGTCATGAGCGGGCGAATATCGCCGCAGCAGCCTTGCAGAAAACAACTGACCCCATCGCCCAAAGCTTCATCCAGCCGTTCCATGGCGTAGCCGCAATAATCCGAATGGATCAAATTGACCGACGTGGTTGTAGGGTGGCAGGTAAAATGGAACAACAAGCCTTTCGTCCGGTTATCCGCGGTCATGAAGCGAATTGCCGTTATTTCAGTATCGTTCATCCCGCCCGGATTGGGCGCCATAACTGCCGCGGCATCGTCCACGATCCTGCGACGGTTTACGCTGATCCCTTCGCAAAGGCCCGTCCCTCGCTCTATCGTTACGGCTTCCGTATTGTTATGCGCTTCGGCAATCAGCCGCTCTACCGTCCGTTCAAGCAGCGCGACGTAGTCCGTCGACATAAGTCCCAGCATCGGATGCAATTCATCTGTCGTCTGGGGGCCACCGTGCGTATGGGAAGCGTGGAAAAATACATATGCCGGATCGATGTTCCATTTGGCTTGAATAATTTTTTTCATCGCACGCACATGTTCGGTGCCCCACCAGATCAAATCGGCTTGCAAGAGCAGCGCTTTGCGCCGCTCGCCGCCACCTGCTGCCGATTGCTCAAACAGCCAGGCGCGCAAGTAGAGCGGTCGGGTAACTCCGTCATATACACTTCTGCGGCTGGCGTAGCCGGCAAGCGGAAGCGGCGAAGGAGGCGTAATGTCCGCCTTCGCCGTCCCAAGTTTGATGAACATCGTTGATTCCACCCCTATGTGCCAACTTTGCGTAATAGCCGTTGTTGCCTACCGTGCGACAGATGTCGGCTTGCGGGCAGTCAAATGCCAGCCGCCGATCGTCGGAGGATTGCCCGGGTCGTCCGCCAGCAACAGCTTGTAGTTGCCGATGACTTTGCGGAAGGCCAGCACATATTCGTCGATGATGGCGGTGTCGTAATGTTTGAACCACGGAATCGAATAAACGCGGGCATTGGCAGCCTCGGTAACGGGCAAGCTTCCTTTCCCATCGGCGAAATCCCGGGCGGAATGCGCGATGCGCGTCGGCTTGCCGTGTCCGTAAACATCTGCTTCGTGGAACAACGGATGGATGTGCAGCGGGAGATTACAGCCCGGACTGCAGCCCGCGCCTTCCGCTTGAACCGCCTGACAGAATCGGGTGAGGGACAACCCTTCCAATTCGTCTGCCACATAGAAGCCGTGACAGGCGTACCAACCGCCCATTGTACTGCCCGAGTTTTTCGCCGGCCGATGCGCCCGGATCCCCGGCAGGCCTGCTAACGAATCCCAGAAATAATTCATCGCTTTGTCGATTTCCGCGATGCGCCGGTCGTAATGCTTCAACTGCACCCTGCCGACGGCGGAGCTTATTTGGTGCATCCGGTGCTTGTATCCCCCGAGCGGCAATCCGGCGAACGGCTTCAGTTCCTCCGATTGGATATCGGCGTTGTAGCGCTCATAGTGACCGAAGGCGATGGCCCGTTCGTAGATTTCACGGTCATTCGTGACGAAGATGCCGCCTTCGCCGATCGCGAACGATTTGCCGGCCATGAGCGACATCGCGCCTACGTCGCCGATCGTTCCGAGCTTGCGTCCTTTGTACAGCCCGCCTTGCGCATGGGAAACATCCTCAATGACTTTCAGGTTGTGCTTGCGTGCGATTTCCATAATCCGGTCCATATCGGTGGGATGCGCCAAATAATGGACGACGACGATCGCTTTCGTCCGATCTGTGATGCGATGCTCAATATCGTTCGGATCCAGACATAGCGTGTTCGGATCCACATCTGCAAACACGGGCGTTCCGCCGAGCGAATATACCGGCAAGAGGGTCGCCCAATAGGTCAGGCTGGGACAGATAATCTCGTCCCCGACGCCGACCTTGCAGCCGAACATCGCCGCATGAATGGAAGCAGTGCCGTTATTGAAAGCGAGGGCATAATCCATATCCAGCCAGGAGGCAAACTCTTTCTCGAATTGCATGGTTACATCCGTGCCCGACATGCTGCCGTTGCGAAGCACTTCCAGGGCCGCGGCTTCATCCTCTGTCGTGATGATCGGCCATTTGAACATGTCCGGATCGTTTGATTTTACCGCAGGACTGCCGCCCAATAGCGCCAATTGCTGATCGACTGACACGCAATTCCACTCCTCGTGATGGGATAGGTCAAGTTTACTCGATCTTTGTGGTGCGATCAGGCCAAATATTAGTGTCAATATCTCATTATTTAACCTTCGTGAATTGTCTGCGATATTTGGAGGGCGACATGCCTTTTTTCTGCAGGAAAACGCGGGAAAATGTCTTGAACGAGCTGTATCCCGATTCTACGGCAATGTCCAGAATGTTCATGCGGGTAGATACGAGGAGGCTGCAAGCCATCTCTATTCTCAGCGCGTGCAAATAATCGGTGAAGGTCATGTTGGTCATTTTTTTGATCATTTTACTCAAATAGGGGGTGCTGATATCGAACATACGAGACAAATCGGACAAGCTCATTTCCGTCAAATAATGGTTGTTGATGTGCTGGAGCACCTGTGTCATTATGGCGCTGCCCCGGCTCTGGTCGCGGGAATCGCCGACTGCCGGATGCACCCCGACTTGCTCCTGACTCCTGGCAATCTGTACGAGAATTTCGATCAGCTTCGAGCGAATATAGGAAGGTTTAAATGGGTTCTCCTCTTTATAGTCGTTGAAAATCTCATGAAACAGCCGCTCCAGGAGAATCAGGCGTTCTTCGGTCAACCGGAGGAAGGGCGATCTTATGTGCTCCGGATGGAAAGAGAAAAACTGCCGCAACCCGGAATCGCTGTCCGTTTCCAGTAAAATATCCAAATCAAACATGAGATTGTGCTTCGTATAAGGCTGCCCGCTCGCGAGCCTCGTTTCGTGAATGGAATAGGGAGACTTGCACACCAAAGACCCTCGGGACGTCTTGAATGTCTGGCCGTTGACCAAGTCTACCGCGTTTCCTTGAACGTATAGCGAGATTTCATAAAATTGGTGGTAATGCGGTCTGATCCATGTTGTAATGGTTGTATGGGTGACGAACGGAAATGCGAAAGTTCCGCGGGACAGCGTATGGTCATGGATCGGATATTGAGTCATCGGACGTGACCTCCCGCTCGGGTATGCATCCGGTTCATAGAAGCGCCGTTTTTTCTATTTTAACACAAAGTGGACTTGTTTAAATGTTGAGATATGAGATTTCGTCTCAATCGTTGATCCTCCTCATGGCTTGAGTCGTGCTTCTGAATTGTTTGGCGGTGACGCCCATGATTTCCCGAAACACGCGCGCAAAGGTGCGAAAGGATTCAAAACCGACTTCATGCGCAATGCCCGTCACGCTAATCGTCGTATGCCGCAGCATGTTGGCAGCACTTTCAACACGAAGCTGGTGTACGTATTTGACGAACGTGCTGCCTGTATATTTTTTGAAGGCGAGGCTGATATAAGACGCACTGAGGTGGAAGCGCTCGGCGAGTTCCTCCAGACTGAACGATTCTCTGTAATGCAAATGTACATGCCGCAAGACAGGCTCAAACAATCGGGTTCGTTCGATCGTCCGTTTGGTTAGCGGAGCAAGCGGGGCTGGTTGGTCGTTGGCGCTCGCGCTGCGAATGAACCTCAATGCGGCTTCCGTCAATTTGGTGCGAATCATATGGCGAAGCGCAGGGGTTTGCGCTTCGTTCGCCAGCGCTAATAAGCATTGAAAAACATGTTGCATTTCTTCCTGTTCCACCCCTTGAAAGTCCACGAACGAGGGCAGTTCCGTTCCAACAGTGTGAAGCAATCTGGAAAATTCGCCATTCTCTTCATACCCGAACAACAGCTGTACATCGAACATGCAACAATATTTGCGAACGAAATGGTCGGGCTCGCTCTGAATGGTATGCATATGATTGGGCAGCAGGAAGGACACGGTCCCCGCTTGCAACCCGTGGCGTATGCCGTTAATCGTCTCTACGCCGCTTCCGCCCGTGAAGTAAGAAATTTCGGCATAATCGTGATAGTGCAGTGAGGTGCGTGAAACAGTCGTTTCGTGGATGCCGAAGCGTTCGCGCGTACCGGGCATTCTCGGTATATCGTCGATATCTCCTTGATACTCCAAATACGGCTGCTCCATTTGCTCGCCCCACTTTTTCCAGTTTTGCAGACGTTTCATCGGCCTTGTCTCCACTATTGTATCACATAAAAAATTGACATGATGCGTGGAAAAAATGGCGCGACACAAACGGCAATGAGAGGTAACCTTTGAACGAGTATGTCTATACGCTGGAGCTAACTTGGCAGGCAAACGGCCTGTCAGGGGATCGACACGATGTTTTGACGAGAACTTTTCACCGTCCAGTATCATACAGAAGACAGGGGGAAGTTCTTTATGCTGAATGTGTTAATCGTCGACGACGACAAGCTGGTGCGCAAAGGGCTGGCGGTGACAATGCCCTGGTCGGCCTTTGGCATGACGATTGTCGGGGAAGCCGGCAACGGCGTGGCGGCGTTGGAGTTTTTGCAGCATCGCGGCGTCGATTTGCTCGTCACCGACCTGGTCATGCCGGTTATGGACGGCATTGAACTGATGCGTCAGGTGCGCTCGCTATACCCGCATATATGGATCGTCGTGCTGACGTTTCATCAAGATTTCGATCTTATTCAGCAAGCGCTCCGGCTGGGAGCGATCGATTATATTGCCAAGGTCCAATTGGAGCATGAAAATATGGACGAGGTGCTGGGACGAATCGCCGAGCGAATTCGCAGCGGCGGTCCGCAGCCGACTCGGGAAGCGCCGCGACAGCCGGCGGCCGGCGGCGACGGTAAAAGCGCCCTTTCCCTGGTGTTGATCGCAACCGGCGGACAAGCCGACCCGGAGCGGCTGACCGCCCTGCCGGCATTGCGCGGCGAGCCTTTAACGTCGATTGCCGCCGACATCTGGCTGCTCGAACGACCGTCCGGCGATGTCGCGACGCTAACGGAGCAGCTGGAGGCAGCCGAACTTCATCGCCACCATTGGTGCGCGCTGCTGCTTTCCGGCGTCCCGGAAGGCGGACCGGGCGAGTGGTACCGGCTTCTTCACCTTTACAAAGAATACGTGTTTTTTTACGAGTTCAAGCCCGACAAAGACGTATACACGATAACGAGCGACCAACTGGTTGCCGCCGGTCTGCAGACGTTATCGCCGCCGCCGGAAAGCAGTTGGCTTCATCTGCGGGAAGGCTGGTCATCTTTGTATTGGGTAACCGACAACCGGGTGTTTGAAAGCTTGCTCGCAGAAACGAAGCAGTTGCGGCTGCCGTTCTCCCGGCTGGAGGGGTTGTTGTATGCGGCGACCGTAGAGTGGAAGCGGATATTGCCGCAAGACTCGTTCGAGCAGCTTCATGCGCTCGAGCCGTATTCGAGCTGGCACGGCGTAGCGAGCCGGCTTTCCCAAATTCGCCGGAAGCTGCACAGCCGACTGAGCAGGACTTATTCCGACGAAGTCGTGCAAAGTGTCATGAAATCGGTTTCTTTTGTTCAGGAACATTTCAGTCACGAAATCAGGCTTTCTGACGCTTTGAAGGTTGCCAATATGAGCCGCAGCTACTTCAGTGAGTGCTTCAAGGAAATAATGGGCCGCTCGTTTAACGATTACTTGCGCAGTGTCCGCATCGCTCACGCCCGGGTGCTGCTCCGGCAGACCGCCAACCCGATCTATTGGGTGGCCGAACAGTGCGGTTATTTCAACGAAAAGTATTTCAGTCGCGTGTTTTATGAGCAAACCGGGACGCTGCCGAGCGAGTATCGACAATCGCGAGAGTGAGGGGAGGGTTGGAAATGCCGCTGCGAGACCGGAAAACGCCGATTTTTTACACGCTGAGAAGCAAAATTGCTATTGTGCTGCTGCTGTCGTCGCTCGTGCCGATCGCTCTGATTGGAGGTCTCTCCTACTATACGATCGCTTCGATGCTCAATAACAAAGTCGTCAACGGCATTCACAGCCAAATTCAATATACCGCCCTCAGCATCGACAAGGAATTGAAAAGCTTGAATCATGTGGCCATGCAACTGAGCTTCGAGCAAGGAATCGGCAAAGATTTGGTTGGTTATATTACATCGGACGACTTCGGCCGATTCAAGATACGACAACAGATCAAGAACTATATTTATCTGATTTCGTATACCAACCCGAATATCGGCTTTACCCATTATTATTTTGCCGATACCGGGAAGAGCGCGCTGGATGAGAAGACGGCGCCGCTCGAGATGCAGCCAGGCGAACTGCCGAAGCTGTTCCAGTTCAGCGGCATTACGTACCACGGACCGCATCGCTCGCTTGCCCCCGATTCGGATGCGCTTGTGCTATCCGTCGACCGCCGTCTGTTTATTCCCGGTTACGGCAACTTGCACCTCTATGTGGAGACGAATCCGCTGCTTGTGCCGCAATTGCTTGGCGACCGCAGTTCGGGGATGGGAGCGGTCTATATGATGGCAGACGACAACAACATCATCGTCTATAGCGAGCGGCCGGAGCAGTTCGCCTTGGGCGCCCCGTTCAAGGAGGCGTACCGGGAGCAGCCGTTTCATTCTGCCGCTCGCAGCTACCTGTTTTCCGAGCGCGGCGACAACGGCTGGACGTGGGCGGCGGCAATCCCGAAGGCGGAATTCGATCGCGAGCGCGACCGCTGGATTCGCCAATTCGCCGTCGTGGCGCTCGTCACGCTGGCGGCGGCGCTCGGGTTCGCCTGGCTGCTGTGGAGAATCGTCTACAAGCCGCTGATCAGCTTCATCAAGGAAATTCGCAGCCTGCAAACGGACACCCTCCACTCGTCGCTGCGTTATCCGCGCATTGCCGAGTTCGACTACGCTCTCGACCGGTTTGAGGAAATGCGCCAGCGTATCCGCCACTTGTTGCTGGATGTGGAGCGGAAGGAACAGATGAAGTCGGAACTGGAACTGGAAAAGCTGCTGATTCAAATCAATCCCCACTTTATCCACAATACTTTGGATACGCTGCGCTGGTTGGCCCGACTGGACGGGCAGCAGCAAATCGAGAAATTTGTCGCCGCTCTCAACAGAGTGCTTTATTACAATATGGGCAAAGGCGGGAAGGCAACGATCGGACGGGAAATCGACTGTCTGAACGACTACATATCGCTGCAGCAGATGCGTTACGATTTTCAGTTCGAACTCGACATCACAGCCGACGATGGCTTGCTCGACGTACCGATTCCGCGGTTTATTCTGCAGCCGCTTGTCGAGAACGCATTGTACCACGGCCTGGGCAATGATGGCCAAATAACCGTCAAGGCCGGGTACGAGACCGCGGACCGGGTGCGCATCGAGGTGAGCAACAACGGTCCGGGCATGACCGACGAGGAAGTGCAGCAACTGCTGGATCAGTCGAATAGCGGCCACCGCAAGCGCGGTATGGGCATCGGCATTCATTATGTGCAGCGAATGATTCATGTACAGTACGGCGACAGCGCTCGCCTGGACGTCATCAGTGACGTCGCCGCCGGCACTTCAATCATGCTGAGCTTCCCGATTGCCGAGGACGGCGGAGGTCTGCAGTAGGACGGTCACAATTGTCCGCTGAAACGGCGACAATCGTCCGCTGACGCGAACCGGCCGGTCGGGTCGGCAGGAAAACTCCGTATAATCGTGTTCTGCAATCAGGACAATACTGCTCTTGGCGCGTCGTGATCTCTTCTATAATGAGAAGGCAAGATAAACTGCCTAATACAAGTTCGAGGAGGTCTCACATGTCAATGAAAATGAAGACGATTACAGTTGCGGTCGCCATGATCATGCTGGCGGCGGTCGTACTGGCCGGATGCTCCGGGGAGAAGGGCGGTTCGTCATCCGAAGGCAGCCCCTCTGCAACCGGGACGACAGGAAGCAATGCCGGAAGCAGCGCCGAGCCGCGCATTCAACTGAACATGTTCATGAGCAACTCAGGCGTGCCGCACCCGGATGGCGTCGATCCGAGCGACAACCCGATTCTGAAAGTCGTCGAAGATTACGCCAATGTTGACATTAAGATGGAAGTGCCGAATTACGACGATTTCCAAACGAAGTTCAACCTTATGCTGGCTTCCGGCAATCTTCCGGATATCGTGCAAACGTTTTTTCCGGATGAGACCGATATGCGCGCCGACGAAGGCGCCTTCCTCGACCTGAAGTCATTCTACGACAACTCCCCGATCATGCAGAAGGTGATCACGCCGGAAATGATGGAAATGGCGAAGTCCGCCTCGGGTCATTATTATCGCATTCCTTTCTCGTATGCGGAGGCGGCGAAAGGAGATGGAATCATCGTCCGCTACGACCTGCTCCAGAAGTATAACGACGGCAAGTGGCCGGAGACGGTCGATGAATGGATCGATGCGATGCGCAAGCTGAAGCAGGGCGATCCGAACGCCATACCGATGACGAACCGGGTGCTGGACGAAGAGGCCATCTCGTACGCCGGAATCCCAATCTTCTACATGTTCGGCGCGCAGCCTTACACGTATCGCGTAGCGGGCGGCGAGGCGGTCAGCACGTTCGCGCTGCCGGAGTATAAGGGCGCCGTGCAAGTGATGAAGCAATTGTACGATGAAGGCTTGCTGGACAAGGAGTTTGCCACAACCGATTCGCCGAAGTGGCGGGATAAGTGGGAGAATCGCAACGTGTTGTTCGGGCATAACGGTGCCGATCAATATATTCCAAACAATAATCTTACTACGATCGCCGGCGGCAAAGAGTTCGTGTTCGCTCCGCCGCTCAAGCAGTATCCGTCTGTGGTGGCGGACATCAAGTACACCAAGCCGTTCGAGCGCTATCCGGTCGGTTTGGACTCTGTGTACATCTCCTCGAAGACGAAGGACCCGGCGCGCGCCTGGAAGGTGCTTGAGGCCTTCGCGTCGGATCAGTTGAAAGAGGCCATTTTCTGGGGCTTCGAGAATGAAGACTTCAAAGTGGTAGACGGTCAGAAGGTACCGATCGAAGGGGAAGGCTTGTCCAATCCGAACAAGTTGTACCGGCTGCACTTCGGCATCATCGTCGGCTTCTACAGCGGCACAGAGAAGAACATCGCTCAAGCGCGCGAGGTGATGGAGCCGGCGCAGCTCGACAGACGGCTTGCCAGCCTTGACATGCTCGCGGAACAAGCAAAAGAATCGGGCTTGCGCGTCAAGGACTTTGTCAAGCTGGATCCGGATGTCAGCATGAAGCTGAAGGAATCGAATCAGTATATCTCCACCGCTACCATCGAGGCGATCATGGGCAAGATTACGATGGACCAGTTCGACGGCAAAGTGGCGGAGTACAAGCAGAAGTACGGTTCCATCTACCAGCATTATACCGACTACATCCAGGCCAACAAGGATCAACTGTTGTCGCTCGGGGTGAAGGAAGCCGGCTGGTAAGGAACGCGCTCGGTCTCGCTTGACATAACCGCAGGCTATCGGCAACGTCGGTGCCTCCGCTCTCGGGAGCGGAGGCCCGGACATTGTATGGCCATTCACATTCTTACCGGGAGGCGCTCGCTTGATGAACATCTCTGCGGAGCAACAGATTCCGACCCGTCAGCAGCCGGCGGCCCTTCGCAAGCGGCGCGCGCGCCCGAAGACGCTGTTCGCGCTGTATATGCTGCTCGCTCCGACGCTATTGCTGCTGATCGTGTTCCGGTATCTTCCGATGTACGGCATATCGATCTCATTTCAAGATTTCTCCCCTTATCTCGGCGTGACAGGAAGCCCGTGGGTTGGGATGAAGCATATCGTTCACTTCTTGACCGACGATACGTTCTGGAACGTGATGCGCAATACGCTCATTCTTAACTTCTATGATCTGGTGTTCGGCTTCACCGCCCCGATCGTCTTTGCGATTATGGCCAACGAGTTGTATCATGCGGCGTTCAAGCGGGTCATGCAGACGATCTCGTATTTACCGCACTTTCTGTCCTGGATCGTCGTATCCGGCTTTTTCTATCAGCTCCTGTCTCCGGAAGGCGGCTTGTTCAACAACATGCTCGGCTGGTTCGGCATCGACCCGATTTATTTTATGGCCGAGTCGCGGCTGTTCCGTGGCATCATCGTGTCCGCAGGCATCTGGAAGGACATCGGGTGGTCGGCCATTTTGTATTTCGCCGTCATTTCCGGCATCGATCCAAGTTATTATGAAGCAGCGAAGATGGACGGCGCGAGCCGGTTTCGGCAAATCTGGCACATCACCTTGCCGGGCATGGTGCCGATGATCATCCTGTTGTTGCTGCTGCGGTTGTCCACTATTTTCGAGATCGGCTTCGAACGCATATTTGTGCTGCAAAACCCGCTCGTGTTTGACGTATCCGATGTGATCAGCACGTACGTGTACCGCATCGGCTTGTTGAATTCCCAATACAGCTTGACGACCGCGATCGGCTTTGTGCAGAGTCTGCTGGGCTTTCTGATGCTCGTGACGGCCAACCGGCTGTCCAAACGAATGGTGGGCATGGGATTATACTGACCTGGGAGGTGCACATGATGCGTGACCGTTCTCTGTCTTCGCGGCTGTTCGACGCTGTCAACTATTTGCTATTTACGTTGTTCTGTATTTCCGTCCTCGTGCCCTTCATCAATGCGCTCGCGATTTCCTTGAGCAGTCACGACGCAGCCATGCTGGGCAAGGTCGGATTGTGGCCGGACGGCTTTCATTGGGAAGCATACGAACGGCTCGCCTATAGCAAGCAGTTTGTGCGCACGTTCCTGAATACGGTGTTCCTGACCATTATCAATACGACCCTCGTCATCGTGCTGTCGCTGGCCGCCGCCTACGCGATGGCCCACAAACATCTGATCGGGCGCGGGTTTCTGTTCATTGTGCTGATCGTTCCGATGTATTTCAGCGGGGGTCTGATTCCGTTCTTCTTGCTCGTCAACAAGCTCGGCATGGGCAATACGTATTGGGCGCTCGTGTTGCCGAACATCATCAACATTTTTTACATTATCATCTTCCGCAACCAGATCAACCAATTGCCCCAGGAACTGATCGAATCGGCGGAGATCGACGGGGCGAGCGAATTCCGGACTTTGCTTCATATTATTATGCCGCTCGTGCTGCCGATGACGATGGCCTTCGTGATCTTCAGCGCTGTCGCTTACTGGAACGAATGGTTTAACGTGCTGATCTTCATTCGCGATAAGGAGCTATGGACGCTGCAATTCCAGCTTCGCGATATTCTGACCAGCGCCACCCTGAAAGATTCCGAGCTGCAAAAAACGCTGATCAATAACGATGCGCTCATTCATCCGAACAACCTGAAGATGGCAGCGCTCATGCTGACCGTGCTGCCGATTATCGTCGTGTACCCGTTCGTGCAGAAATATTTCATCCACGGTCAGTTGGTTGGCGCGGTTAAAGGTTGATCGTATACCACGGCTAAAAGAGAGTGATGCGCGATATGACAAGGTTTACATCTGTGAAAACACGTGCGACGCTGTGGACGCAAGAGAAGCGGGCCGCCGCGCGGAGAAACATCGCAGCCTATGCGTGGGCCAGAGAGCAGGCGGACGCTGTCTGCCGCCTGGCGGACGATTACGCCATGCAGGCGGAGCGGATTTACGAACTTATTGTCGCCGAGGGGCTTCCGCGATATTATCATACGGGTCATACCCTGGACCCGAATATTTTTTATTGCCGTTATTGCGGCGTGAACATCTGCGAGAAGTACACGAGCCATTACCCGTGGATTGTCAGGCCGTTGGAGGATCCGTGGAAGATCCAATGCCCGGACTGCAAGCGCCGGTTTCCTTCCAACGACTTCGGCGGGTTCTACCGGCTGGGGCTGGATGCGCACGGCGTGTTTCAGCATGCGCTGGCGCAGCAAAGGAACGAAGAGAGCAGGCAAGCCGGGGGCCCTGATTATCTGAAGAACGAGCTGTACCCCGAAAAGGGCGAGGGCTGGGGAGTGGATGACGGCTTCGGGTTTTACACGGGCCGCGTTTACGACAATGGAGTGCGGGAGCGGCACAATTATATTGCCACCTATCTGGACCGCGGGCTCTGGGGCGGCGGCTACGACGGCGGCGTTGTTCTGGATGCGATCAATACCCTTGCCCGGGCCTATGTGTATACGGGGGAGGCCCGATACGGCCGCGCCGGCGCGATGCTGCTCGATCGGGTGGCGGATTTCTATCCAGGCTACGACTGGTACCCGTGGGCCGAGTTTCGCGGGGCGGAAAATTTCCGCGGCAAGATTTGCGACTCTATATGGGAGTGTTTCGTCGCCCGGCAACTGGCCGGCGCCTATGACGCCTTTTACCCGGTGTATGAGGATGCCGACCTGATCGCCTGCCTGCGGGAAAAATCGCTGCGATACGCCCAGGAGAACCTGAAGGACAGCGCCTCGGCGATCCGGGCCCATGTGGAGCATAACGTTCTGCGCGAAATCTACCGCGGCTGCCGCACAGGGCGCATCTGCGGCAATTTCGGCATGGAACAGGCCGCGCTGGCGGCGGCGGCGGTCGCGCTGGACGCCATGCCGGAGACCGGCGAATGGCTGGAGTGGATCATGCGGCCCGGAATTCCACGCAACCAAGGGGATCCGGCGCAGGATACGCCGATCGCCGGCGGCAATGTGCGCGGCGTACTGCTGAACAGCGTGGACCGCGACGGCATGGGCGACGAGGCGTCGCCGGAATACAATGCGTTATGGTTGAACCTCATGACGGACGTGGCGGAAGTGCTGAGCGAGTACGATGCTTGTCCCCCGGGGATGAATCTGTTTGAAAATCCGAAGTTCGCGCAGATGTTCACCGCGCATATGCCGCTCATGATGGCGGAGTATTATACGGCCCAGATCGGGGACAGCGGCCGCACCGCGTCGCAGGGCTTCGTGTTTCGAATGGATACCGCGCTTAACGGGTACCGGCATCTGGGCGGCGCGCGTCTGGCGCAATATATTTACCGCATGAACGGAAGCACCTCGGAGGGACTGCACGGTGCGATTACGGATGTCGATCCCGAGGCGGTGCGACGAAATATGGACAATGCGATCCGAGAGCATGGCCCGCTGCGCGCGGACAGCGATATGATGACCGGGTATGGCTTTGCCGCCCTGCGGGACGGCGAAAGCACGGCACATGCGAACACGCTGCGGGATTTCTCCCTGTATTTCGGTCTTGGAGCCGGACACGGGCACGCGGACGCGTTGAATCTGGGGATCGATGCCTACGGCCTGAATTTGGCGCCCGACCTGGGGTATCCGGAGGTGACGGGCACGCAGCCCAACCGCTTGCAATGGGTGAGCGGCACCTTGGCGCATAACACCGTCATGGTGGACGGCCGGATGCAGGAGCGACTGACCGCAGTTGCCGCGCCGCTGCATTATGATGACGCAGGCCATGTCAAGCTCATGGATGTGGAAGCGGGGCGCGCCTATCCGCAGACGCGGGCGTACCGCCGCAGCGTCGTCATGGTGGATACGGGGGACGGGGTGTCATACGGCGTAGATTTCTTCCGTATTCTGGGCGGCGACGATCATCTGTACAGCTTCCATGCGCAGTCGAACGCCATCCATGACACACGAGGACTGACGCTCATCCCCCAGACGGATGAGAGCGGGCAATTTGTCGGCAGCTACGCAGGGCCGGAGGTGCCCTGGGGGCAGGACCCGAACACGGTGGAGACCTCCTGGGAGGTCGATATGCTGCGCCATCCGCCGGGCACGACCTGGCTGTACGAGGTGCGGCGGGATCGCACGCCGGAGCGGCGCTTCATGGTGGATTTTCGCATCGCCGATTTTCGCCGGGTGCTGCCCGAGGAGAAGAACCTGCATCTGCGCATGACGATGCTGGGAGATTGTGCGCCGGACGAGGTGACGATCGCCCGTGCGAAGCCGCCGCACTTCAATACTCCCTATATTCCATATCTGGAGTATGTCTTGGCGCGCAGAACGGGGGACAACCTCGACAGCTTGTTTACAACCGTGTTTGAGCCGTACTGTGATGCACCGTACATCGCCGACAGTCTGACAACAGTGCCGGTTGCCGTGCTGGCGGGTGAGCCGGGTCCGGAGGATGCGGTCGAAGCCGTCAAAATTCCGCTGTCAAACGGCAGAATCGATTATGTGGTGTACGCTGCAAACCGGGAAATCACCTACCGGGTAGACGATTTGTTTGATTTTCGCGGCTTCGCCGCCGTCTGCAGCCTGCGGGAGGGAAAGATGATCTACCTGTACGGCAATGACTGCGAACTGCTGGACGATGTGCGGCATCCCGGCGCGCTGACAGGCGTCGTTGCGGACTTCACCCGCGAACTCGCGTTGGCCAACACCATTACCGTCGCGCTGAAGCAGCAGACAGAGCCCGAAGCGTTGGCCGGGCGGTATGTGTATATAGAGAACGATGGCGCGCAGAACGCGGTCTACCGGATATACCGCGCCCACTCGCACGGTGCGCAGACCCTGCTTGATATCGGGCAGGTATCGCTCATCCGCGCGCAGGGAGAAGGCGCGGCGTATGTGTACAACATCGCCGTGGGACAAGAGCTGCGGATTCCGTTGTCGTTTACGCGAACCTGATCGTTGGAGGGAAACCATTATGGAGAAACAACAGACGAACGGAATGGACAGCACGAACGGTGTGGACGGGGGCAGGCAGGAGCTGCGTTCCCCCCAGGACCTCCGCATCGGTTATTGGCCGCTGCGTGCGAATTGTCGGGACGCATCGGGAGCAGGCCGGCACGGCGAGGCGAGCGGCGGGCTTGTCTTCGATGAAGAAGGCGCTGTATTCGACGGCCTGGGCACGGCGGTGACTCTGCCGGTAGCGGCAGCAACGGATGGAAGTCGTCCGTTCAGCTTGTCGCTGCAGTTTCAGGTGAAGGACGGCAAGGGCTTCTTGCCCGGCGGCCTCGCCAGCGTCTACTCGGAGGAGCGGATGGAGGGCTGGCATTTGTCGGTGCTGACCCAGGCTGGGGTAACGTCGACTCAGTCCAACTGGCGCAACCTGCAGTTCGGCTGGAGCACTGCGAGCGGCGAGGACGTCTGGCGCGATTGGGGCAGTCCGGGCGATGGCCGCATGGTGAGCGCGCTATGCGTACACGATGGCGATTTGTATGCGGGCACGTTCGACAATGCCATCGATCATCGCGGGCGGGTATTCCGTCTGGACGAGGCGGCAGGGACGTGGACCGACTGTGGTCATCCGGACGAGAGCAATGCGGTTTACGCGCTGGCCGAGTTCAAGGGGCGGCTGTATGCCGGCACGATGCGCTACCGGGCCGGCGGCTCGTCGTTGCCGGCCTCACCCAATGAGGAACCCGGCGGCCGCGTGTACCGGTACAAGGGCGGCTGCGAGTGGGAGCTGTTCGCCGAGCTGCCGGTGCCGGACAATGACAGCATCGGGGCGATGACGGTGTATGATGACCGGCTGATTGCGATGTCGTTCTACCCGCACGGGGTGTTCGCCTACGATGAGCATGGCAATTGCCAACCGCTTGGCGCGCCCGGACCGGAAGGCAAGACGCGCACGTTCAATCTGGCTCCGCATCAAGGCGATCTGTACATTGGCTGCAACGACAGCGGCGGCGTATACCGGCGCAAGCTCGATGAACCTTGGACGTATTGCGGCAACGTGCCGCAGTGCTCGCAGGTGTACTGCTTCTCGACGTTCCACAACCGGCTGCTGATGGGCATCTGGAACGAGGCGAGAATGCTGCGCTATGAGGGCGGAACGGAGTGGAGCGACTACGGGCTGATGGACGAGGAACTGGAAGTGATGGGCGTCTCGGTATTCAACGGCAAGCTGTACGGCGGCACGCTGCCCGGCGGTTATGTGTACCGCCTGGCCGGCGATCGCAGTTGGGAGCGAATCGGCGTGCTGGAGGAGCCGGATCCGAGTATCCGCTATCGCCGCGTCTGGTCGATGGCGGTGTATAACGGCAAGCTGTTTGCCGGCACGCTGCCCGGCGGCAAAGTATGGAGCTTGAGCCGCGACCCGTTGGCCACGCACGATGCGTCGCTGAGCGAGGGCTGGCACCGGGCTGTCGCGACCTATGACCGACAGCGGTTGGCGTTATACGTGGATGGTCGGCTCGTGTCCGAGGCAGCCTGCGCTGACGGGACGATCGACAGCGCATCGCTGGCGGGCTTGCCTGTCACACTTGGCACAGGACCGCAATGCCGCTTCTCCGGTGTCATTCGCGAAGTCGAGCTATTCGAAGGCGCGTTGACGGCTGAGCAGATCGCCGACTTGGCCCGGAGAGCTTGATGAGGTGCTCTCAAAGGCAGCGCTAGCCGCGACCGGGCGGCGGGACTTGGCTAGGAAGGAAGGAAAATCGGATGCTTACGATTGTATGGAATGCTGCGGAATTCGAACGGGTGCGGGATGAGGGCAGAGACTGCTACACCTCCTATTTGTTGACGATGCTGGGCGATCTGGGATTGCCCTGTCGCGTGCTGAACCACGAGGAGTGGCTGCAAAGCCAGCCCGACGGCATCACGCTCGTCGCCGGGGAAGCGGATGATCCCCGGTGGGCTGCGGCCTGTCGGTCGTATTGCGAGCGGGGCAACGCACTGCTGGCGATCGGCGGCGTGTACGGGCTGGAGGACGTGCTGGGCGTCGCCTGCACCGGACGACTTCGCGAAGGCTGGGTCGATTGGCCCGGCGGCGGGCTGGCTGACGGTCTGCGCAGCTCCTTCCATTTCTTCGAAGCCGTGTGCGTGAAGCCCCGCGACGCCGCGGTGAAGGTGGATGGCTCGCTCGTGCGGCTGAACGGTGCGCCGGGCGCCGAACCCGCCGTATCCATGTGCGATCTGGGGCGCGGCGCGGCGGCTCTGCTCGCGATAGACGTGATGAAGACGTTCTGTCTCATCCAGCAGGGGGTTCCGGTCGTACGCGACGGTCGACCGGCGCCCGACGGCACGGCGGCGATCGATGACGACCTGCTGAAGACCGATGACGCCGTCGTGCTCGATTGGACGCGTGACCGCGCCGCCGCGGAGGACGGCGGTGCGCCGTTCTTCCTCCATCCGGTCGTGGACGAATGGAGAATCGTGCTGATGCGGTTGCTCTACCGGCTGCACGAGAAGGTCGGCGCTTCGCTGGCGCAGAGCTGGTTCTGGCCGGACGGGCTAACCGCGATCGGACATATCTCGCACGATACCGACGGCAATTCGCCTGAACATGCGCGTGCCTTGCTGGCCAGGCTTCAGGAAGCGGATATTCGCTCTACCTGGTGCGTCATTATGCCGGGTTACGATCCCGGCCTCAACGAGGCGATCGTGGCCGGAGGGCACGAAGTCGCGCTCCATTACAACGCGCTGGAGACGGAGATTCCCGAGAGCCGCTGGTCGGAGCGCGATTTTTGCCACCAATTGTCGATGCTGCAGACACAGTTCCCCGGCCGGGCGATCCGGACGAACAAAAACCATTATTTGCGCTGGGAAGGCGATACGGCGTTCTATCGCTGGTGCGAACGGGCTGGTGTGAAGGTAGAGCAAAGCCGGGGCGGGACGAAGCAGGGGAACAAGGGCTTCCTCGCGGGCACGTGCCACCCGTTCGTTCCCGTGGAGACAGCCGGCGAACGCAACCGCCCGCTTGATTTGCTATCCTTGCCGGTACTGGCGTGGGACCCGCCGATGCCGCTTCGCTGCACGAAGGGCGAAGCGTTCGCCTTGCTCGACCGGGCGGCGGATGTGAACGGCGTGGCGCATTTTCTGTTCCATCCGGCCATGCTGTTGCGCGAGGACGACGAGGTCGGCGCTTTCCTGGTGGATTTGGCGCATTACGGTGTTTCTCGCGGCCTGGCATGGTGGACGGCGGAGCAAATATGGCAATGGCGTTCGGATCGGGCGCGCGTTATTGTGCGGGAGGAGCGGGATGCTGGCGGCGTGCCGGTATGGGTCATCGAATCGGATGCCGACCTGGACGGCTTCACCTTGCTGATCGGCGGGCAGGAGCAGGGAGAATGGCAGGCACGGACGCGGGCGCTGGGCGAGTCAGCATCCGGCCTTACCGATCGGATCAGCCGGTCGCGGGCCGTCGAACGATTCGGCTGCGCCTACACGGAGCTTATTGTGAACGTTCGGAAGGGACGTACGGAAGTCGTGCGCGCGGGTTAGACAGCGGGGGCGGGGAGGAAGCCGCCGCTCTGCCCCGTTCGCCGTTTTGCTGCTAGGATATCGAGATGGCGATGTCCGGATATGACGCTTTGCAATTCATTATTCATGGCGATCACCCTGCTGACCTTTTCAGCTACGCCGGTATTTGCCTACGACAGTCTATCCGCCTGGAAAACCCGATTTGACAGCAGACTCGCTTCCATGGACTCTTCAGCGAGTCATTACGGGTGGACCGACACGCCGGACAGCGCATACAGCGGATGGGATGGCACGTATACTCTCAATGCGCTTTACCGGATGTACAATCTTACGAAACAGACCAGCTACATTGAAAAGTTGAGCGAATACATTGACAATATGTATGGAACCCTTGCAGATAACGACAGTGACGGCTATCTCAGTTGGGGGACAAGCTATTATGCCGGCTCCTACAGAGAGTATGTGGTCCATGTCGGCAATATTGTGAGCGAATGGGCGAAATTTATTATGACGGTAAGGAACGATTCCGCCTTAAGCTCGGCAACCAATCCGCAAGGAATCACTTATGGAAGCCAGGCCAACCAACTGGAATCCGTTATTAACAGCGATCTGATCCCCAGATTCGATACGGCATGGTCGGAATACTATAACGAATATTTGGATCATGACGCTCCCGGTCATTCTTTACCGACTAACATGACCATCGGGATGGCAAGAGCATTGTACACCATGGCGCAGGTAAGTCCTTCCCACCGTCATTATTTATTGTGGGCGGACCTGATCACCGGGAATTTCAGGAACCTTCTTACGACGAGCGGGAGTGCGTATACCTGGAACTATTGGGAAAGGAAAACCCCGTCCGACAGTAATACGGTATCTTACGAAGATTGGGGACACGCGCCTCTGGATATTGGCGGAGCGATATACAACTACATGCGAGGCGGCAGTTTTACGGGAAGCGAGCTGACCAAGTTTGGAAATACGGTGTACAGTCTGATGTGGAATGGATCGACAAGCGATCCGTGGCTTTCCGGTTCGGTAGACGGGTCCGGGAGTTATTCAGGACAATTTACGCTGGATTATGGCGACCTGGAAAGATGGAAAGGCGGGATTTGGACCCTTTATGAAAAGTATGTTTCTCTTCATGCGGGAGGCACCCGCGGTCTGAACGATATTGCCATACTGATGCAGCTTCATCCCGGACAGTCTGCGCCGCAAGCCTTTACCCTTGGCACGCCGGCCAACGGGGCAACCGGTCAGAACAGCATTTTAAGCTTCCAATGGCAGCCTTCGGCAAACGCGGCGGATTACAGGCTGCAAGTGGCCACAGACAGCAATTTTACTAATATCGTGGTGGACAGGGATAAGCTCATTTACCCGTTTGCGATGGTACAAGGTTTATCCTACAGCACGACTTATTATTGGCGGGTCACTTCAAGGAATGTATCGGGCAATACGTATACGACGAGTGCCCGCAGCTTTACGACCAAGGCGGCGCCGACCTATAACGAGTCTATTGATATTACCTCTCAAGCAGCCGGAAAGTCCAATGTTGTCGTCACGATGCGTGTCTATGAGAAGAAATCCAACGGCGGCAATTACAGTGTCAATGTCAACTGGGATGACGTTTCGATCACCAATAGCGATACTTTAAATGGAGGATTCGAGGCCAATTAATTATGGTATTTTGGCAAGGCTGGATCCTACTTCACCGGCAGCTATGACACATCGATCAAGCATGCCGGCAATCAATCTTACAAGATCAGCCTGCCGAGTATTGTAAAGACCGGATCGTCCGATTACGGCTCGATTCGGCAAAGAATCGCTTTACAGGAACCGTAATAACGGTAAAATCCGCATAGGCACGATCGAATTGCGAGAGCTCCATCCATCATTCCCCGCATTGTAAACGTTGTCACGATACTTTACAATCACGATATGGTGAGATAGAAGACCTCTTGCAAAAGTAAAAACATTGGACGAAAAGTAAAAGGATTCGGTTTACTCCGGCATGAAGCCCGTAATACATTGAGGATGTGGACGTACCGGATCTCTCGAAGGCCGGGCGAAGCAGAAAGGAATGACGCGGGTGGACAATCGGCAACAAACATCCTCCGACGGCAAAGCGAACCGAATCGGTTACTGGCCGCTGAGATCGGACAGCCGGGACTTGACTGAATTCGGCAGACATGGCCAGGCGGAGAACATTCATTATCAAGATGCGGCGATATTCGACGGGGAATCTTCGTTCATCGCCTTGCCTGATGTGCCGGAAACGGATGGGAGCAAACCGTTTACTTTATCGCTCGAATTCATGGTGGTGGATGAGACCGGCAAGCTGCCCGGAGGTCTGTTCAGTCGGTACGATAACGATAGCCGGGCAGGATGGCATTTGTCCGTCCTGACCCAGGCCGGCGTCACGTCGTCGCAGGCCAACTGGCGGCATCTGCAGTTCGGCTGGAGCAGCGGGAATTCCACGGATGAGTGGCAGGACCGGGGCGCGCCGGGCAACTCCAGCTACATCAGTTCCATGTGTGCGTACGATGGCAGCCTGTATGTCGGCACGTTCAACGATGCCGCGGATTCCATCGGGCGGGTATACCGACTGGCTGCAGACGGTTCCTGGGACAATTGCGGCAATCCCGACAAGTGCAACTGCGTCTCTTCGCTGGTCGAATTTAACGGCCGCCTGTACGCAGGCTCCATGCGTTACCGTGCCGGCGGCTCCCACATGCACGGCTCAGTCAATCATGAGCCGGGCGGACGGATCTATCGCTACGAGGGCGGCCAGACGTGGAGCCTGTTTGCCGAATTGCCGGTGAACGTCCCGGCAGACGTGCCCGGTTATGACCCGAACAACCCGAGCGTGTTCACCGGCAGCGAGAATGACAGCGTTGGCGGAATGACGGTGTATCAGAATCACCTGATTGCCATGTCGTTCTATCCCTATGGCATCTTTGCCTTCGACAGGGACGGCAACGTCACGGATCTCGGCGCGCCGGGACCGTGGGGCAAGACACGTACTTTCACGCTGGCGCCATTTCGCGGACGTCTGTATGTTGGCTGCAACGAGACGGCGGGTGTCTACAGCCGGACGCTGGAGTCATCGTGGGAATTTAACGGCATCGTGCCCTATTGCGATCAGGTGTACAGCTTCGCCACTTATCAGAATGAGTTGATGATGGGCATCTGGCGGGAAGGGCGGATGTATAAATATAACAGTGGGATCGCGTGGTCGGATTGCGGGCTGCTGGGTGAAGAGCTTGAAGTGATGGGTGTCTCCGTATTTAACGGGCAACTGTACGCCGGCACGCTGCCGGGCGGTCAAGTGTACCGTTACAAGGGCGGTACAGCGTGGGAGCTGTCCGGCGTACTGGAGAAGCCAAGCTCGGAAACGGACTATTGCCGAGTGTGGTCGATGGCCGTGTGTGGCGGTGAATTGTTCGCGGGAACGCTGCCGTCGGGCAAAGTATGGAGTCTGAAGAACGATCCGCTGGCGATGGACAACAGGTCGCTCGCGGACGGTTGGCACAAGGCAACGGCGGTGTACGATCTGCAGTCGCTGTCCCTGTATTTGGACGGAGAACTGGTATCCACGGCGCATGTGGATGCAAATTCGCCCCTCCAACCGCAGAGCCAGATCCCGCTCATCGTCGGACAAGGCCCGCAGTGCCGGTTCTCCGGCCGCATTCGGGAAGTGGAGTTGTTCGTCACGGCGCTCACGCCGCAGCAAATCGCGGATCAATCCGCTCATTAGGAGGAGAGGCCAATGGCGTATGAAACTTGCTTTTATTGCTCGGACGAGTATAAAGATTATATGAAAGATGTGGCCAAGCTGAGCCACTCGCGGGTTTATCTGAACAACGAGCAGGAATATCCGGGAAGATGTTATGTCGTGCTGGACAGTCATAAGACGGAGCTATTCCAGCTTGACGAAGAGGAACTGGCCGGTTATATGAGTAATGTCGCTCAGGTGGCAAAGGCAATTCAGGCCGCGTTCCAGCCCGACAAAATCAACTACGCCGTATACGGCGACATTGATTCCCACGTTCACTTCCATATCGTGCCCAAAACGAAAGCCGGCAAATGCTGGGGTTGGCCGTTCGAGCTGACCGGAGAAGAGGGGAAGAAAAAGTTGTTGACCCACGAGCAGTACGAAGAGACGATCGCCAGAATCCGCGAACATCTGTAGCCTGCAACGCTTGAAGCCCGGGCGAATCGGGGAGGGGATACCGCATGGTGAAGAACGGCATCCGCAGTAAGCTGACGTGGAGTATCCTCTCTTTGATTTTGCTGCTTACGCTGATCCTGACCTTCGTGTCCTACTACAATATGGAGCGGCTTGTCATCTCCAGGTCCGCCGCTTCTTTGACCAATGATTTGAAAGATACCGGCCGGACCATCGTCCACAAAATCGGCAGCATGGACGACGCCGCCAAAACGATCATTTCCGATGCTTCCGTGCAAAGGGTGCTGGAGCTCGGAGCGCAGGGCGGAACTGACAAGGATCGCGCCGCCGAGCGAAACATGGAGAAAACGGTGGTCGGCATCCAGCTTTCCAGACCGGATATCGATTCCATCTATGTTTACGGCTTGGACGGGCATATTCTGGTAGGGGAAATATCGTTCCCCATCAACAAAAGCATCGACCTCAAGAAGATAGACAGCAGGATAGGCCCCAGCATAGAGGGGCTGATCCCGTTCGAGCCCCCGGCTCCGAACACGTATGTTCCCTTCTTCAAGGAAATTCGCAGTCTCTCGGACTTCAGGACGATCGGTTATTTGCAAATCAACCTGAAAGAACGCGCCGTCTGGGAAGTGATCGCCGAGAAGCTGTCGGAGTCCGAAGGAACCTTCGTCGTTCAGAACGGGCGGGGACAAATCATTTCCTTCCGGAGCGACAGCTACCGCATCGAAGATATGGAGCCTTTTCTCCTTGAGAAAAAGACGGGACCGCAAGGTTATCGTCTTTTTCGCACGGACGGGGAACGCTTCGTGCTGGCTCGGCACGAGGATCCGGTTACCGGGTGGTCCTACGATGCGATGCTTCCGGTCCGCCGCATTGTCGGGGACATTCAGTCGATCGTCTACTTGAACCTCATGACAGGACTGCTGTTCGGCATTCTCGCCATCGGCTGCAGCATCGCGATCGGGTGGAGCATATCGAAGCCGATTATTGAAATTGCCCGATCGATCCGCAAAGTGGAACACGGCGACTTCAACATTCAGACGAAGTACGAAAAAGATGATGAAATCGGCTTGCTGTCGCGGGCTTTCAACAAGATGGTGAACGAGATCAACCGGCTCATCAACGAGGTGTATCGGCTGCAGCTGCTTGAGAAAGAGCAGGAAATCCGCACGCTCCAGGCCCAGATCAATCCGCATTTCCTGTATAACGCATTCGACTCCATCAACCACTTGGCCAAGCAATACAAGGCGGAACCGGTCAGCCGCATGATCGTGGCGCTCGGCAATCTGATGCGGTCCAGCATTCTGAAGAAGTCCGAAACGCTGACGCTGGAAGAGGAATTATCCCTCGTGGACCATTATCTCGACATTCAAAAAATCCGGTTCGGCAGCCGGTTGGTCGTCCATTACGACATCAACGAAGATGCCCTGGAAGCGAAGATCCCAAAGCTCATTATTCAGCCTGTCGTGGAAAACGCGATTTTGCACGGGCTTGAGCACAAGACCGGCGCTTGCGTCATTGAAATCAATGTGCTCGTCGCCGGGAACTCCGTGGAAATTCAGATTACGGACAACGGCAGCGGCATGACGGAGGCGAAAATCGATGCGATCATGTCGGATGGATTGCCGAGCGAAGGCGGCGGCAGCGGAATCGGGCTGCGCGCGGTCAACAAGCGGCTGAAGCTGATTTACGGCGAACCGTACGGACTGAAGATCGAAAGCCGCGCCGGCAGCTTCACCCGGGTATCGATCCGAATTCCGTTCCGGACGGAACGGCCGATCGGGCGTGAGACAGGATGAGGGGGAGGGGACGATCTGTGTATCATGTGTTGGTAGTCGACGATGAAGCCCTCATTCGCGAAGGTATTATAGCGTCCATCGACTGGCAAGCGATCGATTGCCGCGTGGCTGGGGAAGCCGACAACGGCGCTTCGGCATTGGAAATGATCGAGCGGGTTCGGCCGGATATCGTCATCTGCGATATTCGCATGCCGGGTGTGGACGGGGTCCGGGTCGCCGAAACGATCAAAGAGCGGAATGACGAGATGAAAATCATCTTCGTCACCGGGCACGACGAGTTTGTTTACGCCAGGGAAGCTTTGCGCAACCGGGTATTCGACTATATTTTGAAGCCGGTAGACGGCGAGCTTCTGCGCAAGGCGGTGGAGAGCGCCAAACAGTCGCTGGAGCAAACGCGGAAAGCGAAGGAAGAGGCGGAGCGGTTCAAACAAGCGCTGGAAGCGAACAAACCGGCTTGGCGGGCTGCCTTTATCCGGCAGTTGCTTACGGGAGGGCGTTTCGATGCTGCCGAGATCGTGGAGAAGATCGGCTTCTTCGGCCTGAAATCCGAATACTATCAAGTGATCCTGCTCGAAATCGATAAGGCGGCCGGGGCGGGCCGGCATGGAAGCGAATATGAGCGGCAATTTTTGTTTTATTCGGTCCGGGAGGCGATAGCGGGGCGCTTGCGGCATGACGGCGCAAGCTACATGGAGGAGATAGAGGAAAGCCGCTTCCTCTGTTTGCTGTGCATGGCCCGCCCGCTCGATACGCTGACTGTGCTGGAGCAGGCGAGCGAGCTTTGCAGGCGGCAATATGACGGCATCTCGCTGTCGTGCGGGTTAAGCGACGTCTATACCGATCTATCCGCTTCCCATCATGCCTACAAGCAAGCGCTGCAAGCTCTGTCGAACAAGTTTTACCTGGGCAACGGTTCGATTATCCCTTACCGGGAGTTGAGCGAACAGATCAGGCCTGCGCAAGCTGCCGATTCCTATTCGGCCGGCATCCGGACCGTTCTCCGCCGCTGGACGGAATATGCCGACGGACAAGCAGAGGCGGAGCTGCGCCGGCTGCTGATTGCCGTCATCGGACATCCCGACCGGGCCGGCGCCGATATCCATCGCAGCAAATGTTCGGCGGTCGAATTCGTCGTATGTCTGCTCAGGGAGTTCGAGGCGATCGGGATAGAAGGCTTTCGGATTGCGGCCGATGAACGGGCGTACGCGCGTTTGCTGGAAGCGGAAACTTTGGATGACCTGGTGAACGCTTTCGGCGAATTGGTCGGCCGGATCGTCCGATGGAATGAGAGCAAACGAAGCAGCCATTACCACCTTGTCGTGGAAAAGGCGGTGGACTTCATCGTCACCCACTTTGCGGAGGAAATTTCCTTAAACGATGTGGCAACCGTCGTCCACATGAACGCGAGCTACTTAAGCCGGGTGATCAAGAAAGTGACCGGCGCCAATTTCGTGGACATCCTGCTCAAGACGAGAATCGAGCGCGCCAAAGCGCATTTAAAGCAGCCCGAATTGAAAACGTACGAGATCGCGGCGATGGTCGGCATTCCGGACTCCAAATATTTCAGCAGCGTGTTCAAGAAAGAGGTCGGGCAAACGCCGACGGAGTACAGGAATAATTTACCGAAAGAAAACGTTAACATTACGCAAAATTTTTAACTGAATGTAAAAATAATCGGTGTGCTTATCCGCACGAATCCTCTAAAGTGAAAATAGAAATACCGCATGATGATTAAAATGAGCTGAGGAGGAGTAAGATGAGCCAAAAACGGGGGAAATGGGTTGGCATTCTCGTGTCGCTGCTTGCTATCGCCATGCTGGTCGGCTGCAGCGGCAACAAGGACACAGGGCAGAAGCCGTCGGCATCCGATTCCGGTTCGAAGGCTATCAAGCTGAAATTCGTCGGGCGAGGGTTTTCGAACCTGGTCAATTTACCGGGGTACGAAGACAGAACGAAAAATGTCGGCGATTACTTGAAGCTGATAGCCGACGAATATACGAAGCTTCATCCGGAGGTGACGTTTGACGTTCTGGCTTTGAATGCAGCCGATGGGACGACTCAGCAACTGGATGTGGAAATCGCCGGCGGCAACGTGCCGAACGTCATGTTCGACCAGGACAAGTTCTCCTCGAAATACAAGGGCAAAGGTTTGCTTGAAACGCTCGATGGATATCTGACGCAGGAAGAAAGAAACGACTTTATTTCCGGCGCCTTGCCTGACAAAGGCGCTTGGAAAATTCCGATGTACTTCTCGCCGAAATTGATTGCGCTTAACAAGACTTTGTTCGAGAAAGCCGGAGCGGCCAATCTGCTGCCCAAGCCGGACAGCCGCAACTGGACGACGGACGAGTATTTGAAAGCGCTGCAAGCGGTTAACAATCCGCCTTCTGTGTACGCCACAATATTGTTCGCCAAAACGCCAAGCGCGCAGGAGTCGATCATGGGTTATTTCTGGCCGTTCGGCGCGCAAATGTTCAAGCCCGGTGACTACGGCCAGATGGCTTTGAACAGTCCGGAAGGATTGGCCGCTCTGAAGTTCTACAAGGGCTTGCTTGACAGCAAGCTGACCGTGCCTTCGCCGGCAGGCCTTACGGACGATGACATGTGGGCGATGTTCGAGAAGCAGCAGCTGGCGGTTGCGCCTGAAGTGCCCTTATTCGAATCGATGGCCAAGGACAACGGCTTCGAAGTGTATTATGTCGCTTACCCGCATCCGCCTGGCAAGGATAAGTCGCCAATGGCTACCTTCACGGAGTCGATGACCGTATTCAAGAATGACGATGCGAACGTAGTCGAAGCGTCCGTCAAGTTCGCGAAGTATGTAGCCGACGTGTGGGGTCCCGTGCTTGCTGCCACTCGCGACTCGTTCCCGTTGCGCAACAGTCAGACGGACAAGGTCGAGCTGAGCAGCGAGAAAAAAGCGGTGCTGGAGCTCATCAGGAAGGAAGGCATGATTCAGATCGGGCAGGATCTCCCCCAATGGAACGACATCCGGGAGAAGTATGTAGAGATGGATCAGATGGTGTTCCTGAACAACAAGACGCCGGAAGAGGCGCTGAAGTGGTTCGAAGACGAAGTGAACGGCTTGCTGAAAAAATAAGCGGTCCCGTAAGAAAAACGGCTTCGCCGTCCTTCCCGGGATGGTCAAACAAGGGCGTGCCCCTGCGGGCATCCGTGCAGGGGCACGTTGTTACGTCGTTTCGCAAGAGGGGAGGGAAAACGATGGCACTCATCATGAATGCTTTTAAAAGTGTGGTGCGGCAAAGATGGGCTTATTACTTTATCTTGCCGGGGTACGCCATCTTCCTGATTTTCAATTTCATCCCGATCATCCGGACGGTTCACTTGAGCCTGTTCGACTTTCAATTGACAAGCAAGACATTTATCGGCCTGCAAAATTATGCGGACCTGTTCGGAGATCGCATATTTGTCGCCAGTCTGCAGAACACGTTGAAGTATGTGGCGCTCGTGACGCCAGTCAGTGTCGTGCTTTCTCTGTTCATCGCCGCAACCTTGTTCCCGCTGGGCAAACGGTGGCAATCGTTTCTCCGCGGCGCGTTCTTCATCCCGAACGTTGTCGGCGGCGTCATTATTTCGGCGATCTGGCTATGGATTTATCACCCGGTTCACGGGTTTCTCAATTATATGCTGTCCGGGCTCGGTGTGGAGTCTGTCTCCTGGCTGGCGGACACTGCGACCGTCATCCCCGCTACGAGCCTCGTCGTGCTGACCTGGACGATCGGCAACATGGTCATTATCTACATGGCTGGCTTGGGCAGCATTCCGTCCGTCGTGTACGAAGCCGCGAAAATCGACGGCGCATCGCCTTTCCGGACTTTCTGGCAGATCACCTTGCCGCTATTGAAGCCGATTACTTCCTTTATCGTCACGACCCAGTTGATCTTCTGCTTTCAAATCTGGGAGGTTGTCTACTTGCTGACGAGCGGTGGTCCGTTGAACAAGTCGTCGACCCTCGTTTTCGATATTTACAAAAGGGCGTTCGTTAAAGGGGAGTACGGTGCCGCCTCGGCGGAAGGAACGGTGCTGATTGGCATTATTACCGTCGTGACGTTGCTGTCGCTGTACTTGTTCCGGGAAAATCGCAGATTTTCATGAGTTTCGGACGCGGAGGAAAAACAAATGACTATCCGATTCGATCGACAGCGACTGACAAGAGCCTTCATGCTGCTTCTGGTTCTCGTCTTGGCTGGTGTCTTCGTTGCGCCGCTGTACTGGATGCTGACCGGTTCGTTCAAGAAGATGGCTTCCACGATGAAGGTGCCGCCGGACTTGATTCCGCTGCAGCCGACGCTGGGAAATTACGCGTTCCTGTTTAACGGTACGTTTCCCGTGCTCAAGTGGCTGCTGAACAGCTTTGCCGTTTCCGCATTGTCCACACTGTTCTGCATTCTCGTTTGCACGATGATGGGTTACGCTTTCGCCAAAAAAGACTTTCCGTTGAAAAACACGCTGTTTTTTACGATATTGATATCGATGATGCTGCCCAAGCAAGCTTCCCTCATCCCGCTGTTCATGACGGTCAAGAGCATGGGGATGATGAATCATCTGATGGGAGCTGTCGTGCCGCTCATCGTGTGGCCTTACGGCATATTCATGATGCGGCAGTTCATCGGCACGATTCCGGGCGATTTGCTGGAATCCGCGCGGATCGACGGAGCTTCGGAAATCGCGATTTTTCGCAAAGTCGTGCTGCCGCTCGCGAAACCGGCTGTTGCGGCGCTGGGCGTCATCTTCTTCCTGACAGCCTGGAATGATTTCATGTGGCAGCTGATCGTACTGAAGGACGTCGGCAAGTGGACATTCAACATTGGCATCTCCGTCATTTCGCGCAATCCGGTCGCCAATTCCCCGGTTATCAATTACGGGTTGGCGATGGCGGGTGGAACGCTGGGTGCTCTGCCGGTCGTCGCACTGTTCATATTCCTGCAAAAATATTTCGTCACGGGTCTTACGATGGGAGCGGTAAAGGAATAAGGAATATTGAAAATAAGGAGCCGGATCGCCTGTGAATCACTATGAAATCCAAGCGGATATGCTTTCCCAATTTGCCGTGGATATTTTCATGGGTACCGGGCTTGACCGCGAGCAGGCCTATTCCGTTTCAGATTTGCTGGTCCATGCAGATCTGCGCAACGTGCGCAGCCACGGCACAGCCCTTATTTTACCCTATGTGGATAAAATCCGCAGCGGCGGCGCATCGCGGGCCAGTCGATATCCCATTGTAGCGGAGACGGCAAACACCGCCGTAATGGACGCCGAGGGCGGGATCGGAGCGGTGGCCGGCGAAAGGGCCGTACAACTGTGCCGCGAAAAGGCCCGGCATCACCTCATTTCCGTTGTGTCCGTCAGAAACAGCAACCATTTTGGCATGGCGGCTCATTGGGCGTTGAAGCTTTCCGGCGAGGACATGATCGGCTTTGCCTGCTCGAATTCAGCTCCATCCATGTGCCCGCCGGGCGGCACAAAGCCTATTATCGGCAACAACCCGTTTTCCTTCGCCTTTAAAGCAAGCGAGCGCTATCCCGAGGTTTGCGTGGATATGGCTACCAGCGCCGCTGCCTTTGGCAAGGCCAGGGAAATGGCCATGCAGGGGATTCCGATTCCCGACGGGTGGCTATTGGACGGGGATGGCAAGCCCACCACTCGCATTGAGGATTGCCAAATGCTCGTGCCAATGGCGCAGCACAAGGGCTTTGGCCTGGCTATTGTCGTGGAGTTGTTCGCGACGCTGCTCTCGGGCGGTGTGCTGTCCCCAAACATGAACAATCCGGACCTGCCTGATGTGCCGGAGCTGGCAAGCCACAGCTTTGCCTGCTTCAACATTGCTGCCTTCCGAGATTTAGCACAATTCCAACAGGCCGCAGACGCCTACATCGAAGCGATTCACGCCCTGCCAATGCTTGAAGGCCATGCGGCCGCGCGTTATCCGGGCGAATCCTCCTATCAGGCCAAGCGCTATAACCTCAAGCACGGCGTGGCGCTCCCTGAAGTTCGCGTCCAGGAGCTCGTTGCGCTGGGCAAGGAGGTCGGTGTTGACGGCAGCTTTCTATTGGAGAGGAAAACAAATCGAATATAACGCAGAAAGGTGACTGGCATGCAAAAGATCGTCATTTCAGGACATGTTCCCGAGGAATACCTGCAACCCTACCTCGGCATGTTCCAATTCGATATGCCGGATACCGGCAACAGGGAGTTTACCAGCGAGGAGCTGCGTGAGCGCATTGTCCACTGCGACGGTTGCCTGATCCTCGACAGCATAGTCGACCGGGAGCTTCTGGATGCGGCCAAGCAGCTTAAGGTCATTGCCAACTTTGGCGTCGGCATAAATAACATCGACCTGGAGTATGCGACGCAGAAAAAGCTTCCCGTCATTAACACGCCCACGCAGGTTACAGAAGCGACGGCAGAGCATGCTGCGGCGCTGTGTATCGGCGCAATGCGCGGCATAGCCAGGTACGACCGCGCCTTGCGCCGGGGCATATGGGAAAGCCCCATATTTTCCAATGCCGATACGATGGTGGAGGGCTCCATCCTCGGCATCCTCGGGTTTGGACGAATTGGCAGACGGGTGTGCCACAAGTTGCAAGGCTTTGGCATGGAAGTCATCTACTACGATAAAATACGCGCTCCGGAGGAGGTAGAGAAGGAATTGCGCGTAACCTATCGCTCCTTCGACGAGGTGTTGCGCGAAGCGGATTGTATCACGCTCCATATGCCATTCCTTCCGGAAAATCTCCATATCATCAACGCCAATGCGCTGCGCGCAATGAAACCCGGCGCCTACTTTGTGAATACTGCCCGCGGCAAACTGGTTGACGAGCAGGCGTTGGCGGATGCCCTGCGGGAAGGACGGATCAAGGGCGCGGCGCTCGACGTTTATGAGAACGAGCCGGATATCCTCCCGGTGCTGCTAACGCTTGAAAATGTTACCCTTACTCCGCACATTGCCAGCCTCACCAAGAAAGCGCGCCATGGCATGTGCAGGGAAGTCTTTGCAGGCATCGTTGGTGTTCTGGGCGGCGAACGGCCCTATAACGTTGTAAACCCGCAGGTATTTGAAGCATAAGGGCTTAAAGTGGGGCGTGCTGGAGGACGTCGGCCAATGGACGTACAGATGGGAGCGGTGAAGGAATAATGAGCGCGAATGAGGAATTTAAAAATTTGAAGGGTTACCAGGATATTCAAAGTTTGCGGCTCGGTACGGCCAAAATCGATATTACACCCTTGCTGCGGGTTCCGCTTGCCGGATTCGCGAGCCGGACCGGGCTGTATGAAGGTATTCGCCGCCGTCTGTTCGCCCGGATTTGGGCGTTCCGGCAAGCCGACCGTTCCGGTTGTGCCGTGACCACTCTGCTCGTGCAAGCGGATTTGCTCTGCTGGGGAACGGACCGGGTGGAAGGGCTGAAGCGGGAAATTTCGCGGCGTTGGGGTCTGGAGTCGGATGGCATCGTTTTGCACGCTTCGCACACGCATTCAGGGCCGCAAACGAGCGAGTTGATTTCCTCCAGCGTCGGGGCGATGGACCGCGCCTATATCGAGCGGCTCGAAGCCAATTTGATCGAGGGCGCCGGCATCGCCATCGACGATCTCGAAGCAGTCGTCGTCGCCAAGGGGACCGGGTCATGCGCGATCGGCATCCACCGCCGTAAAATCGTGGACGGCACAGTGGAGATGGCGCCGAACCCGGACGGACCGGTCGATCCGGAAGTTCAGGTTTTCCGTTTCGCAACCGCTTCGGGACGGACGAAGGGCGTCTGGTTCCACTGTACGTGCCATCCGACAACGGCAGACGATAATTTCGTGTCCTCCGAGTTCCCGGGAGTTGCCATGGACAGCATCGAGGAGCGGATCGGCGATGGCGCGATCGCTTCTTTCATGCAAGGCTGCTGCGGAGATGTGAGACCCGCGCTGATCCGCGATGGGCAGTTCTATAAAGGCGGCGAGCGAGAGGTGAACGAGCTGGGCATGAAGCTTGCGGACGAAGTAACCCGCGTGCTCGGCTTGCCGATGAAGGAACTGGCTCCCGCTTTGTCGAAAGGCAAGGTCGTGCGGCTCGCGCTTGTCTTTCAATCGCTTCCGAAGATGGCGGTGCTGCAGGCTCAGGCCGAGGAGGAAGGGCTGCGGGGAGAATGGAGCCGGCTCATGATCGCGAAGCTGGCACGCGGCGAGACGACGGCACCGTTCGAAATGTGCGGGCTTAACATTGCCGACGGCCTCTCCTTGCTGGGAATGAATGGGGAAATGGCGGTCGAATACGGGCTGTACATCAAACGAATGTCCGGCGGCGCAGCGCTGCCGCTCGCTTACACGAACGGGATGATCGGATATGTGACGACAGCCGCTCAATTGGAGGAAGGCGGATACGAGCCCATCGGCTCCGCTGTTTATTTCGGGCTCCCGTCGCCGTTCGATTCGTCGGCCGAACCGGCGATTCGTGAAACAATCGCCGCTCAATTCGGCAGCGATTGGAACAGCATCGGTCAAGCGGAGTAGCGGCGGGCGGACGAGACGATCAAGTGTGTGACACGCCAACCTTCGCTGTTATCCGCGATCGCGGCGGAGGTTGGCGTGTGCAGATGAGACATGTATTCGATCTGTCGGAACCTGTGAAGCCCGACACATGCGGTCGAAGCGACATTTTCCTCAAAACAAGCTTTCGTCAGTTCGCCAGCACGAACTTCTCCAGCACGTGCTTCACGCCATCCTCATTGTTGCTGAGTGTGACATAGTCCGCGAGTTCCTTCAGCCCCGGCACGGCGTTTGCCATAGCGACGCCAAGCCCTGCAGCTTCGATCATCTCGCGGTCGTTCCATGCGTCGCCGATCGCGATCGTCTCCTCCAACGGAATGCCGTAATGTTCGGCGAGGAACCGCAGCGCGTGTCCTTTCGTCCCCTCGCGATGCAGCAGCTCCAGGTAATGATCCTTCGACTTCGTCAAGTGCACGTCCGGCCCCAGCAGGCGTTCAAGCTCCGGCTTCATGGCATCCAGCCGGGCCGGCTCGTCAATCACGACCAACTTGGTCTGCCTGGGCGAAGTCGTCACCATCGTGGCGAACGATTCGGTGACCGTATAGGGAATGCGCGATTGCGCAGCGTAAGCCTTCAATTTGTCATTGTCTTCCGCCGCATAGAGCCGGTCCTCGATGTAAGTTTGCAAATGCATCCCGTGTTCGCGGCAGTAATCGTACAGTCGGGCGGCGGCGCCTACGGGCACCGAGCGCTCGTACAGCACTTGCTCATCGAGCAAGTTGCGCACAAGGGAGCCTTGGTACGTGATGATCGGCACATTCAGCCCCACCTGCTTGGCGACTTGCTGCGCAGACGCAAACATGCGGCCTGTCGCGATCGTCAAGTGAATGCCGCGCGCGATCGCTTGCTTCATCGATTCTTTGGTAGAATCGCTCACCGTCAATTCGTCAGTCAACAAAGTATCGTCCAAATCCATTGCCATCAATCGGTAACGCATCGAGTGTCATCCTTTCTAAAATACCTCTCCATTAACTTATAAGCGCATAAGTCCCATTGTACCGCAACAGCTTCTGTCGGGGAAGATGCAGACGATCGGCTTCTCCGGTGATTTTGAGGTCCGGCTCTGAAGTCCATAGTGCAAGGAGGGAATTCTCGGTCGATTAACCGAACCCGAGCTCGCGATACACCATCAAGTCTGTTCTGGATGCGGTCCGCGCTGGCCTGTCCTGTCAGTCTATCTTGCAGTTAAGCCGATCCATTGTTTCGGGCCGAATCTATATTCTTGGGCTGGAAACAACCGGTATTATGCTATAATAATTTCGATAAGCTGACGGAGGGCAGGGTGTTCAATGGAACGATTGCGTTGGGGCATTCTCGGCGCGGCAGGGATCGGGGATCGCGATGTTATTCCTGCGCTGCTCGCATCCGATACCGCCGAATTGCTCGGGATTGCCAGCAGGGATGAGCACAAGTCGCGCCGCAAGGCGGAGCAGTACGGGTTGCCGAAAACTTATAACGGCTATGAAGCGCTGCTGGCGGACCCGGACATCGAAGCGGTCTACATCCCGCTGCCGAATCATCTGCACAAGCAATGGACGGTGGCAGCGGCTCGGGCAGGCAAACACGTGCTCTGCGAGAAGCCGATCGCGCTGAACGCCGGGGAAGCGCAAGAAATGGTCGATGCGTGTCGTGAAGCAGGCGTCCACTTGGCCGAAGCTTTCATGTATCGCTATCATCCGCGCGTCATCCGCATGAAGCAGCTCGTGGAGAGCGGAGCGATCGGGCAATTGCGCGCAATCCATGGCGTATTCTCGTACAACGGCGCAGCCGACACCGGAAATATCCGGTTCAATGAGGAATGGGGCGGCGGCGGGTTATACGACATTTGCTGCTATCCGCTCAGCGCTGCTCGCTTGATCGTCGGTTCGGAGCCGAAGGCGGCCACGGTGCTGGCGCAATTCTCGGAGGAGCATGGCGGTGTCGACATGATGGCGTCCGGACTGGTGGAATTCCCGGGAGACATCGGACTCACGTTTGATGGCGGTATGTGGACGGCTGGCCGCAATCGGCTTGAAGTCGTCGGTTCGGATGGCCGGATCGTACTTGAGCACGCATTCCTGCCCGGTGACAACCAAGATGAACTTATTCTGTTCACGAAGGACGGCGAGCACAGGGAAGGATCGTACGGCGTGAATGCTTATGTTCGCCAAGCGGATCAGTTCGCTCGTACCGTCAGAGGGCTTGAGCAAGCCGCCTATCCGGCGGAAGACGCCGTAGCCGGCATGAAGCTGCTCGACGCTTGTCTGGCCTCCGCCCGCAATCGCCAACGTATGATCCTCGGATAAACTTGGCGCCTGCCGCTGCATTGCCACACGAACGGAGATGCGTCGAAAATCGACTCAACCCGGCTCGGGAAGCGTCGGTGAGTGGGAATTGCGTCGAAAATCGACTCAACTCGGCTCGGGAAGCGTCGGTGAGCGGGAGATGTGTCGAATATCGACTCAACTCGGCTCGGGAAGCGTTAGTGGGTGGGAATTGCGTCGAAAATCGACTCAACTCGGCCCACGGAGCGCCAACCGGAGGAACTGCGCCACCTATGAATGACTGAACGTCAACTATCTACTCATTTTCAGGGAGGAACGAACGATGGCAAGACTGGACTTTCCCCGGGATTTCGTATGGGGCACCGCAACTGCGTCGTATCAGATCGAAGGCGCAGTACATGAGGGTGGCAGAGGCCCATCGATCTGGGACACATTCTCGCACACCCCCGGCAAAGTGAAAAACGGCGACACCGGCGACATCGCCTGCGACAGCTATCATCGCTACGAAGAAGATATCGCACTGCTCAAAGAACTCGGCGTCACCGCCTACCGCCTGTCCATCGCCTGGCCGCGCATTCTGCCGCAAGGAACGGGCGCCGTCAATCAAGCCGGACTGGATTATTACGCCCGCGTCATCGACGCACTGCTCGCCGCCGGCATCGAACCTTGCGTAACACTGTATCATTGGGATCTGCCGCAGGCGCTGCAAGACCAAGGTGGCTGGGCGAATCGCGCGACGATCGATGCTTTTGAGCGATATGCAGAAATCGTTTTCCATACATTTAATGGTAAGGTGAAACAATGGATCACGTTCAACGAAACATGGTGCGTATCGTTCCTCTCGAACTACCTGGGCGCCCACGCGCCAGGCAACAAGGACTTGCAGCTTGCCATCACGGTTGCGCACCACTGCATGGTCGCCCACGGCGAGACAGTCAAGCTTTTCCGCAAGCTTGGCATTCAGGGCCAGATCGGCACGACGCACAACCTGTACTGGTTCGAACCGTACACGAACGCTCCGGAGGATCAAGCTGCCGCCGGGCGGATGCGGGGCTGGAACAACGAATGGTTCATGGACCCGACCTTCAAGGGCGAGTACCCGGCGTTCCTCGTCGAATGGTTCCGTGCCAAAGGGGCCGAGGTGCCGATCCAGTCCGGCGACATGGAGACGATCGCGCAGCCCATCGACTTCATCGGCGTCAACTATTACAGCGGCGGATACGGGCGCTACAAGCAAGGCGAAGGCGATTTCGACTGCGAGGAAGTGCAGGTCGGCTTCGACAAGACGTTCATCGGCTGGAACGTTTACCCGGACGGCTTGTACAATGTACTCAAATGGGTTCACGACACATACGGCGACACGCCAATCTACATTACGGAAAACGGCGCCTGCTGCGACGACGTTCTGGAAGCGGACGGCCAGGTGCACGATGCGCAGCGCGTCGACTATTTTCGCAAACACTTCATCCAATGCCACCGGCTGATCGCCTCGGGCGTTCCGCTGCGCGGCTATTTCGCCTGGTCGCTGCTCGACAACTTCGAATGGGCGGAAGGCTACAGCAAGCGATTCGGCATCGTGTACACGGATTATGGGACATTAAAGCGGTATCCGAAGGACAGCTATGCGTTTATCAAAAGCGTGATCGCAGACGGCGGCTTGGACGTGTAGGAACGGTAGTTTTGGTGGAATTTTGCAACCTTGCGCGGCGGTGTATCGTCTGTAAATTTGTCAATCGATACAGGGAGGTTGCCCTATGCCGACGAAGTTGTGGCATCGTGCGTCTATGGCCGCCTTGCTGGCGCCGATCATGTTGCTTGCCGCATGCAGCGGCCCATCGGACGGCGGAGGTTCATCTCCGCCGCCTACAGCCAGTATCGAGAGCCCCGCGCCGTCATTGCTGCCTTCCGCGCCTGCGTCTCCGCCGCCGACTTCGCAGCCGCCGAGCATCGCCGAGCAATTCATCCAGCGCGTGTCCTTGCCGAATAAGCAAACTCCCGCGTTTCCGGAAGAACAAAACCTCATCTTGCTTGCGAAATAAGGCAATCCAGGATTGTTTCCGCATCCGGGTTGTCTTTTTTTGCCGTTTAAGAAAGTATAGAATCTGAGGGGAGAAGCTGACCTGTTTCATCCCGTAAGCTGTGACTGGACTGTATGCCTGTTTACGGATGGGAAGTGTCATATACTGCCATCGAATGTATAGCTACCTGTGACGCTCTCTGCTGCTCTGCCCGCCAATCCACCCAGATTGTCACAGAGCCACAAAGCCGCCTCTGCCCGCCAATCCGCCAAAAGGACCTTCAGGTTTTACTTCTGTTCCAGACTCTATTGGCGGTGGAAGCGGTCGGTCAGGGGAATAGTCGCCGTGGCCGTCGGTCGCAATTAGGCGGGAGAGGCGGTTGGCTGGAGTTTTTCGGTCGCCTCTTTTGCTTTAATCTGATTATGCCCTTTTAATAAAGCCCCCTCGCAGCAGGGCAATCGCTTACGAATCCCGCGGCAGACTTCACAGCGGTTTGCAAACAAATGGATTTGTCCAGTTATTGCGTATGATTTGGCGGGGTGTGGGGCGGTTTAATGGATTTGTCCAGTTAAATTCAGTCGAGCAGGGGCAAACGAGGCCGCCGGTGCCGAAATAGATGGACTTAACCAGTTAATTGTTTTTTTACGACTCAGATCGCGGCCATTTAACTGGACTTTTCCACTTATTTCGCTCGCCACCATACCCGCCATCCCCCAAACGACCATACTTTCGTAAGCGATTGCCCTGCCCCTCGCAGTAAAAGAGTTGACGCAGGTTCCCAACTTTAGGTATGATATCGATGATAATGATTATCAATATCACTTTCTTGTATTTGGGAATCGGGGAGATGAATGAGCTTTGTGCAAGGAAATTGAAGCTGTTGTTTGTTCTGCTTGCTCTCACGGTGCTGAAGTTGACGGCATGCTCGAAGGGCGACGGCGCCGCGACCGGGTCGGAAGCGGCGAACGTCGCCCCGGCGAATGATTCGACGACGGGCAAATACACGTCTTGATCGATATACCGAATAAGGAGCCAGCTATCTATGTCTGCAATTGCACAACCGGCCAAGCCGGATGAATCAACCGAATCTTCCTCGTCTCCCAAGCTGAGAACGCGGCCGCTTGCGGCCACCTTGATTCTGTTCGGCGGATTGATCTCCCTCATCCTCGGCATTGGAGTGTCCGTATCCTTCGGAGCGGCGGATATTGCGTTCTCGACTGTCTGGGAGGCGGTGTTTCACTTCAACGAGGACTTGACGCCGCACAATATTATTATGGAACTGCGCTTGCCGCGCGTGCTCGGCGGCGCGATGGTCGGAGCGAGCTTCGCGGTCGCGGGCGCGCTGATGCAAGGTATGACTCGCAATCCGATGGCGGATTCCGGGCTGCTCGGACTGAACGCGGGAGCCGGCTTCGTGCTGGCGCTATGCTTCGCGTTTTACCCAGGTCTGCCGTTCATGTACTTGATCCTGTATTCCTTCCTCGGCGCGGGAGTCGGCGCAGGGCTCGTATTCGGGATCGGCTCGCTGGCGAGAGGGGGCCTTACGCCAGTACGGCTCGTACTGGCCGGAGCGGCGGTCAGCGCGCTGCTCGCCGCCCTGAGCGAAGGCATTGCGCTCCACTTCCGCATCGGGCAGGATCTGGCTTTCTGGTATGCGGGAGGCGTAGCCGGCACCAATTGGAAGCAGCTCGGGATTATGCTGCCATGGGTCGGCGGGGCCATCCTCGCCGCCATAATCATTTCCCGCTCCATTACGCTGCTCAGTCTCGGGGAAGACGTTGCGGTCGGACTCGGCCAACGGACGAAATGGGTGAAGCTGGTCGGCACCGTCATCATTCTGATTCTCGCCGGTTCGGCCGTGGCGGTCGTCGGTGCGGTCGGCTTCGTCGGGCTCATCATTCCGCACTTGACGCGCTACCTGGTTGGAGTCGATTACCGCTGGATCATTCCTTGCTCCGCTGTGCTTGGCAGCCTGCTCGTCATGTTCGCCGATCTGGCGGCCAGAATGGTTCATCCGCCGTACGAAACGCCCGTCGGCGCGCTTGTCGCCTTGATCGGCGTGCCCTTCTTCCTCTATCTTGCGCGCAAGGAAGGGAGGGAGATGTAGCCCGTGAACGTGCAGCTTGCAACGACAGAACGCCGCAAGACCAAGCGCGGCGTCACGATCATGTTGATCATCGCCGCCATGATCATGATTACCTTCATCATCAGCATGAACACCGGCTATATTCGCCTGACGCCGCTGGATATGATCCGTACGTTGATCGGCATGGGGACGCATAACCAGGAACTGATCCTGTTCCAGTTCCGCCTGCCGCGGATTGTCATTTCCGTGCTGATCGGCGCCGGGTTGGCCGTATCGGGATGCATTCTGCAAGGCATCTCCCGCAATGCCCTGGCCGACCCTGGCATTCTGGGCATCAATGCCGGAGCGGGATTGATGGTGATGCTGTATGTCTCTTATTTTCCGACGACGTCGATGCGTTCCGTGTTTCTGCTTCCGCTGCTGGCGCTTCTTGGCGCGGGGCTGACAGCGGCGCTCATCTATACGTTGGCTTACAGGCGTCATAAAGGAATTTCACCGATCAGCCTGATCCTGGTCGGGATCGCGGTCGCTGCCGGGATCAGCGCCGTCATGATCGTGCTGACGCTGCGGCTCGACCCGGACAAATACCAGTTCGTGGCAACGTGGCTGGCGGGCAGCATATGGGGAACCAATTGGAAATTCGTATTGGCGCTGCTGCCCTGGATTGTCGTGCTGCTGCCCTTCGTGTTCTACAAGGCCCGAGCGATGAACGTGCTGACGCTTGGCGATCAGCTGGCGACGGGGCTTGGCGCGCCGGTGGAGAAGGAGCGGCTGATGCTGCTTGCCGCAGCGGTCGGGCTGGCAGGTTCGTCCGTGGCGGTCAGCGGCGGCATCGGCTTCGTCGGTCTGATCGGGCCGCACCTGGCGCGTCGGCTCGTCGGACCGAAGCACCAGCAACTGCTTCCGACGTCCGCTCTGGCTGGAGCTTTGCTGGTCATTGCTGCCGACACGATCGGGCGTACGGTGCTGCAGCCGACGGAAATTCCGACAGGTATCGTCGTCGCGGTCATCGGCGCGCCTTACTTTCTGTATTTGCTGGCTCGAGCAAAAGCTTAATCTTGCTTGCCATTCCATAATGCATGACACGGAGGAATCGCTTATGAGAACCAATAGAATCAAATGGATCGCTGCCGGACTTTGCCTGCTTGCCGTCTTCGCGCTCGCTTCCGGTTGCGGCCAGCAGAACGAGGACGCGGCGTCGGTGCCGGACAGCCAATCGGCGGCTGCGTCGGGGGCGTCCGCGGCCACGAGAATATTTACCGATGCGACGGGCAGGGAAGTGGAAATTCCCGTCCACCCGCAGCGGATCGTCACCACGCAGTATTTGGACGCCATGCTGGCGCTCGGCGTCAAGCCGCTCGGCGCGCCGTCGCACGTGCTGAACAATTCATATTTGGGCGAGCTGCAGGACGGCGTAGTGGATTTGGGCAGTCCTTTCAATGTCGAGAAAGTGTTGGAACTGGAGCCCGATCTGATTCTGTCCGCCAATCCGGATGAGGTGGAGGCGCTGAGCAAGATCGCCCCGACCGTCGTTGTGCCGTGGTTGTTCGGAGACGTATATGATCAATTGCGGGAAATCGCCAGAGTGCTGAACAAGGAGAAGGAAGCGGACGATTGGATCGCCGGCCTGGAAGCCAAGGCGTCCGCAGGCAGATCGGCTTTGGCAGGCAAGATCGGCCAGAACGAGACCGTCTCCATCTTCATGGCCTACGGCAAAGACGCGCTGAGGGTGTACGGAGCGAGGAATATCGGGCATATGATCTACCGACTGCTGCAATTGACCCCGCCTTCGTTCATTCAACAGAAGCTGGCCGACGACCCGGGATATGAAAGCTTCGTGTATGAGAACATCTCGATGGAGAAGCTGCCCGAAATGGCAGGAGATCGGATTGTCATGCTTGTCTACGATCAGGCAGCCAAAGACGACGGCGGCATGTTCAACCAGATTGAGCGCAGCGCATTGTGGAAAAACCTCGATGCGGTCAAGAACAACCGTGTGTATTACATCAACCCGGACCCTTGGTTTACTTATGCTCCGATTGCAATCGAGAAGTCGCTGGACGAAGCCATCACGATGTTCACAGGAGGGCAATAACATGAACGCAGATCAATTGTTCGACGTCACCATCATCGGCGGAGGGCCCGCGGGGCTGTACGCCGCCTTCTACAGCGGCTTGCGCGAGATGAAGACGAAGATCATCGAATTCCAGCCGCAGCTCGGCGGCAAGGTGCATGTCTACCCCGAGAAGATGATCTGGGACGTCGGCGGCCTGGCTCCGCTGCCTGGCGCGAAGCTGATCGAGCAGATGGTGGTGCAGGGGTTGACCTTCGGTCCCGAGGTTGTACTGGGAGAGAAAGTGACCTCCATCTCCAGATCGGATGACGGAACGCTTACGCTGCATGCCGCATCGGGCCGCGAGCATTATACGAAGACGGTCATTCTGGCGATCGGAGGCGGCATTCTCAAGCCGACCAAGCTGGACATCGAGGGCGCCGAGCGGTTCGAAGTCGCCAATCTTCACTACACCGTGAAGTCGCTCGCTTATTTCAAGGGAAAGACCGTGCTCATCTCCGGCGGCGGCAACTCGGCGGTCGATTGGGCGAATGAACTGTCGCAGGTCGCAGGCAAGGTCATTCTGACCTATCGCAACGATACGCTGAAAGGGCACGAGGCGGAAGTGACGCGGCTGATGAACAGTTCGGTGGATTGCCGCCTGAGTACGAAGATCGGCCGCCTGATCGCGGCGGCGAACCGCGAAGCGATCGCTCAGGTTGAACTGATCGATGTAGAGAGCGGATCGTCTGCGCTCGTAGCCGTCGATGAAGTGATCATCAACCACGGTTACGAACGCGACAAGGAATTGCTCGCGAACAGCGAAGTGAAGATTGCCATGAAGAACGAATACTGCATCGAAGGCGGCCCGATGGGCCAGACCTCGGAGGCGGGCGTGTTCGCGGCAGGCGACATCCTGCATCACGACGGCAAGCTGCACCTGATCGCCGGCGCCTTCCAGGACGCCGCGAACGCGGTCAACCAGGCGAAGCTGCACATTGCTCCGGAAGCGAACGCGTGGGGCATGGTCTCCTCGCACAATGAACTGTTCAAGCAGCGCAACCGGGAGCTGATCCGGGAACTGGTTCGGGCGGATTAAGCGGCACGGATAGTCATTCCAATCTCCTGGCGAGTTGTTGTTTCGTTGCCTGATAAGCCGGCCGGCCGGAGAGCTTCTGCCTGACTGCCGCGCCGATCTTTGTCAAACAGCCGATCTTTCCGTTACAATAGAGGTAGCATGCTATCGGAAGGATCAATTGCACATGAATATCGTCGTCGCGACGCTGAACGCCAAATACATTCACACCTCGCTCGCCTTGCGCTATTTGAAAACGTTTTGCGCGGGCGAGTTCGATGTGCAAATAGCTGAATTTACGATCAAGGACCCGGCGATGGCCATTTCCGCCGACTTGTTCGCCCGGAAGCCCGACGTGATCGGGTTTTCGTGCTACATATGGAACATCGAAGAGACGATCGTCGTCATCGACATGCTGCGCAAAGTGCTGCCGGACGTGAAGATCGTGCTCGGAGGCCCGGAGGTATCCTACGACACCGCCTATTGGATGGAACGTTTGACCGCGGTCGATTTCATCGTATTCGGCGAAGGCGAGGAGACGTTCCGGGATTTGCTGCGGCAGATCGCGGGGGAGCGCAAGTACCATTTCGTATTCGGGCTTGCTTATCGCAAAGCCGGGCAGGCGGAACCGATTCTGAACCCCGGCCGGCCCAAGCTCGATTTGAGCGCCATCCCGTCGCCGCACCGATTTGCCGAGGATATCCCGGGGCTGCGCAACCGCGTCACCTATTTCGAGACGAGCCGGGGCTGCCCGTTCAGCTGCCAGTTCTGCTTGTCGAGCATTGAGGTTGGCGTGCGCTATTTCGACATCGATCGCGTCAAGGCCGATCTGCTCTATTTGATCGACAGCGGGGCGAAGCTGATCAAGTTCGTCGACCGCACATTCAACATCAAGCGTGATTATGCGATGGACATCTTCCGGTTCCTCATCGACAACCATCGCAGCTGCGTGTTCCAGTTCGAGATCACCGCCGATATCATGCGCCCGGAAGTGCTGGATTTCCTGTCCGAGCACGCGCCGCCCGGCGTGTTCCGCTTCGAGATCGGCGTGCAATCGACGAACGACGAGGCGAACCTGGCCGTGCAGCGGCGGCAGAACTTCGCGAAGCTGTCGCGGACGGTGACGAAGATCAAGGAAAGCCGCAACATCGACCAGCACCTCGACTTGATCGCCGGCTTGCCCCACGAGGACTACGACTCGTTTCGCAAGACGTTTAACGATGTGTTCGCGCTTCAGCCGGAGGAGCTGCAATTGGGGTTTCTGAAAATGCTGCGGGGAACGGGGCTGCGGCGGGATGCGGACAAGTACGGATACGTGTACATGTCGCGCGCGCCCTACGAAATGCTGGGCAACGATCTGATGCCGTTCGCGGACATCGTGCGGATCAAGCGCGTGGAAGACGTGCTGGAGAAATATTGGAACGCGCACCGGATGGATCGGACGCTTGCGTATTTGACCGGCGCGGTCTATCCGTCCGCCTTCGATTTCTTCCAGCAGTTCGGCGATTACTGGGAAGCGCAGGGCTGGAGCCGGATCGGGCATCAACTGGAGGACCTGTTCGCGCGGCTGTGGTCGTTTCTGGAGGCGGACCGGCCGGACGGGCTGGACCCGGATGTCGCGTTCGCGCTGCTGCGGATCGACTACTATTTACAGCATAAATACAAGCCGCGGAAAACGTGGTGGGACAGCCGGGTGGACAAACAGACGTGGACGGAGCGGCTGCGGCGGGCGGCCGAGCAGCTCGGCATGGACGAGCGGGAGCTGCAGAAGCAAGCGGCGCTTGACCTGGCGCCATTCGATTATGCGCGATGGCAGCAGGACGGAGCGGCAGACCGGACCGGCGGCGGGTCGCTGCTGGCGATTCTGTACGCAGGCGAGGACGCGCCTCCGCGTCTGGTTGTGTTGCCGGCGACCGGGCAGGTGCAGATGAAGGCGTAAGGGCAGAAGCCGGTATAGAAGCAGGTGACGAGGCAGGAGCCGGTGCGGATGTAGGCACGGAAGCGGAAGCGGTACAGACAAGCAGGCGGGCATCAGCGTATAAGCAAACGATAATGCGTGTCAGGATGAATGGAAAATGGGCTTTGCGCATGCCCAGCTCCTGCGATTGTCCTCCGGCGCGTTGATCCGAAAGGTACCGGGCGGGAGAACGAGTTTCGTGCACGCATCTGTCCAACTGGCTGTGCTGCCGCGGCTGGACGGGCTGGCGGCAGTCGAATTTATGCATGGTTGTTCAAGAAGGAAAATCGGGAAGGGGCAGAAACGATGACCTATTTGGCAAATCAAGAGCGCTACGGCGAGATGCAGTACAATCGCTGCGGGCGTTCCGGACTGAAGCTGCCGGCGGTGTCGCTGGGGCTGTGGCACAATTTCGGCGGCATCGACGCGTTCGAGAACGGACGCGCATTGGTGCGCCGCGCATTCGACTTGGGCATTACCCATTTCGACCTCGCGAACAATTACGGACCGCCTCCGGGATCGGCGGAGACGATGTTCGGCCGCTTGCTGGCGACCGATCTCGCGCCGTACCGGGATGAACTCGTTATCTCGACGAAAGCCGGCTATCACATGTGGGAAGGGCCGTACGGCGAATGGGGCTCGCGCAAATATTTGATCTCGAGCCTCGACCAAAGCTTGAAGCGTATGGGCCTGGACTACGTCGATATTTTCTATCACCATCGCCCGGACCCGGATACGCCGCTTGAAGAAACGATGGGCGCGCTCGATCAGATCGTCCGAAGCGGCAAGGCGCTGTATGTCGGTATTTCCAACTACCGCGCTCCGCAAGCCCGCGAGGCGATTCGCATCTTGAAGGAGCTCGGCACGCCGCTGCTCATTCACCAGCCGCGGTACAGCATGTTCGATCGCTGGGTGGAAGACGAATTGCTGGACGTGCTGGAGGAGAACGGCGTCGGCTCGATCGCCTTCTCGCCGCTGGAGCAGGGACTGCTTACGAACAAATATTTGAACGGCATCCCGCAGGATTCCCGAGCTGCCGGTGCGTCGGTGTTCCTGAAAGAGACGAGCATTACGCCGGAGCGGGTGGAGAAAGTTCGGCGTTTGAACGAGATCGCGCTAGGGCGCGGCCAATCGCTGGCGCAGATGGCGCTGGCATGGGTGCTGCGCGGAGGCCGCGTCACGAGCGTGCTGATCGGCGCGAGCCGTGTCGGCCAGTTGGACGACAATGCCGCGATCGTGAACAAGCTGGCGTTCAGCGAGGACGAGTTGGCGGCGATCGAGGCGATCCTGGGGGAGTAAGTTCGCGTTGTGGACCCATGGAGATGATTCCATCGGGTCCCTTTTCTGATCAAGGACGCCCCGACTGCAGCATCTCAGCCACAGCGCATGTTGTCCCTAACCGGACAAAAGCCGGCTACAGCATCCCAGCCACAGCGCACGTTGCCTCTAACCGGACAAAACCCGGCTACAGCAACTCAGCCACAGCGAATGTTGCCCCTAACCGGACAAAAGCCAGCTACAGCAACTCAACCACAGCGCACGTTGTCTCTAACCGGACAAAACCCGGCTACAGCAACTCAACCACAGCGAAAGTTTCCCCTAACCGGACAGAACCCGGCTGCAGCATCTCAGTTACTACGCATGTCGCCCCTAACCGGAAAAAAACCGGCTACAGCAACTCAGCCACAGCGCATGTTGTCCCTAACCGGACAAAACCCGGCTGCAGCAACTCAACCACAGCGCATGTTGCCCCTAACCCGGCAAAACCCAGCTACAGCAACTCAGCCACAGCGCATGTTGCCCCTAACCTAGATTTCGCCATAATGGCGGACCGATTTTATTTACCGGATAGGCCGCCCCTCAGGGCCGTTCTATTGATTATAAAAGATTCGACCGCCCCTGCGGGGCGGCCGACGTGTCTATACAAAAACAAAATTGCGCCTCATCCTGAACTCAGATTTGAGTGCCCGAAGATGTGCTTGCGCTAGTGTTATGCACTTTGAACCCTGATGAATCTCTGACTCGAAATAAGCCTTTGAATGTACCGTATCCAGCAATCTGATCTTCGGCACATGGACGACAATATTTCGATCCACCTGCCTGAAATCGTATCCGGCCGTACGCAGCGCATTTTCGTAATACGACAGATTTCCGGGAACAACATATTCTTGCCCCATCGTATGTACAGACACAAATTTAAGGTCATATTGCAGAAAAAGAAGATCTTCTATAGACAAATTTTCAACTTCTATCTTCCCGACATCCAGATCCCGTGTTACGAACAGTTCCATACGATCATCCCCGATTAACGTTTCAGCAATTCTCTCGGAGTCTCATCTTGGTGGAAATATGCCCAACTTGCTGTACTCACGATCATGACCGCGAGTGCGCCCAGCACACTTGCCAATAAACTGAAAGTTTTACGCTTCATGTGCAATTGCCTCCCTCCTCCAATTAGTGTTAATTCTTGAACCGGAAAGATCATGCCTAAAACAAAAAGTTGCCGTATAAAATTGCTCGAAATGATAGCGATTGTAAGAAGTTTAAGAAGCGGATAGTATTTGACCGGGGCTCGGGCTTGCTTCTCGATGCGTGATGGAGCAAAAGGGAATGCGAGCAGCAGTGCGATCTTCGGTTGTAACGATAATGCAACAAGTGCCGGGTTTTAAGTACAAGCCATCTTTCACCTGTCTTAGCACTGTAAATCCAACTAATGCCATAATAGCACCAAAAAGTTTCCTTGTAAAGAAACTTTTTGACAAAGAAAATACGGTAATAAGGGAGATATTCAGGATGGCGGACAGCGCCTATTAAAGCGCTTCGGCGCTTTGAGGAGCATCCGGCGCCGCATGCTTGATCATGATGGCCAGTTTTCCGGATACGGCGTCTTTCAATCCGCAGTTTCTTTTCGAAAAGAGTAATAGAGGAAAACAAGAAGCGAAATTGAAAGGATGTACAAATTGGTATAGACAGCTTTGTAATACATCATCCAACCTAAAGAAATCAAAAAGACCAAGAGACTTCCAACAATAAAGGCCTTTTCCCATTTGAAGCGTTTTTTCAAAAAGCCATAAGAGAAACCGTACCCGAAATGATAAAGAATCCAACCGACCCCGAGGCCGGAGACGCCGGATAAAGTTTGAATGGAATAAACCAGACCCGAATTCTCCTTGATGTTTTCCATGCTCACGCCGTTGTTTTCTATAATAATAACAAGCAAAGTTTGAAGCGCAACAAAAGCAGCATAACCCGTAAGCGACATGATTGCCGCGCCCAGAATAGGAATCCTGATAAATATAGCCAGGAACAAGATGGTAATAAGCAAGTTTAAAACGGGAGAGATAGACGTTAGTGAAAGTTCATTCCGGATAAAATAGCTTTGCAGGTTTATTGCCATATTCATCAACAAACAAGGCCAGAAATATCTAAAAAAATTGTACCGAAATATGAATAAACTTAACGCAAATACTGCAAAGCCTTCGAACGTAGAGAAACCAATATATCCTAGAAAGTTCCAAAATTGCGCCATATGATCTCCCCGAACATGCTTTGCTGTTGAGATAATAGTAATGCAAAACGTTCATTTGCTCAATATAAACAGCAGGGAGCATGTTGAGGCACTTTATTTGGCAGGATGCGTATTTTGTGACCTGGTTGAATCAATGGTTCCAAACAAATCCTGGGAGGTACGGACGATGTACCGGATTTCCTCCAATTCTCTCTCCATAAGCATATATTTATACGATTCCACGATTTCTTGTTTGTTCTGATAAACAAGCGGATCCTGGGATTTTCCAAAATCGAAAAGTTCCTGGGGAGTCACATCGAGAGCATGCATAATTAATTCCAATGTTTCGAGCGTAACGTTTTCTTTTCCGGACTCGATTTTCGATATTCGCGATTTGTTGTAGCCTTCCCTTCCAGTTCTTTCTGCAACCTGATCCTGCTTTAATCCCTTTTTATTGCGCAGAAAGCGTATCTGCTTACCGATCAACTCACTTAATTCCGACAATTCACTCACCTCAATATAGAGCGTAGTGAATTATCGTATAAATATAGATACGATTAAAGTGAAATATTATTTAAAAAGTTTCATAATAGTGATATAAGTGCGTTGGTAGTTGAAATAGGGACAAGGTAATCGTTCAATTGATGCGCATTTTTGCCGATTAATATTATGAATTGCTGCTAACGATCAAGTTTTTTGGGACAAGGAGCCGATGCCTGAATGAGCCATGCCGTATCCCGCAGGATTGCGGAACTGGAGCAATATGAGCCGCCGCTGACGGCGCGCCCGGATCTGGAAGCTTACTGGGAGCGAACGGTGGATGCGTTCGCGGCCAAGCCGCTGAATGCGTCTGTCAGCGAGCCTGTTTCTCTGCCGTTTCCTTATATGGAGGCGCGCCGCGTTTCCTATGAAGGCTTCGATGACACGCCGATACAAGGCTGGTATTTGCGCCCACGATTCGTAGAAGCCGGCAGCAGGCTGCCGTGCGTCGTGCATTATCACGGCTATACGGGCAATAAGGGGTATCCGGAAGATTTCAGCCAGTATTTGCTGATGGGAATCTCCGTGTTCTCCGTCGATGTACGCGGTCAGGGCGGCGATACCGGGAATCGGCTTCCGCAGGATTACGGGATGACGAAGGGCTGGATCACGCAAGGCATTCTGGATCGCGACACGTGCTACTATAAAGCTCTCACAATGGATGCGCTGAAGGCGGTGGAATGGGCGGCGATACAGCCGGATGTGGACGCGTCGCGCATCTGTGTCGCCGGCGGCAGCCAGGGCGGAGGCATCGCGCTGATGGCTGCAGCGTTGTCCGAACTGCCGGCAGCGGTCGTCGGGCATATCCCGAATATGTGCCATATGGATTTTGGCATTCTGAACTCCACCGGCTCGCTGACCGAAGCGGCTGACTACGTCGCGCGGTTCCCCGATCGACTGGAGCAAGTGCTGGAGACGCTCAGCTACTTCGACCTGCTCAATCTGGCGCACCGGGTCCGGGTTCCGGCATTCGTGACCGTCGGGTTGAAGGACACGATAACGATGCCGGAGACGATCTACGCAGCTTACAATCGGATCAAGTCGCCGAAGCAGATTCACCCCTACCCCTTCTTCGGTCATCACGTCGGTGGCGACCAGAACCGCAGGGCGCTCGAATTTATCGCGGGAATTTTCGGAATGGTTGGGTAAAGCGGCGCGTGGAGCCCCGTGGAAACGGGAGTTATCCGGTCGGGTTGGGTAAATCGGCGCGTGGAGCAGCAGGAGGACCATTCATTTTGAACCTTCCATTTATCGTTGGCATGGTGCCAACGATAAATGGAAGGCTTCTTGCATCATCTCTACAGCGGCGAATAAGCGACATACTCAACTTCGCCATCCACGCCGTCCGGCCAGGTGACGGTCACATTCACATCCGCCGGATGCTCGACGCGCAGCTTCATGAGGCTGCCTGCGAGCTGCCAGTTGACGCCGATCCGGCCACCCTGCGGCAGCGGGACGGCACCGCTGGCCCACGACAATCCGCTCGACTGCGGGGCAATCTCGACCTTGCGCCAGCCGGCGTCGCGCCGGTTGATGCCAAGCACGCTCACCCCGAGGAAATAGCCGGGCGCCGCCGACCAGGCGTGGCAATGGCTGCGGGTGAGCATCTTCGGATTCGCCCGATTCTCGGAGAAGTTCGGATACATCTCCCAGCAGGTCGTCGCTCCGTGTTCGATCATCATGCCGTAATGGCGGCGAATATCGTCTACGAGCAAGCCAGGCTTGCCGGATTTCATAAGCGCCTCATAATAGAAGAAAGACATGAACGGACTGCCGATCTGCACGAATTCGGACGGCGGAGCCGACAAATAACCTTCGATCGTCGCCAATCGGCCGCCTTCCGCGACATCGCACAAATAAGCGACAACTTGTGTCTGCATGCTGAAAATGTCGGAGCGTCTGCCGTCCGCATGGATGCAATCCAGATAAGCGCGACGCCCATCGTCCCACAAGCGTTCGTTGATCGCCTTCGCCAACCGGTCCGCCCGCTCCGCAAACCCTGCCTTTTCCGCTTCCAACGCTTCCGCTGCTCCTGCCGCTCCTGCCAGCGCGGCTGCCTGCCTTAGCGCTTTGACGAGAAACAGGTTCTGGTGCGTGACGATGCCGTCGTTCGGCTGATCGATCGGCGCCCAGTCCAGCAAGTTCCAGCCTTTCATGTTCAGAAGCCCGCTGCCGTCGATATGTGTCAAATAATGCGTCAACGTGTGCCGGACCGCCGGCCAGATCCGTTTCGCGAACGCCGTGTCGCCTGTATGCGCGCAGTACTCCTCGCATGCCAGCACCCAGAAGAACGTCCAATTCGGAATGACGCTGTCCCACGCGCTGGGCACCTGATCGACGTAGAGCGGCGTCATGTCCGCGGAACCGGGCACGAGGTTCAGACAGCGCTTCACGATGTCGGTCGCGCCGAACACATAATAGTTGACCAAAGCTTCATTGCGGGCGTCTCCGACCCAGAATACTTGCTCGTAAGACGGACAATCGACGAAAGTATCCTCCATGCACAGCCTCGTCGTATGGCGGCTGATGTTCCAGATTTCATTCAGCAAGGAGTCGGAGCAGCGGAAAGTGCCGGCGTCCGCCACGGGATAGTTGCTCTGATGCACATAGACCTCGTGCAGCTTGACCGGCGCATCGTTGCCCCGGATCGTGACGATCAGGTAGCGCATGCCGCGGCGCACCGGCGACAGATAGCGCTGCCTGCCCGCCCGGCAAATATAGCGGAACGTATTGTCCAAGCCGTACGTGTGCTGCGTGTAGTCTTCCTGCCAATATTCGACACCGTATACGTCGATGATCGTGCCGGCCGGCGCGTCGACCTCGAAGCCGATGAATCCGGACTGTTCCTTGCCCAGATCGATGACCAGCTCGCAATCGCGGCCCGCGAAGCGCGGCAGCACCGCCGCTTCCGGTACGGGCAATACGGCGCGGACAAGATCCCCGGGAACCGACAAGCGTTCTGCCTCTGTGCGCCATACGTTCAAGCCGAACACATCGTCCTCGCCATACATTTGCGCATCCAGCGGTCTGGCCCATGTCCGGTAAGCATCCAAAGCTTCTGCCGACCCGACGCTTTTCAACGCCTCATAATCCGGATGGTCTTTACGCAGCGTGCGCGTGGCTTGATAATCGATCCGCTGCAGGTGATCGAACGGACCATATACTGCGAACGGAGGCAAGCCGCCTGCATCGTCCCCGAGCGGCGAATGCAGCGTGAACGGCACGTCCGCATCGATGCCGTAATGGTAGCTTCCCCCATGATCCGATGATGTGACGTCAAGCATGAGCAGGTGATCTCCCGCAGCCAAAGGCAGCCTGGCGTATTGCTCCGGCTGTTCCCCGTACCAGTCCGCGACTGCTGTCCCGTCCACATAGAGGCCCGCTTGCGCGCCGCGCGGGAATCCCGCGGTGACGACGCCATCGCTCTCCAGTCGGATGACGGTCGCCAGAAATCCGCAATATTCGATCCCGTTGGCGTGATTCGCGCTGTCCGGCACCATCTGGTTGCGCAGGTCGATCGCGGCCATGAACGCGGGTGTCCGCACGCGCTGCACGGACCTCACCGCCGCCGGATACAGCTTCTCTTCCGTCAGGAAAGGGATATCGCGCGGCACGAGCCTCGTCCATGGCGCCATGCCGGCGGGACCGATCGCCGCAGCCGGTTCCCACGTCGAGTCGTCATAGGATTCGCCGGTCCAGTCGCCGTCCTCCTCCCTCGCATCGATCACTTCCGCGAAGCCTTGCTGGCAAGCCATGCGCGGGGAATGGCGGCGATGACCGGCAAGCAGCCGCGTTTTCCAGCTCGAATCCGTCGCTGCGAGCACGGCAGAGCCCGCCGTCAATTCCGCGATCAACCCTCCGCGCCCCCGAATGTAGTAGAAGTTCGCCACGCCGAAGTGCAAGACGAGCACGGCGATTGTATTTCGTGCACCAGGGCGCAGCAAATGCCCGATCTCATACGTGTCGTAACGCTGCTCTGCCGGCCAGGAACGGACCGGACCTCGACCGACCAGGCAGCCGTTCACGTACAGCACGTATCGCGAATCCGCACACAGATGCAGCTGCGCGTCTTGTTCTATTTCGCCCGGACAATCGAACGAATGGCGAAAGCATCTCCACTCATTTCGCGGGCTTGCCTCGGCTCCGCCCCATATCCAGGACGCCGCCCATTGTCTTCCATCCATGCTCATAACCGCCTTTGCAGCCGTAGTAGGTTTCAATCCCATTGTAGCGGTCCGGCAGACGCAAAAAAGAGTTGATTGTGCCAATAAAGGAGGTTAAGCTGACATAGACAAATTCAAAGGATTAAATGAAACCTCGAGGAGGGCGGCCATGGTACGGAGATTGGTCGAGATCACGCCTGCGCATATTTTTTTCGACGACGAAATGCCGTACTTTATCAATCGTGTCGAAGAATCGTACGAGCTTCATTTTCATGAACACGAATTTACGGAAATATGCTATGTCGGGGAGGGCAGCGGCTTCCACTACATCGAGGAAGAGACTTTGCCGGTAAGCAGAGGCGACTTGTTCATCCTGCCGCTCGGCACCTCTCACGTGTTCCGTCCGCGCAGCACGCAAGGCCGCGACCCGCTGGTCGTCTATAATTTTATCTACGTGGCCGAACGCGCGGCCCGCGCATTGGAGCGGTTTCCCGATCTGTGTCTGTCGCCGGACACGCTGCAGTTGCTGAACCTGGCGCCTGGCCGACCGTCGTGGCGGCATATGCGCGATGCTGCCGGCGCCTGCCATTCGTTCTTCGCGAATGCGTACCAGGAATTTCGGCAGCGGCAGGTCGGCTACATGCCGCGGATGCACGCGCTGTTTGTGATGCTGCTGACAGAGATCGACCGTCAAATCCGACCGTCCGAGCCCACGCGCAAAGCTATGCATGCGCAGGGGCTCACGCCCGCATTACTGTCCATGAGGGAGGCGATTGCGTTTATTCATCGCGCTTACGCTGACGATGTCAAGGCAGGTCAAGCCGCGAAGGCGGCGCAGATGAGCGAGCGCCATTTTCACCGCCTGTTCGCGAAGGCGACGGGCATGACCTTCAACCGCTATGTGCAAAATTTGCGAATCGAGCGCGGCTGCGAGCTGCTGCGAACGACCCGCATGACCGTAACGGAAATCGCCGAAGCCGTCGGATACCAGGATAAAGGTTATTTTCAGAAGCTGTTCCGCAGGAAGACCGGCCAATCTCCCCGCGCTTATCGCGGCTTGCAGGAAATAAAGGAAATGACTGGCGGTTGGTCGAAGAAATAAACCGGGATCGCAAAAAATATGAACGCGCTTTGCTGCGAGGTGACCCGATGCGATGTTGAAGGAGAATCGGACGCATATTACCGCTGACGAGATAGACCGATGGGAACGGCACTATATGGTGGGGCGGGACAAGGAGATCGCCGCATTCCGCGAGTGGGTGAACGGCTCCCTGCCAGAGGAACGGATTTTGAATGTATTCGGAACCGGCGGTGTCGGCAAAAGCTACCTGCTGGAGGAATTTCGCCGCAATTGCGAACAGGCGCGCATTCGATTTCTGCTGCTGGACAGCTCCGCAAGCGGCAGGACGCCGGCCGATTTCTGTCTGCATCTGATGCGACTGCTGCATGCGTATGATCCTCATCCGGTAGAACCGGGCCGGGAGCTTCGCCTTCTTCAGTCCCAATGCCTGCAACGGCTGGAGCAAGCGGCGGCAAGCGAGAGAATCGTGCTCGCATTGGATACGTTCGAGGAGATCGGAGAGACGGAGCGCTGGCTGCGAGACGAATTTCTGCCGCATGTCGGTGCGAACGTGCTGACGATCATCGCAGGCAGATTCCCGCTGCGGGACCATTGGCTGTCGTCGCCGGCCTGGCGCAGGCTCATCTTGTGCATGCCTTTGGCGGATCTGGACTACGAAGCCGTCAGGCTGTACATGGCCCGCCTGGGCCTGGAGCAGGAGACAACCGTAGGCACGGTCTGGCTGCGAACCCAAGGCCACCCGTTGACTTTGTCGCTGTATGCGTCGACGGAGCTGAAGAGGCGAAGGCCGGGAAACGCGAGCATGCCGGAAGGAGAAATTTTTTCCTATGTGGTCAAGACGTGGCTGAAGGAAGTGCCGGACCCGACAGATCGGGAGATGGTCGAGGCAGCGGCCGTCCTGCGGCATTTTAACCAGGAGATGCTGAGCTACATTCTGGAGAGGACCGTGACCGCAGATCAATTTCTGAAGCTGACGGAATACTCCTTCGTGCGCCGGGCAGACCGCGGATGGGTGCTGCACGATATGCTCAGAGATGCCATCGGGCATGAGCTCAGGCACCGTGCGCCGGATTATTACGACAAGCTGTGGAAACGTTGCATTTTACATTACTACCATCGCATGAAACAGCCTGAACGGAGGTTAATGACGGACGGAGAGCGCGTGAACGGGGAAAGCGCGGATTGGGTGTACTATATCGGGGACCGCTTCATCCGGACGCTGTTCTACCAGAGCAGCGCCGCGTACCGGCTGGAGTCGCTGCATCGCTCGAATTGGACCGAGGCGCAGCGGTATATCGACGATCGACGCCGCTTTGCCCGGGACGTGAAGATCCAGGAGGCGGACCCGGATTCAAGCGAACGCTACGAATATCTCATCGACAAAGACAAAAGCCTGGACAGCTACATGCACGCAAGTCTGCAGGAATTGTATGACCTGGACCCGGGCACGGTCAAGCTGATCCGCGACACCCGGGACGCTGTCTGCGGATTGGCCTGCATCATTCCGATCCATGAAGGGACGCTCGAATATTTGCGGTCCAAGCCGCCTTCCTCGGCCTATTTCACGAGTCTGCCCGAAGCCAGGCTCAAGGAACTGCGCGTCCCGAGCATCGGCCCCGCCGGCTATTTTATCGCCTATATCGATGTGCAGGACTACGCGGATATTTCGATGCGGCAGGCGGCCGGGCTCGTCTTTTTCTCCTATATGCTGGCGGCCAGGCTGGTCGTGACGACTTCGCCGGACGTTCCTTTTTTCCACGCGATCTTTCACAGTCTCGGCTTCGAGAAAGCGAAGCATGTCGTCCATTGCGACTACGGGGATCGGATGCCGGCGCCGTATTTTGTGCTGGACACGAGAGGGAACAAACGATTCGATTACCTGGATCGGATGGTCGCGTCGTTTGGCCTGTCACTGGATACGGAAGGCCCGGAGGAGCCGCTTTATCCTTCGCTGTCCAAGCGGGAGAAGAGCGTCGTCGAGCTGCTGCTGGCGGGTGCGACCAATTCGGAAATCGCCGAGAAGCTGTACCTGAGCGAAGCGACGATCAAGAAGCACGTATCGAATATTTTCCGGAAGCTGCGCGTCAAGAACAGGGTGCAATTGATGAATCGATCCGAGCGGCATGATCGAATCTGACCGCCTCGCGCCGTATCGGGTTAGTCCGGGATGGATACGCCGATGCTACCGAATTGCCACTTTCGGATAATACCCGCCCGACCCCGCCCGATGGTATCTTGTTAGTACATACGCGTACTGGCAACATGTCGAAAAAACGGTGGAAGGGTGAGAAAGTTGAAAATGAAGCTGAAGTGGTGGAAGCGAAAATCGGTCATGATCGGGCTGTTCGTCGTCGCGCTGCTGTCGAGTTCGTTCGGTTCGGCTTATGCGGCGGCCAATCTGGAGCCGATCAAGGCGTTCTTCAACAAGGGCTTGTCGTTCGAACTATACGGGGAGCTGTGGCAGCCCAAAGATGCGGCGGGCAAGCCGATGCCTGCGATTCATTATAACGGCAGCAACTATTTGCCGATCCGCGCGGTGGCCGAAGCGCTCAAGGTTCCGATCGATTTCGATGCCGCCACCCAGAAGATCTACATCGGCGGCAAGCCCGGCGAGAAGACGCCGATCTTCGCGATGCCGATGGAAGTCGACAACGTCTACGTCGTCCCGACGAAGAATCCGGCCGAGACGTTGGTGAAGGATACGCAGTTCAAGCAGGTGCTGAAGATCGACCAATACGGCGACATCGTCTTTACGCTGGACCGCAAGTTCAAGCGGCTCGTGCTGAATGCCGCCGTCATCGAGCCGGGAGAGCATGAAGTCGAATTCTCGATCTACAACGCGGGGGAAGCCGCCGGGAACATGGCCGATACCGTGCTGGAAATGCATAAAGTCGCGCCCGAAGATCCGGTGACGACGATGACGTTCGATGTGGAAGGCTTGGATAAAGTCAGGCTGCACGTGCAAAGCCATAATTTGAATCCGTATATCTACGCGAGAATCGTGGACACGTCTTTCTTCGATAACGGCGGCTCGACGGATTGAAGCGGTGTGGAGGCGGCATGGCTCGTTGAGGATTGGTGGCTGTAACATGGAATCGGGGCTGGATGCTTCAAGCGTCCGGCCCCGTGTCGCGTCTGTTGAGTCGATCATCGCCCTAACTCGGTCCAGAAAGCGGCGGCAGGCGGGAATTGAGTCGATCATCGCCCTAACTTAGCCCGGAAAGCATCGGCAGGCGGGAATTGAGTCGATCATCGCCTTAACTCGGCCCGGAAAGCGGCGGCAGGCGGGAATTGAGTCGATCATCGCCCTAACTCGGTCCGGAAAGCGGTGAAAGGCGTGAATTGAGTCGATTATCGCCCTAACTCGGCCCGGAAAGCGGCGGCAGGCGGGAGTTGAGTCGATCATCGCCCTAACTCGGTCCGGAGAGCATCGGCAGGCGGGAGTTGAGTCGATAATCGCCATAACTCAGCCGCGGCCCTCATCCTTGTAGATTTCCCGCATCACATGCCCGAGCTCGGGCAGGATCAGCCGCGTCATCGCCAGCCGCACCGCGCCGGTCGAGCCGGGCATCGCGAATACGGCGGTACGCCCGATCGTGCCGGCGACGGCGCGGGACAGCATGGCGGCTGCCCCGATGTCCTCGGCGAAGCTCAAGTAGCGGAACAATTCGCCGAAGCCGGGCATCTCCTTGTGCAGCAGGCTTCGCACGGCTTCGATCGTGACGTCCCGCGCCGCGATCCCGGTGCCGCCGTTCAGCAGCACCGCTTCCACCGCGGGGTCGTCCGCCGCGTCCCGCACCATGGCGGCGATCGCTTCGTGATCGTCGGGTACGATCAGATGCCCGGCAACGGCATGTCCTTGATCCGAGAGCAGTTGCCGGATCAACTGCCCGCTCTTGTCGGTGTCGGCGGTTCGCGTGTCGGATACGGTGATAATCCGGCAGGAGACACGGGAAGGCGCTTCGCGCTTATGCTGTTCGGTCGAGCTGGACATCGGCATGGTTAGGGCAGCTCCTTCTCCGGCGGATGAATATCGGCTTGCTCGTGCGCATTCGACTGACCGGAGGCATCCGCCTCGGCCGCCGCTTCTTGCGGCTTGCCGTCATCCGGTTCCCGGTCTGGTGCCGAGGCCCGATCCCCGACGATGCGGTCGATCGCGGCGGGGATGAGCAGCATCAGCGCATAGCCGAGCGTCATCCAGATCGCGAAAGTGTGATGCTGACCTTCGGAAAAAGCGGGGAATACGGCATCGCGCCGCCACAAGGTGACCGAGTCGAGCAGCAGTCCGATGGCCGCGGCCGTGTAGCCGAACCGGGTTGCCGACCCGCGTTCCGGAAACCACTTGAGCCGCACGGCCAGCGCCAGCCCGATAATGACGAGCAAGGTAAGCAGAATCAGCAAGAACAGCGAAGATCCGAAATGCGCATCTCCCGGTTCCACCAGCACCCAGTCCCCGAACAGACGGAAGAACAGCGCCGTCGCCCCCCACACAGCTACGCCCAATCCGATCATCATAAACCCTTTGCGCATCCGGTTCATCCTCCACATGGCCCGATTTCGTGCAGCTTGCATTGTGAATGTCCCCGGCTCGTGCGAAATCAACGCAACTCCAGCGCCGGGACGTGCACTCGCTTATTTACGGAACCCGGCTGCGCAGCACGGTCATATTCCCGTCCAGCGTATACGCGCCAAGCGTCGCCGGCAGCAGGAAGCAGTCTCCCGCCTTGGCGTGAACGGACCCTTCCGGATAGCCGATCGTGCCTTCGCCTTCGCAGACGATCACGATAGAGAAGCTTTCCGGCGTTGTCGCCAGCCGCCATTCTTCCCGAACGACGCCTTTCTCGGTCACGAAATAAGGTGAGATGGCCAGCGTCAGCCACTCGCCGGGCTGCAAGCCGTCCGTCTTCATGCGGGTGGCGCCGTCGCCGGCGAAGTCGGTCACGTTCAGAGAGTCCTCGATGTGAAGCTCGCGCGGCTTGCCGTCCAGCCCCGGGCGGTCGTAATCGTACAGCCGGTAGGTCGTATCGGAGTTCTGTTGGATTTCCGCGACGAGCACGCCTGCGCACAGCGCATGGACCGTGCCGGACGGAATGTAGAACGCGTCCCCCGCTTGCACCGGCACGACCTGCAACGTGTCCATGATCCGGCCGTTCTCGATCGCGTGCGCCATCGATTCGCGGGTGACGCCGGGCTGCAGGCCGTAGATAATCTTGGCATCGGGTCTTGCACTCATCACATACCACATTTCCGTCTTGCCTGATTCGCCCGGCGGCAGTCCATTGTAATGATCGTTCGGATGCACCTGCACGGACAGGTCGTCATTGCAATCGAGCAGCTTGATCAGCAGAGGGAATCGGCCGTTCGGCGACTGCCGGCCTTGCGAGCCGAACCAGTCGTCGCCAAGCTTCTCGCGTACGGCGTCCAGGCCAAGACCGGCCAATGGGCCGTTCGTCACATGGGACACCCCGTTCGGATGATCCGCGATCATCCACCCTTCGCCGATGGCGCCGGCAGGCACTTCGAATCCGAATCGTTCCAGCGCCCGTCCGCCCCACACCCGTTCTTTGAATGCCGGCTGAAAATGCAGCGGATAAGGTTTCACATTGCTCATGCCCGTTTCGCACCTCCTCTTGTCGATTGGAACAGCTCGATCGCTTCGCCGTCCGGCCCTTGGAAGAAGAAATACCGGCTTCCGTTCGGCAGGGTTGTCAAGGAAGCGTCCAGTCCGGCAACGCCCAATGACTGAATGCGCGCATATTCGGCTTCGATATCGTCGACGGTGAACGCCAGATGGTGCGCCCGCCCTTCGCGGGCGAGCGTGCCGGTATACCCTTCGATCAGTTCCACCTCGGTGTCCGGGTAATCGGGAAACGAGAGGAAAGCGAGCCGGATGACGCCGTTCGTATGTAAGATCGTTTCCAGGTGATGCAAACCCAGCGCAGCTTCATAAAACGGAATCGATTTCTCGAGCGAGCTGACCATCACGCCGACATGCTCCATTTTGCGAACAGCCATTTTCATCAGCCTCCTGTAATAGGGAGTTTGCGGAGCAAACTCTCACCTCTAATGGTAATAGGGAGCTTACGGAGCAAACTCTCACTGCATTAAGGAGCTTCCTCCGCAAACTCTCACTGCCTTAGGGAGATTGGCTTGCAACTCCCACCGTTTTTCTCTCCAATGCGACAAGGTACGGGGCGTGCGGCTTCTGCGAAAAACGGTACAGTATCGTCTGGGCCGCCGTCGCGGGAATGCCGGCCATCCAGGCGGCGACCGCGTCCGCCTCATCCTCTCCGCCCGCATGGCCGGGGTACAGCACCGCCGTCAGCACGCCTCCGGGAGCGAGCAGGGCAAGCCCTGCCTCCAATGCGGCGAGCGTCGTCTCCGGCACGGTAATTACGCCGGCTTCGGCGCCCGGCAGGTATCCCAGATTGAACATGATTGCGCGAAGCTGGCCATGTGCTTCCTCAGGTACGAATTCCGCCATCCGCTCATGACCGGCATGGATCAACTCCACCTTTGCAAGCGCCTCGCCGCTGCCTGCCGCTTCCGCCAGCCGCGCCCGCGTGCGGGCGATCGCCGCCGCTTGCACATCGAAGGCGTAGACGCGGCCGCTCAGCCCCGCCGCCCGCGCCAGGAAGAGCGTATCCACGCCGCCGCCTGCCGTCGCGTCTACAGCGAGACCGCCCGACCCAAGCCGCTCGGCGACGAGCCGCTGGGCCATCGTCAGGACCGATACGAATCCCATCCGCTACCGTCCTCCCCGGTGTTTGCCCTGCCAACTGTCACGCCGCGTGAGCTCGGCGTCGATCGCGTTGAGCACTTCCCATTTGCGCAAGCTCCACATCGGACCGATCAAGAGATCGCGCGGCGCGTCTCCGGTCAGCCGGTGAACGACCATGTCCGGCGGCAGCACCTCCAACGTGTCGACGACAAGGTCGACGTATTCGTCCTGCTCCAGGAACTTCAGCAGTCCTTCCCGCCACTGACGCACCATCGGCGTCTTGCGCATCAGGTGCAGCAGATGGACCTTGATGCCCTGCACGTCCATCGCCGCGGTCTGTCTGCCGGTCTCCAGCATCATGGCGCGGTCCTCGCCCGGCAGTCCATAGATGATATGAGCGCATACGCGGATGCCTCTCGCGCGGAGCCGGTCGACCGCATCGCGGAAACAGTCGGTGTCGTGCGCGCGATTGATCAGCCGCGAGGTCGATTCGTGCACCGTCTGCAAACCCATTTCCAGCCACAAATACGTCCGTTCGTTCAAGTCCGCGAGATAATCGACGACATCGTCAGGCAAGCAATCCGGGCGCGTCGCGATCGAGAGGCCGACGACGCCGGGCTGGCGCAGAATGATCTCGTAATATTCTTTCAACGTCTCCAATGGCGCGTAGGTGTTCGTATAGGCCTGGAAGTAGCCGATATAACGCGCCTGGGGCCACTTCAGATGCTGACGGTCCCGCACGTGGTTGAACTGGGTGACCAGATCGTCGCGCCGGCTGCCGGCGAAGTCGCCCGACCCGCGCGCGCTGCAGAACGTGCAGCCGCCCGCCGCGATCGTGCCGTCGCGATTCGGACAGGTGAATCCGGCGTCGAGCATCACCTTGAACACCTTGGCGCCGAATACGTCCCGCATTTCGTGATTCCACGTATGGAACCGTTTGTCCCCCCATTGCAGCGGACGCTGCGGCGCCGCTTCCGGACTGGCGTGCATGATTCATCCGCCCTTTGCATGATTTCGCGTTCGTGTTGCTATTTGCCGTTGACCACGGGCTGGTTACCATTGTAACGAATACAGCGGCAAATTGCGAGATTTCCGCCTTCGCTGTCGTACCGGGTTTTGTTTGACGCGAATTCATGGTACACTTCCGATGGAAATCATCGCTTGATGGAATTAGGAAGGAGCAATACGGCTTGAACAATTCGGATAAACAACCGTATAGGGGATACTTGCTGGCGGGCCTTGCAACTGCCGCTTTCACGGGTATGACGCTGCTGGTCGGAGCTGACGGGGTAGGCCCGTTCGATCGCGCGATCATTCGGGTCGTGCAGGGATGGGAATCGTCCGGATTGACCGGTTTGGCGGAAGCGCTGAGCTGGTTGGGGTCGACGAAATCGGTCATCGCGCTCACCTTGCTGCTGGCGATTATTTTGTATGTCGCGCTGAAACACCGCATGGAACTCATTTTGTTCGCGACGGCGGTCGGTGGGGCAGGGCTGCTGAACAAGCTTCTGAAAGTTGCATTCCAGAGGGAGCGCCCGGCTATTCATCCGCTTGTCGCGGAGACCGGGTTTTCATTTCCGAGCGGGCATACGATGGGGGCGGTGGCGCTGTACGGCATTCTGGCCTATCTGCTGTGGCGTCACATCGCGAGCCCGGCCGGCAGAGCCGCGCTTGTCGCGGTGTGCGCGTTGATGTACCTGGGCATCGTTGCGAGCCGCATTTATTTGGGTGTCCATTATCCGAGCGACATTGTCGGCGGGACGCTGGCCAGCGCGGCCTGGCTTGGCTTGTGCATCGGCGTGTACGAGCGGCGATTCCGAAAACAAGTCGGACGCACGGCAATGCGTCAGGAGGCGGCATAATGAGACTAAGAGGCAGGAAAAATATCCGGGAGAGCCTGGAGCGGCAGCCCGACCTCGTCATCCTGGAACCGGAGCGGTGGAGAGGGCGCTGGGGCGAATTTTTCGGCAACGACCGTCCGATCCACGTCGAGCTTGGCATGGGCAAAGGCCAGTTCATCAGCACGATGAGCGGCAAGCACGAGGACATCAACTACATCGGAATGGACATCTTCGACGAATTGCTGCGGCGGGGAAGCGAAAAAGCCAGAAGCGTCTGGCGGGAGAAGGGGCGGGAAAATGTTCCGAACCTTGCGCTCGTGCGCGGCAACGTGGAGTATTTGGAAGCGATGTTCGAACCTGGCGAGCTGTCGCGCATTTATCTCAACTTCAGCGATCCGTGGCCCAAGAGCAAGCATGCCCGCAGAAGGCTGACGCACGCCCGGTTTCTGAAGAAATACCAGTCGGTACTGAATGCGGATGGTGAAATTCACTTCAAGACCGATTCGCTGTCGTTGTTCGAGTTTTCGTTGAACAGCTTCTCCGACACCGGGCTGCAGATGCGGAATATCTCGCTCGATCTGCACCGCGGCGGCGCCCGGGAAGATCTCGTCATGACCGAATACGAGACGAAGTTCCACGCACAAGGCATGCCGATCTATCGGCTGGAAGCGGTCATCGGAGCCGAGGCAATCAAGCGCAACGGGCAGCGCATCGCCGAGGAGCAGGAGGAGCAAGCGCGCAGAGGCGGGGCCAAGGAACCGGCTCCGGGGCGTCAGCCGCAGGAACAATCGAATTCGTAACAGTTTGCAGCGAGATGCGAATAGGCGTTTTGTCGTCTATTCGCCCCTCGTGATCGTCTTCCGCCACCTCCGCCCAATAGCCGCTTACATCGCCAATTTATGCCGCCTGCGCGCCATCCCCGCCCAATAGCCGCCCACATCGCCAATTTGCGTCGCCTGCGCGCCATCCCCGCCCAATAGGCGCTCACATCGCCAATTTGCGCCGTCCGTCCACCATCACCGTCCAATAGCCGCTTATATCGCCAATTTACCCCGTCCGTCCGCCATCCCCGCCCAATAGCCGCCCACATCGCCAATTTGCGCCGTCCGTCCACCATCCCCGTCCAATAGCCGCCCACATCGCCAATTTGCGCCGTCCGTCCGCCATCCCCGCCAATTGCCTCCTCATCACACTCACCTGAGCGAAGGGGATAATGTTCTGCAAACCCGTTTTATGGCTAGTGTTTATGGGTAAATCTTAATGGATTGGACCGGCTTTTGGAGACAAAACATGCAACCTTCCAAGCATCTTCCTCGTATGTTCTTTGAACCGTCGACCCGGTGCATGCCGCGGCATTACTGTCCGGTATGCTGATATTTTCCGAGTATGAGCCGGGAAAACGCTTCAAAATAACTCTATAAAGAGATAAGAGAGGAATCGCAACGGCGCATTGCTCGCCAGCAGCCATTCGGACGCAAAGCATGCGAATTCGGCTTGCCGGCCCTTTTGACAACCGAGAGCAAAACGACGAGAATCAAGGATGTGCATTTTTTCAGGGTAAGGGAATGGCTGGAAGTAACCTACAGAGAACACAGAGAGAAAAAACAATGAAAAATCGGGGTTTAGGGGGAAAATTGAATATGTTCAATGGGATTTTGCTTGGGCTGCAAGTCGTTTTTTTCGTCATTGGCGTTTACCAGATTTTTTTGTCTTTGTTCGGGTGGTATCGCAAAAAAGAGCGGATCGAGCATCCGCCCACCAAATCATTCGCCATCTTCGTCGCCGCCCACAACGAGGCTGCTGTTGTCGGATCATTGGTTGAAAACTTGCTTAACATGAAGTATCCTCGCAAGCTTTATGATATTTTCGTCATTTGCGATAACTGCACGGACGGAACCGCGGACGTGGTCAGAGAATACCCGGGCGTCTTCGCCATGGAGAGAAGGAATCCCCATCAGAGGGGCAAAGGCTTCGCTATCGAATGGATGCTGAAGGAGCTCTGGAAGCAGCCGAAATGCTACGACGCCGTCGTCATGTTCGACGCCGACAACTTGGTGGCGACAGATTTCCTCACGTATATGAACGAAGATTTGATGAACGGCCACCGGGTTGTGCAGGGTTATCTGGACACGAAAAACCCGAACGACTCTTGGATCAGCGCCGCCAACGGGATCAACTACTGGTTCTGCAATCGTTTATGGCAGCTTCCCCGCACGAATCTCGGACTGTCCAACTTCCTGGGTGGCACGGGTATGTGCTTTGAGAGCGGCTTGTTGAAGGAGATGGGGTGGGGCGCGACCAGCCTTGTGGAGGACCTGGAATTCACCATATGCTGCATCCAGCGGGGAATTAAGCCCAAGTTCAACTTCGAAGCCCGGGTCTACGACGAGAAGCCGATCACGTTCCGGGCGTCGGCCCGTCAACGTCTGCGCTGGATGCAGGGCCATTTCGACGTGACGCGGCGATATATGCTGCCAACGCTTTGGCAAGGAATCAGGGAACGCAGTTGGGTCAAGATCGATGCCGCCATTTACATTTTCAACGCCTATAACTTTTTGTTCGGTTTCATTATTACGGCCGTTTTATGGTTCGATCTGATGATGCCGGGCGCGGCGAAATTCGATTCGCTCTACTCCATCGCTCCGGCCTGGATCGCGATACCGGCGAGCCTTTACATCTATTTGCAGGTTCCGCTGGCGATGATGCTCGAAAAAGTGAACTGGAAGATGTATGTACGACTCATCACGTTCCCGATCTTTTTCATCTCGTGGTGGCCGATTACATTCTACGCGTTTTTCACGCAGAACAACAAAACCTGGAGCCATACGCAGCATACGCGCGGTCTTCGGCTCGAAGAAGTGCAAGGCAAGCAAATGTAATATTACAAGACAAACGGCTTCGACGTCCTTCAAGGACGACGAAGCCGTTTTTTCTTGGAATATCAGAAAGTATAACATTGAGGGACAAAGCAGCTGTGGCGGGCGGCGGTCGGTCGGGAGGAATAGTCGCTGTCGTCGCCAAATGGGTGGATGCGGCGGTGGGCCGGGGAAAATAGTCGCTCTCGTCGCCAAATGTGCGGGTGCGGCGGTCGGTCGGTGGAAATAGTCGCTGTCGTCGCCAAATGGGCGGGTGCGGCGGTCGGTCGGTGGAAATAGTCGCTGTCG
>Ga0222429_100131_pt1 | contig 120540 bp, 78 predicted proteins | sample 1B50Ametagenome_FD_182475 | JGI IMG/M metagenome (GOLD analysis project Ga0222429, IMG submission 182475) | Enriched microbial communities from leaf-cutter ant dump, University of Wisconsin, Madison, United States - 1B50A (version 2) | ecosystem: Environmental > Terrestrial > Nest > Insects nest...
ATTCTGCAGGTTGAGGAGGCTGGAGATCACCTGCAGGTTATTCTTGACCCGGTGGTTTTGTTCGTGGATAAGCACGGCATTTTTTTCACTGAGGCGTTTCTGTTTTTTGTAGTTTTTGTATAGGAAATAACTGATCACAGCCAGGCCTGACAGAAGGATAGCCACCACGATCACAAAAACCTGCTGCAGGTTTATCAGCTTTTGCTTATTCACTATTTCCTGTTTCTGAACGCGGAGCTCCTGGTCTTTTCTTTCGGTTTCCAGCCGGGCCCGCCATTGGGTAAGGTTGGCGTTGCGATCACTCTCGCTGATGACCCTGGTGTAATTTTCGGCCTTCTTCTGTGCGGTGAGTGCATTTTTATAGTCACCTGCCAGCTCGTAGTAAAGCGAGTATGCATCGTAATGCAGGTGTTGGGAGTGTTCAAAAATGTTATAAAGGCCGGAATCTATGATTTCCTGGGAGCCTCTGAGTATTTCTTCCGCTTCTTTCAGCCGGTTAAATGTGATATAAGCTTTGGCCAGGTGACTACGGTAAGTAATCAGGTGATGGCTGGGCCTTTGTCTTGAGCTCAGGGCCACGGCCTGTTCAAAGTGGTTCAACGCTCTTTTATCGTTCAGGATATGGTAGATCTGTCCGAGCTCATAATGAGCTACGGCCACGGCCACTTCTCCTTTTATGGAGGAGGCCACCTCTTCCATCTTTCTGAAGTAATGGAGGGCACTGTCATATTGCGGTTTGAACTGGGTAGAGGTATAAGACGGGGTAATGAATATATTCCCCGCCACGCGGTACATATCCAGCCACAGGTGCTCGGGGTCAACCGCCTTTACATCTATGGTTTTGTCTTCCAGGATACGGAAGGCCTCTTTCAGAAATTCCCGGCTTCCTTCAGGATTATGAAATTGAAGCTCCAGTTCTGCCAGCCGGATATTGGTTTTAACAGCCTGGTAATAGTTTTTTGTTTTCTCACTTATCTTCAATGACTGGTAAAACAGGCGATAGGCCTCTGTAGGGTTATTGCCGGTACGAAGCTCTATCTTGGCGTGCAGGTACAGGGCATCGGCTATTTTCACCGAGTCTTTTTCGTTGATACCGTCCTGCAGGCGTTTTTGAGCATAGTCATACTTCTCGTCCTTTTCAGGATTCTGGCCATACAGGGTGGTAGATAATAGTCCTATAAAAGCGAGCCGGCACAAGTGACGTACCCTGAACCTGTTTTTAAGCTTATGGTTTAAAGTTTTCATGCGTCAGTAAAGGATAAAGTAATGGAAGAGTCATTTTTAAAATCGTACGTGAGTGTACCGTTAATCTGGAACAGGATCATATCAATCAGGTTCAGTCCAAAACCCTTTTTGTCCGGGTTACTGAAAATATCGCTGAGGTCGGTGGAACCGAAATCCTTATAGATGATGTGTATGGTGTTCCCGTTTTTACGGGAGGATACTTCTATCACCGGCTCACGGCCCCGGAAAGCGTACTTAAACGAGTTAATGGTCAGCTCGTTCAGGATAAGTCCTACAGAGGTGGCCGTATCAGTGCCCAGCCTAGTCACTTCCAGCGGGAGGCGGAGCTGAAGGGAGTCAGCCCCGAACGTATGCCCCACGGAATGAATGATGTCAGAAAAAAGGTTTTCAATGTTAATCAGCTCCACCTGGTCGTTTTCATACAGCTGGCGGTGCAGCAGGGCCATGGCGTCGATGCGGCTCTGGCTTTCACTGAGCACCTGCCGGGAGGTATCATCGCGGATGTAGTCATTCTGCAGGTTGAGGAGGCTGGAGATCACCTGCAGGTTATTCTTGACCCGGTGGTTTTGTTCGTGGATAAGCACGGCATTTTTTTCACTGAGGCGTTTCTGTTTTTTGTAGTTTTTGTATAGGAAACAACTGATCACGGCCAGGCCTGACAGCAGCACCGCCACTACCCCCATAAAAACCTGTTGCTGTTCTATCAGGCTCTGCTTTCCGGCGATTTCCTGTTTTTGAAAGCGCAACTGCAAATCTTTTTTTTCGGTTTCCAGCTGCACGCGCCACCGGCTGATATTTCCGGTGCGGTCACTTTCTACCAGGTGGATAAGGTACTGGCTGGCGGAGTCTTTGCTGATATACGCATTCTCCCAGTCTTTTACGGCGGCATAATACTTAGCATAAGTGTTATAGTGTTTTGCCAGAGATGAGGAAGGGAAGAGGGAGCCCTTGCCTATCATTTCCCGGGATTCAGACAATACCCTCTTTGCCTTATCCAGCTGACCAAGAGTAATATATGCCTCGGCCAGCCCGTTCTGATACATAAGGGCAGGTCTTGGCAGGCTGTCGTTCTGTACAATTTCCACTGCGTTTTCCAGGTAGGAGAGAGCCCGATTGTCTTTTTTATAGAGGTAAACATTTCCTATCTGGAATCTTGTAACAGCGAGCCACAGCCTGTTATTTTCAGCTAAAGCTTTTTTCTCCCGTTTTCTGAAATAATGTAAAACAGAATCCGGATTGATTTTGGCATACAGGCTTTCGTTAAAATTATGCAGGGAAGTATGGATCAGTCCTGCCTCAAAATGGGTACTTTCGGGAGTATCTTCGAGGTTGTGTTTTTTGAAAATAGAAACAGACTCATTTAAAAACTCCTGTGCCCCTTCGAAGTTCCCCTGGTCTATCTCGGCTTCAGCCAGTCTTTTGTATATCCGGCCCATTTTATAGTAGTCTTTAAGTTTTTCGTTGATTTTAAGAGAGATATAAAACATATTATAGGCCTCATCAATATTATTGATATCCAGCATCCGCTTGGCCAGCAGGTAATATCCTTCAGCAATAAGCACGGAGTCATTTTTTCTTAAACCTTCATCAAGAATCCCTTTAGCATAAGCTATTCTGTCTTCTATCGGATCCATCTGGGAGTAAGCAGGAAGAGCGATGAGGGTAGCCAGGAGTACGGAAAAAGTGAGCGATCTAAACATAGTGATCAGATAGGGAAACACTTCAAAAATACATTTTGAACGGGATTTATTGGTGTTAAAAACTACTTTTTTTTGAGGATGAGCGCTTCGTTAAAAAAATATACCATTTCATTAAGAAAACAGGGGGTTTCATGCAGATGGCAGATTTCAAATAGTGAGCAGATTTACTTTTGAGTCAGTATTTCAAATGAATACCCTAAAACTTTGTGCAATGAAGCGATACCTCATTTTAGTTCTTTTAGTACTTTCCTGTACTGAGAAAGCACCAGACCCCATTATAGAAGACTGGTCATTTAGCGGAGAATGGCTGGCCGCAAAAGGCGGAGCCGGTGGTATAAACGCCCCGGAGTCATTTAAAAATTTCCAGCTGGAGTACGTGGTAGAGGAAGATAATAAAGAGATCAGCTATCAGCTGGGTTCGGACGCCCTGGATGTGGCTTTTGCGCTTTATAACACCCGGGGTGAGCTGGTACATGTTTCAGACAAAGGGCGGAATGTGACGCACCAGGTAGTTCTGAATGCCGGAACATATCGTATGGTGGTAATGGCAGACCGGAACGGCGTGGGCAATTTCCGGTTAAATGTGCATGGGATAAGACGGGAGATTCTCCCCATACCGTTTAACCTGATAAGCTCGGGAAATAAAAACTGGGGCGAGCTGGGAGGCGGAGGGCCGTATATAACCCCTAAAAACCATATCTATTCTTTTGAAGTAACGGAAGACAATACATTTGTAGATATTGAGCTGGTCTCTAATAATACAGATGTGGGCTTGTACATCACCAATGCGAACGGGGAGATCATCCAACAGGGTACGGGCCGGAGGAACTTGTATGGCGTAATAAAATTTAACAAAGGAGTCTACTACATTATGGCAGCTACGCACACCCGCGGGGCAAGGGGAGATTATGCACTGAATCTTTACGGCAGGGTGAAAGGTCTGAAACAGTCGGTTGTCCAATCAAAAGTAATAGAGGGCGCCTGGGCTAATGTGAATGACTGGAAAACCTATGAAGTGGAAGTAACCGAAGACAATTCAGTATTAGACGTGGAACTGACCTCCCCTGCAGATTACTGGATTAGTTTTGAAGTTGTAGATAGTAAAGGGGTGAGGTTGATAACTCCTCTTCAACTGCAGGCGCATAAGAATTGGGTAGCAGCAACTCTCCCGGTTCAAAGAGGGAAATATACCATTAATTACGGACCGGGGCCTTATGTCAATACGGCTCCTAAGGCTAATTTTAAACTGGCAGTAGTAGGAAGCCTTAAATAATGCCGGGAGGGATCCTTCAAGTCATAACAAATACACCTGTAAACACATTAGATATGGATTTAAAATTAGACAGGAAGCTGTGGCCCGTAGCCGGGCTGGCTTTATTTCTGGCGGTAGTAGCTTTATTCTGGTTGCTGAGCCCTTCAAAGGTTTTATTTAAACCTGTACAGGAAGCTACCATAAAGTCTAACCCGGACTATCCGCCGTTCAGGAGCGGAGTACTTACCATTTTTGCCGATGGCAGAGAGCACAAGATCGCCCTGGAGGAAAATAAGGAAGCCGTTTATAAAGATTTCCCCAAATCAGTGAAGGGTTCTACGGTGGTGGCCTCGCTGGACTCCCCTTTCTGGAAGCTGAAGACCGGCTCTTTAACCCTGAAAAAAAACACTGCCGTTGAGCTTGTACCTAACGGCAGCCTTGCTATCCTCTACGGTAACGTGGTGGATGAGTCAGGAGCGCCGGTCCGGGATGCCTCTATCCGGATCGGTAGCGACACCGTTTTGTACACCAATAACCAGGGTATATTTAAAGCGGAGCTCTCGTACTCCCTTCAAAAAGAAAATCAACACCTTACGATCTCGAAAAACGGTTATATAGCCCAGGAGTTAAATCACCGCCCCGGCAGTAACCTGGTGGTGCGTATGCCCCGGGCTGCAGGAGGTAAAACCACGGTGGTGGTAAAAGAAAAAGAGGGGGAGAAAACCTTAGGCAGAGTGGTGGCTGAGGAGGCCATTAAAGCCGGATTCAGGAAACATTTTTAGACAACACCCGCCAGGATATGAAGAAAGTACTTTCCCGATGAATAAACCACTACTTTCCTCTGATGGCCCTGACCCGGTGACCGGAATCTCTGCAAAAGAGACTCCCCGGTGGGATCAGGGCCGTTTGGGTAAATCATCTGATTTAAAAACAGACTAATGGAATCGTTGATCATAGGCAGGGGAGGAGGAGACCCTCCATGCGATGTTATATTGACGTCACCTACCGGTAAAGCCAGCCGGAGGCATGCCACGCTTAACCTGGTGAATCCCGGCTCATATACCCTCACCGATACCAGTAAGCATGGCACCACCGTAACACGCAAAAACAGGGAAAGAATTTCCCTGAAAAACGGCGAAACCCTGGCGCTGGAAGAAGGGGATAAAATAGAATTTGCGGGTTGTGAGAAGGTCTGGTCGCTTCAGGGGCTGCTCATTGCTGCCGGGCGCATGGAGAATACCCTTGATTTTAAAAAGGAGTTCCGGGAGCAGGGGAAGTTGTGGGAGGGATACATGGAGTTCCGGAATAACGAAAGGCGGGAGCAGCGCGAATACCGGGTACGGAAAGAAACATTTGAAAGCCGGGTAAAAATAGCATTTCTTTTGATTGCCGGGGCGGTGGTGGCCTACCTGGTACTTACGCATGACCGGACCGAACTCAACGGGATCCTGGAAAATCCCCGGAACTATCTCACCCTGGTTCTTACGCTGCCGGTTTTCTTTACCCGGGTAAACGGCTGGATCGTGGGGTGGTTTGTGCCGAAATTAGACCACCAGAAAATACACGATGATTTTGACCGGCAGTGGCGGTGCCCTAACCCGGCCTGCAAAGAAACGGGGGCCCGGTCAGAGTACCGGAAAGAAGGAGGAGCCTATAAATCCCCCAAAGAACTGGAGCAGAGGAAGGGGTGCACCCAATGCGGTGCCATATGGACAGAATAATTTTTTCATTTTTTATTAACCTTTTTAAGACGAGCCGGATTAATAATATGAAAAACAATTATCAAAAACCTTTAAACAAAAAACGGATATGTCAGCGCAAGAAAAAACCGATCTGAAAAAGGCAATCAGTTCCTTTAAAATAAGTGAGAAAGCCGGCAAAATTACATCTTCCCTGAAATGGACGCCGGAGCAAAAATGGATGGTATTGATGGGCTCTATTTTACTGGGAGGTACGGGTTGGGTGGCCGGAAGTGTTCATGCTAAAGGATCACCGGGTACTACGCCCGGGGGCGATGAAGGAGTTACCCCTTCAGATTCTACGGGGACAGAGCAACCTGCTTTAGATCATGGGGTGGAGAAAGAGGTAGCGGGCGGCACCATTACTCCCGGTCCGAATGTAAATATTTCTTCCTCTCATGTAACAGACCAGATGTCTTTTGCCGAAGCCTTTAATGAAGCCCGGGCAGAATGTGGGCCCGGAAGTATTTTTGAATGGCGGGGGAATGTATATAACACGTATTACCAGGAGGAGTGGGTGCGTTTGAGCGCAGAAGATAAACAAGTATTCCTGAAAAATGTGGGTTTTAAACCCGCTACCGGTCAAGGGGGAACCGGAGGGGATGGCAATAGCGGAAGCGGCCAGAACACCAGCCCTGATCCCGGTATCCAAGGGAATGGGAATAATGGAATCGGGAACTCCGGTAATAATGGAGAAAACCCTGCTCCGGAACCTACTCAATTTGGTGATTATAGGATTGTAGATGGTGGGGATGGTAAAATGTGGTTATATAGTGATGGTGACCATGATGGAGTTATTGATAAGGTAATTTATGTACAACCTGACGGAGTATTAAATGTTTTTGAGGATAAGACAGGAGACGGGAGTCTAGATACGGTAACTTATATGATTCCTAACGGGACTACATCCGTAAACACTATTGAAAACCCTTTTACAATAACCGTATCCAAGATTGATGCTGGAGAATTAGGGAGCGTAGTTGAAGAAGGGACGTATACTCCTGAAGAAACCAAAGGCATAGTACAGAAATATATGGATTATGCTGCTGAAGGAGGAGCTTCGGTACCGGAAGAAGGAGAAGAAGTGGTGCCTCCCGTAGACAGCATTACCCATGAAGTAGTGATCACGGATGCTCCCCCGGTAGAGGATGAGGACTACGATAATGATATCGATGTGGTATAAAACATGAACAGTCAGCAAAAATGCCCCTATTGTGGTTTTGAAAATACCATCTGGCCCGGAGATATAAGCCGGGGCCGGAAAGAATGCGGCCAGTGCCGGAAGCATTTCGGGCTGAAGACGGCTACGGTCTATTCCGAAAAAATGCTGGAGCATCTGCCCAATGCCGGCCTGCTTTTTTACAAGGGGGTGCCTGAAGATAAATACCTCCTGGCGCCGGGGAAGAATGTGATCGGGCGCGGCGGCACGGTAAAGCTCCGGCGCTACGAGCATAAGGGGCAATGCTTTATCAGCCGGGAACACTGTGTGATCCGGGTAAAGTTTGATGCGGCCCGGGGCGAGCTCCATTATTTCCTGGAGGACGGCCACGAAGGCACGCCCAGCACCAATGGCACCTTTTATAAAGGGGAGAAGCTGGGCAGCAGAGGGCAGAAGATCACCTGGAACTTACCTGACGGCGCCGAAATCAACCTGGGCGGAGAAGATACGTTTGTCCTCCGGCATTATGTTTTCCCGGATTCGCTGAAGGAGCAATATGCCCTGAAAGAAGTAAATGATGGAGCCACCGAATAATAATCATCTACTCTATGAATAGCTACTCTATAGCACCGCCGTTAGTGTTCTCAGAAGTGGGACAAAGAAAAAACAATGAGGATTACTACCTTCCCCGCAGCCTTTCCCAACAGGATAGACTCTTTATAGTTTGTGACGGAATGGGAGGCCTGGATATGGGCGAAGAAGCCAGCAGGATAGTGGCGGAGTCGGTCTATGAATTCCTGGTGGCAGATGCCCGTGAGATTTCTCAGGAACTGATTAACGATGCCGTGACTCTGGCCCATCAGAGGCTTAACGCCTGCATGGACGAAAATCACCTGGTCAGCCGCATGGGAAGCACGCTTACCCTCCTCTGCCTGGCTGAAAACGCGGCCGTGGTAGCACATATCGGCGACAGCCGCGTGTACCATATCCGGCAGGAGGAGATTCTTTACCGTACACGGGACCATAAGCAGGTGGAGGATATGCTGGAAGACGGCCTGATCACGAAAGAGCAGGCTCTCACTCACCCCTGGAGAAACCGGCTCAGCCGCTCTGTATCGGTGGAGTGTGCCTCCAAAGACCACACAGAGCCCCGGTACGACGCCCCCCACTGTCAGTGGATCAGGGATATAAAACCCGGCGATTATTTCTTTCTCTGTACTGACGGCGTATTGGAGCAGGTAGAGGACGACTTCCTGGTGAGGGTGCTTTCTGAAGGAGCTCCATCCAATGAACAGAAAATAAAGAGCCTGAAGGAAAAATGCGATGGCGGGTCGAAGGATAATTATACGGCTCTCCTGGTGCAGATAGCCTATGAACGCCTATGAAAAACGAATACACTCCGGAAGACAAAGATAAATACGACAGCCTGGAAGCCTTTAGCGCAGATTTTGAATTTGATTTCTCTCATAGCGCCACGCTGCTGGGTTCAGGCAGCTATGGGAAGGTGTACCTGGCCACCAAACGAAATGTGATTCCCAACGAGCAGGTAGCCATTAAGGTGGGCAATGACCTGGAAAGTGAGTTTACCAAAGCCTACAGCTTATCGCACAAAAACCTGGCCCGGTACAGTGAGTTTTACCAGGTACCCGACCGGTTTGCCGGTACCAAAGACTACCTCATTATGCCGTATTACCCTGACGGCAACCTGAATGAATACCTGCGGGAAAATGTGATCACTGAAGAAGAAAGGCGGCAGATTGTGACGGGTATCCTGCAGGGGCTGAAGTACCTGCATGGTACCCAAAAGCGGATTCACCGCGATCTCAAGTCATCAAACATCCTCATCTACAAAATCAAAGATAAAGCCGGACGGCTGGTGGAGACGGTTCCTCTGATTACCGATTTTGGCCTGGTAAAGGTGATAAAGGATAAGGATTATGTGGAGGGCTCTGACGTGGAACTATCTGACGGCCGGGGCACCCTGGCCTACAAAGCGCCTGAGCAGGTAGAAGGGGAGAGAGCCCACTTCAACCTGGACCTCTGGGCTTTCGGGGTCATATTGTATGAAATATGTCTGGGCGAGAAACCCTTTACCACCGGCACCGACGGCGGTACGGGAGTGCTGCTGCGCCGGATAAAAAACGTGGAAATCCCCGAAAAGATCCACACCATAGCGGAACCTTACCAGACTCTCATTAAAAAATGTCTGGTAAAAGACATTAAAAAGCGGGTGAGAAAGGCCGAAGAGCTGTTGGCGGATTTGTCTTCCGTACCGCTGAATGAGGAAGAAAAAACAGATTACAAAGCAGACGAAAGAACCGATCTGAAAAAAAGCAGCCAGCCAAGGCCTCAGATAAAAGAACCAGTGACAGTAAGCTCCGGTTCCTGGCCGGAATATGCCGCATGGGTGTTCTCGGTGATTTTAAGCGTCATACTGGGCAGCTGGGCCGGAGAAGTCAGTGAACAGAGGGGTATCGCCCCGATGCTGGCGGGGCAAATCCTTGTATTTTTTCTTACGCTGCTGGCCATCCGGTGGTCAGGAGGTAAAGTACAGTCGGTCACCTCGATTAGTGCCTATTATTTTTTCTTTACCGGTATAATGGCCTGTATTTCCGATATAAAAAACGACATGGCGGAACTGAGTAATGGCAGCTATGACCGCCAGGTGCTTTTTAATGACCTGCTGGAAGATCATTACGGGCAATACATCATCCACCTGTTTACCTACTGGCTCATCCCGTTTGTTTGTACCCTGATTATTTCCTGGATCATCCGATTTGTACAGTCCCCGGCGAATAAAAACCGAACTTAAAAAAACCTATATACCGATGAAAAAAATACTGATACTTACCCTGCTCTTATGTTCCAGGGAACTGGCGGCCCAAACTACCTACGCGGTGCTGGTAGGCATCTCCGATTACAAGAACTTTGACGCAGATACAGGAGACTTGGGATCGGCAGACAAAGACGCCCGCAAAATGTATGCATTTTTCAACCCTTCAAAGAGCAAAAATGTGGTTATGCTTCTAAACGGGAAAGCTACCAAGTCAGCTATCCGGGAGGCCATGTACGGGACACTGCTAAAAGCCGGACCGAACGATAAGATCATTTTTTATTTTGCGGGACATGGGGATGTAGGCTCTTTTATCCCCTATGAAATAGGAGATCCTGCTTCAGGTCCGTTAAACCGCACAGAAGTTTTAGATGTTTTTAAAAGGTCAAAGGCCGGTATAAAGGTGTTAATTGCTGATGCCTGCCATTCCGGGGCTATGGGTGAACCTAAGGCCGTTACAGGAAAAGCTGGTGAGGATAGGGTTTTAATGATGCTTTCTGCAAGAAAGGCGGAATCATCTATTGAAAGAGCGGGGGGCGGGTTATTTACCAAAGTACTGCTGCAAGGATTAGCGGGTCATGCAGATCAGGGGAAAAAAGATGGAAAAGTGACTGCAAGAGAACTGTTTGTTTATACAAAAAGGGAACTTAATAAACTCACAAGGAATGAGCAAAGCCCGGTGTTTAAAGGGAAATTCCCTGACGGGTGGGTGCTTTCCGTATATTGAGGCATTATAATTTTTCAAGTAGTCTTTTAGCGTTTTCCTGTTGTGGGTGGCTGCTGTCGGCAGCTATTCTCTTCAATATTTTTTTGGCTTCGGATTTCTTGCCCTGTCCTGCAATAATGGCCAGGGCTTTTTCCCATTCTGCCCTGCTGTTTGTGTTATCCAAAGCCGGGGGTAAAGATCGTGTCTTCGTACTTTGCATCATTTTCGCGGTAGCCCGCGCATCCTCCGGGATATAATACTGCACCCGGTAAACCCACCCCAGGCAGAGAACAATCAGGACAGAGGCGGCCAGGGAAAAGGGCCGCAAAGCCGGCCGGGCCGGGGTAGCATTATATCTCCTTCCCGCAGCGGCGATTTCTTCTTTTATTTCCGGGTCTCCGCTTCCGGCGGCTAAACCCCGGAGCCCTTCCCTGATTTTTGCCTGGATCAGCACCTCTTCCCGGAAACCGGGATCGGTTTGTATTCTTTGCTCAAAAGCCTCTTTTTGGGACTCCGCTAACTCCCCGTTAAAGTAAGCTTCCATTAATTCAAACTCCTCGATTGATAATTCCATCATCTGTCCATTTTAGATACAACACAAGTCCTCAGCTTCTTCATACAATTAAACCTCTCTACTTTCATACTCCCTTCAGTGGAGCCGGATAGTTCGGCCATTTCTCTCAACGAGAGCTCTTCTATGTAGAACGAAGTCAAAATCTCGCGGCACTTTTTTCCCAGGGCTTCCAGGCATCGTTCTACTATCCACATCACGGACTTTTCCTCTAGCGCCGCCAGTGGATTTTGGGCATTCGGGTCTATAAGATGGTAAAAACTCTCTATAGAAGTACCCGTATTTCGGTGAACCCTGGAAACACTGTTTAAGAATTTCCTTTTGGTATAATTGAATACCACAGACTCAATACGCGCCTGTTCCATTAAAACATATTTTCCGTTCCGGATATCCGTCATAAAAGATAACAGGCCATCCTGGAACGCATCTTCCATTTCTTCCTGCGTACCCCCCTGTTTCCGGGCCCAGCCGGAAAACAGGGGATATACATTTTTATACAGGTAATCATACGCCTGCCCGCGTTCTCTTTCATGATCACTTCTGAGTGCATTGTACAGCTCTGATTGTGTAAATGTTTTCCAAAAGAGAATCTTCATCGGAAATATAAATTTTTGTTTTGCCAAAAAACATAACCAATGTACTTATTAATCCGGCTAAATCCAAAAAGGTTAACTCACCGGATAAATTATTGAATAACTCCATTAACCTTTTGGAGAGTGGCCGGATTAATGCTATGAAAACGAATTTCAGAACCTTTAAAACAAAAGACAGATGGAAACGAAAAGCAGGACAAATATGAAAAAGGGAGTAGGAGCCTTTCTCGTGATTATTATGGTAAGTACAGGATTTTACGGATGCCGTAAGTGTAAAGATCAGCCCGCTCCGGCAGAATCAATAGAACCGGTGACCGTTCCTCAGAAAGTTCTTCTCTATTACGGGTATCCGTCACTGGCCAACGGTTCCGGCTGGAACATACATAATGCCATGCGTATTTTTAATGAGTTTGATATCATTGTTTTGGGGTATGGCCTGCAGTTCCCGCACCATGATGAGCATAACAATACCCGTTTATTGATCAGTCATCTGGTTAAAAACGGGAAGAAAGTGTATGGCTATGTGCCCTTGGGGCTTACAGGACCCCGGCAACCGGAGAACAAGCTCACAAGCAGGGAGCAGATCCAGGCAGAAATTGATAAATGGGAAGACCTGGGCATTACCGGCATCTTCGGGGATGAGATGGAGAGCGGCTTCGGGGTGGACAGAACCCGGCAGAATTACCTGATTGATTACGCTCACAGTGCCGGTTTAAGTGTTATTGCCAACGGCTATGCCATTGAAGAGGTATTGGGCGGAAAAGATGTGAGGCTGGGTGACGGAGATTATTATTTCCTGGAGAGCTTTGGAATTATAGCAGGAGAATACAATGATATTAAAAATACTATTGACAGGGGGAAAAGAGCACGGGAATATAAAAAGAAGCTGGGAATAGGGGTAATTACCGGGGGCAGAGACGGCCTGGTTAAGCTGGATGACCGTACGGTGAATTCAGATAAATTCCGTCATTCTTATTTTGCCACGCTGCTGTTTAATTTCGACGGGTTCAGCTATTCAGACTTCAATTATTCTGCCAGCGGAGAGAATGCAAATAATGTTATGTTCCTTCCGCCTGCCCCTTTTTATGGTAACGAGATCAAAGACGAAGAGGTAGCCGTACAGGAGCAGGATACTTATGTGACGTATACTGATCAGAAGAAAATCATTCTAACAGGGAAAAGCGGGCGTTTAGAATGAAAACTGAAGATATCCACAACCCATATAAATAGATCACTACCTGGCCCTGGCCCTTGTGGTCAGGGCTTCCTGCCCGGCCCGTTTACTTCCGGATAAAGATAAATCCGCGTTGGGTAAAATACGGGATCGAAATTGTAATAATTCATGTATATTTGTATAGTAAACAACAGGCTCTTTTAAAGCCGTAATGTGTTTTTTTCAATGAATAAACTACTATTATTTCTGATTCTCCCCCTGACAGCCCTTGCGCAAAGCCAGGAATACAGCACTTCACAAAGGAAACTGAATAATCTGGTGGGAACGGTTAACACGGCAGATGCCGAGCACAACCAAACCCTCAGTTTCGACAAAGAGAAACCGTTTTATGCGGAGATAAAGGCAGTAAAAACCGATAAGAAAGGCAAAAGCACGGAAACCCGGCTTGTCTTTAACCTGGGGGACCTGAATGCTCCTTCTGTAGTGTACAAGATACAGAAAGATGTGATCACGGTGATTGCAGAAACTAAGAACGGGCAGAAATTTATCAAAGGATTTGAAAACGATTCCTTTGATGGCTTTACCCATAAGATAACCTTTTATGCCGGCAATATTGACGATGCCCGAAGTGCGGTGGCTGAGCTGAAAAAGATGATCCCTCTGGCCGAGAAGCTTGACCAGGTTTACCTGAAATTACCGGATACATACGCGGGGCTTTCTGCCTGGCTGAAGACCCATATCGATACCCAGGAGTCGGGCGATACCCGGTATGAGCAATCTCTCAACACGCAGGATCTGATAGCGGAGTATCTGTGCACCACCCATGAAAAAGGGCAGATTAAAAGAGCAGAAAAATTCGTATTCAACTGGGGAGACCTGAATGCCAAAGCCTTGAATATTGACGTGAAATCGAAACAACTGGAGGTGAGGCTCGGGGTCAAAAACAAGAAGAAATATATAAGTTACCTGAAGTCTGACGTCCCGCAAAATAATGAGTATGAACTGATTATACCGGTGTTTGATGTAGATAAGGCGAAAAGCCTTAAAAGTGCACTGGAAAAGCTGATTCCGCTGGCTGAGCAAAGGCTGGCACAGTCGGCTCCCAGGTTAAATGACCGGGCAACGGCTTTGCAGCTTCTGAAAAAAGCAGACCGGACTCTCGCCGATAAATCCGGTGATATCCGTCAGGAGTTTGATGCAGCCTGTATGGCCTCGCTTAAAATCAGCACTTCTGGCAAAAACGGCGCGGAAGAACGTTATTCTTTTTCGATGGCTGACCTTAATGACAAAAAACTTGAACTGGGAGTGAAAGGAAGCCTTTTTGTGATAGAGTTAAGTACCAATAATAACCAAAAGGTGATCAGCTATTTCAAAAATGACCAGAAGCAAAACTATACGAACAGCATAACACTGACTTCGGATAACCTGGAAGATTTCAGGTATCTGCCGGAAGCTCTTAAGAAAGTGATTGCAGACTGCAAAGCATCAGAAAGAAACAGGGTGCCCGGAGGTTCGCTTTCGGCCACGATGGACTGGCTGGAAAAGCAGATTCCCCGCCTGGAATCCGACAAGGCCAGCGTTAATCAGTCTCTGGCTATCAGTAAAGACTGTAGTATGAAATTCACAGAAGAGAGAGCGGATGCGAAAAAGTCAAGTGAAATGGTCTATGAAGCAGGTCTGAAAGATCTTAATGCCAATGCAGTCAGTTATGATATCTCGGGAAAAAACATTTTTGTGATCCTGACCGCTAATGGTAAAGAAAAGCTTATTAAAACGTATAAAGACGGTACTCCGGGAAATTACACGAACGAAATCAGAATACAGGTGGATGATGTATCTCTGGCCCGTGATGTGGCAGAAGGTTTTAAGGCAGTGATTAAGGGGTGCTCAGGGAAATAATAAAATATACATCATCATTAAGGATGGGGAGGCCTGCGTGACATATTTGCAGAAAATATATTCAGCAGCACCGCCCCGATAATCACCCCGATTCCCAGCAGGCTGAGCATATTGTACGTTTCATCAAACAGGAAATATTGCTTTAAGGTGCCTGAATTCTTTACAATTTTGGAATACGATTCCAATATTGTAAATTTGTGGTATGATAAAAAGACAAGCAGAAGAGGAGCTGCGTACATTAGCAGTTACATTTAGGGCTGTAGCGATTACCGGTCCCCGGCAATCAGGGAAAACCACACTGGTAAGGTATGTTTTCCCTTCAAAGCCCTATGTAAATCTCGAAAACCCTGATCTCCGCAATTTTGCCCGGGAAGACCCGCGTGGATTTCTGGATCAGTACCCTCAGGGGGCTATATTGGATGAAATTCAGAGAGTACCTCAGCTATTCTCTTATCTGCAGGAAATTCTTGATAACACCACCGAAAAGGGGCTGTTTATTCTTACAGGCTCAAACAATTTTTTGTTACAGGAAAATATCTCACAAAGTCTTGCAGGAAGAGTAGGTTACCTTACACTGCTTCCGTTATCTTATGCTGAAATCGGAGAACCGGATAGCAGCAGCAATCATTTAATGCTAAAAGGAGGTTATCCTGAAATATATCAGAGTCATATACCTCCTGGGAAATGGTACCCTAATTATATACGTACTTATATAGAGCGAGATGTGAGACTAATAAAAAATATAGGAGACCTGCTACTTTTTGAGAAATTCATGCGACTGTGTGCGGGGCGTGCCGGCCAGCTTCTTAATATGAGCAGTCTGGCAGTAGAAACCGGTGTGGATGTAAAGACCATAGGTTCATGGATAAGTATACTCGAAACAAGCTTTGTAGTTTTCAGATTACCGCAGTACCACAGAAATTTTAACAAACGGGTAGTAAAAATGCCCAAACTGTATTTTTACGATACCGGCCTGCTTTTGGCACTTTTGGGGGTGGAAAATCCGACCCAGGTGCAGTTGCACCCTTTTCGCGGGGCCATATTTGAAAACTGGATTATCCTGGAATTTCTGAAAAAGAGGTTAAATAGCGGCAAATCTCCCCATATGTATTTTTGGAGAGATAACATAGGAAATGAAATAGACTTGTTGATAGAAGATTCGGGAATACCTGATGCAATCGAAATCAAATCAGGGAAGACCATTACTACCGATTATTTCAAAGGGATACTTTATTGGAACAAAATCTCAGGATATACAGGAGGCCGTATTGTTTATGATGGTGACATTATTCAGAAAAGAAGCAATGGAATTACAGTACTGCCGTTTGATAAGATTTAAACTTTCATGTAATCGTACAGCTCCATCACCCCCCAGCATCACTTCCCCTTCGCAAAAAACACATTCAGCAGCACCGCTCCGATAATCACCCCGATCCCCAGCAGGCTGAGCATATTGTACGTTTCATCAAACAGGAAATAGCCGGCCACGAGGGCATACACCACGCCCAGGTAATTCAGGATAGAGACCCTGGCCAGATTGGCGGTCTGGTAGGAACGGGTCATGTAGTATTGGGCAATCTGGGTCATGATGCCTATGAAAAGCAGGTAGAGCCAGTCGGTGCCCTGTGGCATCTCCCAATGAAACAGGCAGTAAATTCCGGTCACGGGCAGGGTAATCATGGGAAAGTAAAACATAATCACCAGCGGATGCTCAGCGGTTTTGAGCATGGCGATGATATTATAGGCCAGGCCGGCAAAAAAGGCAGCTCCCAGCCCTACGGCCACATCGAAAAGGGAGACCCTCGGGTCAAAACCCCGGATCAGCACCACGCCGGCCAGGGCCAGCCCGAAAAATAAAAACTGGAGGGGCCGGAGCTTCTGCCTGACCAGGAAAATGCCCATTACGGCCGTAAAGAGCGGCGACAGGTAATTCAGAGTCACCGCTGAAGCCAGCGGGATATGCTGTAAGGTATAATAGGAGCCGATCAGGCCCAGGCATCCGGCAGCACCCCGGTAAAAGAGTAATTTTTTGTGATTCCCCAAAACCGGGATGCGGAGCTTTCTGAGGATAAGCCAGGTAGCAAAGAAACTGAAAACAGCCCGGAAGAAAACCACCTCCATAGTAGGGAGATGCGATACCTGCTTCACGAAAATATTCATGATCGCAAAACTCAGCCCGGCTATGAGCATGTAGCGTACGCTTTTATCCATCAGGCGGCAATTGTAAGGCAAAGATAGGTCCTAAATGGATACATTACTGCTTAGGGTTCTTTCTTCCCGTATTCGGAAGGACTCACCCCATAAAGCTTCTGAAAAGAGGCCCGGAAGTTCTTCAGGTCTTCCATACCCACCATCATGGCCACTTCCTGCACGCGGAACTGTTTGGTGGAAAGAAGCTGGGCGGCCCGTTTCAGACGGACGTCTTTGATGAACTCAATCACCGACTGGCCGGTGAGGTTTTTGAGCCGGCGGTAAAAGGCCGACTGGCTCATGCCCGACTCCCGCACCAGGGTTTGTACGCTGAAATGTTCATTGGTCAGGTTTTCTTCAATGATCTGCATGCTCTTCTGAATAAAGATGCGGTCGGCGTCAGGGATGACCGCCTCCGACGGTTCCACCAGGATCTGGCGATGGAAATATTCCTGCGCTTTTTTGCGGTTATTCAGCAGAGAAAGAATTTTGGAATGCAGGATTTTAGGGTTAAAGGGCTTAACGATGTAGTCGTCTGCGCCGGTTTCCAGTCCTTCCAGTTCATGCAGGGCTGCCGCCCGGGCCGTCAGCAGCACCAGCGGAATATGAGCCGTGCGGGGGTTATTTTTGATTTTTTCACAAAACTCCAGTCCGTTCATGACCGGCATCATCACATCGCTGAGGATAATATCGGGATGGATGAGATTCACCTTTTCCAGTCCTTCACGCCCGTCAGCAGCGGCATGGGTTTCAAAATGGGCGTGAAAGAGACTCACCAGGTAGTCGCGGAGGTCGTCATTATCTTCCACGATCAGCAGTTTATACTCCCGTGTAGCATCGGGGATATGCGCTTCCCTGGCCGGTTCAGGCACGGTTACCGCCGGGCTTTGGACAGGGAAATCGCCGGTCTCTCCACAGGGTAGGGTGACGGTAAAGACGGAGCCTTTGCCCGGAGCGCTGTTCACCGTTATTTCCCCCTGGTGCTTTTTCACCAGCTCATGCACCAGTGAGAGGCCGATGCCCGTTCCGGTGGTTCGGGCATTCCGGTGCTTATACGCCTGGTAAAATGGCTCAAAAATATGGCTGAGCTCGTCTTCATGGATACCGGTGCCCGAGTCTTTTACGCTGATGGAAATGCGCCCGGGATCCGCCTGGTATTCAGCACGGACTTCAATGCTGCCGTTTTCCGGCGTATATTTGAAAGCATTGGAAAGCAGGTTGGTTAATACAATCTCCAGCTTCTCCGGGTCGAAATTCACCCATACGGGTTGGTCGGGAACGGAGAGGGTATAGCGGGTCTCCTGCTCGTCGGCCTTGATTTTGAAGATCAGGAAGATCTCGGTAATGAAGGGGATAATATCCAGCGTCTGCAGCTGCAACGCCACATTGCCGGTTTCTACTTTCCGGAAATTCATCAGCTGATTTACCAGGTCGAGGAGCTTATTAGCCTGCTTATGCACCAGCTCAGCCTTCTGGCGGGTTTCGCTGCCGGGGTCTGACGACTGGATGAGGTATTCTGAAGGGCTCATGATCAGGGTCAGTGGTGTTCGGAGCTCATGCGACACATTGGTGAAGAAATTGAGCTTCAGATCTGCCAGCTCCTTTTCTTTTTCTTTCGCCACCTGCTCCAGCGCAATCTTATTTTTCAGTTCGCGTTGCTTGCCGGTCACGCGTTTATACCATACCACGGCAGAGGTAACCAGTACGGAATAGATAAGATACGCCCACCAGGTGCGGTACCAGGGCGGCAGAATCCGGAGCTTCAGGCTGGCGGGCTCGGTAGTCCAGACGCCGTCGCCGTTATCGGCCTTTACCAGGAAAGTGTAGTTCCCGGCCGGCAGGTTGGAGAATCCCATCACCCGTTGGCCCGGCGGCAGGGAGATCCAGTTTTTATGGTAGCCTTCCAGCTTGTATTCATAGTGCTGCTTACCCGGGTTAATGTAATTCAGGCCCACAAACTCAATGGAAAAATCATTCTCAAAGGCCCGGATGGTAATTTCATGATCGGGGGAAAAGGGGCCGGAGATAAGCGCCCTCGGATCATTTTTATTTTCGGGGGAATAGGCATAATTGAGAATCCGCAGCTGGGTGATCTGCATTTTCGGCGGGTGCGGATTGGTGGATACGTTTTTAGGGTCAAAATAGCTTACCCCGCCAATACCGCCAAAATAAAGAATGCCACCGGGGCCGCGGGCAGCAGAAGCTACTTTGAACGAGTTGCTCTGCAGGCCGTCAGCCACGTCAAAATGCAGATAGGTTTTCCGGCCCGGATCCAGCCGGTACAGGCCGTTTCCGCCCACCCACAGGTCGCCGTTATCGTCTTCCAGGATAGACTCCACATCGGTCTCGGGAAGCCACGGGTCACACCGTTCTACCCGGTGGGTTTTCCCGTCTATCCGGTGCAGGCCTCCGCCGATGGTTCCCACCCACAGGTCGCCGTTCCTGCTTTTGGCCAGAGGCCAGATGTAGTCGGTTTTCAGCCCTTCCGGATCAAAAGAAAAGCGTTTCTGCATCTTCAGCCGGCCGTTTTGAAGTTTCAGCAGGAACAGGCCGGCATCGCGTGTGCTCAGCCACATGGCCTCCTGTTCCGGTTCGCTGAGCAGGAAGGTCAGCTTGCCGGAAAGCAGGGAGCCGGCAGCTTTGCTGAACGAATGCAGGTGTTTCCCTTCTTTGTCATAAATATGTAGACCGTCATAAAAACAGGCCACCCAGATATTCCCGTGCTTATCGGAAGTAATGGCTATGGGTTCTGCCAGCTTCCATGCTTTTTGCCCGGGTATTTCGGGCAGGCGCGTAAGCTTTAATGTTTTTTTGTTCAGAAGATAAATACCATGAACCCGGGTAGCTATCCACAACAGGCCGTTTCCGGCATCATAAATGGAAGTAACGTCCATGCCGGGGGCATTCCGCAGGTTTTTTTCATCCAGAAATTTCGTGATTTTCCCGGTAAGGATGGAGTAGCGTGCAAAGCCACTCCTGGTGCCTATCCACATGGCTTCTTCGTCTTTGTCGCGGCAAAGGGTGTTGGTGTAGTCATTGGGCAGGCCGTTCGCTTCCTTTGAAAGCCGGTAAAAAGGTTTGGGCAGGAGGTTAACCTTGTTCAGCCCGCCGGCAGAAGCCGCAATCCACAGGTTATTGAAGCTGTCTTCCACCATATTATGGATAAGGTGATAATTCAGGCCGGAGGGGTTGGCGTCTTCCGGTACGAAATGGTCTGTGCTGCAGGTGATGGGAGAGGTGCCCGGGCTATTCCCGATATGGCTGATGAGGTACAGGCCCGTACGGCTGCCTATCCAGAGCCTCCGGTAGGAGTCTTCCAGCAGGGAGGTGATATAGCTGAACCGGTTATCGAGGTAACGGAAGGTCAGCCCGTCGCGGGCATTGATCCGGATCACTTCCTCTTCAGATGCTACCCAGATATTATTATCATGGCTGACCGTAACGGCCCGGATAGTGGTGGCGGCCCATTGTGAAAAACGATGGGCCGTATAACCGGTGTCTGTTTTGAGCAGGTACCAGAGCCCCAGCCCTACCGTACCCACCCAGATTCTCCCGTTCCGGTCGGGATGAATGGCAAAGATGAGCGCGTTTTCCCCCTGGTACGGAAAGGAAATCTGCTGAAGTTTCTTAACGGAATGATCGGCATGGAACGACACCACCCAGAGTCCTTCCGTACTGGTGCCGATGAACAGGTCTCCGTCAGGTGAAGTGCTGAGCGAACGGGCCGTCAGGCTGCGGAGCCGTTCGGCGTCTTTCGGGTTCTTTGCCCGGTCGGCCAGATTTTTGAAATCATCTGCTTCCGGGTCATAATAAAATATCCCCTGGGTTTCCGGAACCACCCAGAGGGTTTTATCCGGTGAAAGGTGGAGGCCGAGTACCCGGTTCGTATATTGCCCGTTCACATTCCGGTAGGGCAGACGGTAGTTTTTGAGCGTGTAGCCATCGTACCGGTCCAGGCCTTTATTGGTTCCTACCCATATAAATCCGTCTTTGTCCTGCACCACTGCCATGGCATCACTGTGCGACAGCCCCTCATTCACCGTAAGATGCTCGAACTTAAAAATGTTCTGGGCATGTCCGCGGATTCCGAAGATCAGGAACAGGAAAAATATAGCTTTTCTTGGTATCATTCTGCCCGATGGAGTCAGCACGGTGACAGGGAGTCGCCGCAGCTACAGGTTAAGGTTGAACCCGAAAATTCGGTAAAAAAGCAGAAACTAGCAAAACAGGGGACGAATTATGCAAGCCTGATTGACGAATTATACCCCCCTGTGACTGAAATGTACCCTCTAATTTTGCACTATTCCAATGATTAATAGTGTTGTGTTTGTTTTTGATTAAAAAAGATACAGGCATAACACCATCATCAAATCAATTAGTCAATTGTTCAACTCTTAAGTAAATGTATGAAAAGTAGTTTTACAGGATTACTCATTTTCCTATGGATTCTGGGTAGTGGTATCACGGCTCTGGCAGGAGTTTTTGATACTGAAATCAAAGGGCAGGTGACCGGCTCAGACGGAGCGGCAGTTCCCGGCGTATCCGTTACGGTGAAAGGCACCAACCGGGGTGTTCTCACAGACCAGGACGGCCGGTACACCATCCGGGTGGCAGACGGAAATGCCGTGCTGGTGTTCCGGCAGGTGGGCTATACGCCGGCAGAAAAAACGGTAGGAAGCCAAACGGTGATTAACGTAGTGCTGGAAGAAGACATCCAGGCGCTGGAAGAAGTGGTGGTGGTAGGTTACGGTGTGGTAAAGAAAAGTGATGTCACCGGGGCCATTGCCAAAATAGGCCAGAAGGAGATGGAGGCCATGCCGGTGCAGAATGCGCTGCAGGCCATGCAGGGCAAAACCGCCGGGGTAGATATTACCTCCAATGAACGGCCGGGAGAGATCGGATCTATCCGTATCCGGGGCGAAAGATCACTGACGGCCACGAACGCTCCTCTCTACGTGGTAGACGGCATCCCGCTGCAGGGCACCGGTATTGAAAACCTGAATCCGGGTGATATCGAATCGATCGAAGTGCTGAAAGATGCCTCTTCTACCGCTATTTTCGGGTCGCGTGGGGCAAACGGCGTAATTCTCGTGACCACCAAACGCGGTAAGAGCGGGAAGATGTCGGTCAATTACTCCGGTACCTTCTCTTCCGAGCGGATGCATGACCGTCTGGAGATGATGAACTCGGCTGAATGGCTGGATTACAGCCGGGCGGCGAAGATAAAAGCAGGTACCTATAACGGTTCCAACGTGATTTCGCTGGATAATGACCGGAAAGTATACGGTACGGACCCCTATGCCTTTGCCCAGATTGAACAGGGCTGGCAGGGCGGCAGCTGGGACGGCAGCCGGGTGCCAACCTATAACTGGACAGACGCCGGCCTGCAAACGGCCCTCACCCAGATCCATACGCTGAGCGCCAGTGGCGGTACTGAGAAATTGCAGTCGTACGGCTCTTTCGGATATATGGATCAGCAGGGTACTCAGCCCGGCCAGGGATACAAGCGATATACCGGGAAATTCAGCGCCGACTTCAATGCCACCAGTTGGCTGAAGCTGGGCGGAAATATCAATGTGACCTGGGGAGACCAGGAGTACGGGTATAACTTCCGCAAGAGTACTACCGGGGCCTCTAACCTCTATTTTGCCCTGCAGGGAATGCTGCCCTGGACGGTTCCTTATACACCGGACGGTGAATATATCCGGAACCCGGGCGGTGACGTAAACATCATTAACCCTATCCGGGAAGTGGACTACAGCCGTAACCAGCGGATCAATCTGCGCACCATGGCCAGCCTTTATTCGGAAGTAAACATAGGCAAAATCTTCGGTTTCCTGGACGGCCTGAAATACCGCTTCCAGTTCGGGCCGGACTTCCGGTATAACCGTAACGGGATAGCCGACCAGGCCGCCTCTATCAACGGCGACGGCAATAACCTGGTACAATACAACACGGATATCCGTAATTCATGGACTTTGGATAACCTGATTTATTACAATAAAAATATAGGAAAGAACTCGCTGGGAGTGACCTTACTGCAAAGTGCTTCTGCGTACAAATCAGAAGGAAGCAACCTGCGTTCTTTTGTAAATACCCCGGAAGAGCTGTGGTACAATGTGGGTTCCCTGGCCAGCATCCAGGGCTACGGATCCTACCTGACAGAAACGCAGCTGACCTCGTACATGGCGCGGGTAAATTATGGTTTTGATGAAAAATATCTGCTTACCGTTTCCGGCCGCTGGGACGGTGCCTCACAGCTGGCAGAAGGCTACAAATGGGACTTCTTCCCGTCTGCTGCCCTGGCATGGCGGGCAGACCAGGAGAGTTTCCTGAAAGAGGTGAACTGGGTGACCCAGCTGAAGCTGCGCTTAGGCGTGGGAGTAACAGGTAACGCGGGTATCGGAGCCTACGGTACCAAAGGGGCTGTAACCAATAACTTCTACCACTGGGGCGACATCGTAGCGTCAGGGATGGTGGCTTCTGACCCCTCTGCCGCCACGCCGGTAGTGATGGCGAACACGGCATTGGGCTGGGAAAAAACGGCGCAGTATAACCTTGGGATTGACTTTGCCCTTCTGAAAGGCAGAATAGACGGGACCATTGATTTGTACCAGTCAAAAACCAGCGATCTGCTCATGGTGAAAGCCCTGCCGGCCCTAACAGGCTACCTCAGAACCTGGGATAATGTAGGTAAAACCGATAACAAGGGGATAGACATCTCCCTGAACACGGTGAACGTAAAAACCAAAGATTTCCGTTGGAGCTCTACCCTGACCTACTCGGCTGACCGCAGTAAGATTGTGGAGCTGGCTGACGGTAAAATCGAAGATATCGCTAACGGGTGGTTTGTGGGTGAGCAAATCGGGTCTTACTACGACTACGTATATGACGGGGTCTGGAAAACCAGTGAGAAGGAAGAGGCCGCAAAATACGGCCGCGAGCCGGGCATGATCAAGGTGAGAGATTTGAACAATGACGGGAAAATTGATGCCAATAACGACCGGCAGATTGTAGGCAAGGCACGCCCCGACTGGTCAGGCGGATTCCTGAATACGCTGAACTACAAAAACTGGGAGCTGTCGGCCTTCCTGTACGGAAGATTCGGGTTTACCATGAGAACGGGCACCGAAACCCTTTCCGGGAGGTTTGCCATGCGTAAGCTGGACTACTGGATAGAAGGGGTTAATGAAGATGCCGAGTATTACGCACCGGGTGTGGGCGGAGAAAACGGCGATACTTTTAAAGCAGCGCAGGGGTATATGGACGGTTCTTTTGTGAAGCTGCGCAATGTATCACTGGGATATAATTTCCGGCCGGGACAGCTGAAATCGCTGAAAGTGGAAAACCTCAAGCTGTACGTTCAATGCATGAACCCGGGCCTGGTGTATTCAAAAATAGATTTCATAGATCCGGATCTGGGTGGCTCTACCTTTAACAGGAGCTTTGTGATGGGTGTTAACTTAGGATTTTAAAAATTTACTTTTATGAAACTGAAACATATATATCTGGGGTTGGCGGCTTTCATTTTCGTTTCCTCCTGCAAGCCTGATTTCCTGGACGAGAAGCTGATCACTTCGGTAAGTACCGAGTCTTTTAAAACCAAAGACGGCCTGGATAAGCTGTCGGTAGGCATGTACCGGAACCTGGAGTTCCATTTTAACTACGAGTGGGCCTATACCCTCTGGCAGTATGGAACCGATGAAATGGCAGTGGCCAATGACGGTGCACAAGAACCGTATAACAGCTATACATCGGCATTTGATCCGGCCAGGGGGCAAGGTATGCCGGAGTTGTGGGATAACATGTATTCCGGGATAGCCTCCGCCAATACATTGATACAGAATGTGCCTTTGTATTACGGAGAAAATAATGCAGACTACAATACCCGTCTGGGCGAGGGCCACTTTATGCGCGGATTTAACTATTTCCGCCTGGTTCAGCAGTTCGGTGGCGTTCCGCTGATTACCGAACCGGTGGTGGGTGCCTCTACTGATTTTGACCGTAACAGCATCCAGGAAACGTATGAGCTGGTGATCTCCGACTTCAAAAAGGCGTATGACCTGCTTCCGTCTACGGTTACCGAGCGGGGCAGAGCTACCAGGTGGGCGGCTGCTCACTTCCTGGCCAAGGCATCTTTGTTCCGGGCCAGTGAACTGTATAACGACTGGAACGGGTCAACCAAAACACAGGATCTGGAAAATGTTGTCAAATATGCGAATGAGGTGATTACAGCGCATCCTCTGGCGGCTGACTTTGTGGAGCTGTGGAATTTTACAACCCCTAACGGGCCGAATGAAAGATCGAGTGAGGTAGTACTAGCCGCTCAGTTTTCTAACGATGTACCCTCCCGGGGCCGCTACGGGAACCAGATTCATTTATACTATCCGTCTTTATACCAGAATGTAAACGGGCTCAAGAGAGACATTTCCGGTGACAGGGAGTTTTCAAGGCTGAGAACCACCGAATATGCCCTGGATGTGTATGACCGGGTGAATGACTCCCGTTTCTGGAAGAGTTTTATTACTTCGTATCGGTGTAACAACCCGGGAGCTGCCCCTAAATGGGAAGAGTATGCACCGGAAGGAAAGACGGCTAACGATTTTAAATTTGTAGGAGGGGAGGAAGGAATCCGTTATATTGTTAACGATGCAGGAGATGACCGTTATACAGAAGATAACCTGAATTACAGAGCACCGCACATGTTTGTAAGATACTTTAAGGGAGAAACCAAAAAGTATATAGGAGAACATGGAAACAGCGGGACCTATAAGAACAAAAGCCGCTATGTGGCCCTTAGCAAATTCAGAGATGGTTCGCGTACTACCGTAGCTGATCAGTTCGGTACCCGTGACGGTATACTGGCACGTTCAGCCGAAGACTACCTCATGATAGCCGAAGCGCTGGGAAGGCAGGGCAAGTACGCAGAAGCGCTTCCTTACATTAACAAGCTTCGGGAAAGAGCCGGGTACGCCCATGGAGAAGACCGGGCCGTGAATGTTGACGGCGGACAGGCATATAAGACTAACCCGGCAGGTAGTGGTAGTGGCAATGCTTTTGCGGCGTATTCGGAAACCAATACCTACTATGAGTCGAACAATGACATGGCGGTGACCACATCCAGCACCAAGACTAACATGCAATTTGCTTCCGTTAATGAGATCTTTAATTCCACAAATGAATTTTATGATGTACTTGGTGCCGCTTCTGATGCCGATAAATTCCTGGTATTTATCATGAACGAGCGTTCACGGGAGCTCATGGGCGAGCTGATCCGCTGGCCAGACCTGGCCCGGACACAGCAGCTGGAAAAACGTTTTAAAGCATTTAATGACGGATCGGTCATCACCGGTTCGGCATTTAATACAGGAAAACACTATCTTCGTCCTATCCCGCAGTCGTTCCTGGATGCTGTAACCAGTGGAGGCAAGGCATTAACCGGTGAACAAAAGCAGGGAATGCAGAACCCGGGATGGTGATAGTGAGGGAAGCAGTTTGAGTTTTAATTTTACGTACATCTCGGCTACGCTCGCATCTCGGCTACGCTCGATGTGACAAGTGGCAGCCGCCCTGTCAGTTCGAGCGTAGCCGAGAACCGAGCGTAGTCGAGAACCAAGCGTAGTCGAGAACCAAGCGTAGTCGAAACCGGGTGCGGCCGAGAACCAAGAGCAGTTGAGAGCGAGGCGTAGTTAAGACGCACACCTCCCAAAACCAAATGAAATCGTACCTATACAAAACACTTTCCAGCTAAAAATAATTAGAAATGGCCAGAAATATAGTTCTGATTCTGTTTGTACTATTTACTTTCTCCGGTCTCCGGGCACAAACGGCCTATGACCACTCTCGCCTGAAAAGAGAAAAACCGGGCCGGGGACTGGTAGTGATCAAAAAAGACCCTTCAGTGAATGTCATCACCTGGCGTTATCTTTCGTCTGATCCGCAGCATATAGCCTTCAATCTGTACCGTGACGGGAAGAAAATCAACAAGGCACCGCTGACCGGGGCCACTTTCTTCGAGGATAAAATTTCATCAGACAAAGCCCTGACCTACACCGTGAAAAGTGTGATAAAAGGGAAGGAAGAAACCTTGCAGTCGTATACCCTGCCGGCCCATGCCCCCACAGGATACATCAATATTCCGCTGGACGTACCCCAGGGCGGAGTAACGTCTTCCGGCGAAGCCTACACCTACTCGCCCAATGATGCCAGCGTAGGCGATGCCGACGGCGACGGCGAATACGAAATCTTCCTGAAATGGGACCCTTCTAACGCCCACGATAACTCCCACAAAGGATACACCGGTAATGTATTCATTGACTGCATTAAGCTGGACGGCACCCGGCTGTGGCGGGTAGACCTGGGGCGGAACATCCGTGCCGGAGCCCATTACACCCAGTTCATGGTATATGACCTGGACAATGACGGCATAGCGGAAATGGTAGTGAAAACGGCTGACGGCACTGTGGATGCCAAAGGCAAAGTGATAGGTGACCCGAAAGCCGACTACCGGAACGCCAACGGCTATATCATTGAAGGACCGGAATTTCTCACGGTATTCAGCGGTAAAACGGGTGAGGCGCTTCAGACCGTAGATTATGTGCCGCCGCGCGGCGACTGGCAGGCCTGGGGTGACAATTACGGCAACCGCGTGGATCGCTTCCTGGGCGCTATAGCTTACCTCGACGGAGAGAATCCCAGCGTGGTCATGTGCCGGGGCTACTATACCCGCACCGTGCTGGCGGCCTTTGACTGGAAAGACGGGAAGCTTACCCAACGCTGGGTGTTTGACAGCGATACGCCGGGCAATGAATCTTACCGCGGCCAGGGAAATCATAACCTGCGGGTAGGAGATGTGGACGGCGACGGGAAAGATGAGATCATCTACGGCTCCTGCGCCATTGACGATAACGGCACCGGCCTCTACAATACCGGTCTGGGCCATGGTGATGCTATTCATATGACTGTCTTTGACCCTTCGCTGAAAGGCCTTCAGGTGTGGGATGTGCACGAAAACAAGAAAGACGGCTCTACGTTCCGTGATGCAGCCACCGGGGAGATCCTGTTCCAGCTGAAATCCAAAATCGATGTGGGCCGGGCTATGGCTGCTGACATTGATCCCACCCACCGGGGTGTGGAGATGTGGTCATGGGATTCCGGCGGAATCCGGAATATAAAGGGGGAAATTACCACAGATAAGGTGGCCGTACAGGGCAACCCGACCGACAGCCTGGCGGAGGTGCTTTCCGTGAATATGGCGGTCTGGTGGGACGGCGACCTTTCGCGCGAGCTGCTGGATAAAAACCGGGTCACCAAATACGACCCCGAAAGCCAGCGCATCACGCTGCTTTTCAAGGCAGAAGGGGCAGCTTCCAATAACGGAACCAAGGCTACACCGGCCATCCAGGGCGACCTGGTGGGCGACTGGCGGGAAGAAATCCTGTTACGCACGGAAGACAATAAAAACCTCCGTCTCTATGTTTCGCCTTATCCTACGAGCTACCGCTTTCATAGCTTTATCGAAGACCCGGTGTACCGGATCAGCATGGCTACCCAGAATGTGGCCTATAACCAGCCTACCCAGCCCGGCTTTTATTTCGGAACTGACCTGGAGCGTATTTTCAGGGAAAAAGAGATGGTGGTGAAGAGTTCTTCGGTAACGTTGGACGCAGGTGTTTTTGCGGATGCCTACCGGTGGTCGGTGGGGGGAACAGAACGTACCCGTACACTTACCACGGCGGATATCCCGGCCGGCAGGAAAACCAAAGTAGAACTTAGCCTGACATTTCGCGGGTACGAATTCAAAGATTATATTTATATTACATTCAAACCGTGAATCAGCTATGAGCAGTGAGCTTTGAGCTATGAGAAATTGGCCGCCTCCCGTCCGTAGTCAACGAATAAAAGCGGTCCGCCGCCCGGCTCATAGCTCATGACTCAAAGCTCATAGCTAAACTTTATACTGATGAAAAAAATACATTATTTAGCCGCTGCATTATTGCTGAGCCTGAACTGCGCCCGGGCCCAGGTAAATGATTTTACCACACCGCTGCACCTTTTACAGCCGGATTATGATACGCCTTACGGTGCGCTGAACCCGGAGAAGGTCAAAACCTCCCTCGATAAAGTGCTGAAGTTCCTGGATGAATCCACACCGGCCAAAGTGATCGATTCAGCGACCGGGAAGGAGCTCAAAGACTATTCCGGGATGAATGAAAATACCCGCCTGCAGCAGGGCTCGTTCCGGCTGGCCAGCTACGAGTGGGGCGTGACCTACTCCGGCATGCTGGAAGCGGCGAAAGTAACCGGTGATGACCGCTACTTTAAATACGTTAATGACCGCTTTAAATTCCTGGCGGAGGCCAAGCCCCATTTTATAAAGCAATTAAATGAATACGGGGTGATTGATCCGCAGATGCGGCAGATGCTGAAGCCGCACGCCCTGGACGATGCCGGCGCCATGTGTGCGTCCATGATCAAATTTGAGCAGAACAAGCCGGAATTTAACCTCCGGAGTGTGATTGATAACTACATGAATTATATCATGTACAAAGAATACCGCCTCAGCGACGGCACCTTTGCCCGCAAGCGGCCCCAGCTGAACACGCTTTGGCTTGATGACATGTACATGGCAGTTCCGGCTATTGTGCAGATGGGGAAACTCACCGGCGAAACCAGATACTTTAACGAAGCCACGCGCCAGATCCGGCAATTCACGGAACGGATGTTTGTGAAGGAAAAGGGACTGTATATGCACGGCTGGGTGGAATCTTCGGATCAGCATCCGGCCTTTTTCTGGGGACGGGCTAACGGCTGGGCCCTGCTGACCATGACCGAGGTGCTGGATGTTTTACCGGCAGGCCATCCTGACCGTGAGTATGTGCTGAACCAGTACAAAGCGCATGTCAAAGGTCTCGTACAGTACCAGTCGAAAGAAGGCCTCTGGCACCAGCTGCTGGACCGGAACGATTCTTATCTTGAAACATCGGCTACGGCCATCTACACCTACTGTATTGCCCGGGGCATCAACAAAGGCTGGCTGGACCCCGTTGCCTATGGCCCGGTAGCTTACTACGGCTGGAATGCGGTAGCCACAAAAATCAACGACAAAGGCCAGGTAGAAGGCACCTGCGTGGGTACGGGAATGGGCTTTGATCCCGCGTTTTACTACTATCGTCCGGTGAATGTGTATGCCGCCCATGGCTACGGCCCGGTGCTGCTGGCAGGAGCCGAGGTGATCACCCTGCTGAAAAATTTCCATCCGCGCCTGAATGACTCGGCCGTTCAGTTTTACCGCCGGGAACAGGCCCACCCATCGCCTATTTTCAGTGTCGGTACCCGTAAAAACGATACCCCTCCGGGCAGCTCCCGCAAAGGCAAAAACCCGGTGGTTTTCCTGATCGGCGACTCTACCGTTAAGAACGGAACGGGCGAGGGCGATAATGGCCAGTGGGGCTGGGGCAGCTTTTTTGAAAACTACTTCCAGACGGATAAAACCACGGTAGAAAATCATGCGCTGGGCGGGCGGAGCAGCCGCACTTTCATTACCGAAGGCCTGTGGGAAAACGTCTATAACGAGATCCGGAAAGGCGATTACCTGCTGATCCAGTTCGGGCATAACGATGGCGGCCCGATGAACACCGGCCGGGCCCGGGCTTCACTGAAAGGTACCGGCGAAGAATCGGAAACGGTGATCATGGCCGGCACAGGCGGACCGGAAGAGGTGTTTACCTTCGGGCATTACCTGAGAACCTATATCCGCCAGGCCAAAGCCAAAGGGGCTTACCCTGTAGTACTTTCGCCCACTCCGCGGAACATCTGGAAAGACGGAAAGATGGAGCGGATGAACGAAACGTATGCCAAATGGGCCAGAGAAGTGGCAGACCAGGAAAAAGTACCGTATATTGACCTGAATGATCTGGCAGCAAAGAAGACCGAAGCGCTGGGCGAAAGCAAAGGAAAATCCTTATTCTTTGATGCAGCCCATACCAACCGCGAAGGCGCAGTTTTAAATGCGGAAGCGGTGGTAGAAGGGATCAGGTCGCTGAAAGGGAATGCACTGAATAAATATTTAAAATAGCTATGAGCTATTAGTTAATCAGCAGTTAGAAATTAGAGCGCTAATGTGCCCATAAATAAGGCAGTTTGCCGTCGCTAACTATTAATGTCTAAAGGCTAATATCTAAAATCTTATTTCAATGAAACGACAGTCCTTCAAAATGTACCTCAAACCCGGGTTTGAGGCCGAGTATGAGAAAAGGCATAAGGAGATCTGGCCGGAGCTGCAGGCCCTGCTGAAAGAAGCGGGTGTGGCCAACTACAGCATTTTCTGGGATAAAGAAACCAACACTTTATTTGCTTACCAGGAGAATACCGGTGCGGGTGGTTCACAAGATCTGGGCAGCACGGCTATTGCTCAGAAATGGTGGGCCTACATGGCCGATATCATGGAAACGAACCCGGATAACTCGCCGGTATCGATTGCATTGCAGGAAGTTTTTCACATGGATTAAATACCGCGGAATGAAAATATTCACCCTCCTTCTCACTTTTCTGCCTTTTCTTGCTGTCAGCCAGCAGCGGACAGACGAAGAGGCCATCCGTGCCGTAGCCAATAATATCCTCAAAGAGCCGGTGACGCAGTTTGTGGGAGTGACTACCGGGAAAACGTATTCCTCTACCGGAGAAATTCCAAAAGGCGAAGACGTGAAATTTGCCAGTCCGCTGGCCGAATGGCACTACTCTAACGGGGTACTGGACATGAGCATGCTGCGCCTGGGAGAATACCTCGGAGATACGCGGTACACGAACTACGCCATGAACCATGTCAAATTCGGGTTTGAGAATTATACCTATTTCAAAAATACGTTCCGGAACGACCGCAGGCACTGGCACTGGCCGTTCGGGCAGCTCTGGAATTTTAAGGAGCTGGACGACTGCGGGGCCATGGGAGCCGCCGTAGTAAACGTTTACCAACGGGACCAGAAGCCGGAATATAAAACCTATATCGACAACGCCGCTCAGCACATCATGAAGGGGCAGGTACGTTTAGCTGACGGCACCCTCAGCCGTACCTTTCCCCGCGAAATGACCGTGTGGGCAGACGATGTGTACATGAGCGTTTCTTTTCTCTCCCAAATGGGGAAATTGACGAAAGAAAAACAATACTTTGACGAGGCCGCCCGGCAGATCATCCAGATTGCCCGGTATCTGTGGGATGATGAAAAGCAGCTGTTCTATCATTGCTACTACACCGATCTTAAACGGAACGGCGTGGCCTGTTGGGGCCGGGCCAACGGCTGGATCACCGTTTCGCTTTGCATGCTGCTGGAAGTGCTGCCGGAAGATCATCCGCAAAGGGGAGAGCTACTCAGCTGGCTCGACAGGCAGATGGTGGGGGCTTCCCGCTATCAGAATGCCAACGGCATGTGGAACCAGCTCCTGGACAAGCCGGAATCATACGATGAATCTTCCATCACCGCCATGTATGTATACGGAGTGGCCAAAGGCATTAACCACGGCTGGCTGGACCCGAAATACCGGTCGGTCGCCATCACCGGCTGGGAAGCACTGAAAAAGACCCAGATCACCGAAGAAGGGCATTTCAGAAACGTATGCGTGGGAACGGGCATTTCCGATGACCTGCCGTTTTATTTCAACCGGCCGGTGGGAGAAAATGAAAAACACGGCCTCGGGCTGATCATTGAAGCGGGGATAGAGATCATGAAGCTGAAGAAAAAATGAGGGGCCTGTTCATCATAGCCATTTTCTGCGTTTTCAGTGCACGCGCACAAAATGCCCCGGTGATACTGGAAGGGAAAAACAGTGCATCGCAGATCGTGGCAGCGGCACATCCCGGCTTTAGCTTTTTATTGCCCGAAATGGCCGGGAGCCTGGAGTTCGGTATTATCCAGGGGGAAAAATCGAAATGGCTGAAAGACTTTCCCGGAACGAAAGTTACAGCTGACAGGCGAATTGTAAAATACCTGTTCCGGGGAGAGACGTCCGGAGAGCTCGTGATAGAAGCCGTTTCTCTGCGGGCTACCGACGGCCTGATCATACGGGTCACGGCCCGGAATTTCCCGGCCGGAACGCAGCTTTTCTGGGCTTATGGTGGTGCCTCGGGAAAAACAGGGGCCAAGCCTGCTTTGCTCCCCGAATACTGCAAGTACAATGTTTTCAGTGTGGAAGGCGCGGCATTTACCACCTACTATGGCGAAAGCATGAAGCTGAAAGTCATACAAGGGGTGATGCCGCCTGCGTCAGTGATCCGGCTTTCCGATGCCTTCCGTCAGGATACGCCCTTAGCCTTTTTTGAGTCAGGTAAAAAGACCGATGCCCCGGCGCTGGCTGCCGTTTTACCCCTGGAAAAGGAACAGTATTTTTGTATTTACCGGCAAAACGCCGCAGCCGATTATAATTATTTTATGCTGCCGGAAGTTTTTGCAGAAGCGAAAAGACGGTAACTGATGTATATTAAATTGTAGAGAGAGAGAAGGATAGTCAGAAAATAGTAATGTGGAGTGAGGTCAGCGGCTTTATTTTTTCAAAATCGTTTTTATTAAACGTGTAAAGTTCTTTGCAGTACGATTCGGCAACAGCTACATGGAGGCAGTCGTTAATGTTTTGAAAGCCGATTTTGGAGGCAAGCTCCTTCGCCCGGTGGAAATCCCCTATCGAATAATTCATACTTGAAAAATTCTCAATTTCTCCAATCTTTTCCATGATCTCCAAAGTATCATATCTAAGCTTTGCAAGGACAAATACAGCTTCCTGAAGAGTGAGGAGAGAAATAAAGCATAAACCCTTTTCCATTAGGGATTTTAATCTTTTTGTGACAAAGCGGTGTGTTTCTTTATCCTGGTTTACAAGAAAGTGGATAAGGAAATCAGTATCCAGATAAATCATAAATTTACTTCATTAGCTAAAGCAGAAAGGTCAATGTCTTTAGAAATAACTTTAGGAGGGTATTTTTTGTGAAGCGCCTCTAATCTTATCCAATGTTCCTGCTGGGTAGAAAATGTCTTGTCTTCAACACTCTCTTGCACAGTGATAGTAACTGTTTTATTTTTAAACAGCTTTTTCACAGTTTCAAAAAAGTTATAATCTATTTCATTGGCATTGAGCCGGAATGTAGTTTGCATAGTCAGAAAAATAATATTCAAACGTATATAATTAAACGTTAAAGTATTGGAAAATAGTTCGAGAGTTTTCAAAATCGTTTTAGGGGCGTTAAAATTTGAGCCTTTATATATAGTGAAGAAGGCTTTGTTCCTTCTGCTACTTTTTATTGGATTTAAGATACAAGCCCGTACGTACGATGTCCGTGACTTCGGCGCAGCCGGCAACGGCACCACCCTGGATTCCCCGGCCATCAATGCGGCCATTGACGCCGCCTCCCAAAAAGGCGGCGGAACCGTGCTGCTGCCCTCCGGCACCTACCTCAGCTATTCCATCCGTCTGAAAAGCAATATCCACCTTTACCTCGATGCCGGCGCAGAAATCCTGGCCGCATTTCCGGGAAAAGATTCAGGGTATGATGTGGCAGAAGAAAACCCGCATAACCGCTACCAGGACTTCGGCCACAGCCATTGGAAAAACAGCCTGATCTGGGGCATCGGGCTGGAGAACATCAGCATTACCGGTTTTGGAAGAATCAACGGAGAAGGCCTCACGCGCGAGGAAAGCCGCCTGCCCGGCGTGGGCAACAAGGCCGTCAGCCTCAAGCTGTGCCGGAATGTCACCATCAAAGATATTTCCATGGTTAATTGCGGTCACTTTGCCCTGCTGGCCACCGGCGTGGATAATCTCACCCTGCACAATATAACAGTGGACACCAACCGCGATGGGTTCGATATAGACGCTTGCCGGAATGTTCGTATTTCCGATTGTACGGTGAATTCTCCCTGGGACGATGCCATCGTTCTGAAAAGCAGCTATGCCCTGGGGTTTGCCCGGGACACGGAAAATGTGACCATCACCAATTGCTTCGTCAGCGGGTATGACAAAGGCTCTGTGATCAACGGCACCTTTCAGCGCGATGAGCCCCAGGCGCCCGATCAGGGCTTTGTGACCGGCCGGATCAAATTCGGAACCGAATCAAGCGGCGGCTTCCGTAATATCACCATTTCCAACTGCGTGTTTGAGCGTTGCCGGGGTCTCGCTCTGGAAACCGTAGACGGCGGCTTCCTGGAAGATGTGGTGATCAGTAACATCACGATGCGCGATATCGTGAATGCGCCCCTGTTCCTCCGCCTGGGCGCCCGGATGCGCAGCCCGGAAGGTACGGCTGTGGGGCGGATGGCCCGTATTACCCTCAGTAATATTAACGTCTACAATGCCGACTCCCGTTACTCCTGCATCATCAGCGGTATCCCCGGGCACAGTATTGAAGACGTAACCCTTCAGAACATCCGGATTCACTTCAAAGGCGGCGGCACCCGTGAAGAGGGCCTCCTGACGCCGCCGGAAAACGAAAAGGTGTACCCTGAGCCCTGGATGTTCGGCACCATTCCCGCCTCCGGGTTTTTTATCCGGCATGCCAAAAACGTGTCGTTAAATAATGTGCAGCTTTCTTTTGAGAAGGAAGATCACCGGCCATCGCTCTGGCTGGAAGATGTGCAGGGGATACGGTTATGGAATTACAGGACATCAATGCCCGCGGGTGTTCAGCCGTACCTTTTGAAAAATGTGACGGATTTTGAAGTGGGAGGAAGTGATTTTGAAATGAAAAATTAAAGGTATGAGTGGAATGATATTAGATATAATCCAATGTGCTTTTTTATCATGGCTGGTGGGTTTTGTTTGTGTGCGGTTCTCGACTTCGCTCGAACTGACAGCTACGCTGGCAAGTTTCGGGCTCTCGCCCTCACTTGTGCTCGAACTGACAGCGGGCCGCTACCTGTCAGTTCGAGCGAAGTCGAGAACCGCACAACGCATGATAACTGCGTTCCTCCTCCTCACCCTCTGGAGCTGCACCACCGCCCCCGTCACCACCTCCTGGCCCGAAATCACCACCGAAAGTAAACCCCACACCCGCTGGTGGTGGCTGGGCAGCGATGTAGACTCTGCCGGCCTCACCTATAATCTCGAAGCCATGAGCAGGGCCGGCATCGGCGGGGTAGAAATCACCCCCATTTACGGTGTGAAAGGCAGAGAGAATCACTATCGGGATTTTCTTTCCCCGTCCTGGATGCGCATGCTGGGATTTACCCAGACGGAAGCCAAACGCCTGGGCATGAACGTAGACATGAACACCGGCACGGGCTGGCCGTTTGGCGGGCCGGAAGTCAGCTTGGAAGATGCGGCCGGCAAAGCCGTTTTCGACCGGTTTTCCCTGAAAAAAGGCGAGCTGATCGTAGAAAAATTTGACGCCCAGGGCGATAAAAACGCCCGACTCAGCAAGGTGATGATCTATCTGGCCTCAGGGCAGGTGATAGATGCCACCGGCCAGGTGGGCGAAAGAGGACTTTTCAGCTATACCCCGCCGGAAGACGGGCAAATGGTGGCCCTGTACGTGGGCAAGACCCTCCAAAAGGTGAAGCGGGCAGCACCGGGAGGACAGGGCTATGTGCTGAACCATTTTGATAAGGAAGCCGTAAAACGCTACCTGTCGAAGTTTGACGCAGCTTTTCAAACCAGCGGAGTCCCTTACCCGAACAACTTCTTTAATGATTCTTACGAAGTGTACGGGGCCGACTGGACCCCTGACCTCCTCCGGGAATTTTACCGGAGAAGAGGCTATAAGCTGGAGGAACACTTCCCGGAGCTCCTGGATGACGGACGTACCGAAATCTCTGTTCGGGTAATCTCCGACTACCGCGAAACCCTGAGTGAAATCCTGAAAGATAATTTTACCACGGTCTGGACCGACTGGGCGCACGGACACGGTGCCGCTACCAAAAACCAGGCCCACGGTTCACCCGCCAACCTCATCGACCTGTACGCCGCTGTGGATATCCCGGAATGCGAGACCTTCGGCATCTCTGATTTCGATATCCCCGGTCTGCGCAAAGATTCCATCCGTAAGAAAAATGATGGCGATCCCACCATTTTGAAATATGCCTCTTCTGCGGCAAATATTACCGGCAAACCCCTTACTTCGGCCGAGACCTTCACCTGGCTCACCGAGCATTTCCGCACCTCTCTGAGCCAGTGCAAGCCGGAGATTGACCAGATGTTCACCGCCGGGGTGAACCATGTGTACTTTCACGGCAGCACCTATTCACCTCCGGACGCTGCCTGGCCGGGATGGAAATTTTATGCCTCGGTAGACATGTCACCCACCAACAGCATCTGGAAAGACGCACCGGCATTCTTTAGCTATGTGACCCGGGTGCAGTCGTTTCTGCAAAGCACAAAACCCGATAACGATTTCCTGCTCTACTTCCCGGTTTACGACATCTGGGCGGGGCAGCGCGGCAGCTTCTTCACCACATTCGCTATTCACGGCATGCGGGAGCGCCTGCCCGAATTCTGCGACCTGGCGGAAAAGATCATGCAGAGTGGCTTTGACCCCGACTATATCTCGGATACGTATATCAGAACCACCACCGTGCAAAACGGGCAGCTGCAGACGCAGGGCGGCAGTCGCTATAAGGCCATCATCGTACCGGCTGCCAGGGTCATTCCCCCGGAAACCCTGAATCACCTGCTGAAGCTGGCAGAAGAAGGAGCAACGGTCATCTTTACAGACCATTACCCGGCCGATGTACCCGGCTTGCAGAATCAGGCAGAAAGACAGGCCACATTGAAAGCGCTTTTGGCCCGGCTTCCTTCAGTCTCCCCGTTCACGAACACGCAAACCCACACTTTCGGAAAAGGGCGGATCATCACCGGGCCTCAGGATTTTCTGACGGAGTTTTCGGAAGGAAAAGAACCATTCAGGACCGACTTTGGCGGGCAGCTTATCCGCAAAAAGCACAGCGAAGGGCACCTGTATTTTATGACCCTGCTGAAAAATACCGCAGTAGACGGCTGGGTTCCTCTCAGTGTGGCGGCCAGCTCCGCACTGATCTTTGATCCCATGACCGGAAAATCAGGCCGGGCGGCACTGCGAAAAAACAACGGCCGTACCGAAGTTTACCTGCAGCTCAAACCGGGGCAGTCGCTCATCCTGAAAACCTTTTCCACGGCCAGAGTCAGGGCTGAAAACTGGCCCTACTATACTCTCTCCGGCCATGAAACGGAACTGAAAAACGGCTGGGAGCTCAGCTTCCCGGAGAGTACACCAGAGGTAAAAGAACATTTCAAGTCAGGCAGCCCCGGCTCCTGGACAGCCCTGGAAAATGAAACGTTGAAAATCAACACAGGCACGGGAAAATACACCGTAAAATTTGACCTTCACAAAAAGCAAAACCGGGAATACCTTCTGAGCCTGGGCGATGTGCGGGAAAGCGCACAAGTGCGGGTAAACGGCCGGGATGCCGGAACCCTCTTTGCCGTGCCTTTTGAAATAAACATCGGCCAATTCCTGGAAAACGGAGAGAATACATTGGAAGTAGAAGTGGCTAACCTCCCGGCTAACCGCATCCGGGATTATGACCGGCGCGGCGTGAACTGGCGGATATTCCACGAGATCAATTTTGTGAGTATCACCTACAAAAACACAAAATTTGATGAATGGGAAATTATGCCTTCAGGACTGCTAGGGCCGGTGGTAATCCGGGAGATGGAGAGGGTGAATCCGAAGTGAAAGCAGGTTTAGTAGAGAGGCCCCTATTAGTTGTCAGTACTTTGTGTTCTTTGTGCCATCTCCTTCGTGATCTTTGTGAAAAAATATTTACACAGATTGTAAGACCTTGGGGAAACGCTTTGGCTAAATTAATTAGGAGTGCAGTGGAACCTAGATCACCCATTCCGGGTTGGGGCAGTGCTGATGTTATTTTGAGAGAATAACCTCGGGGCTAAACTTTATCTACAAAGTATAATCTCCCGGAGGGAGAACCGCTTGGTAGCATAAATGGTCCCAAATGCCTCCATGCGTGCCGTAGGTACGCCACAAAACCGTATCTGTTACAAAGGGTAGCCCCTAACGGGGCATAAGGAGGTTGGGTCTCCATTCAATTTTCTACCAAGCTATAGTGCCTACGGCACATGCTAAAAAAGCAGTTGTTAGATGGAAGTACATAAACTCGTCAGACACAAGCGAGAGCCATGATACGGGGTTATTGATTAAAAGCCTTTTTGGTTTTATAATTCTGGATAACGTTATCGATAAGGAAAAAGAGGTGCTGTTTAGTGGCATCATCCAGCTTTTCAATGTCTTCAATACGTCTTAGTAAATCTTTGTCGAGCGTGGGCAGCTTTCCTTCCCCCAAGAGATAATCCACTGAAACATCAAATATTCTGGCCAATTTTATAATCACTTCCACAGAGGGGGAATTATCCCCTCTTTCGTAGTTGCCAATCATTACGCGGGAGGAATCTATCTCTTTAGCCAACTTGTCCTGCGACCAATTCTTAGCCTTTCTAAGACGCATTAAGCGCTCTCCAATGTTAACCATATCTTTTAAAAGTTGTCATTGTTGATTGTCAACATACAAAAATAGAAAAAAAGGTACATCAAATGAAATGGGTATTATTTGAGTTTGTGATAAATATATAGATCCTTTATTCGATTTGATAGTCTCAATGAATAAAACAACAAAAATGAATGATATATTTTTCTTTATTAATTGTAATGGTGATTAAATGATAAAAAAATATTTCAAAAAATCTTATTTTTTGTCATATATTTGAAAAATAAAATTACATTTGTTCTATATTTATATCAAAACGAATTTATCACAATGAAAAAGAGCAAACAAATTAAACTTCAGCCGCGGTATAGGGATGCTTCACGTGGTCATAGAATAGTGCCATGGTTAAACGTAAGTGGTGTATGGCTGGAAGAGCTGGGCTTTAAAGTAGGTGACACAGTTAACATTACCACTCGTGAAAAGCTGCTTATTATTGAGCCACTTGAAGGGCATGAAAAAACCGAACAGGACTATAAATCGAAGCTGAATGAAGTGAAGAGAACACTTAAAAAGCTTTGCGGCGAAAAGGTAAAGGGATAAGGGGCTAGGGACCAACCTACAAAAAAGGAACCTGTGACAGTTCCTTGAAATTCCTATACTTGATTACGTTTCTACGAAAGAAAGAGGCTTTATCAAGTCTATATAATACAAATATGATTAGTTTTACCCGGAAATATCGAATAATAGGATGAAACTGCTGCCAATTGTAATTGCGTTTGTTTTAGCTATCTCCTGCTCCGCGCCGGAAAAACCCGCCTATCTTTTTTCCTACTTTAACGGCAATGGTGACGGCCTGCACCTGGCCTACAGCGAAGACGGGAAAGAATGGCAGGCATTGGGCAACGATTCCGTATATCTGAAACCGGAAATCGGCAAAGATAAGCTGATGCGTGACCCCAGCATAGTGCAGGATGAGGAAGGGCTTTTCCATATGGTCTGGACCACCGGCTGGTGGGATCAGGGCATAGGTTATGCTTCCTCCCCAGACCTGAAAAACTGGTCAGCACAACAGAATATCCCCGTAATGGAGAAATTTGAAGGCACCAAAAACGCCTGGGCACCCGAGCTCTTTTACGATAAAAAGGACAAGATATTTTACATCTTCTGGGCATCGACGATTCCCGGAGCATTCCCCGAAGTGCCCACCTCGGAAAATGAAAAAGGCCTCAATCACCGCATGTACTACGTAACCACCAGAGACTTCAAAAGTTTCAGTGACACCCGCCTGTATTTTGAACCGGGCTTTTCGGTGATCGACTGCGCCATATTGGAAAAAGGAGGCCGCTATTATATGTTTTTAAAGAACGAAAACTCCAACCCGCCGGAAAAGAATATCCGTTTAACGGTCAGTGACAAACCCTTCGATTTCCCGGTAGAAGTATCTGCGCCCATTACCGGAAACTACTGGGCGGAAGGCCCGGCGCCTCTGCAGGTGGGAGACTCCGTGTACGTATATTTTGACAAGTATACCGAAAAAAAATACGGTGCAGTCCGTTCTGCAGACCTCAAAAACTGGGAGGATGTTTCAGATCAGGTATCCTTCCCTGAGGGCATACGTCATGGTACGGCGTTTAAGGTTTCGCGTAGGATATTGGAAGAACTGAAGTAGCCGTTAGCTATTAGAAGTAAATGTTAGATGCTAAAAACACCCGTACACCTAACGGGTGATTGCTAAATTCTAACAGCTGAATTTTACGCCTTGCGCACAAACTCCGACTTCAGGCCCATGGCCCCGAAGCCGTCTACTTTGCAGTCAATATTGTGATCACCATCAGTTAACCGGATATTCTTTACCTTGGTGCCGGCCTTGATAGGCTTCGGAGCCCCCTTAACGGGCAGGTCTTTGATGATCACCACCGAATCTCCGTCTTTCAGCTCGTTTCCGTTGGAATCCAGCACTTTCAGGGCGCCGTCTGCCTCTACCGTTTCATCTTCCGGGTTCCACTCATGAAAGCACTCCGGGCAGATCAGCAGGCTATCAGAAGGGTAAACGTATTCGGAATTGCATTTAGGACATGGAGGAAATTCGGACATATTTTTCAGTAATTTTCGGGCAAATTTACGAAATTATATCCGGGATGGCTAATGGGATGGGGGATTCATTGCTATCTTTAACATCCGGATTAAGTATGCAATCGTGTGGTTGTCCACACAATTGGATGAAAATGTAAAAGCGGGGATGACGTCCATATCTTGACCATGTTTGACCATTTCGAAATAGATGAGCTTTCTGCCACCCCCAAATACCGGCAGCTGATGGACGTCGTTATCCAGTCGGTGAAGGCCGGGCGGCTGCAGCAGGGCGACATGATGCCCTCCATCAATGAGCTGAGCTTTCATACCGATATCTCCCGGCTGACCGTAGAGAAAAGCTATAAGGAGCTTCGGAAAATGGGCGTGCTGGAGGCCTATCCGGGCAAGGGGTACTTTGTGAAGTCGGTGCATATTCAGCAGGATTATCGCATCTTCCTGATGTTCAACAAGCTGAGCGCCCACAAGAAGATCATCTACGATGCCTTTGTAGCCGAGCTGGGGGACAAAGCCTCGGTTGATTTTTATATCTATAACAATGACGCCCGTATGTTTTGCCGGATACTGGAAAGCAAGGGCGAAAACAGCTATACGCACTATGTCATCATCCCTCATTTCATAGACGGGGAAAAGGCCGCTCTCCAGGCCATTGATAAAATACCTCGTCAGCGGCTGATCCTGCTGGATAAGATTTTACCCGAAATCACCGGCAGCTACGGGGCAGTGTATGAGAACTTCACCCGCGATATCTACCAGGCCCTTTTCCAGGTGCTGGAAGCCCTTCAGAAGTTCAGCGTGCTGAAGCTGGTCTTTCCCGAAAACAGCTATTACCCCAGGGAGATCATTGACGGGTTTGTGTCGTTTTGCGAAAGCTTTGTCTTTGAGCACAAAGTGGTGCATGACATCCGGAAAGAAAAAGTGACCCCCGGCGATGTGTTTATCAACCTCATGGAAGACGACCTCTTCGAATTGCTGGAAAGAATAGAATACAAGGGGCTTCGGGTGGGGTACGACATCGGCATCATTTCATACAATGAAACCAAGGCCAAAAAGTACATCGTGAACGGGCTCACCACGGTGTCTACCGACTTTGCGGCCATGGGGAAAAAAGCCGCAGAGCTGGTACTGGATAATTCGCGCCGCCAGATTGAAAATCCGTTTCACATAACCCTGCGGGAATCGTTAAAATAATGCCTATGGAATTCCGGCAACTCGAATATTTCATTGCGGTGGCAGAGGAGCTCAGCTTCGGCAGGGCCGCAGCCCGGCTGAACATTTCCCAGCCTGCGGTTTCCCGGCAGATCGCTCTCCTGGAAGAGGAGTTGAACACGGAGCTATTTGATGCTACGCAAAAAACCAGGCATAAGCGCATCGTGCTGACGGAAGAAGGCAGCTATTTTTACCAGGAAGCCCTGAAGATTCTCCGGCAAAGCAAAGAAATGACCGACGGGCTGGAGCGGCTGCGCACCCGGCGGAAGACTGTAAACGTGGGCTATTGTGCCGGGTTGCCGGGAGAGAGCGTGACCATGGCCCTCGACTTTCTGAACCAAAGGCTGCCGGCTTTTGAGCTGAAGCTCCAGGCCTTTGATTCGCCGTACGAAATGTACGAAGCCTTAAAGAAAGATGAAATTCTGTTTGCCACCGGCCTGGATACCGGGAGTGTGCCGGCAGAGCTGGATGCGGTGGTTTTGCAGGAGGGATGTGTTCAGGTATGTATGAGTGTGCAGCACCCGCTGGCAAAGGAAGAGCATCTGCGTATGCATCAGCTGAAAAATGAAAAGTGGATAGAATGCAGTGCACTGCCAGGTCGGTTTTCTGAACGTGTAAGCCAGCAGGTGAGTGATTTCGGGCTGCTGGCCGGGCTGGCGGAGCGGGGTATGGGGCTGGGAGCGGTGCCTTCTTTTTATCATCTGGAAGTGCCGGGAATTCGCCGGATAGACCTGCTCTCAGAGGGTGTGCAGGACAAGGCTATTCCTTGCAGGCAAACCCTGCTTTTTCGGAAAAACGGGAATTCTTCGCTGGTGAGGCAGGTGCGGGATTCCTGTTAGAATGGAGATATGCTAGGGTGACCCCTTCTATCCGACCATGTAGGAGCATTGACACTTTTTGCCCTTCGACAAGCTCAGGGTGACAATGGCAGCCAATGCGTTACAACTGTCACCCTGAGCTTGTCGAAGGGCAGGGTGACAGTTGTTGTACCCACCCGGAACAATGAACTCAGAACGATGAACTTTGGAACTATTTAACCTATGAAAACAATCACCTTACTCATCACCCTAACGGTTTTTACCGGCCCTCTCTTCGGACAAAAAACAGCACCTGAAATCCTGGAAAAACCCTGGACGGCCAACTGGATCACCACTCCGGATCACTCCGCCACAGAATACGGCGTTTACCTCTTCCGGAAAACGCTGGAGCTGCCGGCGGTTCCGGATCACTATATCGTGCACGTTTCAGCCGATAACCGCTACCAGCTTTTTGTGAACGGGCAGATGGTCTCTTTTGGCCCCGCCCGGGGCGACCTGAACCACTGGAATTTTGAGACGGTGGACCTCAAGCCTTACCTCAGGCAAGGGAAAAATATCCTGGCCGCCCGGGTATGGAACGAAGCCGAATGGCGGCCCGAAGTACAGATCAGTGCCATGACCGGCTTTATCCTGCAGGGCAATACTTCCGTAGAAGAACCTGTGAATACCGGTGTTTCCTGGAAATGCATCAGAGATGAAAGCTACGCCCCGCTGAAGCTGAATGTTCCCTTCTACTATGTGTCGGGGCCGGGCGAGATCCGGTACTTTTCCCGGCATCCGCGGGGATGGGAGAGCGCTGATTTTGACGATTCGGCCTGGCCGGCTGTCCGGACGCTTTTCAAAGGCTTGCCCAAAGACGTACTGGGCCCCTACGGTACTACGAATGTCTGGATGCTCCGCCCTTCGGGTATTCCGCCTATGGAGCTGAAACCCGAGCGCATTCCCCGCGGTATGGCTACCGGCCTCACCCTGCCGGCCGGTTTCCCGGAGAAGAAGCAGGAGGTGATCATCCCGGCCGGTACATCGGTCAGTATCCTGCTGGATCAGACCTACCTCACTAACGCCTATCCTGTGCTGGAATTCAGTAAGGGAAAAGATGCACGTATTGCGATGGGCTATGCAGAAGCCCTGTACAGTGAGGGCTATAAGAAGGGCAACCGGAACGAAACAGAAGGGAAGCGGCTGATAGGCCGTACCGACAGCCTGGTCGCGGACGGTTCAGCCCACCAGGTATTTTCTCCCCTGAGCTACCGCACCTACCGCTACCTGGAACTCCGGATCACCACCGCTGCAGAACCCCTGGTGCTGAATGATATTTACAGCATTTTTACCGGTTATCCTTTCCGGATGAATGCCGGTTTCCGGTCGGATAACCCGGAGCTGAACACTATCCTGGACATCGGCTGGCGGACCGCACGGCTTTGTGCCACGGAAACCTACATGGATTGCCCCTACTATGAGCAGCTCCAGTACATTGGCGATGCGCGCATCCAGGCACTGGTTTCGCTTTACAACAGCGGCGACGACCGGCTCGTGAAAAACGCGCTGAACTATATGGATTATTCCAGGCAGCCCGAGGGGGTAACCCTCAGCCGGCATCCGTCGTACACCCCGCAGTATATTCCTACCTTCTCCCTGTGGTACATTGGTATGCTGCATGACTACCTGCGCTACGGGCCTGATCCGGAATTTGTACGGAACAAGGTGGAAGGTGTGTACGCCATTCTGAGCTATTTCGAAAAATACCAGGGTGCAGACGGCTCGCTCCGTAAGGTTCCGCAATGGCGCTTTACGGATTGGGTGAACGATAAAGACTGGAATGCCGGCGAGGGGCCTATGGGCCGGGACGGCACCTCTGCCATGCTCGACCTGCAGCTGCTGTGGGCCTACCAGACGGCCGCGCAGCTCGAAGCGGATCTGGGGATCAACCGGTATTCAGGGAAATACAGGGAGCAGGCACAAAAGCTGAAAGCTGCTATCCTGAAAAAATACTGGGACGCGGGGAAAGGCCTGTTTGCCGACCGCGAAGAAAAAGACCTGTTCTCTCAGCATACCAATGCCCTGGCCATTCTCACCGGTGTGGCCGATCAGCAGAAGATACCGGGTATGGTGGAGCACCTGTTGAAGAACAAAGAGCTGTCGCAGGCCTCTATTTACTTCAAATACTACCTGCATCAGGCGATGATCCGTGCCGGCCGGGGCAATGACTATTCGGCCATGCTGGATAAATGGCGGGAGAATATTTCCATGGGCCTGACCACCTGGGCGGAGATGTCGGACGTAGACGGCTCGCGGTCCGATTGCCATGCCTGGGGTGCCAGTCCGAACATTGAGTTTTACCGTACTCTGCTGGGCATTGACAGCGATGCCCCCGGCTTTTCCAAAGTAAAAATAACGCCGCACCTGGGCCACCTGAAAAGTGCTGCCGGCCATATCCCGCATCCCAAAGGTACCCTGGCGGTTTCTTATCAGGAGGTAAAAGACGGGTGGGAAGTGGAAATTGACCTGCCGGCAGGCGTCAGCGGAAACCTGGTGTGGAAAGGAGAAACAAAACCACTGAAACCCGGCAAAAACAAGTTTACAATAAAACAATAACAAAAAGTTATTAATTCAATAACTAAATTGTATCAAAAATGCGCCTAACCACTAGTACAGTACAGGACGGTTAAGCCGATAGCGGTGTCGAATTTTGTTAACACTTTTCAACCTTATTATGCAAACCCTACTTGGAATTATATTTCATACCATCGGCGGTATCTCGTCGGGGAGTTTTTATATGCCTTTCAAAAAAGTGAAGGGTTGGGCCTGGGAAAGCTACTGGATTGTGGGCGGTCTTTTTTCCTGGCTGATCGTACCGCCGCTTGCCGCCTGGCTGACCGTACCTGATTTTGCAGAAATTATCAGCAGCGCGGATTCCGGTGTCAAATCGCTGATTTATACTTTGGGTGTACTGTGGGGAATCGGCGGTCTGACCTACGGCCTGGGCGTACGCTACCTGGGGATGTCGCTGGGAAACTCGGTGATCCTGGGGGTGAGCTCGGCGCTGGGTTCACTGGGGCCGGCCATCTATTATAACTTTAAGCCGGTAGAAGGGAGGCATTCGTTTACCGACATGCTGCAAAGCTCCGGCGGGCAGGTGGTGCTTCTGGGTATACTGGTTTGTCTTACAGGGATTTATGTTTCCGGCAAGGCGGGCATGATGAAAGAAAAGGAGCTCCCGGCCGAGACCAAGCAGAGCACCACTTCGGAATTTAATTTTGTAAAAGGAATCGTCATTGCCGTAATTTCCGGCCTGCTCAGTGCGTTCTTTAATTTTGGGATTGAGGCCGGTAAGCCCATGGCCGATGTGGCCGTACAGCACGGGCATAACCCCCTTTTCCAGAATAACGTTACCTACGTGGTGCTGCTTTGGGGCGGTCTTACCACCAACCTGCTCTGGTGCGTATACCTGAATTTTAAAAACCGTACCTACGGCGATTATACCAATTCCCGGACCCCGGTTTTACGGAACATTCTCTTTGCCGGGCTGGCCGGCACCATGTGGTACATCCAGTTCTTTTTCTACGGGATGGGCGAAAGTAAGCTGGGCAACGGCGCCAGCTCCTGGATCCTGCACATGGCCACCATCATCCTGACGGCCAATTTCTGGGGCCTGTACCTGAAAGAATGGACCGCGGTAGGCCGGAAAACCTTCCGCACCTTTTTATGGGGAATCGGGCTGATTCTGGCATCCATTTTCCTGGTGGGGATAGGAAACTCGATATAAAAGAAATTGTTCTCGACTACGCTTGGTTCTCGTCTACGCTTGCGGTTCTCGTCTACGCTCGAACTGACAAGTGGCGCCGGTTCCTGTCAGTTCGAGCGTAGACGAGAACCGCAAGCGTAGACGAGAACCAAGCGTAGTCGAGAACCGATCTGATAATCATTAAAAACAACAATATACAATGGAATTTAAACACGTGAGTTACCTCTGGGACGAAGCCAAAGCCGCTCAGATCACCGATGAGGTAGACCTGTTCATTTACCGCTCCAACCTGCTCGGGGCGGATCTCCGGCTGACCAATTACGGGGGCGGAAACACCTCGGTAAAAATAAAAGACAAAGACCCGCTGACCGGTGAGGAAGTGGATGTCATGTGGATCAAAGGCTCAGGCGGCGACATCGGAACGCTTACCCGGTCGGGTTGTGCGGCACTGTACCTCGACCGTCTGCGTGCCCTGAAAAACGTCTACCGGGGCATTGAGTTTGAAGACGAGATGGTGGCTCTGTTCAACCATTGCATCTTTGACCTGGCCTCCAAAGCGCCGTCTATCGATACGCCGCTCCACGGCTTTTTGCCCTACAAACACATTGACCACCTGCACCCGGATGCCGCTATTGCCATTGCCGCCGCCAAAGACGGTAAGGCCATCACGCAGGAGCTCTTTGAAGGCGAAATAGGCTGGGTAAACTGGAAAAGACCGGGCTTTGACCTGGGGCTGGAGCTGAAGGCCTGCGTGGACGAAGCCGCAGCAGAAGGCCGGGAGCTGAAAGGGATCATGCTGGGTTCTCACGGGCTCTTCACCTGGGGAGATACCTCGTATGAAAGCTATGTAAACACACTTCAGGTCATTGAAAAATGTGCGGAATACATTGAAAGCAAAACCGGGAATGTGTTTGGCGGCGCCCGGAGCGAGTCGCTCCCGGAAGACCAGCGGAAAGCGCAGGCCGCGGTCATTGCCCCGGTGCTGAGAGGCTTCTGCTCGTCAGAACGGTCCATGATCGGGCACTTTACCGATGATGAGCGCGTGCTGCAATTCATCAATTCCCATGACCTGGAAAAGCTGGCGCCCATGGGTACCTCCTGTCCCGACCACTTCCTGCGTACCAAGATCACCCCGCTGGTGCTGGAAATAGCGCCGAATGAAGACCTGACCGGGGTGAAAGAAAAGCTGGCACCGGCATTTGAAGCGTACCGGCAGATGTATACGGAATACTATGAAACCTGTAAGCATGCCGACTCCCCGGCCATGCGCGACCCGAACCCCGTGGTGATTTTGTATCCGGGGGTAGGGATGTTTACCTTTGCCAAAGACAAGACCACGGCCCGCCTGGCATCCGAATATTACGTGAATGCCATTAACGTGATGCGGGGCTCGGAGGCCATTTCAGAATACACCGCCTTGCCGCGCCAGGAAGCCTTCAATATTGAATACTGGCTGCTGGAAGAGGCCAAGCTGCAGCGTATGCCCAAGCCCAAAGCCCTGGCCGGAAGAATAGCCCTGGTGACGGGTTCCGGCGGCGGGATCGGCAAGGCCATTGCCCGGAAATTTGCGCAGGAAGGCGCGTGTGTGATCCTGAGCGATATTGACGAAACCCGCCTGGCAGGTGCTCAGGAAGAGTTTGTAAAAGCCTTTGGAAAAGATGCCGTGGCGGGTACCGTGCTGAATGTGACCGATGCGGCCAGTGCCGAAGCGGCTTTTGTGAATGCTTCCCTGGCTTTTGGCGGGGTGGATATCGTGGTGAACAATGCCGGTATCAGCATTTCCAAATCCATTGAGGAGCATACCCTGGAAGAGTGGGACCGCCTGTACGATATCCTGGTGAAAGGCCAGTTTATTGTTTCCAAAGCCGGGATGGCCGTGATGAAAAAGCAGGGGATCGGAGGCGATATCCTGAACATTGTTTCCAAGAATGCCGTAGTAGCCGGGCCGAATAACCCGGGTTACGGCTCGGCCAAGGCAGCGCAGGCGCACCTGTCGCGCTTAATGGCCGCCGAGCTGGGCAGCGCCGGCATCCGGGTGAATACGGTGAATCCCGATGCGGTCATTGCTGACTCCAATATCTGGGCCGGCGGCTGGGCGGAAGGCCGGGCCAAAGCTTACGGTATTACGGTGGAAGAGCTGCCGGCGTATTACGCCAAACGCACCCTCCTGAACCAGGTGATCTTACCGGAGGACATCGCTAACGCCTGCTTCGTTTTGGTGAGCGGGTTGCTGAACAAAAGTACCGGTAACGCCATTAATGTGGATGGGGGCGTGGCGATGGCATTTTATAGATGATGTTCTCACGGATGAATCTCTCACAGATAAGCACAGATAAAAAAATAAAAATCTGTGCTTATCTGTGCGATCTGTGAGAGAAAAGACTGTGAGAGAAAAAAACTGTGAGAAAAAAATATCAGTGACTATGATCTTAGATAAAAAACACATTGAAAATCACAATTCCGACGAGCTGGCTGCCCACACCCGCAGGCTGGCCCATACCCGCTCGGAAATCAATAATACCGATGCCCTCATCGAAAAGCTGAAAGCCTTCCAGGTGGCTATTCCCTCCTGGGCCCTGGGTACCGGCGGTACCCGCTTCGGGCGTTTCCCGGGCGGAGGGGAGCCGGGGAACATTGAGCAGAAGCTGGAAGACATCGGTCTGCTGCACGCGCTGAACCGTTCGTCAGGAGCCGTGTCGCTGCATATTCCCTGGGATATTCCTTCCGATTATGCCGCCCTGAAAAAACTGGCCTCCGACCTCGGACTGGCTTTTGATGCCATGAATTCCAACACCTTCCAGGACCAGAAAGGGCAGGCGCACAGCTATAAGTTCGGCTCGTTACAGCATGTAGACAGAAGCGTGCGGAAGCAGGCCATTGAGCATAACATCGAGGTGATCCGCCACGGCGAGGCCCTGGGCTCTCAGTCGCTTACGGTATGGCTGGCTGACGGCTCCTGCTTTCCGGGCCAGCTGAACTTCCGGAAAGCCTATGAAAATACCCTGGAAAGCCTGAGAGAGATTTATGCAGCCCTGCCGGCCGACTGGAAGCTGTTCCTGGAGTACAAGGCTTTTGAGCCGAATTTCTACAGCACTACGGTGGGCGACTGGGGGCAGTCGTACTCCTACGTCAACAAGCTGGGCGAAAAGGCCTATACCCTGGTAGACCTGGGCCACCATCTGCCCAATGCCAATATCGAGCAGATCGTATCCATTTTACTGATGGAAGGAAAGCTGGGCGGGTTCCATTTCAATGACTCCAAATACGGCGACGACGATCTCACCACCGGTTCCGTGAAGCCTTACCAGTTGTTCCTGATCTTTAACGAGCTGGTAGAAGGGATGGACGCCCGCGGCATGAATCATGCCCGCGACCTGGGCTGGATGATCGATGCCTCGCACAATGTGAAAGATCCGCTCGAAGACCTGCTGCAGTCGGTAGAGGCCCTGATGATTGCCTATGCCCAGGCGCTGTCGGTAGACACCCCTGCCCTGAAAGCTGCCCAGGCGGAAAACGATGTGGTGCTGGCGCAGGAAATCCTGCAGCATGCTTTCCGGACCGACGTGCGGCCGCTGGTGGCGGAAGCCCGCCTGCAAGCGGGCGGAGCGCTGAACCCGGTAAAGCTGTTCCGGAACCTGGAAGTAAGAAAAAAGCTGATCGGGGAAAGAGGATACCAGCTGGCATCGGGACTATGAGCAGCATACTGATTTTTGACATAGGAAAAACCAATAAAAAGGCTTTCGTATTCAATGAAAGCTACGACATCCTGTGGGAAAAGAGTGTATTACTGGAAGAAACGGCCGATGAAGACGGGGATCCCTGTGAAGACCTGCCGAAGCTGATTTCCTGGATAAAAAACGTGTACGAAGAGGTGAAGGCGGCCTGTGATATAAAGGCGGTTAATTTCAGCAGCTACGGTGCCACGCTGGTTTTCCTGGACGGGAACGGCCGGGTGCTTACCCCGCTTTACAATTACCTGAAAGCCTACCCCGAAGAATTAAAAAGGAAGTTTTACGATACGTACGGAGGAGAAACGGAGGTCTCGGGCACTACGGCTTCCCCGGTGCTGGGAAGCCTGAACAGCGGCATGCTGATCTACCGCCTCAAGCACGAACGGCCGGAGGTTTTCTCGGCCGTCAAACGGATTCTGCACCTGCCCAATTACCTGAGTTTTTTATTTTCAGGGAAGAAAGTCACGGATATCACCAGTATCGGGTGCCATACCCACCTCTGGGACTTCACCCGGGGAGACTATCACCGCTGGGTAGGGGAGGAAGGCATAGACCGTTTCCTGGCCCCGGTTCATGCGCCACACCAGCCGGTTCAGAACGCAGACAGGGTGGCGGTGGGCATTGGCCTCCACGATTCTTCGGCGGCCCTGATCCCTTACCTGAAACGCTTTGACGAGCCGTTTGCCCTGCTCTCTACCGGCACCTGGAACATTACCATTAATCCCTTTAATGAAGCACCGCTGAGCGGGGAGGAGCTGGATAACGACTGCCTGTGTTTCCTGAAGACCGACGGCAAACCCATCAAGGCCTCCCGGCTTCTGGGCGGAATGTACCATGAGGAGGAGGTGGCTAAAATAGCCCGGTGTTTTGGGGTTCCGTCTGCGGAATTGATGGAGATGAACTACGACCCGGAAACAGAGGTAGAAGCGTTATCCCTGGAAAACTACCGGGTAGAAAATCCGGTTACCGGGCTGGAACGCGACTGGCAGAAATACCCGGCCGCTGCACAGGCCTATCACCAGCTGATGGCTGACCTGGTGGCCCTGCAGAAGCGGTCTTCTGACCTGGTATTGAAGAGCGCACCGGTGAACAAGCTTTTTGTAGACGGTGGCTTTGGCAAGAGCCGGATTTTCATGAAAATGCTGTCGGCCGCTTACCCGGATTTAGAAGTGTTTACGTCTGAAGTTCCCCAGGCCTCGGCGCTGGGTGCTGCCCTGGTGCTGCACGACTACTGGAACAGCCGGCCGGTACCCGAAGATTTGATAAAATTGAAGCAATTTACTGACTAAAGTCTTTTATATTTACTGCACTATGAGCCCTTCGACAGGCTCAGGGTGACAATGGCTACAGAATGAGGTGAAAATGTCACCCTGAGCCTGTCGAAGGGCACGTAGGATTATCCGCCTGATTCAGATGCAAAATTGTGCGTCTCTCACTCGGAACTAAGTACCCGGAACTATATTAAAAAGATAGAATGCTGAACTATAACCCGAAATACCCCGGCATCGATGACCTCATCCGCAAGGCTAAAAAACGCATGCCGAAATTTGCCTTTGAATACCTCGACGGCGGATGCAATGAAGACGTCAACCTGTACAAAAACACCAAAGAGATCCGTGATATTGAGCTGGTGCCTTACTACCTGCGGGAGTACAAAGAGCCTGTCCTGAAAACGGAGCTGTTCGGTCATGTATATGATGCCCCTTTCGGGGTATCGCCGGTAGGACTGCAGGGACTGATGTGGCCTAACTCACCGGAGATTCTGGCCAAAGCCGCGGTAGAGCAGAATATCCCGTTTATCCTGAGTACGGTGAGTACGGCCAGCATAGAAAAAATAGCCGAAATAACGGAAGGGAAGTTCTGGTACCAGCTGTATCACCCGGCAAAAGAAGAACTAAGAGACGATATGTTTAAACGCCTGGAGGCGGTAGGATGCAAGACCCTGGTGGTGCTGACCGACGTACCCACTTTCGGCTTCCGGCCCCGCGATGTGCGGAACGGCCTGGCCATGCCGCCACAGATGACGTTTAAAAACATTCTCCAGATATTATCGCACCCCACCTGGGCGCTCAGCACCCTCTATTACGGGCAGCCGAACTTTGCCACCATGAAGAAGTATATGCCCAAGGGCCTGAACATGAAGCAGCTGGGCCTGTATATGAACCAGACCTTCTCCGGCCGGATCAGCCAGGAAAGGCTGCAGACCATCCGCGATAAATGGAAGGGGAACCTGGTGATGAAAGGCGTGGCCACAGCCGAAGATGTAGGCCAGGCCGTGAAATTCGGGCTGGAGGGCGTGATCGTTTCCAATCACGGCGGCCGCCAGCTGGATGCGGGCGAATCATCTATTCATACGCTTTATCCTATTGTGGAGCAGTACAAAGGGCAGATTAAAATCATGCTGGACAGTGGCCTGCGCACCGGCCCGGACATTGCCCGTACCCTGGCAGCAGGAGCTGAGTTTGCTTTCCTCGGACGTACCTTCATGTACAGTGTGGCCGCTTTAGGTGCCCAGGGCGGGCATCATATCATGAACCTGCTGAAAATACAGCTGAAGCAGGTCATGGACCAGGTGTGCTGCGAGAAGGTGGAGGATCTGCCGAAGCATCTGAGATAATAACGGCTTTTTAAAAATGCTCTTTGTAAAAAGCAAAAATATCAAATATTGCTTTTTAAATTTAACAATATACTCTATATTTGCTTTCTATAAAGAGCAAATATGGAAGAGTTGTTATTTGAATTTCAGGCAAAAATAGCCCGGGTGTCTTTAGACATTAAGCGGTATCTTATTCGTGAAATTGACCTGGATAACCGTTTAATTGCTGTGAAAGGTGCAAGAGGAGCCGGAAAAACCACTCTTCTTCTACAGCTGGCAAAGCTTCACATGCCTTTAAAGTCCACCCTTTATGTAAGCCTGGATCATATCTATTTTTTTGAGAACAAATTATATCACCTGGCTAAAGAGTTCGTATTATTTGGCGGTACGCATTTACTGCTGGATGAAGTACATAAATATCCGGACTGGTCCCGTGAAATAAAGCTGATATACGATAACCTCCCCGAACTCAGGGTTATCTTTACCTCGTCTTCTATCCTCGAAATCTATAAATCGGAATCGGACTTAAGCCGGAGAGCGGTAGTTTATCATTTAAAGGAATTGTCTTTCAGGGAGTTTATCACTTTTGAAACCCAAAAAGAACTGCCGGTTTATTCATTCTCGGAAATAATAGGCCGGCATAACGAAATTGCTACTGAACTTCTGAAAGAAATAAAACCTTTCCCCTTGTTTGAAAAATATCTGAAAACAGGGGCGTATCCCTATTATAAAGAAAATGAAAGGGGGTATATTCAAAAACTGCAGAACACCATTAATCTGATTATTGAAGTAGATATAAATGCAGTGGAAGATTTGCAATATGATACCTTAATAAAGCTGAAAAAGCTGCTGATAACAGTGGCCTCCAGCGCCCCGTTTACCCCTAATATCACCAAACTGAGTGAAAAAGTGGGCGTTTCCCGCAATATGCTGGTACAGAGTATAAAGATTCTGGAACGGGCAGGTCTGGTCAACGAGTTATACAAAGACTCCACAGGCATAGGCGTGTTGACCAAACCGGAAAAGTTGTACCTGAATAATACCAACTTAATGTATGCTTTGGCAAAAGAAAATACGAATACGGGCAATGTGCGGGAAACGTTTTTCCTGAACCAGTTTAAGGGCCTTCATGAAATCAATCTTTCTGAAACGGCCGATTTTGTCATAGATAAAGCCTATACATTTGAAGTAGGTGGGAAAAATAAAACCCGGAAGCAGATAGCCGGAACAGAGAAGGCCTACCTGGCCAAAGACGGAATTGAAATAGGGTTTGGAAACCGTATCCCCGTCTGGCTTTTCGGCTTTATGTACTGACCCGATGTGAAAACATTTACTTCAATCTCGTAACTGCCCCCTTCTGCAGATCCACCTCAAAATGATCCGACGGATCTCCGTCAGAAATTTTGCTCAATATCCGGAAAAGATATTTGAGTTGCAGTGCGAAAGCATCGCCGGTATCCAGCTGCTCAAATTCCCGGCTGAGCGCCTCATACTGCTTCAGCCGCTGCAGTGGAATATCCCGGCGGGCCAGCTCATCGGCCGACTGAAATTTATAGAGGTCCAGCAGGAGCTCACTGAATCCCCATTGGCGGTAGCTTCGTTTTTTCAGGCCCGGCTTCTCCCGGGCCAGGCGTAAGAGATCTTCCCCGGTCAGCTTCCCGGCTTTTTCTGTAAACTCTTTAGGCCAGTCGGAAGGAACCATGCGCAGGCGCACCAGTTCCTGCAGGTGAAAAAGAGTAAATTCACGGTAGGAGCGGGTATTTAAAATCTCTTTGTTCCAGATACGGGTATCACCGGCATTACGCAGCGCTTCATGTTCTTTTTCATAAAGGGGAAAAAGCTCGTTAAAGCGGTCTGCCTTATCCAGGATAACGGTCTCTACTTCAAAGAGATTCCCCGGCTTCACCGTCAGGATTTTGTAGGCCGGGATATAGGCTGCCAGCGAGGGTACCTGGATGTTGACCAGCATTTTCCCGCCTTCATATTTCCGGATGCCGGTGTCGTTGATGTGCATGTGTCCGCCGAAATGAATCTGCAGTCCCGCGTCAGTAAAGGCCTTTGCCACTTCTTCCTGCGGTGCCCGGTGCAGCTGCCATTTGGTCTCGCCCAACAGGTGACCGATCTCTTCCGATGCGCCGTCGTTATACTCAATCATGGGATAGTGCGTAAAGGCCACCACGGTCTTGTTTCTTTTCCGGGCTTCGGCGGTCACCTGCTTCACCCAGGTCACCAGGTGGGTTTTGTGGGTCATGGCATTATTGTAGCCTATGCTCGACGGGTTATAGTTTTTAACGTCGTCCGGGTCACCGTCGGGGTTTTTCGGAATATAGGTATTCCCGTCAATGGCCAGCAGCCAGAGCCCTTCGGCCGGCTCCACCACGTAGCTTAAATCCGGAACTCTGAACCCGGGACTGACCTCGTACATTCTGTTCCGGTAGTCGCCGTACTTTTCCGCCATGGCATAGCTGTATTCTTCCGGCACAATAAACCGCGATGGAGTGCTCCAGTAAAGATAAGCCGGTGAAGGGCGCAGGCCAAAACTCCCGAGCTCTTCCAGGATCTCCCGGTAGCCTGACATGGCGATGTCTTTCGTAATGATGCTGCCCGGGCTCCGGGCCAGGTTCTCTGAGCTGTAAATCCCCAGCGGCCGGCCGTCGGCACCCAGGAAATCGTTCTTGCCGGCTTCCTGCCGGAAAGGGCCTACCGGATCGTGGTTACCGGTGGTGATAAAAAACTGTAGCCCGTATTTCCGGCTGTATTCGTCCAGGATCTTCCTCAGCCCCCGCAGGTTATAAGCCTGGCCGTCGTCGGTAAAATCACCGGGCAGGGCTACCATTTTAATGCTCCGGGCCACCACATCGTCAAGTGCCGCCAGGAAAGCATAGTAATTCTCATTAAAGATGCGGGTAGAGCGCAGCTGTGCCCCCATGGTGCGCATAATCACCGGTTTTCCCGTTTCCGGGTGGATAATTCCCTTAAATTCATGGTCAGAGAAACTCCCGTACAAATCCTGGAAATGGATGTCGGAAAGAAAGGCCATCTTCACCTGTTGCGCGTAGGCGCCGGATACTCCGAAGAGCCAGAGAACGGATAAAATAAGACGGAATCTAAACACTTTTCTCATGATTTTTGACATACTCAGACGGCGAAACACCGTACAGTTTCTGAAAGGCCGACCGGAAATATTTATAATCTTCTATGCCCACCATATCCATCACCTCGGTTACCCGGAACTGCCCGGTAACCAGCAGCTGCGCAGCCCGCTTCAGCCGTACATCACGGATAAACTCTACTACTGATTGCCCCGTGATATTTTTCAGCTTGCGATAGTAGGCCGACTGGCTCATGCTGGATTTACTGACCAGGCTCTGTACCCCGAACTGCTTATTGGTCAGGTTATTTTCCACGATCTCCATCGCACTCCTGATAAATTCGCGGTCGGTATCCGGGATCGCCGAGGTAGTGGGCTCCATCAGGATTTGCCGCTGGTAATACTCAGTAAGCTTCCGGCGGTTAATCAGTAATGACTGGATTTTAGAAAACAGGATCCGTGGGTTAAAGGGCTTCACAATGTAGTCGTCGGCACCGCTTTCCAGCCCCTCCAGCTCATGTACAGCTGCTGCCCGGGCCGTGATCAGCACTACCGGTATATGTGCCGTTTTGGGGTTCCCTTTTATTTTTTCACAAAGCTCCAGGCCGTTCATTTCCGGCATCATCACATCGCTCAGGATAATATCCGGGAGGGCTTCCAGGGCCTTTTCCAGCCCCTCTCTGCCGTCGTTTGCGGTAGTAACCCTCAGGTGACGGCCGAAAATCCCGCCCAGGTAAGCGCGCAGGTCGGCATTATCTTCTACAATAAGCAGGTGATTTTCCGAAAGCGTTTCATCTACCGGTTCTACAGGAGGCATCTCGGGTGGCGGCGGAGATGCGCTTTCCGGAAGCAGCGCCAGACCGGAAGGGGCCGGGTTATAGGGAAGTTTCACTTCAAATACTGACCCGGTTCCTGCCTCACTCTGCACCTCTATGGTACCATTAAGCACCTGAACCAGCTCTCTGACCAGCGAGAGCCCGATGCCGGTTCCGGGTGTTTTAGGCCGGTCTTTTCTCACCACCTGGTAAAAAGGTTCAAAAATATGCTTCAGGTCTTCCGGCCGGATACCCGAACCGCTGTCGGCTACCCGGATGAGCAGATGGTCTGCGTCAGGCCGTGTCACGGAAAGCTCCACTTTCCCGCCTTCCGGCGTATACTTGAATGCATTGGAAAGCAGGTTGGTCAGGATGATCTCCAGCTTGGCCGGATCGAAGCTTACGGATGCCTCCCCGCTGAACACATCCAGGGTATAGCGAATATTCAATTCATCGGCCTTGATCTTGAAAATCAGGAAGATCTCCCGGATAAAGGCAATGATATCGGCATTCTGCAGCTGCACTTTCATGTTGCCCGACTCAATCTTCCGAAGATCCATCAGCTGGTTCACCAGGTTCAGCAGCTTGTGGGCCTGCTTATGCACCAGCTCGGCTTTTTGCCGGGCCTCGGTTTGGGGTTCCACAGCCTGCATCAGGTCTTCAGCAGGGTTAATGATGAGGGTGAGCGGGGTGCGCAGCTCATGCGATACATTGGTGAAAAAGCTGAGCTTCATAGCAGACAGCTCTTTTTCTTTCTCTTTCTCCATCTGTTCCAGCGTGATCTTCTGCCGGAGCTCCCGCTGCCGGGCCCGTACATTCCGGTACCAGGTTAAAGCGGCCAGGGCTGTAAGTACATAGATGGTATATGCCCACCAGGTCTTGTACCAGGGAGGCAGGATGCTCAGCCTCAGGGTGGCAGGCTCTTCGGCCCATACGCCGTCACCATTATCGGCCCGCACCATAAACGTATAATCTCCGGCAGGAAGGCTGGCGAATGCGGCAATCCGCTGACCCGGTAAAAGCGGGATCCAGTTTTCATGGTATCCGTCCAGTTTGTAGGCATACCGTTGCTTGCGCGGGTTGTGAAAATTCAGCCCCACAAACTCAATGGTGAAGTCGTTCTCGGAATCCTTGAGCGTGATCTGGTCTGCAGAAGAAAAAGGGCCCGAAAGAATCGCCCGCGGGTTCTCCTCAGACAGCTCGTAATTCACTATTCTCACCCGGGTGATCTGCATCTTGGGCGGGTAAGGATTCAGGGAGATTTTGGAAGGATTAAAATAAGAAATCCCGTTAATGCCTCCGAAATACAGGGTGCCGTTAGTGTCTTTCGCTGCCGCTCCGATCTTAAAAGAGTTGCTTTGCAGGCCGTCTGCCACATCAAAGTGGAGGTAAGTTTTCTTTTCCGGGTCAAAGCGGTACAGCCCCCGGCCACCGATCCACAGCTCGCCGTTATCGGCTTCCAGGATAGTTTCCACGTTCGACTCCGGCAGCCACTGATCATAGCGGGTAATTACCTCTTTGCCGTTTACCTGATGGATCAGGTGAAGGCCGCCGCCCAGCGTACCCGCCCAGATATTGCCTTTCCGGTCTTTATGAAGCGGCCAGGTATAATTCACCTTCATGCTTTCCCTGCTTTCCGGGTTAAAGAAAAAGTGATTGAGAAGCTGAAGGTCTTCCGGCCGTAACTTACATACCCCGGCATTACGCGTACTGATCCACATGACCTTCTCTTCCCGGTCATACAGGAGGGAAGTAACATTATCAGAAGGGAGGGCCGAGTTACGGGTGTCGAGCGTACGGATAAAATGGCCTTTTTTATCAAATACATAAATCCCGGCATAAAAGGTAGCTATCCAGATCTGCCCCTGTCCGTCTTCCCGGATACAAAGCGGCTCTATCTGCGCCCAGGGGCGTTCGCCGGGCACATCGGTAAGTCGTCGCAGAGATAAGCTTTTTTTATCCAGGAGGTAAATCCCGTTCTCACGCGAAGCTACCCACAGGTTTCCGTCGCCGGCATCGTAAATGCTCGATACACTGATATGGGTAGTGCTGGCGGATACGGTATTGTTCAGAAAATTCCGGAACGTCCGGGTGCTCTTATCGTACCTTGAAAACCCGTTCCGGGTACCGATCCACAGCACGTCCTTTTCATTCCACAGGGTATTGATATAATCGTCCGGCAGCTCATGGTTATTCATGCGGTTAATTACCCCGAAAGGTTTGGCCAGCAGGTTGATCTTGTTCAGCCCGCCGGCCGAAGCCGCAAACCAGAGGTTATTGAAAGAGTCTTCAAATACCTGGTGAACCCGGTTAGAGTTAATGGCAAAAGGATTATCGGAGTCTACGGAAAAAACCCGGTGATGGTAGGTTAGTAAATCACCGCTTTCCACCCGGATATCCCGGATAAGGTGAAGCCCGAAATTGGTGCCTATCCAGAATTGCTTAAACGAATCTTCGTAGATGCAGTTAATGGAAGCAAAGGAATTTTTCAGCCATTGGATGTCCGAAGAAACGGTATGGATCCGCCCCACTGAATTTTCGGAAGCTACCCAGAGGGTATGGTCAGGCCGGAAGAGCAGGGCCCTTACGTTGGCGTGGGGCCATTGATGAACCCGGGTAACCGTATCCCTGTCTTTCCCGAGGTACCATAGTCCCAGTCCCAGTGTTCCTACCCACAGGTTACCTGCAGTATCTTTCGCCAGGCGGAACACGGTTATATTGGAGCCGTCTTTCAGGAACGGAATCTGCTGTACGCCCGTTATTTTCTTTTCAGGAGAGAAGGAAAGGATCAGCAGACCGTGCGAGCGGGTGGCCACGCATAAGCGGTCAGGACGGATATCGAGTACCGCCCGTGTTGAAATTTTCCGGAGCAGGGTTTGAGTGTCTTTGTCCGGCGACAGCTCGGCCAGGCTATGGAAACTATCGGAGCCCGGATCATAAAAATAGGCCCCCTGCTCATCGGCAATGGCCCATATAGTGCCGTCTGCCGCTAAATGCAGGCTTTGAATCCGGTTATTATAAAGCCCGTTAAAGTTGGAGTTAGGCATCAGGTAATTTTTCAGCTCATACCCGTCGTAGCGGTCGATGCCGTTATTCGTACCTATCCAGATAAACCCCGCCTTATCCTGGAGCACGGCCACGGCATCGCTATGGGCCAACCCCTCATTCACCGTGATATGCTCAAACCGGAAGCTGCCCTGGGCCAGAGCCCGGGGAGATGCTGCGGTCAGCAGGCAGGAAAATAACAGGATAAAGTGTTTTCTGAACATTCCTCAAAGTTCTTGAAAAAAAGATATATCAACAACTTTCCATGGGAATGCTAAACAAAAGCATAATTCATCGGAAGAACCACCCGGCGGGCTAAAAGTAATCAGTATTATTTAAAAAACATGTAATTGACTTATAATTAAATAGATGATTGCCTTATCAGGGGGCTGTTCACCAAAGTATCTGCCGAAAATACCCCGGTATTTTGCTGATTTTGACCCTAACCAGCCGGCAATTATACCCCCTAATTTTGCACTATTCAAATAAATTATTTTGATTTTTTAACTATTCAATCAGATGAGAAAAACTCTATTCATGTGTGAAGTGCTGATGCGGATCAGAAGCAAAGCCTTCTTTTCTGTCTTGCTTGGAGGTAGCGTATTGCTCGGTAATACGGCTTTTGCCAACGGGGTCAGAACGGCTGGAGGCACGGTTATGGCCGTTGACCGATCCATCCAGGGAAAGGTAACTGACGAGAAAGGAGAAGGGGTACCGGGTGTTAACGTACGGGTGGATGGTACCACCCTGGGAGCCATTACGGATACAGACGGAGCGTTCAGGCTCACCGTTAGTGATGCCGATGTGACCCTGGTTTTTACTTCGGTAGGTTATGTGGAACAAAAGACAGTGGTAGGCCGTGGTCAGACCCTGGTAAACATTATACTGGTGGAAGACAGCCAGATGATGTCAGAAGTAGTAGTAGTGGGTTACGGTACCCAGAAACGTTCGGATATCACGGGCTCAGTAGCTTCGGTGCCGAAAGAGCGCCTGGCCAACCTGCCGGTGAATAACGTGATGCAGGCAGTGCAGGGTGCGGTGGCTAACGTAACCGTATCTCAGGCGTCTTCCATTCCGGGGGATGCACCTTCTACGCAGATCCGGGGAAGAAACTCTATCAATGCGTCTTCCGAGCCTTATGTGGTGGTAGACGGTATTCCGTTGTCAAGAACTGACGGTTCCATTAACGATATTAATCCGAATGATGTGGCTTCCATTGAAATCCTGAAAGATCCTTCTGCGGTAGCCATCTACGGGGTGAACGGATCTAACGGGGTGATCCTGATCACTACCAAGCGGGGAACCAGCGGCAAGCCTACTATCCGCTACAGTACCTATGGTGGTATAGAAGAAGCTACCCATATCCTGGAGCCGGCTTCTCCTGAAGAATTGCTCAGGCGTTATGCGGAATACTCCCGCGTTAACCAGATTCCTCTCTATAACGGCGGACCCGTTAAGAACCAGTACGAATGGGATAACTACCAGAATGGTATTACCACCGACTGGCTGGATGCGGTAATGCAGACCGGGGTGGTTCAGAATCATAATATCGGCCTGAACGGAGGCAATGAGTTTGCAAAATATTTTGTTTCCCTGGATTACATGGACCAGAAAGGTATTCTGAAAGGATACAACTACAAACGTTATTCTTTCCGTACCAATATGGATATTAAGGCTACAAAATATCTGAGCGTAGGAACATCCGCCTTTATCGTTTCACATAATCGCGATGGTGGCCGGGCCAGCCTTATGCAGGCCGCAGCCATGAGCCCTTATGCTAAAATGTATAACGATGACGGAAGCTACACCCAGCATCCCATGTACTCTGAGCAGCTTTGGGCTAACCCCTTATTGCCCACTACCACTAACCCTATCCGCCGCCAGTTCAACATATCACTGAACGGATATGCGGATGTAAGCTTCGGAAATATCTGGAAACCGCTCACCGGCTTAAACTATAAGCTTAATGCGGGGTATTCTTATGTACCGGTTAGAAATAATTACTACGACGGTAAGTCGGTGTACAATTTAAGTGGCCGCGGTGAGATCAATAACAGTGAATCTCAAAGCTATACCCTGGAGAACATTGTTACCTGGAACAAAGACTTTGGTCTTCATCACCTGGATATTACAGGACTGTATGCCTCCAAACAAAAGTACTGGCAGCAGGCCGTGGCGGTCGGACAGGTATTTCCTAACGATGAACTGGAATGGGGGAACCTGGAATCAGCATCTACCCAGACCGTGTCATCGCAGGCCGATCTCTACCGTTCGGTTTCACAGATGGGCCGTTTGAACTACGGTTATGACAGCCGTTACCTTTTTACCTTTACAATGCGCCGTGACGGCTCTTCCGTATTCGGGAAAAATAACAAATACGGTACTTTCCCTTCTGCAGCCTTTGCCTGGAATATTGCCAATGAAAGCTTCATGAAGCCTTATGACGCCATTACCAACCTGAAGCTGCGTCTTTCTTACGGGATCAGCGGTAATGAGGCCATCGGCGTATACCAGACCCTTGCTTTGATGAGCTCAGGCTCACTGGCCATGGGCGGAAGCTCCCTGACATCTCTTAAGGTGCAGTCGCGTATGGGGAATGATAACCTGCAATGGGAGAAAACTTCCGGTCTGAATGTGGGGATCGACTTCGGCCTGTGGAGAAACCGCTTATCGGGTACCGTGGATGCCTATAAAACCAACACCTATGATATGCTTCTTTTGCAGCGTATCCCGCTGATTACAGGGTATTCTGATGTATGGTCAAATATCGGTAAAGTAGCCAATACCGGCCTTGAAGTGACCCTGACCTCGAAAAACATGAGCAAGAAAGACTTCAGCTGGTCAACTACGGCCGTATTCTCTACCAATAAAAACAAAATAGTGGACGTTTACGGTGACGGAAAAGACGATGTAGGAAACCGCTGGTTTATCGGTAAGCCGGTAGGAGTGATCTATGACTACACCAAGGTAGGCATCTGGCAGACAGCCGAGATTGAAGCCGGACTGAACAAAGGATGGGATGAGCAGGCGAAGCCCGGAGATGTGAAACTGGAAGACCGGAACGGCGACGGCCTGATCAATAATGATGACCGAAGCATCCTGGGACAAACCACGCCGAAATGGACAGGCGGACTGACCAATACCTTTACCTATAAAAACTTCTCGTTGAATATCTTTATCAACACGGTTCAGGGACACCTCCGGAATAACCCTCAGATAGGTGGGGCAGCGGATGAAATGGGCCGTCGCAGCACACCCGCTGAGATGGGATATTGGACACCGGAAAATCAAAGCAATGAATGGCGCTCATTGTCTAACGGATCTAACCGCTACGGCTATGGTTTTGCCCAAAAAGCCGGTTTTACCCGTCTGAAAGACATTACACTGAGCTATAACCTGCCTTCTGCTGCCCTTGGCAAGATCGGGATCGGCGGACTGCAGCTGTATGCCAGCGGACGTAACCTGTATACCTGGACCAGCTGGCTGGGCTGGGATCCTGAGGCCCGTGATATTACACGTGGTTCTTCCAATGACATGATTAATTATCCATTGGTCCGGACATACGTTCTGGGAGCAAACATTACCTTCTGACCCATCTAAAAATTAAAGTGAAAGATGAAAAATAAGAATTTAAAATACGCTGTAGTGATGGGACTTGCTTTGTTAGGCACCTCCTGTGACAAAAGTTTTCTTGAAGAAGATCCGTATTCCAGCTACCGGACCGGAGCTACCGATCCGCAGACCATAGAGGCGCAGGTGGTAGGCTTACACCGCATTTATGCCGAACTCTGGAGCTGGAGCGGAAGACAGGGCTTCCTGTCGTGCTGGCAGGTAGGAACAGACATCGCCAGCCCGGGCGCACCGGAAGGAGTGGAAAACCCTTTTTACCAGTATGCCGACCTGAACCCGGAAAACGGAGGGGTATCTTACCTTTGGCAGAAAAGCTATGATTTCATTAATCATGCCAACGTGATTATTGCATCGGTAGGAGAAAATAACGTGAACGCCAATGCGGAAGCCCGTTTTTTCAGAGCCTATGCTTACAATATGCTGGCTACTCTCTGGGGAGAGGTGCCCGTAATCACCGAACCGGTAGCATCGCCTACATTTGACTATACCCGTCAGCCGGTAGCAGACGTAGATAAGGTGATAGAAGCAGATCTGATGTATGCTATCACTAACCTGCCGGCAGTAGGTCAGGCGGCGAGAGAGAGCCGGATCAACAAGGATATGGCCCGTCAGCTGGCGGCAGAAGCCTACCTCAGGATGGGATTACGCGATAACGCCTATTACGCCAAAGCCGAACAGGTTGCTACAGACATTATCAACAGCGGAAGCTATAAGCTGATTGAGACACGCTATGGTAAATACCTGAGTGAAGGCGGAGACTACTACCGCGATATGTTCCGCTACGGCAACCAGCGCCGTTCACAGGGGAATACCGAAGCGATCTGGACTTTTGAAGTGTCTAATAACCGTGACCTGGTAGGAGGTACCATTGATAACCCGCAGCAACGGCGGGTGTGGCAGCCCGGTTACCACGGCTGGGACGGTATGGTTAACGCCGACTCTCTCGGTGGACGGGGTATCGGCCGGATGCGCCTGAGCAATTATATGAAGTACAATGTCTGGAGGGGCCTTAGCGGAGATATCCGTAACAGCAACTATAACATCCGGCGTACTACCAATTATAACCGGCCGGGCTGGTCAGCTACAGCAGGAATCACCGCTGACGGTTTCCGGGTGGCGGCCAATGACCCTACAGCCGTAAGAACAGTGACACTTAAAACCGGCGACAAGGTAATTCCGTACCGGGCCGACAGCCTGTCGGTTTGGTATCCGTATCCTACCAAGTGGGGGGCGTATGACCCCCAGGATGACTTCGGGTATGCGGTAGTAAAAGACTGGCCGGTGATGCGCCTGGGAGAAACCTACCTTCTACGTGCTGAGGCCCGCTTCCGTCAGAATAATGCGAACGGAGCTGCGGCCGATATCAACGTGCTGCGCGACAGAGCCTTTAAAGAGGCCCGCCAGGCCAGCGGAAACAATAACCTGGGAAGTGTGGCTGCGAACGATATCAACCTTGACTTTATTCTGGATGAGCGTGCCCGTGAACTGATTGCAGAAGAGAATCGCCGCATGACCCTGGTGCGTACCGGTAAGCTGAAAGACAGGATAGCCCTGAACGGAGACAAAGAACCCTCCAACAGGATCATTACCGGTTTCCAGGATTTTAACGCCCTGCTGCCCATTCCTCTGAGTGAGATTCAATTGAACAGTAAAGCAGAATTAAAACAAAATCCCGGTTACAACTAATGGTTGATTGAAGAAAATGGTTTAGCTGTCTTTGCCTGAAGGCAGCTAAATTTTTTTTTAACAGATTTAGTATATAAATTTACAAGGATGATAAGAAAGATCATTTTCTGCATAGTCTTATGGAGCTCGCCGGCCCTTGCACAGCGCCCGGATGAGGTGAAGGCCATTATTGAGAAGGTAAATACGCACTGGCAAAGTACGCGGACAGAACCGGGCTGGGCGTTCTGGGACGTGGCCGCATATCACACAGGAAATATGGAGGCCTATTTTCTGACCGGTAATGAAGAATACCGGCAATACTCAGAAAAATGGGCGGAACATAACCGGTGGAAAGGCGCAAAATCGGATAACAAAACCGAATGGAAATACAACTACGGCGAAAAGGATGACTACGTGCTTTTCGGCGACTGGCAGATTTGCTTCCAGACCTATGTGGATCTCTATAACCTGGCACCGGACGATAAAAAGATAGCCCGTGCGCGGGAGGTCATGGAGTACCAGATGAGCACACCTAATAACGATTACTGGTGGTGGGCAGACGGCTTGTATATGGTGATGCCCGTGATGACCAAAATGTATAAAATTACCGGCAATAAGCTGTACCTGGAGAAACTGTACGAATACTTTGCCTATGCTAACAGCATCATGTACGATAAAAAGACCGGTTTATATTACCGTGATGCCAAATACGTTTACCCGAAACACAAAAGCCTGAACGGGAAAAAAGACTTCTGGGCACGGGGCGACGGCTGGGTTTTTGCCGGGCTGGCCAAGGTGCTGCAGGATCTGCCGGAAAACGATAAACACCGGAAGGAGTATATAAAAATATACAAAAAGATGGCGAAAGCCGTCAAAAAATCACAGCAGCCAGAAGGTTACTGGACCCGCAGCCTGCTCGATCCTGAACATGCGCCGGGGCCCGAAACCAGTGGCACGGCCTTCTTTACCTACGGCCTGCTGTGGGGCATGAATAACGGCTACCTCAGCAGAAAAGAATATGCCCCCGTGGCGGAGAAAGGATGGAAATACCTGGCCGGAACGGCCCTGCAGGAAAACGGGAAAGTAGGTTATGTGCAGCCCATCGGCGAAAAAGCCATTCCCGGGCAGGTGGTCAATGAAAACTCCACGGCTCCGTTTGGCGTAGGCGCATTTTTGCTGGCGGCTTGTGAGATGTACCGGTTTTTGGATAAGTAGATTGTTATTAGGTAAGTACATTGTTATTAATAAAGGGAGGTGCCACTGTCAGTTCGAGCGAAGACGAGAACCGCGCGGTTCTCGTCTTCGCTCGAACTGACAGTGGCCAACCTATTCGTCTAACAGAAACCCATGAAAAAACTAATCAGCTTACTTCTTTTCCCCTGCCTGGCTGCTACTGCCCAGGACTACCGCCTCGTATGGGCCGAGGAATTTAACACGCTGGATACCACGATATGGAACTTTGAAAAAGGTTTTCAGCGGAATCATGAAGATCAGTGGTACCAGGAAGGCAATGCCTACTGCAAAGACGGGAAGCTGGTTATTGAGGCCCGGAAGGAAAAACGGGAAAACCCGGGTTACGAATCGGGCAGCAAAGATTGGCGTAAAGGCCGGCAGTGGATAGAGTACACTTCCGCTTCGGTGAATACCGCCCGGAAAAAGGAATTCCTGTACGGCCGGTTTGAAATCCGGGCGAAAATACCGGTAAGCGGAGGCTCCTGGCCGGCCATCTGGACCCTGGGGAGAGACCTGCCCTGGCCCTCAAACGGCGAAATTGATATCATGGAGTACTACCGGGTAAACGGCGAGCCCCATATCCTGGCCAATGCCGCCTGGGGCAATGATCAGCCTTATAACGCCGTGTGGAACTCCAAAAAGATACCGTTTATCCATTTTACGGACAAAGACCCGGCATGGGCAGACAAATTTCACGTGTGGCGGATGGACTGGGACGAAAATTTCATCCGGCTGTACCTCGATGATGAGCTTCTGAATGAAATTCCGTTAAGCGAAACCCTGAACGGAAGCATCGGTAACGGCATTAACCCGTTTCACCTGCCACAGTATCTCCTGCTGAACCTGGCACTGGGAGGCGATAACGGTGGGGAGATAGACGATGCCGCGTTTCCGTTGAAATATGAAATTGATTATGTAAGGGTATATCAAAAGTAAGCCTAATGAAAAGAAAAGAATTTATCAGGGGAGCTGCGGCATTAGCGGCTTCCGGCCTGTTTTTAAAAGCGAATGCCCTCCCTTTTGCGGAAGAAAAGATCCGCGTGGGACTGATCGGGGTAAAAGGCATGGGGTGGTCTGACCTGACGGCCCTCCTTAAACAGCCGGGCGTGGTATGTACGGCATTATGCGATGTAGATGAGCGTATCTTAGACCAGCGTATCAAAGAGCTGAAAGAAAAACAGGTAGAAGTTAAACGCTTTACCGACTATAAAGAATTGCTGAAAGGTGACCTGGTAGATGCCGTGATCATCGGTACTCCCGACCACTGGCACTGTCTGCAGATGGTAGATGCGGTAAAAGCCGGTAAGCATGTTTACGTGGAAAAACCCATCGGTAATTCTATCCGTGAATGTGAAGTGATGGTAGCTGCGGCTTTGAAATATAATAGTATCGTGCAGGTAGGGCAGTGGCAGCGCAGCCAGCAGCATTTCAGAGATGCCATTGACTTTGTTCATTCCGGAAAATTAGGGAAGATACGGCTGGTGAAGGCCTGGGCCTACCAGGGATGGATGAAAAGTATCCCGGTAAAGCCGGATGAGCCCGTGCCGGAAGGCGTTCATTATGACCGCTGGTTAGGGCCGGCCAGGAAAAGGCCGTTTAACCCGAACCGCTTCCATTTCGAATTCCGCTGGTTCTGGGACTATGCCGGCGGACTGATGACCGACTGGGGCGTGCATATGCTGGACTACGCTTTGCTGGGTATGAAAGTATCGGATCCACGCTCCGTGATGGCGGCCGGCGGGAAATTCGCCTACCCGGAGGATGCCGCAGAAACACCGGACACCTTAACCACCGTGTTTGAATTTGATGACTTTAATATCCAGTGGGAGCACGGAACGGGCATAGACTTAGGCCCTTACGGCCGGAACCACGGAGTGGCGTTTATCGGGAATAACGGCACGCTGGTGCTGAACCGGCAAGGCTGGGAGGTGATCTCCGAAGGCAACCGCATGGAAGCCGTGCCGCTCCGGAAAAGCCAGGACAACGGCCTGGAGAAACATATGGCCAACTTCATGGAGGCCATCCGGCGAAAAGACCGCTCTCTCCTGCATGCTCCTATAGAAGCCGGCGCACACATTGCTATCTTTTCACAGATGGGGAACGTGGCCTACCGCACCGGTAAAAAATTGTACTGGGATAAAGCTCAGCGGAAATTTACCGACAAAGAAGCCAATCGTTACCTCGTTTCAGAATACCATAACGGCTATAAATTACCGCAGGTATGAAATAGCAGTGAGCTATTAGACATTAGCTATTAGATATTAGAAGTTACTGGTTTCCCTACAAAAGTCTAATAGCTAAAAACTAATAGCTCACTGCTCAAAGCTAACATAAATGAGAAAAACCCTTTTTGCCCTTTTATTACTCCCGGCATTATTGCCCGGTTCGCTGTTGGGCCAGCCCGGTAAAGGATACGAAATGTCGTCTGAAGGAGCCTGGTGCTGGTTTGCCGATCCGCGGGCCATTCGTCATGAAAACCCGGGAAAGAAAATCAATAAAACTTACGTAGGCTACATTGATGTGCACGGCAATATCAAAGCCATGCAATATGATTTTGTGAAAAATGAGCAGGTGGAAGTGCTTATCCGCTCCTGGTTTCAGCCCGATGACCACAATAACCCCACTTTCCTGGTGCTGCCCGATGACCGGGTGATGGTGTTTTACTCCCGGCATACTGACGAACGGTGCTTTTACTACCGTATCTCCCGGAAACCCGGTGACCTCACTACCCTGGGAGAAGAAAAGCGTTTGGAGACCGATCATAATACCACCTATCCGTCTCCTTTCATACTGGCCGATGACCCGGAGCATATTTACCTGTGCTGGCGTGGCCTGAAATGGCACCCTACGGTAGCGCAGCTTTCCCTGCCGGATAGCCATGATGAAGTAAAATTTACGAAAGGGCCCTACCAGATGGTCCAGTCTACGGGCGCCCGTCCCTATGCCAAATATGTATCAGACGGGAAAAGCAGGATTTATGTGGCCTACACCACCGGGCACCCGGATAATGAGAGCCCCAATTTTCTCTATTTCAATTACCTGGATATCCGCACCATGACCCTTCACGATGTGCAGGGCACGCGGCTTTCATCGGTAGAGCAGGGGGCTTTTGCGGTCAGCAAATCAAAGGAATATACAGAGCAGTTTCCGCTAACGGTAGTAGATAATCCGCAGCAGCGCAACTGGGTATGGCAGGTGGCGATTGATCCGCAGGGCGCGCCGGTCATAGGCTTTGTACGGATAAGCGAAGATAAAAAATCGCACGATTATTATTACGGGAAATGGACGGGCACCGCCTGGAAAAAGACCTTCCTGGGCAACGGTGGCGGACATTTCCACCAGACTGATAACCTGGAGATGTGTTACAGCGGGGGCATGGCCATTGACCCCGATAACGTGAACGAAGTGTACGGGTCGGTACCGGTAGAGGGCCGGCATGGCCGGGTATATGAGCTGATCAGGTACCGGCTGGATGCCGCAGGTACGGTGGTATCCTCTGAGGCTGTCACCCGTGATTCGGAGAAAAATAATGTCCGCCCTTACCTGATCGGGGGAAGCGCGGGCAGCCCTTTACGCCTCACCTGGATGTACGGCGATTATTACGACTGGATCGTAAGCAGTGTACGCCCGGGCTACCCCACGGCCATTCATAGTGATTTCAAAGGAATGAAGGAGCGTCTTAAAGAAGTAAGCAGCGGACCTGTTTTTGAAGGCCGGCCGGGTAAGAAGTTTACGATTTCACTGGACGTGGCCGCTGATACAGCACGCTATGAAGGGACTCTGTTTGAGATGGGAGAACTGTCTTACCGGCTGAACGGGGAAACCCTGAAACCGGAGATCATTTATAAAGACAAAGTGTGGCCGGGAACCAACGTGCTGGGTACGGCAGACAGCTGGAAAAATTATGGCCGGGGGACTACCGGCAAATGGTTTGCGCCGGTGAAATCAGCGCGTTTTAACGTGACGTTCACCTATGAAAAAGGTGTACTCAGCACATTTATTAACGGCTTGCTGGATCAGCGTGTGGAAATCGGAAAGATGAATAATTCCAGGGTGGTCTCCCGCTCAGCTAACGGGTGGGTAAAGGAAGTACGGGTATATAAGCCTGTTTAGATAGAATTTATAAGCTTATGCAAAAACTACTGCTACTCCTTCTCCTGCTTTCGTGCGCTGCACCGGAAGCGGCCGGTAAGACAGACAGCACCTTTCGGGTGCAGCATCCGGATTACAGCGTGAGCCCGTTTACGGGCATGACCCGCGCCCATTGGGTGGAGGCGGCAGAATACCTGCTGGATGGGGCCTTCAGCTACATTCACTCCATGGATGATCCCATGAAATTTCCGAAGCAGCATGATAAAACCTACCCTCTCCGGGAAGAACAGGTGCCTACTGAAAAGCTGGAAGGCTTCTGTCGCACCCTGTTTGTGGCGGCCCCTCTTCTCCGCGAAAAGCCTGACCTGGAGCTGAACGGCATCATGGTGGCCGGTTATTACCGGCATAACCTCCTGAACCTGGTTAACCCGCAAAGTCCGGCCTATATAAAACACCGCGGAAACGGTGGCCCCAGCCAGATCCTCGTGGAATTCGGTGCCCTGGCCATCTCGTTGTCCGTTATCCCGGAGATTCTGTGGGACCCGCTGACCAAAGAGCAGCAGGATGCCCTGGCAGCTACTATGCTGAGCTACGGTGACGGCCCTACCATAGGTTCCAACTGGCGTTTCTTTAACATCTTTGTGCTCAGCTTTTTCAAAGACAAAGGCTATGCGGTGAATGAAGCGCTGATGCAGAAATATCTCGACGAATGCCTGGCGGCCTATCGCGGCTACGGGTGGTATAATGACTCCCCGGCCTACGACTATTACAGCATGTGGGCTTTCCAGATGTACGGGCCGGTGTGGTCAGAGCTTTACGGAAAAAAATATTATCCGGAATACGCTTCTAAATTTATGAGCCACCTCGCCGACCTGGCCGGTAATTACCCTTATATGTTCAATAAGGAGGGCCACATGAACATGTGGGGGCGGAGTATTGCCTACCGCTTTGCCGCGGTGGTTCCGCTGGCGCTTACCGGCTACCTGGAAGATAAATCCCATATAAACTACGGCTGGATGCGCCGGATAGCGTCGTCTACCCTGTTGCAGTTCCTGGAAAACCCGGAATTCATGGAAGACCGGGTACCTACCCTGGGCTTTTACGGGCCCTTTGAGCCGGCTGTACAGATCTACAGCTGCCGCGGCAGTGTCTACTGGATGGGCAAGGCCTTCCTGGCCCTGCTGCTGCCGGAAGAAAATGTATTCTGGACGTCAAAAGAGAATAATGGCGCCTGGGAGCAGGAGCTGGAAAAAGGGAAGGCGTATAACCGGTTTCAGCCCGGTTCCGAACTGCTGATCACCAGCTACCCCAACAGCGGTGCAGCGGAGGTCAGGTCGTGGTGCCATGAAACGGTAGCCGGCGACTGGCAGAAATTCCGCAGCGGTGAAAACTACAATAAGCTGGCTTACAATACGGATTTCCCCTGGATGGCCGACGGGAAAAACGGGGAGATTTCCATGAACTACGGGGTGATCAACGACCGGAAAGAGTGGGAGGTGCTTCGTCTATATACCTTCAGAAGCTTTGAAAACGGGGTGTACCGGCGCGATGCGGAGCTGGAAACGAACCGGGATATACAATTCCGGCTGGCAGACATTCCCCTGGCCGACGGCATCCTGAGGATAGATAAGGTGATCTCGCCGGTAGAGACCGGCTTTCAGCTGGGACATTACGCCCTGCCTGACCTCGGGAAGGGCATTCTTACTTCCACCCGGAAGATCAAAGGGAAAAAAGCCCGCATCATAAGTAACGGCGAATACCGACTGGCCGTAGTGCCGGTGGAGGGCTGGGAGGATTCGGAGACTGTACATGCTACCGGCCTGCACCCGGTGAGTGAAAAAAGTGCCGTTATCAGCACCCGCACCCGCTTCTCCGGAGAGAAAATCTTCATCACACTTCAGTTGTGGAAAAAAGGGGATTTTACCCGCAAAGAGCTTTCACCGCTTAAAAGCGCCAGGGTGGCTCCGGATAAAAGCCGGGTGGATATTCTGTTCAGGGATGGAAGCCGGAAAACAGTAAAGTTTTGAGCATTTATAAATAGATTCGGACTATGAAAAGATCAATCATACCGTTTTTTACTATTCTGCTGATTTGCATACTCCATGAGATACAGGCCCAGGAGTATCCGAAAGTGATCTTGCCGGGAGACTATCCTGACCCTACTATTGTACGTGACGGCAAAGATTACTACATGACACATTCGCCGTTTTACTACATGCCCGGGTTTCTCATCTGGCACTCGCAAGACCTGGTGAACTGGCAGCCTGTAAGCCGTGTGGTACCTGAATACAAGGGTTCGGCCTATGCCCCTGAGCTGGTGAAGCATAACGGCCGTTTTTATCTCTATTTCCCTTCTGACGGTACCAATTATGTAGTATGGGCGGAGGATATCAAAGGCCCCTGGAGCAAGCCGGTTGACCTGAAAGTAGGAGGAATAGACCCCGGACATGTGGTGGGGGAAGATGGGAAACGCTATCTCTACGTGAATGACGGCCGGATGATTCAGCTTTCCGATGACGGACTCTCTACGGTGGGGGAGCTGAAAAAAGTGTACAATGGATGGGAATTCCCGAAGCACTGGGAAACTGAAGGGATGTGGCTGGAGTCGCCCAAATTTGTAAAACGGGGAGAGTATTATTACCAGGTGTCTGCACAGGGTGGAACCGCCGGCCCGCCCACCAGCCACATGGTGGTGGTGGCGCGGTCAAAAAGTGTGCACGGCCCCTGGGAAAACTCACCGTATAATCCGCTGGTGCATACTTACAGCGCCAACGATAACTGGTGGTCGAAAGGCCACGGAACGCTGACAGATGATGTGAACGGAAACTGGTGGATTATTTACCATGCTTATGCCAACGGCTATCACACCCTGGGGCGCCAAACGCTCCTGGAGCCGGTAGAATGGACGGCCGACGGCTGGTATCGCGCGGCCTCATCTGCCCCGCCCGTTGTTCCGGAAAAAAACATAAAACATGGCCTGACCCTGTCTGATGATTTCAGTAAGCCCGGTCCCGGGTTACAGTGGACTTTCTGGAAAGAATATGCCCCGGAAGCCGTAGTATTAAAAAACAGCACTTTACAGCTCGCCGCTAAAGGCAGTACGCCTGCAGATGCCCGCAAGCTGCTCACCACGGTAACCCATAAAACCTATGAAACCCGGGTAGAGATAAGTCTTGAAAAAGAGAATAAGGCCGGTCTGATATTGTTTTATGACGAGAAAGCCTACGCAGGAATAGTCTCTGATGAAAAGAAATTCACGGTTTATAAAAACGCGGAAACCTCGTTTGATCTCCCTAATACATTAGGGAAACAGTTCTTCCTGAAAATACGCAACCGGGGAAATACCTGTACTTTCCAGGGGAGTAAAGACGGGAAAAACTGGATTGTACTGGCTGAAAATGTGGATGTTTCTGCCATGCATCATAATAACTATAAAGGGTTTTATGCTTTACGGATTGCCCTGGTTTCGGCCGGGAGTGGTAAGGCCGGTTTCCGGAACTTCCGCTATAAAAATGCCGTACCTGCAGAAGAAGACATGAGTGCTTATCTCATGGTATTTCACAAAGACGATACCCACAGCCTGCACATGGCCTTAAGTAATGACGGATATAGCTTTACGGCACTGCACGACGGGAAGCCCGTTATCGCAGGCGATACCATTGCTGACCAGCGCGGAATCCGCGACCCGCATATCTATCGCGGACCGGACGGGGCATTTTATATGGCCATGACCGACCTGCACATCTATGCCAAACAGAACGGATTCCGCACTACCGAATGGGAACGCGACGGGGAAATTTACGGCTGGGGGAATAACCGCGGACTGGTATTAATGAAATCATGGGACCTGGTCAACTGGAAACGTACCCACCTTCGCATGGATAAATTATCTGCCCAATACCGGGAGCTGGGCTGTGCCTGGGCACCGGAAACCACGTTAGACGAGGCTACCGGCAAGTTGATGATCTACTTTACCATGCGGTATCAGAAAGAGGCCAATAAGCTGTATTATGCCTATGTAAATGAAGATTACGACCGCCTGGAATCACTGCCCCGGTTATTGTTTGAATACCCGAACGAAAAAATATCAGCCATTGATGCCGACATCACCAAAGTGGGAGATCAATACCGTATGTTTTACGTTTCGCACGATGGAGAGGCCGGAATAAAGCAGGCGGTTTCCGGTAAAATAAATGAAGGATATGCGTTTGATCCCCGCTGGTACGACCCCGAGGAGAAAGCCAGTGAAGCCCCCAATGTATGGAAGCGGATAGGGGAGGACAAATGGGTGCTGATGTACGACTGTTACGGGCAAAATGTGCATAATTTCGGATTCAGCGAGACTTCCGACTTTGTTCATTTCAAAAACCTGCGGCAATTTAATGAGGGGGTAATGAAAACCACTAATTTTACTTCGCCCAAGCACGGAGCCATTATCCAGATCACGAAAGAAGAGGCTGACCGCCTGGCCCGGCACTGGAACCTGGATATGAACTTTCTTTCAGCAGAAGAGTTCCGGAACAGTATTCCTGATCACCCGAAAGAAGTGTCTCTTGATTAGCTAAAATTTATATCTAATGAAAAAAATTATCGTACTCTTCCTGACCCTCTGCTCCCCGGCGCTTTTCGCCCAGTTCACCCCCGGTGAAATCTGGCCCGATAATAACGGCAAGCATATCAATGCCCACGGCGGTGGTATCCTGTATCAAAACGGAACCTATTACTGGTACGGCGAGATCAAAGGCACGAACTCTACGGCTGAAGTAGGCGTAAGCGTGTATTCGTCGAAAGACCTTTATAACTGGAAAAATGAGGGCGTGGCCTTGCAGGTGAGCCGGGATCCCGCTTCGGAGATCACAAAAGGCTGCGTGATAGAGCGCCCGAAGGTGATCTACAATGAAAAAACAAAAAAATACGTGATGTGGTTTCACCTGGAACTGAAAGGGCAGGGCTACAATGCCGCCCGTACCGGTCTGGCGGTGAGCGACAGCCCTACCGGGCCGTTTGAATATAAAAAATCATTACGTCCCAATGCCGGCATCTGGCCGCAGAACTTCCGGGAACAATGGAAGAAGCTGGTGCCGGGAGAAGACACCCTGAAGTGGTGGACTCCCGACTGGTATAAAGCCGTAAAAGAAGGCCTCTTTGTGCGGCGCGACTTTAAGGGCGGACAGATGGCCCGTGACATGACCCTGTACGTAGACGATGACGGTACGGCCTACCATATCTATTCTGCCGAAGAAAACCTGACCCTGAATATTGCCGAGCTGAGCAGCGACTACCAGAGCTTTACCGGCAAATACATCACCCTGGCCCCGGCCGGCCATAATGAGGCCCCCGCCATTTTTAAACAGGACGGCTGGTATTACCTCATTACCTCGGGCTGCACCGGCTGGGACCCTAACGCCGCCCGTTCGTTCCGGGCCCGTTCGGTTTTGGGCCCTTGGGAACCTCTGAAAAACCCCTGCGTAGGCGAAGGGGCAGAGCTCACCTTCCATTCCCAAAGTACGTTTATCCTTCCGGTAGCCGGCAAAAAGAACGCTTTTATCTTCATGGCCGACCGCTGGAAACCCAAAAACCATATCGACGGCCGCTACATCTGGCTGCCGGTGAAAGTGGTAAACGGCCAGCCGGTAATTGAATGGAAAGATAAATGGGATTTGGGGGTGTTTGACTGATAGGTGGTTAAACAATCTTAACTTCCCTTCTTTATTTTTTAACCGGTTTGGCTTTAGGGAAAAGATATTCCCTGTTTCCTGCTTAACTTGTTCATCTGTAATCTTTATTATGATGAACATTCGATTATTGCTTACCGGGCTGGCATTTTACTGCACCCTTTTTGCGGGGCTTTCAGGCTATGCGCAGGCGGGCAAGGAAGTATTTCTACCCTCCAAAATCTGGCGCGTTCCGGAAGGAAATGATTTTAATAACCCGGAAAGCGAGTTTAGCCACCACCGGAAACTGGAATCAGAGAATATTGCGATTTTCTGGTCAAAGGAATTCGGAGATGACCCTATGAAAAACCCGGACGAGAAGAAGCGCTTTGATGTCAGGGAAGCATCGAAAGAACTGGAACGTTTCTATGATGATTACGTAAACGTGCTGAAGATCGTAGAGAAAGGCAAATCTTTAAGTGATAAATATAAGATTCTTCTCTTTGTGATCGGAGGCGATGAGCATACCGCTTACGGGGGCGGGGCAGAAGAAGTGGGTTGCCTCTGGACACCCGCAGTAAGAATGAGCAAAGCGCCCTACGGAGCTCTGGCACACGAGCTGGGGCACTCGTTTCAGTACCTGGCCGGGAAAGACAGCGGACGGGGATTCCGCAGTTCCATTATGGAAATGTCGGCTCAGTATATGCTGTGGCAGGTTTATCCCGAATGGATGACCTTTGAAAATTACCACCTGGTGAGTTATCTGCAAAAGACCCACTTTGCGTTTCTTCACGGAACCAATATGTATCACTCGCCTTATGTGATCGAATACTGGTCAGATAAACATGGCAAAGATTTCTTCGGTAAGCTGCTCAGAAGCCCGGAACAGGGCGAAGACCCGGTAATGACCTATAAGCGGATCACGGGCATATCCCAGGAAAAATTTAACGATGAAATCTTTGATGCCGCCTGCCGGTTCATGACGTGGGACCTGCCGCGTGTGGAGCAGGTAGCGGCAAAATATGCTAACATGCACCAAAGCAAACTGGTGGCAGATACAGGGCAATGGTACCGGATCACCGAAGAGAACTGTCCGCAGGATTACGGCTATAATGGTATCCGCCTGGTGGTCCCCAAACCCGGGGCCCGGGTACAGGTAGAACTGGAAGGGCTCGCCGGAACACCCGGTTACCGGGCCATTCGTACAGAATCAGCCGGCTGGCGCTACGGCCTTGTGGCCGTCAAAAAAGATGGCAGCCGGGTGTACGGAGACACACATCGTAAACCCGGGAAAGCCGTGTTTAAGGTCCCTGCAGATACGGAATACCTCTGGCTGGTGGTTAGCGGAGCACCCCTGACGCACGTAACTGTAGCCCGTAAAGACGAAGAGAATGCGCAATGGCCTTACCGGATCAAAGTGAAAGGTACGGTTCCGGAGAAGGAATTTGTAAAAAACTAAAAGGGTAAACCGGCTTAGGGTTAAGCCCGGTTCAATATTTCACCTCCCCATACCGGATTCCCTTCTTCTGCCATTTGAGCAGGAAAGGTTCAAGAGCCTTAAGAAAGCGGTCATAATCCTTCTTTGGGGTGCTTGTCCAGCCGGTTTCCGCATAAGCGGCAATGCGGGGGTATACTTTCAGGTTCATGCTTTCCACGGTGGGGATAAACTCGCCCCACATCTGGCAGCCCAGGCCTGATACCCGGTTCGCCTGTTCCTCCGTGAGGCCCTGGGGTACGGGATTAAAATCATAGGCTTTTTTCAGGGGAGTAGACTCGTAAGAATAATCCAGGTAGGTATATTGATGATGCGAATTGACTACTTCGTAGCCTTTTTCCAGGGTTTGCTTTACCAGGGAGGGGGCGCCTTTCCAGAACTGAACAATGGTGCCCGGGGCCAGTTGCTGTTCTCCCCGGGTGTCGGTTTCCGACTGGTATTCGTGGAGCTTGTCGCCGGTGATTTCATTCCAGCCTATCATGCGCCGGTTTTTGGAAGCCAGCAGACGGGAGATCGTATTGGTAAAGAACACCTGCAGTTCAGCCGGTGTTTTCAGGTTATTTTTAGCCATATACTCCTGCACCATGGCAGATTCTTTCCACTGGTTATACTTCACCTCATCGCCGCCGATGTGAATGACCGGCCCGGGAAACAGGGCGATCACTTCATCGATCACGTCTTCCAGGAACTGTATCACCCGCGGATCCGCCACGTTAAATACATCATACATCACTCCGAATTTGGCGGGTACCCGGATGGGCTTTCCGCTGGTTCCCAGCCAGGGGTAAGCGGCGATGGCGGCACTGGAATGCCCCGGCATATTTATTTCGGGAATCACCGTGATGTGCAGTTTAGACGCATACGCTACTATTTCCCGGATCTCTTCCTGGCTGTAAAAACCGCCGTGGGGTTTGCCGTCAAATACGTTGCTGCCAAACTTATTTATTTCGGAAGAATCGCGCCAGGCACCCACCCGGGTAAGCTCCGGGTATTTAGTGATCTGTATACGCCAGCCCTGGTCATTGGTTAACCCCCAGTGAAAAACGTTCATCTTCAGGGCGGCCATTTCATCCAGAAGCCCCAATACCACTTCTTTGCCTTTGAAATAACGTCCTTCGTCCAACATAAATGCCCGCCACCGGAAAGCCGGGTAATCGGTTACCATGGCTTTTTGTACCGTAAACCGGCCTTCTTTTTCGTTTATCACCTGTCGCAGGGTCTGCACGCCGTTCAGTATGCCGGCAGGCGTATTCGCCCGGATTACGATATTCCTGTCATTGACTTCCAGTATATATCCCTCCTTTTTCCCTGGCAAAACGGAAGAGTCCAGGGCTAAAACGATATCAGCAGTCTTAGCGCCCTGTTTCAGGGCCGCCTCCATAGAAAAATCGGTAGACAGGTAGGCCTGAAGGAGTTGCGCCTCATTGGCCAGCTCTGCCAGATACGCCACTTCAGGCCGGCTTTTCAGCGTCAGCACACCGGGAATGTACTCTGTTTTTTCGGGCTGCGGCAGAACGGTATATTCTTTTACAGCAGGCTGCCCGAAAGCACAAAGTGTCAAAAGGCATAGGGCCGGGAGGTATCTCATGAACGGTCAGGTTTTTTTTGAATAACAGGAAAGCGGCGCTGTGGGTTTCAAAGCGTTTGAAACGGCCTACACTTTCCCGGTCTTTCTCCGTCTGAACGCATAATCCAGCAGAAGCAGTACCCCCATGCCCAGCACCGTAAGGGCATACACCGGTGGGATATTCAGGGAGGGGAGAGAAGAAAACTTTTGGGCCACCGCTCCGAAAGATGAGTCTGAAGGATTCAGATAGCTTCCGGTGATCCACGCCAGAATCGCAAAAGCTGCAATGGCCACGCGGCCCCAAAGGCCTAGCAGCGGGCGGGGTTCGGAGGAGGCGGAAACTTTCTGCATGACCGTTTCCGTGAAATCGGCAGGGGCTTTATCGGCCGGCAGCCGGCGCAGAAGCTGCTCCAGGGAAGTCTCCCGAACGGCGTCTGCCTCTGCTTCTGCATACACGCTTTTCATCACCCCCGATGAAAAATCAGCGGAGGGCTTAGCGGTCACCGGGGTTTCCCTGAGTATTTTCTCCAGCTTGTTCATGTTCTAAAGCTTTGAGCTTTGAGCCCTGAGCTATGAGAAACAGCTGCTACCGATGGGCTCACTGCTCATAGCTCACAGCTCATAGCTGTTTCATAATAAAAACCGTAAACGTTCCTGTAAAGTTTTTCTTGCCCTGAATAATTTCACTTTAATGTTCACCTCTTTCAGTCCGCTGATATCGGCGATTTCCCGCACGGAGCAATCGTTCATGTAAAAGAGGGTCACCAGCAGGCTTTCCGTAGGTGGCAGGGCATCTACCGCTTTTTGGATCAGTGTGCTTTGTTCCTCCTCCAGCAGCTTCCGGACGGGGGTGTCGGTATGCGACTGTTTCTCGTAATCAGACTCCTCCATTCTGAAGAAACGCCGCTGATGGGTTTTGTCGATGGCCGTGCGGTAGACCACCGTGTACAGCCAGGTAGAAAACTTGGCCTTTCCCTCAAAACGGTGGATCTGCTGATACGCTTTTACAAAACCCTCCTGCGCGGCATCTTCCGCATCGCCGGAGTTCTTAAGGATTTTATAGGCAATGGTATAGGCCATATGCTGATACTTATCTACCAGGAAGCGGAAAGAAGCGGTATCTCCTCTTTTCACTCTTTCCACATACATCAGGTCTTCGTTCATTCAAAACGTTAGGTTGCAGGTATGACGGGTGGGATCCGGAAATGGTTACAGTATGCTTGGTTTTTTTCTCACGGATCCTCACAGATTATTATTTTTTTATCTGTGTAAATTCCATCTAACAGCAGAATAAAGATGACAGCTAGTCTCACCGCGTCACGGTTTAAGGAGAGTACCTTTATTTATCTGCGAGCACGGAAATTCTTTACCGACATTTAATCCCTGACGGGATATTTGGGTAAATTCCGGAGGTTCCTTTTCTACCGATATATAATCCCTATGGGATAAAGACGCTGGTACCTATTTCTTTTGTGGGGCAAAAATAAGACGTAGATACCCCGTCAGGGGTATACTATCGGTAGAAATATACCAGAGCCGTTCATCCTTATGTACCCCGTTAGGGGTATCATATTGGTAGAAATATACCAGGCCCATCCATCCCCTATTAAGTTAGCCAAAGTTGTTTTACCTTTTCCAGGGTCTTACAATCTGTGAGAAAAAAATGCCCGCGCTGTAACCTTTCCCTCCTCACCTTCGTCACATGACCAAAATTTAAAAAAAACTATGGGACCAGGAGAAACTTTTATTGCACTAATTATCGGAATTACTGTTTTAGGCTACATTTTTTTTACGGCCAGGCACCGGGAAAGGATGTCTATCATTGACAAGGGGGTGGATCCCACGCTATTTGTTTCTAAAGAGAAAAAAAACAGCAGCAATCTTACCCTTAAACTGGGCATGCTGGCCTTCGGTGTGTCGCTGGGTATCATAGCGACTATATTTATTGTCGAAGCTTTTGAGGATATCCCCGGAGAACCAGTGATCATCGCTATGGTCCTACTGTTTGGCGGTGCCAGCCTGATTGTTAACTTTTTGATCGAAAGAAAAATGGACTCGGATTCCCGCGATGAGAAACGCGATGAGAAAGATACAGAGTAAATGCTCGGATAAAAAAAGTAAGAACAGGGCCATTAAAACCGTAATAAGATGAAAATTCCCATATTAATCTTTCTGTGTAGTTTTTGGTTTATAGAACTCCCATCAGTCAGGAAGGGAAAATGTCATCTGACCGGTAAGGTGGTTGGCAGAGATAGTAAGACACTCCTTTTGAAGAAACTGACTGATGACCCCCAAGCTGCGGATATAGAAATACAGATTGATAGTAATGGATTGTTTAGTTATGATCTTCATGCCACTTCTGTAGAGGCATATGAGTTGATATTCAAAGATGAACATGAAAAAGGGGGCTGGAGGTCCACTCTCTTTTTCCCGGACAATGATACATTAAGATTTACTCTGTATCCGACACAGATGGCTGACAGCAATAAAATTACGGGAGGAGAATTATCCATAAAAAGAAGCCTGTTTTTAAGAACAGTCACCGATCAATATTACAACCAGTTTATTTACTGGCAGCAGAAAAGAGATTCCGCTCAAAAAGTAAACAATGCTGACGCTGTTTCTCAAAAAATAGATTCTCTGACTCAGTCACTCTTCCGCTTTCAGCTTAGCTATGCTGTAAATGAAATGAATGAGTATGGCTATGCAGAGTTTATAGAAATCTTGAAAGCTGAGCAGGAAAGGAGATATTTCTCCACGGATACTTTGATCAGATATCAAAAGTTATTTCAGCAAAACCATCCGGATCATCCCTATAATCAGATATCAGCGTTACGGATATCGGCACTTACAAACATGAGAGCCGGGGGGCGTTACTTTGATTTTAAGGCTCCTGGCACGACAGGCGATAGCATCTATCTTTCTAACTATATATCTAAAAATACACTGACATTACTTGACCTGTGGGCTCCCTGGTGCGGCCCCTGTATAGTTAAAAGCCAAAAGCTGATTCCGGTCTTTGAAGAATTTAAAAATTCAGGGTTTGGGGTTATTGGTGTAGTAGGAAGCATTAATAGTCAGGAACAATTCATCAAGGCGGTAAACAGATACAACTACCCCTGGAACCTGGTATCCGAAATCAGGGATGAAAATAGTATCTGGGAAAAATATGGGATCGCCCATAGAGGAGGAAGCCAGTTTCTGATTAACTCTAAAGGAATCATTGTTGCTATAAACCCCGCTCCTGAAGAGTTACGGCAGTTTATTAAGAAGGCAGATTAATGGCGTATGTATCTTCTTAACAGTATGTGGAGGGATTTTATTAAGGAATCCTGAGTGTTATCTCTGAAGAAATAAAAATATTTTACATATTACCTTGTATTACAAAGTACCTTGTGTACATTTGCATTGAAAAACTATTACTTAAACTCAGAGCCTTTAGAAATTAGAAGTTAGCTATTAGAGATTAGTCGTTAGAAGCCATCTGGCAGTTCGATGCCTTGTGAGAAATCTAAAATCTAATAGCTAATTTCTAACGGCCAACAGCTCTGAGCTAAAAACAAAACCAATGAAAAAGCTATTACTAAAAAGTGTATTCCTACTCTTTTCCGGGATTTTTACGGCCCATGCGCAGCATGACCTGAAGGGAGTGGTGACCGATTCCGCCTCCGGCAAGCCGCTGGAATTTATTACCGTTACCCTCCTGAAAGATCAGAAGGCAGTAAAAGGTGACTATACCAAAACTAACGGGGCCTTTTCTTTTACCGGCCTGACCCCTTCACGCTATGAAGTGCAGGTGACGGCAGTGGGTTACCGTACGCACACGCTCCCGGTAGAAATCACTGACCGCTCCCTGGATCTGGGAAAGATAGCCGTGCAGGAGAAGAGCGCCGGTCTCCGGGAAGTAAAGGTCACTGCCGCAAAGCCCATTGTACAGCAGGAGGCCGACCGCATCCTGTATGATACCCAGGCCGATCCTGAAAGCAAGGTATTTAACGTACTGGACATGATGCGGAAAGTGCCCTACCTCTCGCTGGATGCCGATGACAATATCCTGCTGAAAGGAAACGGGGATTTCAAGATACTCATCAACGGAAGGCCCTCAGGCATGATCGAAAGAAACTACAAAGACATCCTGAGAAGTATGCCGGCGTCATCTATCCAGCGCATTGAGGTCATTACCACGCCGCCTTCCAAATACGATGCCGAGGGCCTGTCAGGCATCATTAATATCATCACTAACAAGCGGGTAGACAACGGTTACACCGGGAATGTGAATACCAGCTGGCGTTATCCGGCAGGTGGCCCCGGTGTGGGCGGTTCGGTTTCGGCCCGCCTGGGCAAATGGGGCCTGTCGGCTTTCGGAGGGGCCAGCCAATACAATGTTCCCGAGGTTACTTTTGTGAATACCCGGTCTACTTTCCGGGAATTTCCGACCGTAACGGATCAACGGGGAGGCAATACCTCGGAGAGCGGCAATGCTTACCTGGGCATGGAGATCAGCTACGATATCGACAGCCTGAACCTGGTTTCCGGCCAGCTGAATATGAACGGTAACCGGAACAAAGGCCTGGGAACACAAAGCTCCCTCCTGGAAACCCCTGACGGCATAGATCAGCAATACCGCCTTCTTAATACAGGAACGGGCCACGGAAACGGCCGGGATGTGGCCCTGAACTACCAGCGGGGCTTCAAAGCCGACAAAAACCGGTTGCTCACCTTCTCCTACCGCTATTACGGTTTTGAAAACAACCAGAAAAATACGATCGGTATTTATGACCGTATCCAATATGAATTACCCGATTACCGCCAACAGAATAACCAGCGGTTTTCTGAGCAGACGCTGCAGGCCGACTTCGTCTACCCGTCGCAGAAGCTAAGCGTGGAAGCCGGGGTCAAAGCGATATTCCGGAAGAACGAGAGTGATTTCGGATATCTTAACCGGGTGACCGATACCGGTGAATACCAGCAGGCCGATTCGCTCAGCAACCATTACTTTAACTCGCAAACCATCTACGGGGTCTATAACACCTATCGTTACAAGCATAAAAGCTGGGATATCCGGGGCGGATTCCGGGTAGAGCAGACTCTGCTGGATGCCGACTTTATCTCTACCAATTCCCGGGTCAGCCAGAATTACTTTAACATCATTCCCACGATAGCGCTGGGACATAAGGTGGGCAAAGGAAACCTCAGTGTGAGCTATACCCAGCGTATACAGCGGCCGGGCATTTACCAGCTGAATCCTTTTGTGGACCGGACCAACCCGAACTTTGAACGTACCGGGAACCCGGACCTCCGCCCGGCCATCATGAATGACATCAATGTCAGCTACAGCTGGTCAAAAAAGACTTCCGTGAATGTAGCCGTAGGGCATGTTTTCATCAAAGACATGATCTTCCCGGTACTGGTCTTTGATCCGGCCACAGGCATCTCCCGCTCTTCCTACGGGAATGTGGGAAGGGCCCGGCTCCTTCCCACGGTGAACCTGAACGTGAACCACCCCTTCTCAAAAAAATGGAACATGAGCATAAACGGCCGGCTGGCCTACGGCATGACCGAAGGGCTGATCAACAACGAGCTGGTGAAAAACCGGGGCTTAATGTACGGAGTATACGCTTCTTCAGGATACCGCTTCGAAAAGAACTGGCGTGTGAATGCCAATATAAACTTTAACGGCCCCGGCATGAATATACAGGACCGGACCAATATGGCGCTGTATTCTTCTTTCAGCGTAAGCAAAGATGTACTGAAAGACAAGCTGACCTTGTCCGGGTCACTGAATAACCCCTTCAATAAGTACCGCAGGAGCACCCGTAACAGCTTCGGCCCGGATTTCCTGCAATACTATGAACGGCGCGATTATTTCAGGTCTTTCCAGGTCAGCCTCAATTATAAATTCGGTAAGCTGAAAGAGCCTATCCGCAAAGCTACCCGGAGCATCCGGAACGATGATGTACAGAACTCAGGACAGTAAAACGCATAACCGGCGTTTCTGCTGTCCCATTGACGGACAGGATACGATTAAACTTGTATGAAAATGAAATTCCTTTTAACCATACTCTTTCTTGCCGGAGGCTTCATTTCAGAGGCCCAGGATAAAATGCTGACGAAAAAGCAGGTGCAGCAGGACCTGGCGTGGGTGAAGAAAATACTGGATGAAAACGCTTCTTACGTTTATCTGAACGGGTATGACTTCAATCCCGGTTTTGAAAATTATCTGAAGAGCCTGGACGACTCTGTCCGGGCGGAAGATTTTGGGTTATTCCTGACGGAAACGATCGGGAAGATGGGAGACAGGCACTCTTCCGTAAGAGGTTATGAGCCGGATAATTCTCTTTTTTTACCGTTTCATTTTGCCCCGGAAAACGGTAAAGTGGCCGTTCTGTACTTCAATAAAAACAGGAGATTTGAAATACTTAATCCGCGGTATCCTTACCTCAAAAAAATAGACGGGACAGATATTGACCGTTTCTTGCAGAAAATACTTCCCGAGGAAATACGTGCACCCCGGGAAGCCTATTTTACGAGAGCTGTAATGGAGCTCAGGGATATTCAGAAAAACTACCGGTTATTGAACAAAACGGTACCGGAAAAAATAGAGCTGACTCTTTCCGATGCTACATTTCAAAAGGATACCGTTTTAGTGATTTCGCCTGTTGACCGGTCCGGGAAAAAATTCAAATGGATAGAAAAATTTGCAATGGACTACCTGGGCGTAAAAGATGAAGATTACAATAAACCGGAGATTGCAGAAGCACTGTTTTCTATAAAAGACAGCATTGCATATGTCAGAATCCCGGTTATGGTCAGCAGGGAAGAAGCCCCCCTTCTGTTTGACCGGGTGAACGCGTTTATGAAATCTATCCGGCATAACAGCAAGGCCCTCATTATGGATGTCAGGAGCAACGGTGGCGGAAGGCGGGATCTGATGTATGAATTTGCCAGATACCTTGTTCATCCCGATTCTGTTTATGTGGTGAATGCGGTAAAGCAAAGAGGCCCTCTTCCCTTACCGGAGCAATACAAGGAAAATTTAAACAGCAGATACCTGTTCCCCCTTTCTGAATTGGATACACGGGAACAGGAAGCCGTAAGGAAATTTCTGAAGACCTTTCAGCCCATGTATGCACCGGATAATAAAAAGTACAGTGAATATTATTTTGGCCTGTTAAACGGGAAGAAATTAGCGGAACCCTCTTCCTACTATAACAAGCCGGTGTATATCCTGGCCAATGAGTCCAGCTTCAGCGCAGCGTCAGTCTTTGTTTCTGTATTTAAAGGAATTCCCAACATCCGTATTGCAGGAGTGACCACAGACGGTTCCAGCGGAAACAGCGAAGAATTTGAATTACCCCATTCAAAATTACGGGTAAAAATCAGTACCATGGTTTCTTTTCAGAAAGACGGGAAAATTCTCGACGGCTATGGAACAGAACCTGACATCCGGCTGGAGAGGGACCTGGACCAGGCCTTGTGGAAATCTGATACCCAGCTCGAAAAACTACGAAGGATGATACAGAATTCGGGACAGGAGAAGTAAGTTAAAAGTGAAAAGTTAAAAGTTAAAAACTAAAAGTTAAGGTACATTGCTTCATATTAAATACTAAATGTACCTTAACTTTTAGTTTTTAACTTTTAACTTTTCACTTAAATTCCACATCCACCACCTTCACCCTTTGCGGCAGCATCTCCGTCCTCCCCTCCAGGTCGGCCTGGTCGGTTTTCTGTACAAAAATGCTCAGGATTTTGTGGTCTTTCCAGAGCTCGGTGTCAAAGCCGGGTTCCCAGGAACCTACGTTATCAGGAAGCAGGTCTTTTATTTTCCACCGGTTGCGGCGAAGGTTTTTATTGATAGCCATGGAAACTTTACTCCCCCTCTCTTCGTCCCGGAAAAGGATCACCGCACCGTTTTTCCATGCGCCCACCACCTGCGGGCGGGAAACGGGAATACGCTTGGTACCCACACCACTCAGGCTGAAAGGCGTTTTCCGGAATCCCAGGTTTTGTGATTTCCAGGTGCCGTTCAGGTTATAAATCAGGCGGTACTGCGGGATATCCGAATCCTGGTCGCGCCAATAGGTGGCGATAAACGGCCGGCCCCGGTGATCGGCAAACATAGAGGTCTGGTTAATCAGCTCGCTCCGCTGGGGGATAGGGTAGATGTACTCGGCAGTAGCGGCATTAATGGGCAGTACATATTTCTCACCGGTAGATTTCTCCCAGGTCCTCCCGCCGTCTGTAGAGCGGGCATAGCACATGTCGTGATTGGTAGCCACATCCGGTGTTTCACGCCAGACCCAGGAAATATGAATGACTCCCCGGCTGTCGGTAAAACTCTGCCAGTAAGCATTCCGTTTCTTTTCCCCGTCAATCAGGTTGCTGTGAAGCTGTTCCCATTTCCGGCTTGCGGGGTCATAGGTATTGATGACCAGGTTTCCCCGGCCCGAAGCGCCGTCGCGATACATAAAGAGCAGCCTGCCATCCGCCATTTTAAAAAATTCAGGATAGGTTACGTTGCCTTCATTAAGGCCGGTCATAGATATTTCGGGAGAAAAGTCGAGCGAAAGAGGCGCTTTGCTCCGGGCATAACGCAAGGGGTGCCCGTGGTGCCCCCACGACAGGTGCAGGTAACCCTCGCCATCGGCCATGATGCTGATAGAGCAGTGGGCATCTCTGGCATCGCCGGTAAAGCCGGTGTCTTTCAGCTCCCATTCGTCTTCTCCCCGCTTACGCTTTCCCATGATCACTTTTCCGGTGGCATCATAATAAGAAATAAACTGGGTTTCCTTATACGTCACCAGGGGATTTTTCCGGAATATAATAGTATTAACAGAATTCTCCGCCCAGCCGTCAGCTACCTCCGAAACGCGTATTTTCTGAGCGGAGGTGAGAGGCGTATACAGAAGAAAGAAGGTCAGGAAAGGAATAAATAAGCGGGTCATAAAAAAAATTTAGGGTATAAATATCGGGAATTAAGGCCGGATCCTGAAAAAAGGAAGCCGTCTTTCCCTTCAAAGGAAAATCTTTTTCCCTCAATTCCGGGCATTAATGCTGAAAATGTATTTATTTTATATGATATTAGATTTTTCCCGTACGGGCAAGGTCATGGACAACTATTCAGGTCAAAGCAATCAGGAATTAATGGACCTCGTTCGTCAGCATGATGAACGGGCTTTTACCGAGATTTACAACCGGTATAAAGGGGTGCTTTTTCTTCATGCCTACCGTATGCTGGAAAATACGGAAGAAGCCAAAGACATCATCCAGGATCTTTTTGCCGCATTATGGAGCCGGCGAACCGAGATTCTGCTCACCGGCTCCCTGTCGTCTTACCTGTACATCGCCGTAAAAAACCGGATACTGGATCAGATGGCCCGGGAGAAAAACCGTGACCGGTACGTGGATTCCCTGGCCGGGTTTCTGGAAGAAGGAGAATACATCACCGACCACCAGCTCCGGGAAAATGAGCTGAGCCGCCTGATTGAAAAAGAAGTAGCCCTGCTGCCCCCTAAAATGCGGCAGGTATTTGAGCTGAGCCGCCATCACCACCTTTCCCATAAAGAGATTGCGGCCGAAATGAACCTCTCCGACAAAACCGTTAAAAAGCAGATCAGCAATGCCCTGATCATCCTCCGGAAAAAAATTGATGTGGCTTTCACTCTCCTTATCATGCTGTTTAACTGACAGTTCAGGTATTTTCATATAACTGATGTTACGTATTTCGTGAAATAGATTTAACCACATAGATTTTATATAGAAAAGGAGACATTAGGGAAATTCATTCCCATCACATAGCTTATGTGAAATATGTTTACATGTCCTGATAAAGTCTCTTTAATCTATGCATCTATTGTGGTTTGGAAATAGTGCGTAACATGAATTATGTAAAATAACAAATATTTTTTTGCACAAATCTACTACCCGGGGCCTTCTGAACCGTCTTAGAGGAAAACCGGATCGTTTATGCACCCATCCCAGGCAAGAGACCTGTTAAGAAAACACCGTGACGGCACCCTGACCGCAGAAGAGCGTATCCTGCTGGAAAGCTGGTATCTGCATGTGGCCCGTTCCAAAGGAAGGAATGCCGGTAGCGAAGATATCGCTGAACACCTGGATGACCTGGAGCTACCGTTTCTTCAGCCCGTTACACGCCGGCCGTTATGGAAATGGGTAGCGGCTTCTGTGCTGATGGTCTTGTCGGCAGGGCTGTTCTATTTTTCCCGGCAGACTCCCGTAGCAGAAGCTCCCGTACCGGCCCATGACGCACTTCCCGGCGATAACCGGGCACGGCTGATCCTGGCTGACGGTAAAGATATCTTACTGGATGAGGCCCGCAGCGGAAAGCTGGCGCAGGAAGGCAATACTTCCATTGTGAAAACGGAAGAAGGCGAACTGGTTTACAATACCACTCCCACCCGGGCAGCGGTCTTATCGCATTATAATACCATTGAAACCCCTAAAGCCGGGCAATACCAGGTAAAGCTGTCGGATGGCACACGGGTGTGGCTGAATGCGGCCTCAACCATCCGTTTTCCGGCGGAATTCGATGCCCGTGAGCGGGTGGTGGAAGTGGTAGGGGAAGTGTACTTTGAAGTGGCAAAAGCCATGGAGGGCACGCGGCGTATTCCGTTTAAAGTGGTGTCGGGAAACCAGGAAGTGGAAGTACTGGGTACCCGGTTTAACATCAACAGCTATTCGGATGAAGGCGTGATCCGGACCACCCTCCTGGAGGGCAGCATCCAGGTGCGTACCCCTGAAAAAGGAATTGTGCTGCAGCCGGGGCAGCAGTCCCGCCTGTCTACCGGGCAGACCTTAAAAGTAAGCCAGGTAAACACCAGCCAGGTGATGGCCTGGAAAGAAGGGTTTTTCAGCTTTGACGGGGTGGGACTGAAAGAGTTGATGCGCCAGCTTTCGCGCTGGTATGATATGGAAGTGATCTATGAAGGGAATACCGGTGACTATGAATTTGTAGGCCGGATTTCCCGCAATACCCGGCTTTCGGCGGTGCTGAGAATACTGGAAGCCGGCGGGGTACGCTTCCGGCTAGAAGGAAAGAAAATAATTGTAACCGAATAAAACACCAGACCTATGAGATAGACAAGATGTACTTCCGGCAATGCCGGTTTCCCGTGAAAAGCCCGAAAAAAAACCGTTTCAGATGCGACCTGAAACGGCTGAAAGTCCGGGTCAGCCTGCTCTCCGTATCCGCGATGTGAAACGTGAATCGTCAAACAAGTCATAACCAAAACCTTACAAAACTATGGAATTTTCTTTACGCAAGAAAGAGATGCTCATTCGTGCATCTCTCAAAATGCTCCTTTTTATGAATCTGACTGCTGTTTTTTTAGTGATAGGGTGTATACATGTATCGGCTGCGGTTTTTTCGCAGAAGATCTCCCTTTCTGTAAAAGATGCGCCGCTTACCTCTGTGTTCAGATCCATTGAAAAGCAAAGCAGCTTTACCTTTTTCTATGATAACCGGCTGATCAAAAAAACCGGGAATGTGAGTGTGGAATTCCGGGACGGAACCATTCAGCAGCTCATGGATAAGGTACTGCAGGATCAGCCCCTCACTTACGAGATACTGGATAAGATCATTGTGATCCGTAACAAGCCGGAGACCCGGTTTAAGCCTGCCAAGGCTTCCCCCACGGTGTACCACCCCCTGGAGCCGCCGGCACCGGATATCCGGAGAACCCCTTTGGAGGAGAATAAAGTAAGGAGTATCCTGGCCGACAGGGTAGTGGCCATTGCTCCCCTTGAGATAACGGTGCGGGGCAAGGTCACCGATGAAAGCGGAGAAGGTGTGGCCGGTGTAAGCGTGGTGGTCAAAGGCACCAACCGGGGTATGATCACCAATGCTGACGGCGATTACACCCTGCAGGTTCCCGATGAAAAGGCCGTACTGGTATTCACTATTGTAGGTTATCAGAGCCAGGAGCATGTAGTGGGTACCCGTACCCGCGTAGATGTGGTACTGAAATTAGATGAGCAGAAGCTGGAAGAAATAGTGGTAGTGGGTTACGGAACCCAAAAGAAAGCCAACCTCACCGGAGCCGTGGGCTCGGTAGGTGCTGAAGTGCTGGAAAACCGGCCCGTTCCTAACCTCACCCAGGGTTTGCAGGGGGTATTGCCCAATGTAAACATCCGTATGATGGACGGTAAGCCTAACCAATCGCCCAGTATCAATGTCCGTGGAGCCACTTCCATTGGCCAGGGGGGTAATGCCTTGATCCTGATTGATGGCGTGGAGGGTGACCCTTCCATGATCAATCCGGGCGATGTAGAGTCGGTAACTATCCTGAAAGATGCGGCTTCTGCAGCTATATACGGTGCACGGGCGGCTTTCGGAGTGGTACTTATTACCACCAAAAAGCCGGTGAAAGATAATTTCTCCGTTACCTATAACATGAATTACAGCACCAAGCAACCTACCGTGCTGCCGAACTTCCTGACCGATGGTTACCAGTGGGCCAAAATGTTTAATGATTCGTTTTATGCCTGGGAGGGAACTTACCCTCAGGCGGTGAATAAAACCCTTCCGTTTTCGCAGGAATACCTGGCCGAGCTGGAAAGGAGATCAAAAGACCCCAGCCTGCCTAAAACCGACATAGGGCCTGACGGCCGGTACGTTTACTACGAAAATACCGACTGGTATGACCTGCTTTATAAAGACCGGCTGAGTGCGGTGGAGCATAACCTTACGCTGTCGCGCAGCACGGATAAATCCAGCTTTATGATCACCGGCCGGTACAACGGGCAGGATGGGCTGTTCCGGTATAACTCAGATGACTTCAGCGTGTATAATATTCGCGCAAAAGGAAGCATGCAGCTGTTCCGGTGGCTGGAGGTCAGCAATAACTTTGACTTTTCTAACCGGAAATACCATAACCCCCTGAATGTGGGAGAAGGCGGGGGTATCTGGAGAAACATTGCCGACGAAGGGCACGTGCTGGCTCCCATGCTTAACCCTGACGGTACCATCACGTTTTCAGGGGCTTATACCGTGGGCGACTTCTACTATGGCAAAAACGGGATAGATACCGAAAGGTCTATTATCCGGAACATGACGTCTTTTGAATCGCGTTTCCTGGATAATACCCTGCGGGTGATCGGAAATGCGACGTTCCAGAATACCTACAATGACGAGACCCGCCGGCGCGTACGGGTGCCTTACAGCCGCCGGCCGGGGGTGATTGAATACGTGGGTACTACCTATGACGACCTCCGGGAGTACAGTAACCGTACCAACTACATTGCCACTAACCTCTGGACAGAATACGAACGCACGCTGGGCAAACATTACTTCAAGGTGATGGTGGGTACCAATTATGAGCGTTCGGTTTATGACCGCCTGGAAGTGCAGCGGAACGGGCTGGTTTTTGATGACGCTACCAATATTAACCTGGCTCTGGGCCAGTCGATCAGTACTTCAGGTAACTACGAGGCCTGGAATATCCTGGGCGGATTTTCCAGGATCAATTACATCTTTGGGGATCGTTACCTGGTGGAATTTAACGGCAGGTATGACGGTTCTTCCAAGTTTCCCGATAATGAGCGCTTTGCCTTTTTTCCATCGGTTTCGGTGGGCTGGCGGATTTCGGGTGAGCCTTTCTGGAAGATCTCCCCCAAAACCGTGTCTGATCTTAAAGTGCGCTGGTCATACGGATCACTGGGCAACGGGAGCATAGGTTCCTACGCGTTCCAGCAGACCTTTGGTATCTCCCAGTCAGACCGTATTCTTAACGGCATCAAACCCCAGCGTACCAGCCGCCCCAGTGTATTGCCGGATGGCCTCACGTGGGAAACGGCTACCACCAGTAACGTGGGCCTAGACCTGGCCATGTTTGCCAACCAGCTTAACCTGAACTTTGATGCCTACACCCGGAAAACCACCGATATGTATACCATAGGCATGACTCTGCCGGCTACCTTCGGGGCTACCTCGCCCCGGGGTAATTATGCCGATATGGAAACCAAAGGCTGGGAACTGGTAGTGGGCTGGAACAGCCGGCTGAATGTGGGTAAAAAAACATTGGGCTACCGTTTAGGATTTAACCTGGCGGATAATGTGTCGAAAATACTGCGTTATAACAACCCGAACAAATTCCTGAACGATTACTACGTGGGCCAGACCCTGGGAGAAATGTGGGGGTATCAGACAGACGGCTTCTTTAAAGACCAGGCAGACATCGATGGCCATGCCGACCAGAGCCGGTACCTCTCTACTGCCCGCGGTGAAATACTTCCGGGCGACATCAAGCTGAGAGACCTGGACGGCGACGGGGTGATCAGCCCGGGCGAGAATACCGTGGATAATCCGGGTGACCGTAAGATCATAGGCAATAACCGCGCCCGCTATACCTACGGAATCAGCCTGGGAGCGGACTACGGCGGCTTTTTTATCTCGGCATTCTTCCAGGGTGTAGGTAAGCAGGACTGGTATCCCAGCACGGAGTCAAACACCTTCTGGGGATTGTATAACCGGCCTTATGGTGACGTGCCTAACTGGCACCTGAAAGAAGGCATTATCTGGACTCCCGAAAATCCCGACGCCTTCTTCCCGCGTTTTGTAACCCGTCTGGCCAACCGTTCCGGTGCCGTGCTCACCTACCCGCAGACCCAGTACGTCATGAATGTGGCTTACCTGCGGCTTAAGAACGTGCAGGTGGGATATAACCTCCCTTCAGCCCTGCTGCAGAAGACCAAAGCGATCCGGAGTGCCCGGATCTTCCTGTCGGGAGAGAATCTCCTGACCTGGTCGCCCCTGCTGAAGATAGTAGACAATGTGGACGTGGAAAATGCGAATGCTCCTTCCGATCAGTTATTTACGGACAGCAATGCGGGTGACGGCTATAACTACCCGATGTTAAAAGCCATAACCATAGGTCTTACGGTAACTTTCTAAATATTGAAACAAATGAAAATACGCATTATATTATCCTTACTGGCACTGATCACCTTTACCGGCTGCGACCTAGAGGAGGTGCCTCAGCATACCGCAAATAAAAACGTTATTTTCGGAACGGAAAGCGGTCTTCAGCTCTACGTTAACTCATTTTATGAATGGCTGCCCAGCGCTAATAATGTGCATTCGGCGGATGCCATCTCCGACTACTCGGCCCGCCGGAATGTGCCTGATTTTTTAAGAGGGGATGTCTATAACTCCCGGACGAATGATAATACCTCCGCCTCGGGGTATTCCCTGGTGGCATTAGGAGCCGACTGGAACTGGGGTTGGGGCCATCTGAGAAACTTCAATTATTTTATTGCGAACAACGATAACCCGGCCATCCCGGAAGCTACCCGCCGGCATTATACCGGTCTGGCTCGTTTCTTCAGGGCCTGGTTTTATTTTGAAAAGGTGAAACGTTACGGCGATGTGCCCTGGATCGATGTACCGCTGGACGTATCAGACCCCAAGCTCTATGAAGGACAGGATTCCCGCACGCTGGTGATGGACAAGGTGCTGGAAGACCTGGATTACGCCATTGCCAACATTCAGACGGTGTCAGACGGGTCGCGTACCCTCGTTACCAAAGACGTGGCGCTGGCACTGAAATCAAGGGTGGCGCTGTTTGAAGGAACCTTCCGGAAATACCATACCGACAAAGACCTGGTTTCTACGGCCAACACCTGGCTGGAACATGCCCGGTCGGCGGCAAAGGCCGTAATAGACGGTGGCCGCTTCCGGCTTAATACCACCGGCGGCACCGACCTGGCCTACCGGAACCTCTTTATCACGGAAACCCCCAATGCCAGCGAGATCATGCTGGCCGTGGTATCAAGTGTAGCCCTGGGAGTACGCCATGACGCCAACTGGTGGTTTACCAGCTCCACTACCGGCATCCGGTTCAGTTTTACCCGGCCTTTCATTCATACCTATCTGAACCTTGACGGTACGCCTTTTACGGATACTCCCGGCTATGCTACCCAAAGCTTTACGGAAGAGACCCAAAACCGGGATAAAAGGCTTCAGCAGACCATCCGGACACCGGGCTATACCCGCCTCAGCGGATCTAACCGGGTGGGCACTCCGCCGGCGTTTACCTATACTTACACCGGGTACCAGCCTATTAAATGGAGCATTGATGATGTGGCAGCAGACGGCGGAACCAATAATACCAATGCGGTTTCTCTGTTCCGCTACGCAGAAGTGCTGCTGAATTACGCCGAGGCCAAAGCCGAGCTCGGCACCCTCACGAACGAAGACTGGGCACTGACCATCGGGGCACTTCGCAGCCGGGCCGGTATCACAGGCGGGCTTCAAACCCTGCCCACGCGGGTAGACCACTATCTTAAGGCCACCTATTTCCCTGACATCTCGGATCCCGTGATCCTGGAGGTAAGAAGGGAAAGAGGGATAGAGCTGGCCATGGAAGGATTCCGCTTTTATGATATAGTACGATGGAAAAGAGGGGAGCTCTTTACCGTGCCCTGGCGCGGAATCTATATCCAGGAAGCTAACAAGCTGATCGACCTGAATGATGACGGCGTGAATGACGTGTATTTCTATACGACTCCGCCGGCCACCCAGGTCAGCGGTGTGGTTTATATCAATGTGAATACCGAAACCCAGCGCCTGACCAATGGCACCTCGGGGGAAATCACCTGGCTGGATAACATTCCCATGAGCTTTACCAACCGGAATTACTTTTATCCCATCCCGGAAACCCATCTGCTCACCAATACCAACCTGAAGCAGAACCCGGGCTGGAATTGAGACACAGCATTTATTTAAGGTAAATAGTCCGTCTTTTTAGCTGCCCTGTTTCAGGGCAGCTAATTTTTTGATTTTAAAAGAAAACAGATAGGTCAGACGGGTTTATTTTTCGGACTTCAAAGAAAATTTCATGCAAATGATCAAAATCAGCATCGGTAGTTACAAGTTGTAGTCCAAGCAGTGAGGAGTATATTGGTATCGAACAGCAGGTTCATCCTGACTATTTACTTTCTTTCAGGTAAATTAGTGTTTTATTCCATTCCTCGTCGGTGAACGGTTCAATTTCAGGGCTTGATTTTAATGCTTCAATGAGTTTTTTATTACTTTGTCCTGATTTCTTTCCGAAAGCAGTAGTGCCCCCTGCAGCCCATATCTCTTCCGGAGAGTAGGATTTCCTATCTCTGAATTCCGGAAGATTAGCAATATTTTTTGATCTTATTCCCATTTCTTTTCCTTTAAGTTATGTCAGTAGTACCAAAAGTATAACTTTCAAAGCTATTTTAAAAGACTCTTGTCTGGTAAATAACATTTATTTTGTAGCCGGAGTTTCTGTATAATCTGATATATGATCTTATTTTTTGAATTTTTCAAAGAATAATTTGATTTTAACAAATACACCTTATATATTTGTATTGTATGTGTCAAAAAGACACTTTTTTATTTGCCTATAATGTGTGAAAATGACACAATAATATAACCTTAAATAGTTCAGATGACCGGCGTAATGAAAAAATCAAATTTTATGAACAAAAACATTTTGATCGTATTCCTGCTCCTCCTTGCGGCAGGGCTGAAAGCGCAGAATACGCAAACGTACCCGATTACCCCCGTACCATTTACTTCGGTAAAAGTAACTGATGCCTTCTGGGGGCAGCGTTTAAAAGCCAGCCGTGAGGTCACTATTCCCCTGGCGTTCCGTAAATGCGAAGAGACCGGGCGGTATGATAATTTTGTGAAAGCGGCCCATCCCAGTGAAAGCTACAAGGTAGAAGGGTTTTCATTTGACGATACGGATGTGTACAAAACCATTGAGGGGGCCAGCTATTCCATGCAGACCTATCCGGATGCAAAGCTGGACCGGTACATTGACAGCATACTGGTGATTGTAGCAGCTGCCCAGGAGCCTGACGGGTATCTTTTTACTGCCCGTACCATGAACCCTGAACATCCTCATGAGTGGGCGGGGAGCAAAAGATGGGAAAAGGTGGAAGAGTTAAGCCATGAGTTCTATAACCTGGGGCACATGGTGGAGGCCGCTATTGCCCATTACCAGGCTACCGGCAAACGTAATTTCCTGGATATTGCCATTAAATACGCCGATTGTGTGGAACGGGAGATCGGGAATGCGCCGGGCAAAGAGATAAAAGTGCCCGGGCACCAGATAGCCGAAATGGCACTGGCCAAGCTGTATCTCGTAACCGGGCAGCAGAAATACCTGAATCTGGCTAAATTTTTCCTGGATAAGCGGGGATACACCTCCCGCAAGGATGAGTACAGCCAGGCCCATAAGCCGGTAGTGGAACAGGAGGAGGCCGTAGGACACGCCGTGCGGGCCACATATATGTATTCAGGCATGGCTGACGTAGCCGCACTCACGGGAGATTCAGCCTACATCCGGGCCATTGATAAAATATGGGATAACGTGGTATCCAAAAAGCTGTACATCACCGGGGGCATCGGGGCGCAACATCACGGAGAAGCCTTCGGTAAAAATTATGAGCTGCCTAACGCCACCGCCTATAATGAAACCTGCGCGGCCATTGCCAATGTGTACTGGAATCACCGCTTATTCCTGCTGCACGGCGATGCCCGGTATTACGATGTGCTGGAGCGAACCCTCTATAACGGGCTGATCTCCGGTGTAGCCTTAGACGGGGGTACGTTTTTCTATCCCAATCCCCTGGAATCTGACGGGAAGTATAAATTCAGCCAGGGCGCCTGCCACCGCCAGGACTGGTTCGGCTGCGCCTGCTGCCCCTCTAACCTCAGTCGTTTTATCCCTTCTTTGCCGGGATATATTTATGCCGTAAAAGACAACAGCATTTATGTTAACCTGTTTATGGGAAATACCTCTGAGCTGGAAGTAAACGGGAAAAAAGTAAGCCTGAAGCAGGTTACGGGATATCCCTGGAACGGCGATGTAAACCTGGAGGTTCATCCCGAAGGCCGGCAGGCCCTGGCGCTCAGGTTCAGGATTCCCGGCTGGGCACAAAACCGCGTGCTACCCGGCGACCTGTACACATTTACCGATGGAAAACAGGCGGGTTATACCGTAAAAGTGAATGGTAAACCGGTAAAAAGCGACCTGGAAAACGGCTATTTCACGGTAAGCCGCACCTGGGAGAAAGGCGATAAGGTAGAAATACATTTTGATATGCAGCCCCGCATGGTTAAAGCTCATGAAAAGGTAGAGGCAGACCGGGGAAAGGTATCTTTTGAAAGAGGGCCCCTGGTATACTGTGCCGAATGGCCGGATAATGATTTTAAAATCAGCAGCGTGATAATACCGGAAAAAGCGGCTGTGGAAGTAGTAGACCGCCCTGAGCTCTTAAACGGGATGAAGCAGTTGAAAACCCGGGCACAGTCACTCTATATGGAAAACGGCTCATTAAAGGAGAAAGACGTCACCCTGACGCTCATTCCTTACTACGCCTGGTCGCACCGGGGCGACGGGCAGATGGCGGTGTGGTTAGCCCGGGATTTAAGTGCGGCAAAACCGGAGAAATAAGATTTTTTTTATGTTTCAATGTGTTAAAAACAACACATTATTTGTTCAATTTTCAACCTTCAATTTTTATGAAAACAATTTACAACGGCAGGCGGTTTTGGGGAAGCCTTCTTCTCCTGTTTACCGCTCTTACGGTTTCAGCCCAGTCGGTAATAAGGGGTAAGATCACCGACGGGTCGAATGAGGCGCTGGTAGGCGTAAGCGTGATGGTCAAAGGCACCAATGCGGGAAGTGTGAGCGATGACAAAGGCAATTATTCGGTGTCTGTGCCTGCAGGGGTTTCTGACCCTACACTTGTTTTTTCGTTAATCGGATATGCTAAGAAAGAAGTGCGGGCAGGAGGCCAGACAATTCTTAACATTAGCCTGGAAGAAGAGAATACCAACCTCGCAGAAGTGGTGGTGGTAGGTTACGGTACCCAGAAGGCCGGTGACGTGACCAGCTCGGTGGCTACCATCAAGGCAGATAATTTTGTGAAAGGGCCGGTGGCCGATGCCGGGCAGCTCCTGCAGGGTAAGGTGGCCGGTCTGACGGTGTCTGCTCCCAGCGGGAACCCGGTAGGCGGAACACAAATCCTGCTCAGGGGGAACACTACTCTTTTTGGAGCCAACAGCAATCCGCTGGTGATTATTGACGGTGTTCCGGGAAGCCTGAATACGGTGGCACCCGAAGATATTGAGTCTATTGACGTTTTAAAAGACGGATCGGCAGCTGCCATTTACGGGGTTCGCGGAACCAACGGGGTTATTTTTATTACCACAAAAAGAGCCAAAGGGCAGGAAACCAGTGTGGTAGAATATAGCGGAAGCGTGAGCTTCCAGACCATTGCCCGTAAGCTGGATATGCTTACCGCGCAGGATTACCGCAGCCAGATTGCGGCGGGAACACGCGATGCCTCCTGGGATCTGGGCAGTGATACCGACTGGCTGGAAGAGATCACCCAAACCCCGGTAACCCATGTGCATAACCTCACATTCAGGGGTGGTTCACACCGAACCAATTACATTGCTACAGCCAACTACAGGGCCCTGGAAGGAATTTTCAAAAAATCAGATAACTCTACTTTCACCGGCCGTATTGATGTAAATCATAGCATGCTCAATGATAAGCTGAACCTGAACGTCAGCCTGCTGAACCAGGTAAACAGCTTTACACAAACCCAGGATGGAGGCTCGTTTAATGGCTATGTTTACCGCCAGGCCCTGATCCGGAACCCTACATCCCCCATTTATAATGAGAATGGGGACTGGTTTGAGCAAACCGGGAACTTTAACTATGAGAACCCGTTGTCACGTCTCTACGAAAGCGACGGGGTAACCAAGAGTGTGAACTCAAGAATGAATGCCAGCCTGACCTACACGCCTACCAATGCGTGGAGATTCAATGCCCTGGTTTCGTATTCGCGGTATAACAATAACGCCGGGTATTCGGAAACCAAGAAACATATCTCTACCCTGAGAGATAATATGAACGGCTATGCAGCCATAGGGAATGCCCTGTCCATTGATCGCCTGATGGAAATTACCGGCCAGTATTCCCGGCAGTTCGGTAAGCATAAAGCATCGCTTCTGGGTGGTTACGGCTACCAGGAAAACGAGTATACCAGTAACTTTTTGAGAAACTTCGATTTCCCGACCGATATTTTCAGCTACCATAACATCAGCCTGGGTAATGCCCTGACAGACGGTAAAGCCACTATCGGAAGCAGCAAGAGTGAAACTAACCTGATCAGTTTCTTTTCGAGGCTAACCTATAGCTTTGATGACAAATACCTGCTGATGGGTAGTGTGCGGCACGAAGGCGCCAGCCAGCTTTACGGTGCAGATAAGCCCTGGGGAACATTTGCTGCAGCCTCAGTGGGTTGGAGAATTACCAACGAATCCTTCATGCAGGGCCAGTCGGTTTTTGACGACCTGAAACTGAGAGTAGGGTACGGGGTGACCGGTAACCCGCCTTCATCGTCGTTCCTGAGCCAGGCCCAGTTAGGTTACGGCGGGTATATTTACAGTAACGGTAGCTGGGTAAGGTCACTGGGGCCTACTACTAACCCTAACCCCAATATCCGCTGGGAAGAGAAGCATGAAACCAATGCCGGTTTAGACTTTACTCTCAAAAACGGGAGGATCAGCGGTAGCCTGGATTACTATGTGCGTAACATCAAAGGCCTTTTATACGACTACCAGGTGCCCAGTCCGCCTAACCTGTTTACCACCACCCGTGCCAATGTAGGGGTCATGGAAAACAAAGGTCTGGAGGCGATCGTGAATATTGTGCCTTATCGTACAAATGACTTTGAGTGGATCAGTACCCTTACTTTTTCTACCAACCAAAACCGCCTGGTGAGTCTTTCGAATGATCTGTATCAGACCACGAACGACTATTTCACTACAGGAGGAACAGGTGAGCCTATCCAGACGTTCACTAACATCGTGTTTATCGGGCAGGGAATCGGAGATTTTTACGGTTTCAAAGTGGTAGATATTGATGAAAACGGCAAATGGATTTATGAGAATAAAAGCGGGGAAAGAGTGGGTTACGATGAGTTCGGTCATTCTTTTGAAGATAAGCAGGTGCTGGGTAACGGTCTGCCGAAATACTATGCCGGCTGGAATAACAGCATCCGTTATAAGCGGTTTGATGCCAGTGTTACCATGCGGGGAGCCTTCAAATACCAGATCCTGAACTTCCAGCGGATGTATTTTGAAAATCCTACCATTGTGAACTATAACCGGCTTAAATCTTCAACGGAAGAGGTATTCGGGAAGGCGGCTCTTACAGCACCGCTGGAATTTAACAGCTACTACGTGGAAAACGGGGATTTCTGGAAGATCGATAACATCACGGCAGGCTATAATTTTGACCTGAAAAATAAGTACATTAATTCCTGCCGGCTCTATGTATCTACCATGAACACGCTGACGTTTACCGGTTATAAGGGCATAGACCCTGAAGTGAACCGCATGGGATTAAGCCCGGGCAATGACGACCGGGATAAATACCCTACAGCCAGAACGTATACCGTAGGGCTTAACCTGAGTTTTTAATCAACCTTAATCTGAAATTCAAATGAAAAATATAAAACTTTTATCGGTGGCATTGGGAGGGTTGCTGACTTTCCAGTCGTGCACAGACCTGAAAGACAAAGCGTATACCACCATCATTGCCAGCCAGTTTGACCCTACGGCTTCTGACCTGGCCTCTCTGAAAGGGGCGGCCTATTCCAACTGGCGTTTTATTCTTCTTGACTGGGACGGCCTCTGGCGCGCCCAGGAGCTCAGTGCTGATCAGCAGGTGATTCCCGGCCGGCCGAACGGGTGGGTAGACGGTGGCGTGTACCGCCGGATTCATGAACACAAATGGACTGCTGAAGAGGGAATTGTAAGAAACACCTGGTCAAGAACCTACGCCGGTATTACCAACTGTAACCGGGTAATTTACCAGATAGAATCGGGGATTATTCCTATGGTGGGAGATGACAAGGCGGCTACACTGGCCGAGCTTAAAGTGCTGCGCGCATCGTATTATTATATCCTGATTGATATGTTCGGAAATGTACCGGTAGTGACACAGTTTGACTTGCCTGACGGCTTCCTTCCGGAGCAGTCTTCCCGCACGGAAGTCTTTAATTTCATTGTGAAAGAAATAGAAGATAATGTGGCTCTCCTGAGTACCCGTAACGATGTATCTACCTACGGCACCTTTAATCAGTGGGCGGCCTATACGCTTCTGGCCAAGATGTATCTGAATGCCGAAGTGTACACCGGAACAGCCCAGTGGCAGAAGGCGGTAGATGCTGCTGAAAAAGTGATCGGCTCAGGGGCCGGTTTTGCACTGGAGTCTGCCCAGAAGAACGTATTTGTTACCGAAAACCAGAACTCCAGGGAGATCGTCTGGGCTCTGCCGCTGGATGAGATCTATACCAATAACTGGAATGCCTTTGACCTGCATATGCAAAGCCTTTCACCGGAAAACCAGGCCACCTATGACCTGAAGAGCGCACCGTGGGGCGGTATGAGTGCTATTCCCCAGTTTATTTCTTCCTATGACAAAGATGACGAGCGGATGCCGGCTAACTGGATTCAGGGACCGCAATATTCTTCTGCCGGTGAACCTTTGATCTGTGGGATGGGCGCATTCAAAGATAAGCCGCTTAACTACATCAATGAAGTGCCGGGCATAGAAGCGGCCGAGTCGGTTCACGGATTCCGCCTGGGTAAATTTGAGATCAAAAAAGGGGCTGCCGTGCAGCTGAGCAATGATTTCCCGGTGTTCCGGTTTGCAGATGTGCTCATGATCAAAGCCGAAGGTTTGCTGCGGCTGGGCCGTGAAAATGAAGCCGCTCAGATTGTGACGCAGATCCGGCAGCGGGCCTTCAGGTCCAGCCCGGCCAAGGCCACGGTGACCGGCGCCCAGCTCAAAGGCGGAGGGGTGTATGACTACGGCCGCAGAGACACCTCCGTAAAAACCACGGAAGGGGCGGGGGACATTACCTACGGAAGATTCCTGGATGAATTAGGCTGGGAGTTTGACCAGGAAGGACGGCGCCGGCAGGACCTGATCCGTTTTGGAGTATTTTCCAAAAAATCATGGTTATCGCATTCGGCCACGAATGATGTAAACAAAAACCTGTTTCCTATACCTACCGTAGAGCTGAATAAAAATACAAAGCTGAAGCAGAATCCGGGGTATTGAGGCGGATGGTAATCCTATCCGGAATTGTATAATTTTATATTGGAATTGTTTTGTTTCTATAGAATTTTATTCTAAATTTGTAAGAAGCGGAAAGCAATAGTGGTTTTCACAAAAGGTTTTCCGCTTCTTTTCACCTTGAAAATGTGTCTTTTTGACACTATACAGACAGAATAAATGAAAATTTTTGGCAACCTCTTCTTCTTTTTCTTTTGCTTACCTGTGATGCTCTGTGCACAGGAAATAATGGTTAGTCCCGACCAAAAATTAAAGGTCACCTTAAAGCCGGGCCCGGATCGCTCTTACACCTACAGCATCACCTATGACGGGAAAACCGCCCTGGAATCTTCGAGGCTGGGAGTGGTGCGGAAAGACGGGGATTTCAGCAAAGACCTCTATCTTCTTAAAGCGGAAAAACCGGAAAAGGTGACCGATGAATACGAAAGCCTGAATGCCAAAAAAAGGCAGATAAAATACGAGGCCAACCGTTATGTGTTTCACCTCAGAAACGGGAAAAACCAGAAGCTGGACCTGATCTTTCAGCTGTCGGATGACGGGGTGGCGTTCCGGTACTACTTCCCGGAAACCTCTGGCGATGTGAAATACATTACCGAAGAGCTGACCTCTTTTAATTTTGAAGAAAGTGCCGTCGGCTGGCTGCAGGCCATGTCCGATGCGCAGACCGGCTGGGAGCATTGCCACCCTTCTTATGAAGAGGGCTGGCAACGGGACATAAAGGTAGGAACTCCCTCGCCCATTAAGGCGGGCTGGGTTTACCCGGCACTTTTCAAAACGGCTCAGGAGGTGTATGTGGCCATTACCGAGGCCGGCCTGGACGGCACGTATTGCGGTACCCGTCTGAAAGCCGAATCTCCCGGCGGGGAATACCACATCGGGTTTCCGCAGGAGCCCGAAGTGTTTACCGGCGGTGAGCTGAACCCGGAGTCGAAGCTGCCCTGGTACTCGCCCTGGCGGGTGCTGGCCGTAGGGTCTCTGAAAACCGTTACGGAGTCTACCCTGGGCATGGATGTGGCCCCGAAAGCCATACCGCTGAAAAATACCGGCTGGATCCGGCCGGGACTGGCTTCGTGGAGCTGGATTCTCCTGAAAGATGAATCTATCAACTACGATACCACCCGCATGTACATCGACTTCGCCGCCGATATGAACTGGGAATATTGCCTGGTGGATGTGAACTGGGATACCCGGATAGGGTATGAAAAGATAAAGGAGCTGGCGGACTACGCCGCCTCTAAAAAGGTGAAGCTTATCCTGTGGTATAACTCGGCCGGGGCCTGGAATACCACACCGTATCACCCGCGTAATATGCTGCTGACGCCCGAAGGCCGCAGGAAAGAGCTTCAGCGTATCAAAGATATGGGCATTGCCGGGGTGAAGATCGACTTCTTCGGCGGTGACGGGCAGTCCATGATCCGCTATTATATCGATATCCTGAACGATGCAGCCGATATAGGCCTCCTGATCAACTTCCACGGAGCCACGCTGCCCCGCGGCTGGCAGCGGACCTATCCGCACCTGATGACCGCGGAGGCGATCAAAGGACAGGAAATGGTGACTTTTGACCAGGGCTTTGCCCATGAGCAGGCAGCCCACGTAGTCACCTCGGTGTTTACCCGTAACCTGTTTGATCCTATGGATTATACGCCTATGACGCTCGACAGCATTCCGCGCATCCGGCGAACCACCACCAAAACCTTTGAGCTGGCCTCACCGGTCATGCTGCTGTCAGGCATACAGCACCTGGCCGAGTCGCCCTACGGCATGGCCCGCCAGAGTGAAGACATTAAAAACTACCTGCGTAACCTGCCCACCCACTGGGATGAAACCCGGTTTATTGACGGCTACCCCGGGAAATACGTGGTACTGGCCCGCCGGTCGGGAAAGCAATGGTATGTGGTAGGCATGAACGGGGAAAAACAGGCGCGGGAAGTAAAAGCCGACCTGTCGTTCGCAGGCAAAGGATACATTTTTGAAGATGTGTCGCACCAGGAATCGGTGAAAAAAGAATATACGCCCGCAGGGGTGATCCGGCTGCCGGCTAACGGTGGTTTTGTAGGGGTATTTGAAACAAAATAAGGATGAGGAATTACAAAGATATATACCCGCAAGTGAGGTTCCTGCAGGGTTTCACCAACCGGCTGACGTTACCGGTGGCGTCTATAACGATATTCCTGTTTATCCTCTCTTATCCCCCCGCCTTTGCGCAGCATCAAACCTTTCCCCTGGAAAACATAAAGCTCACCGGAGGGGTTTTCAAAAACGCGGAAGATACCGACCTGAAATATATCCTGGCCCTGAACCCGGATAAGCTGCTGGCCCCTTACCTGATCGATGCCGGTATACCGGTAAAAGCAGAAAGGTACGGTAACTGGGAGAGTAGCGGGCTGGACGGCCACATTGGAGGGCATTATCTTTCGGCGCTGGCCCTGATGTATGCCGCTACCGGGGAGAAAGAGCTGAAAACCCGGCTGGATTACATGGTGGATCAGCTGGCGCTGTGCCAGCAGAAAAACGGTGACGGCTACGTAGGCGGTATTCCCCAGGGCAAGGTTTTCTGGGAAAGAATCCGGAAAGGCGATATTGACGGAAGCTCCTTTGGCCTGAATAACACCTGGGTACCCCTGTACAATATTCATAAGCTCTTTGCCGGGTTGTATGATGCGTACCATTACGGGCACAATGAGCAGGCACTGAAGGTACTGACCGGGCTTTCCGACTGGATGATCGGGCTGTTTTCCGGGCTGAGCGATGAACAGGTGGAGCAGGTGCTGAGAACAGAGCACGGCGGCCTGAACGAAACCTTCCTGGAGGTGTACCAGGCTACAGGCAACAAAAAATACCTGGAGGCGGCCCAAAGGCTGACCCAGAAAGCTTTCCTGAACCCCATGATAGCCCGGAAGGATATCCTCACCGGCCTGCATGCCAACACCCAGATTCCCAAAATAGTGGGGGTCGAGAGAATCACGCAGGTGACGCATAATCATGACTGGGAAACCGCATCCGAATTCTTCTGGGATAACGTGGCCAACCACCGCTCCGTAGCCTTCGGAGGAAACAGCTACCGCGAGCATTTCCATGAATTGGACCGGTTTGACAAAATGCTGGAGACCAACCAGGGACCGGAAACCTGCAACTCCTATAACATGCTGAAACTCTCCAAAGCTCTTTACCTGAGAACGGGGGATCCGAAATACCTGGACTTCTACGAGAAGACGATGTTTAACCATATTCTTTCCAGCCAGCATCCGGAAAAAGGCGGGTTTGTGTATTTTACGCCCATCCGGCCTAACCATTACCGGGTGTACTCCCGGCCTGAAACCAGCATGTGGTGCTGTGTGGGTACCGGGCTGGAAAACCACGCCAAATACGGAGAGCTGGTATATACCCGTAGCGGGGATGCGCTCTTTGTTAACTTCCTGGTGCCCTCCCGCCTGGAGGCAGACGGCATCCGCCTGAGCCAGCAGACAGATTTTCCCTACCGGAATGAGGCGCGGTTTGTCGTGGAAAAAGGAAATAAATTTAATCTGAAGATCCGGGTTCCCGCCTGGATGAAATCACCGGAGTTCCGCCTGAACGGGAAAAAGATCAAAGCGGAGATCAAAGACGGCTTTGCCGGTTTTTCCAGGAAATGGAAACCCGGTGATGAGCTGACGCTGAAGTTTGAGGCCACCGTAACCCGGGAATTTCTGCCAGGCGATACCCGCTGGGCAGCCTTTAAGTACGGGCCGATCGTACTGGCAGCCGAAACCGGGAAAGAAGACCTGGTGGGGCTCTTTGCCGATGACAGCCGGATGGGCCATGAAACCCGGGGGAAAATGTTCCCTCTGAGCTCGGGTCATGTGCTGGTTTCAGATACCAGAGAGGTGGCTTCAAAAGTGAAGAAACAACAGGGCCTGGAATTCAGTATAGACGGCATTACCCTGAAACCGTTCTTCGGGATTCATGAGGCCCGGTACCAGATGTATTTCCAGGTGCTGACACCCGGCGAATACGAAGAGTTTAAAGTCTCGGTAGCCAAAGAGAAAGCTTTTGAAGAGAGTATTATTGACCAGGTGAACCTGGGCGAGCAGCAGCCGGAAGCGGATCATGCCTATAAGGGCGAAAAAAGTAATTCGGGCTATGACCACGGTGCCTTCTGGCGGAATACCGCCGGCTATATCTCCTACGAAATGGTCAATAAGGGCGGGGCAAAGCTGTATCTTTACGGGCTCGACAAAATGACCAACCTGAAAGTAGAGATCAATGGCGAGGTGCGGCCCCTTTCTCCGGAAGAAGGGAATAAAGTATCCATTGATATTAAAAATGAGACCGGCATTCAAATAAAAATTCAACCGGGTGAAAACGGCGGTCGTACGCCCCGTTTAACCAAAATTATTATTCAATGAAAAAACTCAGACTCACCCTCTTTGCCCTGCTCGCGAGCATGGCAGGCCTGAACGCCCAGACCCGGATTACCCTGAACCCGGACCTGGCGGAAACACAGATCAACAAGCACATTTACGGGCACTTTGCCGAGCACCTGGGCCGCTGTATTTATGATGGCATTTACGTGGGTGAAAAGAATACTGCGATCCCGCACACAAACGGCGTGCGGAATGATATTGTGAAGGCCCTCAAAGAGCTGAAAGTGCCTAACCTGCGCTGGCCGGGCGGGTGTTTTGCCGATGCCTACCAGTGGAAAGACGGGATCGGGCCGAAAGATCAGCGGCCTTCCATGATCAACGTATGGTGGGGTGGCGTAACCGAAGATAACAGCTTTGGTACCCATGAGTTCCTGGACCTGTGCGAGCAGATCGGGGCAGAGCCTTACCTGGCCGGTAACGTGGGCAGCGGTACGGTGCAGGACCTGATCGACTGGGTAAATTACGTGAACCATCCCGGCGGAAGCCCGATGTCGGAGCTGCGGAAGAAAAACGGCCGGGAAAAACCCTGGAATGTAAAAATGTGGGGTGTGGGCAACGAGGCCTGGGGCTGTGGCGGCAATATGACCGCAGAATACTATGCCAACGTATACCGCCAGTATGCTACCTTTATGAGCAGCTGGACCAATGAGGCTAAACTGTTCCGGATTGCTTCAGGAGCCAGTGATGCCGACTATGCCTGGACCGAGACCCTGATGAAAAATATCCCGCACGGCATGCTGTCAGGGGTGGCCCTGCACCATTATTCCGTGATCAACTGGAACCAGAAAGGGCCGGCTACCGGCTTTAATGAGGCGCAGTATTTCAAAATTATGGACGAAGCCTGGAAAATGGAAGAGCTGGTGGTGCGGCACTCTACCATCATGGATAAATATGATCCCCAAAAGAAGGTGGCGCTCATTGTAGACGAGTGGGGCGGATGGTACGAGGTGGAACCCGGCACCAACCCCGGATTCCTCTACCAGCAGAATACCATGCGTGACGCCATGATTGCCGGCATGACCCTGAATATCTTTAATAACCATGCCGACCGCGTACGCGGTGCCAACCTGGCGCAGATTGTCAACGTGCTGCAGGCAGTGATCCTGACCGAAGGAGAAAAAATGCTGCTTACACCTACCTATCATGTGATGAAAATGTATAATGTACACCAGGATGCACAGCTGGTGCCCATCCACCTGGAAACGCAGAACTACACGTTTGAGGGGAAATCTATCCCGGCGGTTTCTGCGTCGGCATCGAAAAAAGACGGTAGCCTGAACATTTCACTGACCAACGTGGATTACGCAAAACCGCAGGAGGTGACTATCAGCCTGAGGGGTGAAAACTACACCCGGGTGGCCGGCCAGATCCTGGCCTCAGGCAGTGTGCTGGACTATAATACCTTTGATCACCCGGAGAAAATAAAAGTGAAAGACTTTTCCGGAGCCAAACTGGCTAACGGTGTGCTGAGGCTGACCATTCCGGCTCATTCGGTAATTGTATTAAATCTTAAATAACCGATGTCAGATAAAACAGACAGATCAAAATCGTAGTGTTCTTTGTGCCACTTACTTTGTGTACTTTGTGCAATTTTTTGTTATATATTTTTCACAAAGTACACAAAGTAAGTGGCACAAAGAACACTACGCAATGTGAATAAAAAACCTGGAATTGAGAACTTTTATGAATATGAACAGACTATTTATTACTCTTTTTGCTACCTGCATTTTATCTCCGGGCCTTTTCGCCCAAAAGACCCTGCAGCTGGATGTATCCCAAAAAGGAGCCGAAATAGCTCCTACCATGTGGGGTGTATTTTTTGAAGACATTAACCTCGGAGCTGACGGCGGTATCTATGCCGAGCTGGTGAAAAACCGTTCCTTTGAATTCTTCAAGCCCTGGATGGGCTGGGAGCGGAAGCATAAGACCTTTGTAGAGGGGCAGCTCCAGATCAAAAATCAGCCTGATCGCCCTTCCAATCCCCGTTATCTTTCGGTACAATTAAATAATAACGGGAAAGGCGATCTCGGCCTGGTGAATGAAGGTTTCCGGGGGATGGGTTTGAAGAAAGACCTGACCTATGATTTTTCAGTGCTGTACCGGGTGAAGAAAGGCTCGTTCAAGCTCCATATTGAGCTGCTGAACGAGAAAAATGAAGTGGTGGGCTCGGGTGAAAGCCGGGAGATCAGTGGCGGAAGCCTCGGCTGGGAGAAGCTGGAGGTCAGCTTTAAATCCGGCCAGACAGTTCCCAAAGGAAAAATGGCCCTTTGGTTTACCGGTAACGGGGAAGTTGATTTTGACCTGATCTCCCTGTTTCCTACCGATACCTGGAAAGGCCGGAAAGGCGGCATGCGGGCCGATATGATCCAGATGCTGGCCGATATGAAACCCGGGTTTATCCGTTTTCCGGGCGGGTGTATTGTAGAAGGTTTTGACCTGGATAACCGCTATCAGTGGAAAAAGACCATCGGCCCTATTGAAGACCGCCAGCTGATCATGAACCGCTGGAATATTGAGTTTCCGCACCGGGCGGCACCGGATTATTTCCAGACTTTCGGACTGGGCTTCTTTGAATATTTCCAGCTGGCCGAAGATATAAGAGCAGAGCCCCTTCCTATTCTGAACTGCGGAATGGCCTGCCAGTTTAATTCGGCAGAGCTGGTAGAGCTGGATGATCTGGGGCCTTATGTACAGGATGCCCTGGACCTGATTGAGTTTGCCAACGGAGATGCCTCTACCGCCTGGGGAAAGGAAAGAGTAAAAATGGGACACCCTGAGCCGTTCCACCTGAAATTTATAGGGGTAGGAAATGAGAACTGGGGTCCGCAGTATATTGAGCGCCTGGAAGTATTCCGGAAAGCCATCAAGGAGAAATACCCGGAAATCAAAATAGTGGCCAGCTCAGGCACTACCACGGAAGGTGACCGCTTTGACCTGTTGGATAAAGAGCTCCGGAAAATGAAGATCGATATCATTGATGAACATGCCTATAAAGCGCCTTCCTGGCTGCTGCAAAATGCAGCGCGGTACGACAATTACGACCGGCAGGGACCGGAGATATTTGTAGGAGAATGGGCGGCTCACACCCGGAACACCGGGAGTGATATCAATGTGAATAACTGGCTGGCGGCTCTTTCAGAGTCGGCTTTCATGACAGGCCTGGAAAGAAACGGCGACGTGGTGCGCCTGACCTCCTATGCCCCGCTTTTTGCCCATGTAGACGGCTGGCAGTGGAGTCCTGACCTCATCTGGCTGGATAACCTGAATATCTACGGTACGCCCAGCTATTATGTTCAGAAGCAGTTCAGCACTCACCGGGGTACCCACCTGCTAAAAGTGACGGAAAACGGCAAACCTCTGGCAGGGCAGGAGAATGTATACGCATCGGCCGTCTGGGATGAAGCGGCAAAGGAGATCATCCTGAAAATTACCAATACCGCTGACACTCCCGTAAAGCATGAGCTGCAGCTGAGCGGATTGAAGAAAGTGCCTGCCAAAGCAGCACTTTCGCGGATGGTGAGCGATAACCCGGAAGCCATGAACTCGGTTAAGGAGCCTTTAAAGGTAGCGCCGCAGGAGTCAGAAGTATCGCTTGACAGCAAAAAGAAAAAGCTGGTACTGGACCTTCCGGGAAGATCTTTCAGTGTATATAAAATCAGGACAGCGAACTGACAGTAAGACTTTTTGGATTTTAACCGAAACCGTTATTTTAATAACAATATTTTGCGGAAATAAAATATTCCTCTTAATGTTGTGTGAGATAGACTATAATTAAAATAAAATGCAGGCTTCAGAAAGTTTAACCATACCCACTTTTATGGAAAGATATGCTCACGCAGAAAGACTTTTAGTGGCCCTGGATTGTATAGTATTCGGTTTTGACGGTGAATCCCTGAAGTTGCTTTTAATCAAGAGGAAATTTGAACCTGAAAAGGGGAACTGGTCATTGATGGGAGGATTTGTAGAGCGGAATGAAGGCCTGGAAGATGCAGCCAACCGCATTCTTTTTGAACTCACCGGCCTGAGAGACATCTATTTTGAGCAGCTGCAGACCTTTGGTGACGTGGATCGTGACCCGGTAGAGAGGACCATCTCGGTGGCCCTGTTTGCCCTGATCAATATTCATGCTCATGACCAGGACGCCGCACGGGCACAGAATGCTTACTGGATTAATCTTGACCGGAGGCCAAGTCTTATTTTTGACCACAATCAGATGGTAGAGCTGGCCCTGGAGAAACTGAGATACAAGGCCGCCATGCATCCTATCGGTTTTGAGCTCCTGCCGGAAAAGTTTACGATCCCCCAGCTGCAGAAGCTGTATGAAGAGATTTACAATGAGCCGCTGGACCGGAGAAATTTCAGCCGGAAGATTCTTTCTACCAGGCTGCTGATCGATACCGGGGAAAAAAATGAAAAATCGGCCACAAAAAAGGCCGTGCTGTATAAGCTGGACCAGGAAAAATACCAGCGGCAGTTTAACAGTTTTCATTATTTTATTTCTCCGGGCAAAGGCTGAGAGAAAGCAGGACCGGGGAGCAAGGGGGAACCAAAATTTAATGTGTTAAAAAGACACCAATATAGATGAGCGACAATTATACCATTGGTATTGATTTCGGCACCGACTCGGTAAGAGCGGTGGTTGTGAACACAAAAAACGGGGAGTTCGCAGGAACCGCCGTAAGTTATTATAAACGCTGGAAGGCCGGGAAATTTTGCAATGCCTCTGTTTCGCAGTTCCGGCAGCACCCGGCAGACTACCTGGAATCTATAGAAGAGGCGGTCACCGGAGCTCTGGCCGGCTTAACGGCAGAACAAAAGCAAAAGATAAAGGGCATTTCCATTGACACCACCGGTTCTACCGTGGCAGCGGTGAATGAAGAAGGAACGCCTCTGGCACTGCTCCCGGAGTTTGCGGAGAACCCGCACGCCATGTTTATTCTCTGGAAAGACCATACCGCTAACCGCGAAGCTGAAGAAATCAATACGGTAGCACGGGAATCAGCAGTGGATTATACGAAATACGTGGGCGGCATCTATTCTTCAGAATGGTTCTGGGCAAAGATCCTGAAAACCTATCGTACCGATGAAGCCGTACGGCAAAAGGCATTTTCCTGGATGGAGCACTGCGACTGGATCTCGGCAGTGCTCACCGGCAACACCCGTCCGCTGGAGATCAAAAGATCGCGCTGCGCTGCGGGGCATAAGGCCATGTGGAATGAAGAATTTGAGGGCCTGCCGCCCGAAGAATTCCTGGTAGCGGTAGATCCGCTTCTGGGCGGCCTCCGGGAGCGCCTATACCGCGATACCTTTACCTCTGACCAATCCATGGGGCATCTTTCGGCCGAATGGGCGGCCAGGTTCGGGCTTCCGGAAAATGTGGTAGTGGGCGTGGGTGCCTTTGACTGCCATATGGGTGCCGTAGGGGCCGAAATTACCCCCTATACCTTTGTGCGGGTGATGGGTACTTCTACCTGTGATATCCTGGTGGCGCCTAACGAGGAAATGAAAGATACATTGGTGAAGGGGATCTGCGGACAGGTAGACGGGTCAGTAGTGCCGGGTTACCTGGGCATGGAAGCGGGGCAGTCGGCCTACGGCGATTACTACGCCTGGTTCCAGCGGGTGCTCACCGGGCCGGTAAGGGCGCTGCTGGGCGCTGCGGCAGCGGATGAGCTGGCCGATAAGGTGCTGCCGTACCTTTCGGAAGAAGCCTTTAAGCTGCCGGTAGCTGAAAGTGATATCGTGGCTACTGACTGGATCAACGGCCGGAGAACCCCCGATGCCAACCACAACCTGAAAGCGGCCTTTACCGGGCTTAATTTAAGTACAGATGCCGTGAAGCTGTTCAAAGCGATTGTGGAGGCCACCTCTTTTGGTTCCAAAGCCATCGTAGACCGGTTCATAGAAGAAGGCGTGCCCATCAAAGAAGTGATCGCCATTGGCGGAGTAGCCAAGAAGTCGCCTTTTGTGATGCAGAACCTCTCAGACGTATTGAATGTGCCTATCAAAGTGGCTACTTCTGACCAGGCCTGTGCGTTGGGCGCCGCCATGTTTGCCGCTGTGGTCTCAGGGGTTTACCCGGACCTGAAAACAGCCCAGGAGAAAATGGGGTCGGGCTTTGACAGGGAATATACCCCAAGGGCCGGATATGTGGAAGTATATCAGAAATTATATCATAAATATCAAAAATTAGGAAACTATATCAATGCTTAATCTTAAAACTTTTGAGGTGTGGTTTGTAACAGGCAGCCAGCATCTCTACGGAGAAGAAACCTTGCGTCAGGTAGACGAACATTCCCAGGTGATCGCGAATGCACTGAATAACTCTCCGCATATAGCAGTGAGCGTGGTTTTCAAGCCGGTAGTAAAAACCCCCGAAGAAATTCTTCAGATATGCCGGGAAGCCAATGCGGCTGCCAACTGTATCGGTATCATTGCCTGGATGCACACTTTTTCACCGGCTAAAATGTGGATCCGCGGACTGAATACCCTGCAGTTACCGCTCCTTCATCTGCATACCCAGTTTAACCGCGACATCCCTTACGCAGATATCGATATGGACTTTATGAACCTGAACCAGTCGGCGCACGGCGACCGCGAGTTCGGCTTCATCATGGCCAAGCTGAGAATGCCGCGTAAGGTGGTAGTAGGCCATTGGGAAGATACGAACGTTCAAGAACGAATCAACGTGTGGTCAAGAGTAGCTGCCGGTGTATATAAAATGAAAACCATGCGTGTGGCCCGTTTCGGGGATAACATGCGCCAGGTGGCCGTAACGGATGGCGATAAAGTAGCTGCCGAAGATAAATTCGGATTCTCGGTAAATACCTATGCGGTAGGTGACCTGGTGACGGTGATCAGCCAGGTTTCTGATGCTCAGATCAATGCCCTGATGCAGGAATATGATGATACTTACCGGCTCATGCCTTCGCTGCTGAAAGGCGGTGACCGGCGCGATTCCCTGGTAGAGGCCGCCCGGATCGAGCTGGGGCTGAAAGCTTTCCTGGAAGACGGAGGCTTTTCGGCGTATACCAATACCTTTGAAGACCTGTACGGCATGCGCCAGCTTCCCGGTATCGGCTCGCAGCGCATGATGGCAGCGGGGTATGGTTACGGTGGTGAGGGCGACTGGAAAACCTCGGCCCTGGTGCACGTGATGAAGCTCATGGCCAGCGGCATGAAAGGCGGAAACTCCTTTATGGAAGATTACACCTATCACTTTGAGCCGGGGAATGAAATGGTGCTGGGCTCACATATGCTGGAGATTTGTCCTACCATTGCAGAAGGAACGGTGAATTGTGAAGTACATCCTTTGGGAATCGGCGGGAAGGAAGATCCGGTACGCCTGGTATTTAACGGGGCTCCGGGCAAGGCATTAAACGCTTCGCTGATTGACCTCGGGAACCGTTTCCGGCTTTTGGTGAATGAAGTGGAAGGAGTGAAGGTAGAGCGGGAGTTTCCTAAGCTGCCCACGGCACGCGTGCTCTGGAAACCGCAGCCCTCTATGGAGGTGGGTCTGCAGTCATGGATCCTGGGCGGCGGTGCGCACCATACCGTATATAGCCAGAACCTGAGCACTGAATACCTGGAAGATTTTGCGGAAATGCTGGGAATAGAGTTGCTGGTCATTGATAAAAATACCACTATCCGGGATTTCAAAAACGAGATCCGCTTCAATGACATCAGCTATAAATAACCGAAGGTTATAACATGAATAACCAAGGGTTTCCACCCGCGGGTTACGAGCGGGTGGAAATCCGCGCATACAAAGATATATATGTACAAGTCATTAAAAGAAGAATGCTACGAGGCAAATATGCAGCTCCCCAGGCTGGGGCTGGTGCTCTTCACCTTCGGCAATGTAAGTGCGGTAGACCGCGATAGAGGCGTATTCGCCATCAAGCCCAGCGGGGTGCCTTATGAGAGTCTTCGTATGGGGGATATCGTGATCATGGATTACGATGCCCGGGTAGTGGAAGGGAAGCTGCGTCCTTCTTCCGATACCAAAACCCATGCGCTTTTATACAAGACCTGGGAGGATATCGGCGGAATTACGCATACGCACAGCACCTATGCGGTAGCCTGGGCGCAGGCGGGCAGGGATATCCCGGTTTTCGGAACCACCCATGCCGACCATACCCACCAGGATATTCCCTGTGCACCGGTGCTGACCGATGAGATGATCAAAGGAGACTACGAATACGAGACCGGGAACCAGATTTTTGATGTTTTCCGGGAAAAAGGACTCTCCCATAAGGAAATGGAAATGGTGCTGCTTCAGAATCATGGTCCGTTTACCTGGGGAAAAGATGCCGCTAAGTCGGTCTACAATGCCGCGGTATTGGAAGAAGTGGCCCGCATGGCCTACCTCACCCTGCAGATCAACCCGGCTACGGAAAGAATAAAAGAAACCTTACGAATGAAGCATTACGAACGTAAGCACGGCAAAAACGCCTATTACGGTCAGGGATGCTGATAAATCATTAAACCTTCAACCTTATGAAACTCGGACTGGAAACACTGGACTATGGAATTTTTCTGGCCTACTTTGTGATCGTATCGATTTACGGAATATGGATTTACAGGAACAAAGGCTCAAAAACCGCAGACAGTAAAGATTTTTTCCTGGCAGAAGGCTCGCTGACGTGGTGGGCCATCGGAGCATCCATTATTGCCTCCAACATTTCGGCAGAACAGTTTATCGGTATGAGTGGTCAGGCCTTCCAATTGGGGCTGGCTATTTCGGCCTACGAGCTGATCGGGGCCATTTCGCTGGTGGTCATTGCCGTTTACTTCCTGCCCATGTATCTCAAAAACAACATTTATACCATGCCGCAGTTTCTGCAGGTGAGGTATGACAGCAGGCTGGCCTCCATTATGGCGGTGTTCTGGTTGTTTTTGTATATCCTGGTGAACCTCACTTCTATTATTTACCTGGGCGGGATCAGCCTGGAAAAAATGACCGGTTTCAGCTTTATGACCTGCGCTATCTTCCTCACGGTTTTTGCGGTGGTGATTACGCTGGGCGGGATGAAGGTGATCGGGTACACCGATGTGATCCAGGTAGTGTGCCTGGTGGTGGGCGGTTTGGCTACCACCTACCTGGCTCTGGATCTCCTGTCGGCGAAAGTAGGTACGGGAAGCGGGATTTTTGAAGGATTGCACCTGATTAAAGAAAAGGCCGACTCGCACCTGCACATGATCTTTAAGCCCAATGAATTCTTTGTGCATGACGGTAAGGGCGGACAGACCGATGCCTATAAGCAGCTTCCCGGTATTATGATGTTTATCATCGGCGGGCAGTGGATCGTGAATTTCAACTACTTCGGCTGTAACCAGTACATTACCCAGCGGGCTTTGGGAGCGGATCTGAGCACGGCCCGGAACGGCCTGCTTTTTGCGGCCTTCCTGAAATTGCTGATGCCGTTTATTGTGGTGCTTCCCGGCCTGGCGGCTTATGTGCTTTTCCAGGAAAATGCGGATCAGGCCATTGTCAGCGGGATTACCGATAACGGTATTGTCAGGCCGGATAATGCCTACCCCGTACTGCTGAATATTCTGCCTACCGGTCTCAAAGGCCTGGCGTTTGCAGCGCTTACGGCGGCTATTGTGGCCAGCCTGGCGGGTAAGGCCAACTCGGTATCTACTATTTATATGCTGGATATCCACAAGAAATTCTTCAATAAAAACCTGAACGAAAAGCAAACCGTAAGATACGGAAGGGTGGCTATCATCGTTTCTTTTGCGATTGCCCTGGTGCTGAGTCCGTTGCTGAAAAACTTCGGACAGGGCTTTGAATATATCCAGGAATACACCGGGTTTATCTCACCGGGTATCTTATGTATATTCCTGCTCGGGTTCTTCTGGAAGAAGGCCAGTACAGGAGGCGCGCTGGCAGCAGCGGTGCTGAGTATTCCTTTGTCGGCTCTGTTCAAGTACCAGTTTCCCGATATGCCGTTCCTGAACCGCATGGGACTGGTGTTCTGGATTTGTGTGGCTGCGCACGTAATCATCAGTCTGATCCAGTCGAAAGGCAAGGATAACCCGAAAGCCTTTGCTCTCAAAAAAGAATGGTTCAGGGTGGAGCGGCCGTTTGTTCTGGGCGCACTGGGCGTTTTTGGCCTGTTTGCCCTTATCTATTATATTTTCTGGTAAATATTTAATAGCCGTTAGCTATTAGCCGTTAGATTACTTAAAATGGTATCAGAAGTCTAACAGCTAATTACTAATAGCTAACAGCTCAAAGCTAAAATTTAAAACTATGAAAGCACATTATTGGCTAATTTTGTTGATCATGACAGCATGCACTACAGAAAAACCAGCCTCCAACATCGTGAAATCAGATTTCGGAGTACTGGCTGACGGGTCTAAGGCAGACCTTTATACGCTCACCAATGCGAACGGTATGGAGGTGAAGATTACCAATTACGGAGGTACCATCACTTCCTGGACCGCCCCTGACAAAGACGGCAACTACGAAAATATTACACTCGGCTATGAAACCGTGGAAGATTATGTAGCAGGAAGCCCGTATTTCGGCGCCATCATCGGCCGTTACGGAAACCGGATCGCCGGCGGTAAGTTCAGTATAGGGGACAGTACCTATCAATTGCCCCTCAATGACGGGCCTAATTCTCTCCACGGTGGAGAAAAGGGGTTTGACAAGGTGCTTTGGGAAGCCACGCCGGTAGAAGGCGAAGAGCCGCAGCTGAAGCTGAGCTATCTTTCCAAAGACGGCGAGCAGGGTTATCCGGGAAATCTGCAGGTAACGGTCACTTACACGCTTCAGAAAGACAACGCGCTGAAAATCGATTACCAGGCTACTACGGATAAGGAAACCGTGGTGAACCTGACCAACCATGCCTATTTTAACCTGGCCGGGAGTAAGGGCGGGCAAATCACGGATCATGTGCTGACCTTAAATGCCGACCGGTATTTACCCGTGAGTGAAACGCTCATTCCTACGGGTGAGTTACGGGCAGTAGCGGGTACGGTATTTGATTTTACAAAGGCTACCCGTATAGGAGACGGGATCGGGGCCGGGGATGAGCAGATCCGGTTTGGAAAAGGATATGATCATTGCTGGGTCTTCGCCGATTCTTCTGCCGCGTTAAAATCTGTGGGCCGGGTTTCTGATCCCAAGTCAGGAAGGGAAATGGAAGTGTTCACCACCGAACCGGCCATCCAGTTTTACTCCGGGAATTTTATGACAGGTGAATACGAAGGAAAGGGCGGGCTGCGCTATCCTTATCGTACGGGCTTCTGCCTGGAAACCCAGCATTACCCTGATTCCCCTAACCAGGCGGCGTTCCCGTCTACTTTACTGAAGCCGGGAGAAACCTATACTTCTACTACGATGTACCGGTTTTTATAGGATGAGATGAGGTTTTTCTCTTTTGAGAGAGCATATCAAAACCGCGGAGGCTGCAAAAAGATGAGTATCTTTAGCAACCTCCGCGGTTTTTGCATAAAATAACCCCTTAGCGTAAAATAAATTCATATCATTTTTCTCTTATAATTTTGAACTTATTTAGTGGGGTGTTGGTTATATCTTTCCGGGCGGTACGGTGGGTGAAAATATTTTGCAACCGGGTGAAATTATAAGGCACTGACTTCCAGCGGGGAAGTAATTTTCTATCAATTTTCTTTGAAAAAACAGGGGGCTGAATGCTTGTAGAATAAGAATAAGCCTCTATCTTTGCAGTCCTTTCGAAAAGGGATCGAGAAAGGGCAGAGAGAGCGGGACTTTGGGGAATAAAAAAATATTTTAAAAAAGTTTTGCCATTAAGAAAAAACCTTCTACCTTTGCACTCCCAAACGACGAGAGGGGGATAGAGAAAGAGGAAAAAGGGGGAAGCTGAGAGGCGACGAGCTCACGAGGAAAAGTGGGATAAAGTTCATTAACTTGTTGGGGATAAAGATGGAAGCACAGTGATCTGTGAGAGCAGATGACTAAAACTTTAACAGGTAAGCTAGAA
>Ga0222429_100133_pt1 | contig 119133 bp, 85 predicted proteins | sample 1B50Ametagenome_FD_182475 | JGI IMG/M metagenome (GOLD analysis project Ga0222429, IMG submission 182475) | Enriched microbial communities from leaf-cutter ant dump, University of Wisconsin, Madison, United States - 1B50A (version 2) | ecosystem: Environmental > Terrestrial > Nest > Insects nest...
GAGCAATTCCGCCTTACACCCGCTCCGAGCGCCGAGTTACTCGACAAAATCGAGCAATTCCGCCTCGCACCCGCTCCGAACGCCGAGTTACCCGACAAAATCGAGCAATTCCGCCTCGCACCCGCTCCGAACGCCGAGTTACCCGACAAAACCGAGCAATTCCGCCTTACACCCGCTCCGAGCGTCGAGTTACCCGACAAAATCGAGCAATTCCGCCTCACACTCGCTCCGAACGCCGAGTTACCCGACAAAATCGAGCAATTCCGCCTCGCACCCGCTCCGAACGCCGAGTTACTCGACAAAATCGAGCAATTCCGCCTCACACTCGCTCCAAGCGCCGAGTTACCCAACCACCCCGGGCAATTCCGTCATAATCGGGACAGGGCACAATTTAAGCAACCTTGATCTGGAAGACAGCCTTAATTTTTATCGTTGATTATTTGAGGCCTCATTCACGGAAGATTTACTTGCCAGGAAACGCCGAACTTGTCCACAATCCAACCGAATTTGGTGCTGAATCCATAGTTGCCCAGCGGCATCAAAGCTTTGCCTCCTGCAGACAATTCGCCGTACAGCCTGTCTAATTCGTCTTCCGTATCGCATGTCACGAAGATCGAGAACGAAGGCGTGAAGGTAAATGCATGCTTGACATGACTGTCGATGCACATGAATTCCTGGCCCTTCAATGTAAAGGTTGCCTGCACGACACTCCCTTCTGCGCCCGGTCCTTCCGGTCCGTAACGGACAATGCTTGTCACAGACGAATCTTCGATCAGAGAGACGTAGTAATTCATAGCTTCCTCAGCATTGCCTTCAAACATGAGAAACGATGCGACCTTTTTCATTTGCTGCAACTCCTCCTATTGATTGTGTCCACTTTCGTCTTTTTTCCGCAGCTTCTTGCCCCTCGCGATCTCGGTATCGAGCGCGCTGAGCTTCGGCTCCCAGAAGGAGCGGAACCGATCGAGCCAATCGTCGACCTCCCGCATCGGCCGGGTGTCCAGCGAATAGATGCGGCGCTGCTCATCGACCTTGACGCTGGCGAAGCCGCTGTCCCGCAAAACCCGAAGATGCTGGGAAACAGCGGCTTGGGTAATGCGGAATTCCTGTTGAATGGTCTCGACAATCTCGCCGGAGCGCCGCTCGCTCTCGGCGAGCAGCTCGAGGATGCGGCGGCGTACCGGGTCGCCGAGCACGTCGAACGCGTTCATTCGGCTCCCTGCACCTCACTGCCCGTGAAGAAGGCCGTTACTCTCTTCGCTGCTTCCCCGGCCCAGGACGGATCCTCTCCGCCTGCAACAGCCGCGCGCCGCCAGTCCTCGCTGCTGTCGGCTATGAACGATTTCCCTTCGCCGGAGGCGCCAAAGGTGTTCTCATCTATCGGCTCCGCCTCTCTCGCCGACAGGTGGTGCGCCAGCCCGACCAAGCCCAGATCCCAGCCTACACCGACCGCACCCGGCCCGAACTTCTTCCAGTGGTCGTCCACCGGGCAAATGTGGGACAGCTTCAGGCGGGAGCGCTCTTCCCCTTCATCGGCTATGCGCAGCTCGACCCAGCTCATGCCGCCTCCGAATTCCCAGGTCACGGAGAAATAATGCGGAGGCACGCATTCGGTAATGACGCCGCCGGCGTTATTCTGGACTTGATACCGGCCCCCGAGCTTCAAGTCGCCGCTGACCGGCGCGAACCAGCGGGGCAGCCGCTCCGGATTGGTCATCGCATCCCACAGATCGTCCGGCGTCGTGTCATAGGAGCGCTCCAGCGTAACGTTGCGGGCAGGCTTCCCCTCGCGCTTGAGCTCCGTGACCGTGCGGGTTACAGCCCCGAAACAGGATTCCAAATCGAACAACACCACACACCTCCGTCTGCAAACAGTTTGTTGTTGAAGGATCAACTTATACAAGTAAAAACTTATATAAAGAATAGCTTGTACTTGAGCCCCTGTCAAGAGAACTGTCTTCGGGAATAAGAAAAACGGCGGGGCCGAGGTTACATTAGTGGCTCTTAAATTCAAAGATATACAAAAAGTGGAAAGAAGCCTTCATCTCAACCGTCAAATGGTGCACACAGCATCATATCGGCGGGGGTGGTGGGGTAACGGACGAAAATGGTACACACAGCATCATATCGGTGATGTCGGAGAGGGAAACAAAGGCCAGTGCTTTGATCCTCGAATTTATACTTTCTGATAGTACAAGTAAAAACGACTTCGTCGTCCCCTTCGGGACAAAGAATGTCGTTTTTATCGAAGACGATTCAGAAAAGGAGAGCTCATTTTATACTTTCTGAATCGTTAAGAAAAACGGCTTCGTCGTCCTTCAGCAACCAATCCATCGCAGCACCCATCAAATGGATGCATTTGAAGATGATTTCATTGGGTAACAGAGCGTAGCTGGCAGGTTGCGAGGCTTCATGTGAGCTTAGTCCAGTGTGTTCGGGGGTATCAAGGCGGGACTTAAACGACTTTTTCGTCTAACTTCCAGCAGTTGGCGCGTTTAGGCAGGAATTAGACGATTTTTTCGTCTATCTCACTGCGGTTGGCGCGTTTGGGTGGGAATTAGACGATTTTTTCGTCTATCTCATAGTGGTTGGAGCGTTTGGGCGGGAACTTTCTGGCCAAAAACAACAACGAGGCGGTAGCCCTGCCCCACCCCGTTCAAGTAAAAACGAATTCGTCGTCCCCTTCGGGACAGAGAATGTCGTTTTTATCGGAGATCATCCAGAAATGAATAGGCTTGAAGCTTATAAATTCTGAATGATCAAGCCGAGAGCGCCCATGCCTGCATGGACGCTCCTCTGCGAGATATTCGTCTGACTGTTCCCCAACCGAAGCGCCGAAGGACGTTATGCCGGCGCAGTCACCGCGAGCAGCACCTCGTCCATGCGCCGGCGGATTTCCCGGTTGCAGGCTTCGTCGGCATGACGCTGCAGCCATTGATAGCCCAAAGACAGGTTCGGCTTGCGATTGACGTTGTGCGCATCGGTCGCGATCGTGTGCGCATAGCCGTGTTCGACGAGCCATTCGGCAAATTCGCGCACTTCATCCGAGTTATTGCCGAGCAAACTGTCCACCGAGATTTGGGTCCAGGCGCCTGCTTCAATATTATCGATCAACAACTGCGGCTCCGACCGAAAGAAACGATGTCTCTCCGGATGAGGGATAATCGGAGTGGTGCCGCGGTTGATCAGCCATTGGACGACTTCGGGAAAGTCGGGATCGTATTCTGCCCAGCGCTGCTCAAGCAGCAGAAATTTCTCGCCGCGATCCAGGTAGCAAAAGTGCTGTTGACCGGCATGTTCATAGAAATTCGCCTTCCCCTCGAAGCGAACTTCGCTGCCGGGATGAATCCGCAGCGGTATAGCCGCCCTATCCAGCTCCTCCTGCAGCTCCCTTACTTTGTCCAGTACGATTCCGGTATGATTGAAGTTCGATAACGTGAAGTGAGGGGTGGCGACAGCATGCCGAATCCCGTCGTCGCAAGCGATCCGCGCCATGGCCAGCGATTCCTCCATGTTCGCGGAGCCGTCATCGATGCCGGGCAGAATGTGACAATGAAAATCAATCAAGTGAAGACTCCCTTTCGCGAGTAATATTCTATAAGTATACCTCTTGCTCCTGGCTTCGTCTCGCCTTTATCCCGGATTCATTGCTCCGCGGCCGTTCCTCGCAGCGGAATGACCATGTTCCACGTCTCCGCAGCCCTTGTAAATCCGCCCGCCCCGTCGCCGGTTGCCGCAAACAGATGCGTCGGCCGTCCGTCCTGGAACAAGAGGAACGGGCGCTCGAAGCTGCCCATGGTCCGCGTCTCGCCGTCGTCCCACACAATCGTGCGCGAGTACGCTTTGGGATTCGCATGGATGTGCCAATCGACGCCGTTGTGCGAATAAGCATGAAGCCCTCCATGCACCTCGCCACATATGCGCCCGTCCATATCCTTGGCAATCATCTCATATCCGTCCGCCGTGCCCCATATGAACGGATCCTCCAGGTGGAAGCGATCCGGCGGGAACACCGGTTCTTCCTTCAGCACCGTATAAGGCCCCTCGTAACGGGCAGCCGCCGAAGCGCCGATCGTCATCTGTCCGTGCGCGTATCCTTCGTAGCGTCTGGCTTTATAGATGAGATGAACCGAACCGTCCGCTCTCACGCAAGGCGCGGGATTCGAGGTCAGGAAGCTGTCGAAACGGCCCGGCCGCGTCGGCTGAATCGGGGCGTCCTTGCGCCGCCAGGGGCCGAACACGCTGGACGAGGTGGCGATGCCTACCCGCTTGTTGGAGCGCGCCACAATCGTAATCGGATCGTTCAAGCCCGGCGTTTCCCCTTCGGCCGGCGGAGCAAATGGATGCGTCGACCCCGTGTAGTACAGCACGTACGTATCGCCGACCTTCACGATATGCGGATTGTGCGTCATGCGCCCGTCCCAGTATTCCGCGCCTCTTGCCGGCAGCACGACTTCCGCGAATTGATACGGACCTTCGGGCGTGTCCGAGACGGCGCGCACGATCTCCGACGCGGCCAGCCATCCGGGATGCATCGGCAAGCGCTTCGGCCAACGCGAAGCGAACATGTGGAAGCGGCCGTCCTCGCCTCGTATGACCGATCCGCACCACACCCAGTAATCCTTCATCCTGAAACCCCCGTTGACCGGAGCGGGAAGAAATTGATCCATGAAGCTGCGTTTTTGATTTTCCAACGATATGACCTCCTGCTTTCCAATTTCAAGCTTGCAACGGTTGTTCCTTCTTGTCATTGGGCATTCTCATCCGCACACGGGTCCCCTGGCCTGCCACGCTGTCCACCAACAAGCCGTACTGCCCGCCGAATACCATCTGAATCCGGGTGTGTACGTTGCTGAGACCGATGCTTCCTCCTGCGGAAGACTCCAGCCCGTCGCTCTCCGAATTCAACTGCAGGCGATCGCGCAATTGCCGCAACGCCTCTTCGCTCATCCCCTCCCCGTTATCCTCCACACTGACGTAGAAATCGTCTTCCTCGCGCCATGCGTCGATAATGATCGTATGCGTATCCGCAATCCCGTTGGGGAAGGCATGCTTGAACACGTTCTCCACGATCGGCTGAAGGGTCAACCGAACCATATGGCCCAGCAGCAGGTCGGGAGGAATTCGCACATCCAGCTCGAATTCGCGCGAGAATCGGTAATTCATGATTTGCATGAAATGAAGCACATGCTTCAGCTCGTTCACGACCGTAATCTTCTCCAGATCCGTGCGAATGGAATAACGAAGCATATAGGAAAGCGAGCGGATAATATCCTTGATCTCGCTTGAATTCCGAATGACGGCATAGCAAACGACCGTTTCCATCGTATTGAACAGAAAATGCGGATTGATCTGCATCTGCAGAGACTGAAATTCGGCCCGCTGGCGCTTCAGCATATTTTCTTGATTCCTGAGCTCCGTCTCATAGACTTGATTGATCAGCTCCTCCAGGCGGGCGACCATCGTATTGTAGCTGCCGATCAGGCGATCCACCTCGTCCGCGCTGCCCGTGAGATCCACCCGCGTCCATTGCCCTTTCTCCGTCTGGCGCATACCGCTCTCCAGCCTGCGAATGGGCCGAATGATCGTCTGACCGAATTGGAATGCCAGGAAGAAAGCGATAACGAGTGTGCAGAGCGCGACAATCAAGGTCGTCTGACGCAAGGTGGCGATCGGCTCCCGCTGCTCGCTGAGCGACATGCTGGCCACGAGCGTCCAGCCGGAGAAATCCGATTTGCGTCCGAAGAACAGCCTTCCCTGCTCTCCGGGAAGCTCGAATACGTTGTCCGAATTCGCTTGAATCATCTCGTACTGGCTTCCGTTGAGCTGCTTGCCGATCCGGCCGGCGTCCGGGTGATAGATGATCTTGCCCCTGTCATTGACGATAAAGAAATAGCCGGATTGTCCAAGGCGGATGCCCTTCCACAGCTTGGTCAGCTCTCCAACCCGCAATTCGAATCCCATGATGCCGTTATACTGACGGGAGGTCTGGCGTTTGGACAGCTTGCGCGTTATCGTAAGATGACCTTCCAGGAATCCCGAATCCTGAATCGTGATCCCGCCGTCATCCCGCGTCCCGCTCTTCAATTGCTCGATATAGGAATCGAAGGCCAGATTGTTGAAGCGCACGACCTCCGTATTGAAATCCTTCGACATAAATCCGTTATAACCGGCCAAATAAACCAGCGTGATCTCCGGATTGTTGATTAGCACCGTTTGAAATACCTGTTCCTTGATCAGGTTATCGAAAGCGATCCGATCGGATACCGTCATATCCTGCGCGTCGAGCACATCCTTCACGATCGGCGAAGTCAGAATGGACAGCGTTGCTCGTTCCGTGCTGGTCAAATACAGATCCGTTTGATGCGCGACATTTTCGACGATTTGCGCCAGCAATTGCTGGTATTGATTTTCCATCTCCGCCGAGGAGCGCCAGTATCCGGTAATGCCGATCGAAGCCGAGGTCAGCACAATGACAATGACAAAGTACAAATAGATGCGCCTGGATAAGCTGTTCTTCATGACTTGATCCCGATGCTGCTCCGGTATTCCGTCGGGGAATACCCGGTAATCTTCTTGAAGCTCCGCGAGAAGTGGGGATAGTTCTCGTAGCCGACATCGGCCATGACGTCGATGACCTTGTAATGAGGAATGGCAAGCAGCGCCTTGGCTCGGTCGATTCTTCTTCTCAACCGATATTGAACGAAGGTTTCGCTCGTCATCCTCTTGAAGTAAGAGCTGAAGTAGCTCGGCGACACCCCCAGCTTCTTGGCCACGGATTCCAGCGTCAATTCCTCGCAGAGATGCTCCTCCATGAACGAGAGGGAAGCCTCCAGAATATTCAACTGATTGCCGCCGCGGTAATCCTTCAACTGCCCGACCCAATCCTGCAATTGACGCTCGAATGCGGCTGCAGGATCAAGCTCTGCGACATGATTCTCGCCATAAGACGATGCAAATTGAAAAGAATACGAGCCTCGCATGTTGAGCTTTCTGGCCAGCAATTCAAGGCCATCCCGGGCCCATTGCCAATTCGTGGAGAAGGCGAGCCGATTCGCCTGGAAAATCTCGTTTACCTTGTGCTCGTCCAGCATCCACATCGCTTCCTCAAGCTCTTCGATCCAGTGTTCGAACCGGGAGAAGGAAACCGGCCGTTCATCGCACTGAGCCAGCACCTTATCGAGCACCGGGTAGAGCTCGCGCTCCGTCACCGGCTTCAGGAGGTATTCGCCTACGTTGTAGGATATGCATTTCTGCGCATAGGAAAAATCGTTATAGCCCGAAAGCACGATGATTTTGGTCGGCAGTTGGCTTTGAGAAATACGCTTGCACAATTCCAGGCCGTCCAGCTTCGGCATGCGGATATCCGTGATCACGATCTCGGGCGGGTCCGCCAGAACATGCTCCCAGGCGATGCTGCCGTCCTCGAAGGCACGAATCGTCCCGATCCGCCCGTACGCCTCGATCATCGTGCTGAGGCCCAGGCGAATAATCGGTTCATCATCCACAATGAACAGGCGGCTCATAACGGCGCCACCCGCTTCAGATCGTCTTGGTGCAGCCAAAGGGTGGGCTGGCGAAGCGCCATATTGCGCCGGACCTCCGCATCGGCAGGGTCGGGCTCCAGCCGGCGCCATAGCCGAAGATAACGCTCATCCTTCAAAGCCAGCCCGGCATACAGCATGAACGACATGCGAACCGGCCACGCCTCGTAATGCTCCACGTCATGCCGGAACGGCCATAACGACTTGTCGGATAAATACGGATACAAGAAATCCAGCCCCAACCGAATGCCGCGGCCCTCAGGCAGCTCAAATCGCCATAAATCGTCGGTCGGAACGGAAAGCAGTTGACACAGCGTCACCATATTATCCAGTACGAAGATCGAGTAACCATACGGCTTCGTACGGCTTAGCTCGCGGGGAAACCGGCCGTCTCTTCCCATCTGGCCCGGCAGCAGGATCGTTTTATACTGCTCGCGGCACCAGGCCAGCATGCCCGCAGCGTCTATGAAACGGGCAAAGGCCGCAGCCTGGACATACCAGCAAACGGCGTGATTGTTGTCCGTATTTCTTTCCTCTATGCCGTAAGGGTGCGTGCACATCCAATGAAGGTAGTCGGCAAACCAGCTCTTCAGCCCGGCAATGTCATCGGCACGGAGGGAGCCAGACGGCGAGATCGCCATGACCGCTGCCGGAATATCGATCAGATGCAGCGTATCGATGATGCCGATGCCCCGTCCCTCGCAAACGCCCGGCACGGCTTGCGCGTACAGCAGATGCGGATTCATGCGCGTCTGCTCTTCGAGGAAAAAATGGCGGAGGTGCAGAGCGGCCCTGTCGGAATATATTTTGTTGCCCGATGCCCGGTAGCCTGCCGCCAGGTTGGCAACCGTTGTTCGCATTCGGCGCAGCGCCTCCCGGTGAGCGAGAAAAGCTTGCGGGTTCGACAGTCCGTCCCTGCGCACATACGGCAGACCGTCGGGCGTATCCGGATTGGGCCACCAGTAATCGCCATTCGAATAGTAATCGTGCCGGTGCCCGCTTCCCATCGGATTCGCGGTATCCGTTATGCTGACAAGCGGCGCAGCCAGCGAATCATCCGCCTTGCGAATCATCTCATCCTTCATCCCGTTCACCCTCCGCTCTGCAGTTCCTGCCCGTCATAGAACCGGAAGCTCGAACAAGCGCCAAGGCTTGCTGCCCCCGAAATATCCGTATTGCTGCGCCTTGCCCGCGGCGACAGGCTGCGCGCAGCCCATGTTCCCCGCGGCCGCCGCCGCATGGTCGGCGTAGAGGTTCACTTCCGCCCCGGCCTCCAGCTCCAGCCGGAGCCATCCGCCGCCGAGCGAATGCATCGCAACCGGCTTCTCGCCCGGCGCCTGCACAGGATTCGTGAAGTCCGTTCTCACCTGGCACGGACTGCCGGCCAGACTCTTCACGCGAAGCCATGCCGTTCTTCCCTTGTTGCGCAGCGCGCTCACGAGGAACGCCCCCTCCGCCCGCAAATCGTGAAAGACTGCCTCCTGCCACGATTCGGGAATGGCGGGGAAGACGCGAATGCCCTCCCCCCAGCTCTGCAGCAGCATATCCTGAATCGCCTCGGCGCCGCCGAGCGGCGATTCGATGACAGGGCCCGCTTCCCGATACATCGTGTTCGGCTTCAGCAGGTGGATGAGCGACTTCACATAGCGCAGCGCCTCATCCCCCAGGCCCAGCGTGGCCGCAATCGACGCGGCGCCCGAGAAGGTGAAGCCCCGCAGGTCGCCGTCCCGGGACAGCCAGTGGCGCAGCGAGCGCAGCGCCAGCTCGCGTTCCTCCTCGTTATCTACATTAACGAGATGCAAGGGGAAGATCGCCATCAGATGGCTGTAATGACGGTGTCCGAATTCCAGCGGCTGGCCCCGGCCGATCATATAGCCGGTCTCATCCACCGGGAGCGGCGTCAATCTGGCGAGCACATCGCGCCACTTCCTCCGCAGCGCATCCTCCGCATCCGTTCCGATCTCCGCGTTCGGCCGGAACCCGTCCATCTCATGAATGGCCAGCAACGTCTCGCAGCCCCACTGCAGCAGCGCCAGATCGTAGTGGGCATCGGGCACGGCAAGCTGGAGGAAGGAGCCGTACTCCGGCGATATCGTCGGCGGCAGATGGAGCTTGCCGTCCTGCCCCTCCTGCAGGAGGTGAATATGATATTGCACCGCCCGCTTCAACAAAGGATACAGGAGATCCCTAAGCAGCGCCTCGTCCATGGAATACTTGTAGTGGCGCCACAGGTTATGACAGACCCACAGCAAATTTCCGGTTTCCTGACCGACGGGGCACACCAGATCATAGCTGCAGCTTCTCCCGATTCCCGCCGAATCTGCCCGGAACGGCTCGGGCACGTTCGCAATCAGTTGGTCGAAATTCGCGGAGAATGCCCGGACCAACGACTTCCCGATTTCCAGGCGATTGGACGTATAGACCGGCGAATACGCAACCTGAACATTCATATTGAACCATAATCCCGGCCACGGCGTCGTTGTAAGCCACGGTCCCTGATTATCCATAAGCTTGCCTTCGGCACGCGTGGCCGATGCCAGCTTGTAGATTTGAATCCAGTAGAATCCCTCCACGATCGGGTCCGGAATCGATACGAAGCTTTGCCGGTAATAGTCGTGCCACCAGTTGCGATGCGACTGCACCCAAGCATCCCAAGGCTGTCCGCCGGCCAATAACAGAGAAGCAACCGTGTTGTTCACAGTTTCTTCGTCCCGCTGATTGTCGATGGTCGCATAGATCCGGCGGCTGCCCGCTTCCTTCGTCTGCATCCATGCCGTCACGCAGCCGCCCGCCCCTGCGGGCATGAACGATTGCCTGCCGACGCGGACACCTTTCCGTTCGAAGCGCTCTGTCACGATCTCCGGTATATATTGGTTGAGGTTGAACCCGTCGGCATTTTTCAAGATGGGGTCTACTTCATGATAGGGATACCACTGCGCACGCGCATGCTTCTCTCCTTCGGACGTTTGCAGGTCGATGGCCAGCACCCCGTCCCGGCTATGCACGAAGGCGCTGAGCCGAATCTCGCCCGCCGTTGTCGTGATGCCGGCCCGCAGCTCCGCGTTCCACAAATCCAGCGTCATGGAGAAAGGCTGGTATAACCAGCCCTCCATCTCCAGATGCAGCTCCCCGACGGGCACCCTCGGGGGATATCCTCCCCCGGGGCGCCGCGCAACCACATCCGTCCGTCCCAGAACGAAGCGCAGTACGTGCCGTTTATCCCGATGCTCTTCGCTGTAGATCATGGCGCCGAGCGTCCCGTTCCCGATGAAGGCCCCCTCATTCCATGACATCGGCTTGACGTGCCAGGTCATGGCATGATTGCCGAGGAACGAAGCCCAATCCAACTGTGTATCGATCACGTTCGACCACCTCTTGCCGCCTTTTTAAATCATTCAGAATTACTTGTGATTTGCGGTATAAATATCGTACGCTTCCTGATAAATTTGCAGCATGCGCGGCAATTTCATCTTCTCCAGGTTGCTCAAATAGCCATCCCACTCTTTGTCGATATCAATATTGTTCGTGACGGATTTGGCAAAAAACTCATTGCGATAATCGTTGATCGTCTTTTCGATCGTGGCGAGCTCCTCGGATTGCTCGTCCGTGAAGAACAACGGCGGAACGACCTTGCTCTTGTCCAGCGCATAAGGCTCGTACTTCAACGTTTCGTTATAAAGGATCGTCTCCAGCGATTTCGGATTGTCGGCAGCCTGGCGATTCAAACGATAGTCGTTCGTACGCAGGTTCGGCCCTCTTTGCGCCCAATGAACGTTTTGCAGTTGGCCGAACACCGTAATTTGACGCCACGTCGCTTGTGTCTTGCCGTCCAGTCCGGTTACTCCCTTCTCCGGCACTTCCCACTCGCTTCCCGGACGGCCGATCGTGCTGCGCAAGGTCGCTTCTTCCGTGTACATCAGGTCGGCCAGGCGGAAGGCGGCTTCCGGGTTTTTCGTTTTGTCCGTAATCACAAACTCGCCCTGCTTCAAGGCAAACGGATTATAGGCCGTAGAGCGAACGCCGGAAGGTCCAAGCAGCGGCGGTACGGCTACGTAATCATCGAACCGCTCCGATTGAATGTCCATGTATACGGTGTTGTTCTGCGATGCTATGGTTCCGAGAATCGAAATTTCCGGATTCATGCCCATTTGCTTCAGTTGATTGCGGTCCTGCGTGAACGTCTGCGGGGCAATCAAGCCCTCGCGGTAAAGCTTGGCGAGATATTCAAGCCCGTCCTTCCAGCCCTGTTCGTTATAGGACACGTGAACCTTGCCGTCTTTCACGTACATCAACTTGAAATCCTTCTCGACAAACGCGCTCATGATGAACAAATCCAATGATGTCGAAGGTCCGGTCGTCGCTCCCACGAGCGGAATTTCATCCGCTTTGTGGTTGCCGTTCGGATCTTGTTCCTTGAACGCTTTGAGCACCTGGTAGAAATCCTCGGTCGTTTCCGGAACCTTCAGCCCAAGCTTATCCAGCCAAACTTTGTTGATCCACATTTTTTGACCCAAGGAGCAGTGAAAGCAATCGTTAATCTCGGGCAATCCGTAGATTTTGCCATCCGGCAAAGTGATCAAATCTTTCGCATACGGAATCTCCTCGAACATCCGCTTCGTTTCCACACCGTATTTCTCAATCATATCGTTGAGCGGGAGGAATACGCCGTCTTTCCCGTAGATGGACTGTTGCACGGCGGAAACGTCCATGCCGATCAGCACGTCGGGATAATCTCCGCTGGCCAGGGACACGTTGAGTTTTTCCTGGAACGTCGCCTCCGGCGCAACCTCCCATTCCAGATGGACGTTCGTCTTCTCCTCCAGCCATTTCGTATACTCGTTCGTGGCGTAATTTTCAACAATGCTGGAGCCCTTCACCATCACCCTGAGCGTCGTCTTCTCCGGCGTAATCGGGAATTGTCCTGCCGGCGTTACCCGCTCGGCTGCCGGTTTCGCGTCGGCGCCGTTCGATGCCTGGGGCGAATTTTCCGCTTCCTTGTTGCCGGAACAGGCACCCAATAGCAATGCAACCGTCAACACTACTGCCAATATAGTAATTGCTCCCTTTTTCATGGAACGATTCTCCTTTGTCGATTGGTTGGTCAACCCTTGAGCGAGCCGATCAGCATGCCTTTGACAAAATATCGTTGAATAAACGGATAAATAACGAGCATGGGCAGCGTAGATACGACGATTAACGAGTACTTCAACAGCTCCCTCAAGCTGTCTCTTGCCATCGTATCCGCCACGTCCGAAATCATCGAAGAATCTACCTCGTTCTGCACGAGAATATCCCTGAGCACAAGCTGCAGCGGGTACAGGCTTTGGCTCTTCAAATACAGCAGCGCACTGAAATATTGGTTCCAATGACCGACCGCATAGAACAGCGCAATCACCGCGACGATCGGGCCGGAAAGGGGTATCACCACTTTACGCAGAAAAGTGAAATCGCTGCAACCATCAATTTGTGAAGCTTCTAACAATTCCTCAGGTATGGTCATCTGAAAGTAGGTGCGGGTAATGATCATGTTCCATACAGCCAGCGCTCCGGGGATGATCAACGCCCAGCGGGAATCAATCATGCCCAGCTCCTTGACGACCAGATAGGTGGGAATCAGACCGCCGGAAAACATCATCGTGAACACGAACAACGCCATCACAATATTGCGCGGCATGAAATTTTTCCTCGATAACACGTAAGCCGCCATCAGCGTCAATACGACGTTGATACTTGTACCCACTGCCATATAATAGATGGAATTCATAAAGCTGCTTACGATGAGCCTGTGCTTGAATACCGCTGCATACCCCTCCAGAGTCGGCTGTACGGGCAGAAGCCACACTCGCCCGGATACGACGGCCAAAGGAGAACTGAATGAAGCGCTCACAATGTACACGAGAGGATACAAAATTGTAATTGCAAACACAAGCAAAATCAGAATATTCACAATATTGAAGACTCGGTCATTTCCCGTTTCTTTGATATGACTCGGCACCCCGGCGTCCTCCTTCTACCACAAACTCGTATCGCTGACTTTTCTGGAGACATGGTTGACCCCCACCAAGAGCGCCAGACCGATAATCGATTTGAAAAGACCGATCGCCGACGAGTAGGAAAGATTGATCGCTGTCGAGGTCAAACCTACCTTATACACGTACGTATCGATAATTTCGGAGCTGCTCAGATTGAGCGGGTTCTGCATCAGCAGCACCTTCTCGAAGCCCGTGTCCAGCAAATTCCCCATATTCAGAATCAGGAGAATTACGGCTACGGGAATAATGCCCGGCAAATCGATGTGCCACATCCGCCGCAGCTTGCTTGCCCCGTCTACAACGGCTGCTTCATGCAGCGATGGGTCAACCGAAGCCAATGCGGCAATGTAGATGATGCAGGAAAAACCGACATTCTGCCAAACGCCGGACCAGACAAAAATATGCGAGAAGAGCTTGGGTTCTCCCATAAAATTAATCGGATCCGCTCCAAACAAACCAAGTATGGCGTTCACCAAGCCGACGCGGGGATCCAGCACCTGCAAAATAATACCGACCATCACGACGATCGAGATGAAATGCGGGGCATAGGTGATCATCTGTACGACTTTCTTGAAGTAGGTATGCCTCACATAATTCAGGCTGAGCGCCAGTATGATCGGAATCGGAAAGCCGGCGATCAAGGTGTACAGGCTGAGCAGCAGCGTATTCTTCATGATGCGCCAAAACTCGTACGATTCGAAAAACTGAACGAAATACTTCAGCCCCACCCATTCGCTGCCCATCATCCCTCGCGAGGGGATGTAATTCTGGAAAGCGATCAACGCCCCGTACATCGGTACGTATTTAAATACGACCAAATAAATGAAGGGCGGCAGCATCAACGCGTACAACTGCCAGTTATCGATCATATTTCTGCCGAGCCGCGCAACAATTCCCGCATGGGATGAGTCGTTCTTGATGGAATGGGGCTTGCCGACGGATGCTTCCATGTCGTCCTCCTTTCTCTCGGGATACAAGTCGTTTGATGATTTGCATAGGTTTATATTAGGGCCTGCAAGCCCTTCCGGCATTATCTTAACTTTTCCCCTATGACTTTTTTTGTGGTCGTTCCCGCGAATCGCCGCATGGACGCGCTTCCGCGAGATATCTATAATAGAAGAGAACTTGGGAGGAGGAATCACGTTGGAAATCAGAATGCTTGGACGAAGCGGGCTTGCGGTGTCGGAGCTGTGTCTGGGGACGATGAGCTTCGGGAATGCGACGAGCGAGGAAGATTCCATTCGCATGGTCCGCCAGTTTGTCGATCGGGGCGGCAATTTCCTGGATACGGCGAACGTGTACGTATCCGGCCGTTCGGAGGAGATCGTCGGCAAAGCGATCAAGGACATCCGCTCCGAGGTCGTACTCGCGACCAAAGTGCGCATGAAGACGAGCGGTCACCCGAACGGCGCCGGCGTCTCGCGCAAACATATTATGCAGAGCGTCGAAGAGAGCTTGCGGCGGCTGCAGACGGATTATATCGATCTGTACCAAGTCCACGTCTGGGACCATCTGACGCCGATCGAGGAGACGCTTCGCGCCCTCGACGACCTCGTCGCTTCGGGCAAAGTGCGCTATATCGGATGCTCCAACTTCTTCGCCTGGCATCTGATGAAGGCTCTGGCCTGCAGCGACGCCAACCGCTATGTCCGGTTCGTCTCGCTCCAGCCGCAGTACAGCCTCGTCAGCCGGGAGATGGATCGGGAAATGATGTCGCTGTGCCTGGAGGAGAATGTCGGCGTTATCCCGTGGGCGCCGCTGGGCGGCGGATTCCTGACAGGCCGTTACGGCCGGGAACAACCGACTTCGGGGAGGTTGACGGCGAAGGACGGGGAGAGCTCGTGGCGTCTTCGCGCGACGGAACGGAATTTCGCGGTGCTCGATGCCGTTCAAGCAGCCGCCCGCGAGCTGGACAAGACGCCTGCACAGGTCGCGCTGCGCTGGCTGCTGCAGCGGGACGGCATCGCGTCCCCGATCTTCGGGGCGAGCACGCTGGAGCAGTTCGCGGACAACATGGGCGCCGCGGGATGGACGATGCCGGAAGCGGCGTGGCAACGGCTGGATGAAGTCAGCGCGCTGCCGCCCGAATATCCGAACCGCTTCATCGAGAAGTTCGCCCGGCCCTACGGGCAGAAGTAAGCGAATCCTGACCTGCGCCGCAGGGCGCATCCGCCAGGTGAATCAAGTTTAGGTTAGAATACCGCCGGTTGCGTAGGATCGCGGAGGTTCGCTTCTCAAGCCCCTCCGCGATCAATGCAGCCGGCGATCAAACAATTCACTTAACGGATTAGTCTTGCATTCGCCCAATCGGCATGATCACTGTTGTTGCCATTTCCAGCATCTCCAACTTCCAATGTAAGTTGGTTGGTTCCTGTAATGTCTACATCAACCAGTTGAGCTTGCATGTCCCCTGTCATGGTACCGCTCTGATAGATCAGCTCGCTGTCAGCATACAACTTGAACACAACAGAACCATTGGAACCTACGGCATCGTCCACGCCGATATCGCTTCTGAATCGCGAGTAGTTCCCCTCCGACAGATCGTAAGTAACCGAGGATACGGCATGCATGCCCAAGCCTTTGGCATAGACGGTTCCACCTATCGTTACAGGCCCGCGAGATCTGCTGGTATTGATCTTGGGCATCTCGTAGCCGGACCAGCTCTCCCAAGGCAAATCGCTTAAATAAACGGGATTGTAAAGCTGTGCCTCCGCCCAGTTAGCCAGGTCGAAGAGCGTGCCGTCACCGGAATCCTCTACCACAAGCCTTAGGCTTCCGGCTCCGGAAATATCCGTATCCACGAGCAGCGCAGGAGAAGAGCCTGTCATCGTATCGCTTCGGAATTTGAGAACATCGTCGGCATATACGCTGAAGGTGACCGTTCCAAGCGTGCCGGCACCGTCATCGACTCCTATCCAGCTTTGGAAACGACTAAACCGATTGCCGGTTAAATCAAAAACGATTTCAGATGGTGCCTGCACACCCAGTCCTGTCTCATAAGTCGTTCCGTCGATAACCAGCGTTCCTCCGGTATTGTCCTTATCCCTGCTGGGCGCTGCGCCTCCGGACCAACTGGCCCACTCCAACTCGCTCAGATTCAAGGAATGCGGTATGTTTGCGCTACCCGGACGATATGGATCGAAGGATAGCTTGGGCTCTCCCCAAGTGGCATAATCGCCTGCAGTTCCGTCTCCTGCATCGGTTGTCACAAGTCTGAGCTCGCTGCCTCCCGATACGTCAATTTCCAAGTATTTGGCGTTCATTCCGCCTTTCATAATGGTGCTCCTGGCTTTCAACACGTCGTCAACGTATACGCTGAACACAACGGTTCCTTCCGTGCCTGCCGCCTCATCCACGCCGATATAACTGCTGAAGCGCTGATACGAATCTTTAGAAATATCAAAAGTGGCATCCGATATCGCTTGAGTACCCAGTCCTTTTTCGTAGACTGCGCCATTAATATCCAGTGCCCCTCCAAACAAATCGGCATTCTTGACCGGTGGCTGGACGCCGCTCCATCTCATCACATCCAAGTCGCTGACGTGAACGGGCTCCACGGCCGGGTAGAAGGCCGCGTCCCCCCAATTGGCATGGTCGTTGTTAACCCCGTCTCCGGCATCGCTCACTTCAAGTCTGAGCTCGCTTGCTTCAGAGATGTCAACCGCAATGAATTGCGTTGGCGATTGGCCTGTCATCTTGCCGCTGTCATACAGGAGATTCTCGTCTGCGTAGACCCGGAATACGACAGATCCATTCGCCCCTCTGCTATCGTCCACGCCAATAAAGCTGGTGAACACGCTTAATGGCCAACTGAGCTTGGTGAGGTCGTAGACAACGTCTGAAGAAGCATGATGACCCAACCCTTTCGCGTAGACGACACCTCCCATTTCAAGTGGACTCTGTGAGTAGTTCTTGTCCTTGATCGGCTTCGTTCGGCCAGACCATCGATCGAACGCAAGATCGCTGACGTAAACCTTGATCGGTGTATAGCTGATGATATGATCGGTCACCAAAACTTCATTATCCGAACTGCTCTTGACGTACACCTTGCCTACATTGTCCATAGGAGTCAATGCGGCATCGAAGGCATAGCTGTCTGCGATTTGAACCTCCGAGCCGCCGGGCGGCGTTACGTAAGCGTCATAGTACCCCGTCGCCGTATTCATGGATATCCTGACATGGTAACTGCCGTCCTGGATGTACGCTACAGAATTCTCTTTCTCATAGCTGCTTCCGTCGTTCGCCTCGAATACTCCGTTGTGCAAACGAAGTCTGATATTCGTCCCGTTGAAGGAAAAGGCGTCCTTAGGCGAAGAACCGCCATACCCTATTACAGCGTCGATTCCCTGCTCTAACGGAGTTACGTCGAATTCCACATTGACTCTTCCGGAAATCTCCATGCCATTGTCGTGCCAATCGTGCAGGGCTTGGTATTCATTCGCTTTGGAATACCACTTCTTCTCATAGCCGGGAACGAATCCGCTCCCCGTTTGTTCCCAGCCGAATCCGGACGGAACGCGAATTGGCTTGATCTCGGACAACGAAGTTCCATCCCTTACAAATTCAAAGTCGGCAGAAGGAACCGCTTGACTTATTCCGTTGATCTTAAGCGATGTTGCCCCCATAACAACTCCCGATTCCGTTTCATCCGGCGCCGTGGTCAGTACGAACAGCTCTCCCGTTACTTCAATGCCATCTATCGTCATGCTTCTGTTCTTGTTGTCGGAAACTCTGACCTTGACTTCGGTTCCATCCTCTTTGACGCTGTCGAAGCCCTCCAGAGTTCCATTGTCATCATCTGCTATGCGCGATATGGAAGTAAGCTCGCTCGCAGTGTCAGGCATTGGCAGAATAGCGGTGACGATAAGCTGATTGCCTGTACCCGACCACTGCACATCAGCTTCAAGCGCCCCCTCTTCCGCAAGATAATGCCTGGGATGATACCATCCTCTGATCGGGTCGGTACTGCCGAAGTATGAGGTATACGCAAGGCTCGCCGGCGTAAACTGATACATCGCAATATTGGGTCCATCCGTATCGTTCGTATACAGACGCGTTCCTTCCGAATCTATTACCAGTTGATCGCTTTCCAGTTCCTCCGAGAAATGCCAAAGCTGATTATACGTATGGTTTCCCTCGGCATTCATTCTGTCGATCACAATATATAAGCCCGACTGCTTCTCGAATAGAACCTGCCGATCATGAGACACATCGCGCAGCCCGTCTGCATAACCCAAATCGAATGTTCCTTCGGTAAAATCGTAACGATCCGAGGTATGCCAGCGGGAGTTCAACGGTTCTACATATGGAATATCCACCTCAGGCTGCCCGCCCATATACTGCGACTTCCCGTCGACCAGAATGGTGTTGTGGCCTGTGGAATTGCGGTGATACAGGTTATAAGGCATCCAGGCTTCACTTGTGAGATAGCTGTCGGGCCCCGAGTCAATCAACAGATCCCTGCCGTATGCAGTCAATTGGATCGAATTTCCTGATTCGTCGAAGTGACCGCGGCCTCTGCGGCTGGAATTCATGAACATGAACTGGTCATCGTGGTCCCATCCGGTTCGGAATATACTGTAGCCTCCATATGGGTAATAAATGGATGTAAAAGCTGGCTCGGGACCTGTACCGTCACGGAAAATGTGATCGAATATTCGCTGGACTGTCTCTTCATCCTGGAAGTAAGTCTCGTAATCGCCCATTACCCAATCGTAGTAAGCATTCCTGTAATCCATCTTATCCAGACCCGGCATGTGCTCGGTCGGCGTAACCAGCGAGCTCAGAAACCGGTACGACCTCGCAGACTGTTCCCGAACCAAAGCCACAAACTCGGGTTGCGGTTCGATATGGGAAAACAGCGTTTCAAGATCTTCGGTAATATGCATGACAAACGTGTTGTAATTGAAGGACTGCTCCATATCCGAATAGTCAGGCATCACGCTGCCGCCGGGAATTTGTCTGTAAATATTCAGCAGCCCGTCCTTGGCGATGGTACACCATTCCGAGCTATTGTCGAATTCCCCCATAGACACATAAGCTCTGATCAGAGCCAGGTAGGCTTCTCCAACCTGGTTAGGGGCACCGCTGTCGAGAATCGTTATCAGATAATCATAGTCCTTCTCCACGAGTACTGTCAGAATTCTGCCGAGTTGAAGTCCCGTAATGGATTGCTTGGCCAAGCTTTCAGAATATCGGGCTGCTTTGTTCAATTGCTGCAGGAAGGCGTTACCCTTATTCGCCAGCCAGAGCCTCTGAAACCACACCACGCCGCTATCGTTGATTCTGGTTTTCAATACCGGATCGTTCTTGACCGCAAGCCAGTCGTCATAGCTGTTGATCATGTAATCTTCCCAGATGGCGGACCACTTTTCGAGATAACTCTTCTGATTTGCAGAAATAAACTCATTTACCAACAAGGTTGGCCAGTTCATGCTGGATACGACACTGGAATAGCTTCTGTACGCCGGATAATCCAACGTCCAGATCATGTTCCCGGGGGCGCCCAGATTCTGGGTATGGTCGATATAACTGCCGTTTGCCAACTCTTCTCTTGCCGTAAAGACGACAGAAGCGTTAACGCCGCCATTATATACTTCCTGGATATTGGCGGCCCCGTTATTAATCGGCTCTCCCAAATCCATGCTTGCAATCTTCTCCACGAAGAAGTCACGGTAAGCGTTCAAGGAATCGGGATACATGCCTTGGTTATAAAATGATTTCACTTGCTCCAGACCTGCAACATTCAAATCCATCTGCCCGAATAACCCGTCGGCAACCTCCTGCTCCGGTGTACTTGCCGACACATGGACAGGCAAGAAAGTTATGGACCCAAGCAGGAAGAACATACTTAGTAAGCCGGATGTCCTGGAACGCAATTTCAATGAAATCTTCAACGGACTCAGCTCCTTCTGTTTCTCTTTCTTCGCCATCTCGCTTAATCATGAATTCTATTTGTTGCTCAGATATTCATTTATCTGCTTTTGGAACTCTTCTTTTACCTTGTCCGAACCTGCCTTCTTCAGTTTATCCATGAACTCTTGATATCTCTGCTCATAGTTGTCAACAGCTCCGGAATACAGGGACAGGTTATATTCCTTCACGATTGCGTCTATATAAGCAAGTTCATTTTTTACCGGCTCAATATTAATTTTAAAGTCCACCAGAGGAGACACCTTGGCTTTGTTCATGGAGGCCAGAACGTATTCGCCAAGGCCATCCGCGTCTGCTTGCGTAAGCCATGAGTGGAAGGTGTTGCCAATTGTCCACTTCCACTGTCCGTATTTAGAGCTCATCGTACCTTGGCCGACATAATCGATCGTTTCGATTCTGTTCTCGGAAACTTTGTTGTAATGCACGCCTTCCAAGCCCCAAACAAGAAGGTTATACAAGTCTTTTCCTTCTTCCGAGTACAGCAGGCTCAGAAGCTGAATCGCTCTTTCCGGATTGTTGCTGGAAGCGCTAATCGCATTGTGCGTCGACACATCGCCCGACGGAATGTAATAGCTCTTTGGCGTGACCGGAACGGAGATTACAGGATAGCCGAATGAGCTTGAATCCATATCGTTGGTACTCACCTGCGGAAATTCAGGATCTGCATTGTATTGGGTCGTCACATAAAGGACGTAACCATCTTCCTTCTTCTCGTCTGCTCTTCTGTCCTGTATGCTAAGCACATCCTTGCGGATAAAACCTTTTTTGAACCATTCCGCATGATTGCCAATCATCATCTTGTACTCCGGACGTTCATACTTCAGCAAGATCTTCCCGCTCTGGTCTTCACGGGCAATGACGAAATCCTTGTACAGACTGCTGGTTCCCTTATCGGCCAGCCAGGCCGTCGTCTCTACGCTTACGCCTTTTCTTAATTCGTTGTTGTCCTTAAGCTTCTGAAGATAATCGCCAAGCTGATCGTATATCTCCTGGGTGATAAATTCATTGGATGCCAGTGTCTCCTCCAGTTTCCCGGTATCCAGAGCAAATTTCTCCGCAAGGCTCTTGTGCAGCTTGATTCCCACGTTGGTGTCCCAGGTTTGCTGATACGCCGGTACCGCATAGATTTTGCCGTCAAATTTCATTTTTTCCCACATGTAGTCCGGAAGAGCTTCCTTCAGCTCGGGCGCAGACTTCTCAAGCAATTCGTCAAGCGGAAGAAAGGCGCCTCGCTTCACATTATCGGGCAGGCTGTTCTTGTATCCGGTCCATGCAATATCATAATTCTCGCCGGAAGCGGCAACTAATTTGAACTTCTCTTCGAACTTGGCCAGATCGATCGCTTCAAATTCAACGGTCGTGTTAGGCAAATACTGCGACAGCCGCTTATTGAACTCGGCCCATACCTTATCCGAATCCGCTTGCTTGCCTGGTCCGGCCAGCAGCCAGCGAAGCTTGACCGGCTTCCCCTCCGACACCTTCCCCCCAGAAGGCTCGGCCATCGGTTCATTGGCGGTCGTGGCTGTATTACTGCAAGCCACAGCAAACAGAAGCAATAAGGATATGACGGACAATCCCCAAATTCTCAAACCTTTCTTTCTTTTCATCTTCGTTTCTTCCTCCCTTTATGTTGTGTTTATCATCAACCTGCAAGTAACAGGCGACAATCCAAATCAACCTTTCACCGAACCAATCATCATGCCTTTCGAGAAATACTTCTGGAAGAAAGGAAAGATAACAAGCATAGGTCCCGCCGCTATGATGCACATCGCAAAAGTCATGGTCTCAAGCGGCGCCGTGCTGCCGCTGACCACATCGATCCCTATACCATGAAAGCTATTCTCGGCCAGCGATTTCAGGAACTCCGACTCCCACAGTATCTTTTGCAACAGGAATTGAAGTGTAACCAAGTTAGGATTTGAAATATAGATCAGCGATGTCATGAAGTCGTTCCATCTGGCCAGCAATACCATGAAAGACAACGTAGCCAGAATCGGTTTGGACAACGGAATAATTATCCTAAAGAAAACATTAAGCTCCCCGGCGCCGTCTATTTTAGCCGATTCGATCATTGCTTCGGAGATGCTCTTGAAGAATGTGACGAACATGATGATATACAGCGGTACCGCAAGACCGGGTATAATGTAAGCCCAGATGGAATCGCTCAGGTGGAGATACCTGGAAACCAATATGTAGCTCGGCACGGTAGGAACGCTGCCGAAGGATGTACCCGGACCCGGGCCGAAGAACATGGCAAGCAGAATAAAGAGAATGACCGCGCTTCTTAGCTTGAATATGGTCCTTGAGAGCGGATAAGCTGCCATCGCCATCAGCAGGATGGATAGAACGGTTCCCGCCAGTGTCTGGAAAGCCGTCACGAGGTAGCCGTTTATCAATACTTTGGCATTGGCAAATACATAGGTATACGCCGTCAGGTCAAAATTCATGGGTACGAGTTTATAACCGAAATCAGCGACATCCTTCTCGTTGGACAAAGAGATCGAAATGACATAAAGGAATGGCAGTACATAAAAAACGGATACAAGAATGAAAAAGCTATGTATGAGTATATTTTTCATTCGTTTCCGGTTTGCAATACCGGCTTCTTTAACAATGGTTTTCGTTTGCGACATACGGGTTCCCTCCCCCCACTAGAACAATGCGTGTTCCGGATTGATTTTTCTGATGATGAAGTTCGAGATCAGGATCATGACGAGCCCGACAACGGACTGGTATAGAGTTACCGCTGTCGTCATACCCGGATTCGCTGTCTTCAAGCTTCGGAAGACGTACGTGTCGATGATGTCCGTAGTCGGGTACAGCGTACCTACGTCTCTCGTCAACTGATAGAACAGTCCGAAATCGCCCTTAAATATATTGCCGATCGCCAGCAGTGAAAGCATGATGACAACCGGTGTCAGAGCCGGCAAGGATACATAACGGGTTTTCTGAAACCAGTCGGCTCCATCCAGTTCGGCAGCCTCGAACTGTTCCGGATTGACGGCCAGCAAGGACGCGTAATACAACAGCATTGGAAAGGCGATATTCTTCCAAGCTTGTGTAATCGTCAGAATCCACGGCCAATAATCAGAATTTGAATACCAGTCCCGCCCCGCCGTTCCGAAGAAATCAAGCAATTGATTCAGGATACCGTGAACCGGATTCAAGAGTGTATATGACAGATAGCCTACAACTACCCATGATAAAAATCGCGGAAACATCATTACCGTCTGGTAGTACTTGAGAGCGCGATTGCTCAAGACCTCATAAAGCAGAACGGCTAACAGCATCGCGGCAATCGTGTCAATCATCGTGAAAACAATGCCGTACAGGACTGTATTTTTCGTAATTCTCAGAGCATCTTGAGAGGAAAAGAAGAAGGAGAAGTTCTCGAAACCGATCCATTTGCTTCCGAGAATCCCCAAATCGTATCTGAAGTCTTTAAAGGCAATGATATTTCCAAACATCGGAAAATACTGAAAAATTACAAAATAAAGCAAAGCAGGCGTTGCAAGCAACAACAATTCCATGTTGTTTTTTATCATGTAAGTGCTCTTCATTCTGCTGATAATCCTCCAATTCCACAAGCGATTGCTTTTCGCTGATATATTTATAATAAAGCGCTTACTGCAGATGATAAATACAAAATCCTTTACATCGGGAGGAGTAAATGTACCATTTTGAAGCCGACCGGGTGCTCTATCTTTACATTCGTCTTCTATCTTTAGAAGAATGGCAGCCTCGCGATCATGATAAAGAGACCTTCGGCTACCGCTATCCGGGTTCGCTTCGCTGATCGTAACCCTTCAAGCTGCCGTGAGGTCTCTATATAATCGCCTTTTTCTATTCCATCGTTATAGGCACGATTGCTTCTACTTTCATCCAATAACCATATCGACTGCTGATCCGGATCCCATATTCTTTACCATAAATCAGCTTGATGCGTTGATTCACATTGCTCATTCCAATATGCTCGCCAATCATGGCGAAATCGTCGTTCATCTTACGGTTGTGCTTATCCACCTCGTCCTGCGGCATTCCAATGCCGCTATCGATCACTTGAATTCGCATATGCCTGTCGTCCACGGACCTGACACGGATCAGAATAGTTCCAGTCTTCATTTTAGGCTTGATCCCGTGATAAACCGAATTTTCGATCAGCGGCTGCAGGCTCAATTTAAGAATCCTACAACTTGTAAGCTTCTGTTCGATATCCCACTTCAGGGAGAACTGTTCCCGGTATCTCAATTTAAGCAGTCTTACATACATCTCCGAGATGGATATCTCGACCGACAAATTCACCACATATTTCCCTGAATCAAGACCTAGCCTGAGCATATGGGCAAGTTCGGAAAGCATTCTCGAAATATCGTTCTGACCGTTCAGCAATTCGATGGCCTTCCAATTGATTGTTTCAAGCGTATTGAATATGAAGTGAGGATTAATCTGTGCCTGCAACGCCAATGTCTGCGCTTTGTTCAGTTGCTCCAAATGCATGCCGATCTCCCCTTCAAGTTGGCGGTTCAGGCTGAACGCATGCGTGATCTGATTGAATATATAGCCCATCTCCGTCGTTGAATGCATCCGGCCGCGTTGTTTGGAAGCCCCTAACTCCGGGTTGTTAATCAATGAAATGATGGTCCTGATCGGCGTAAATGTCCTGTATGTAATAAAGAAGGCCATAACAAATACGCATACAAGCTCATAGACGATAAATCGGTAAATAAACTCTTTCAGCTCTTTCTGTCGAATTTCAAAATAGTCAAGAGGCAGCAAGGAAATATACTTCCAGTCATGTTTGTAAGACGAAACGATAGAAACAAGCGCTTTGTCTCCCTTAAAATTGTAGATCCCTGATTCTAGCCGCTGTAAATCCAATGCGCTCCACGGTTCCAAATCGTTCACGTCTTTGAACAGCTCCGTACCGGAGCTGTCATACAAGATCAAGCCGTTGCGGTCGATTATAAATTCCTGCTGTGGCAAGACTTCGTCATTATTTTTAAACACTTTGACGAACTCCTGCATATTCACGTTCACCATAACCATGCCCAGTTTGCTCTCATACAAATAGACGGGCTGCATGAAGGAAAGGAGATAAGGGAAAATATCGTTCCGTTTTCTAGCCAGAACCATGGTTTCCCGCTTCGTGCCGGACCGGAATGTTTCATACCAGTTTGTATCCTGAAAGTCGTTAATCGCATTGCCGTTCTCGCTATCGGAATAAATAATTCCGCTCTTGTCGGAATATATATAAATAGAGTCTACGTACTTGTGCAGCATGGAAGTCGTCATCACGCTCTCCATGACCTTGCTGTACAGATTCAGACTCTGTGTGCTTGGATCTTCTGTCAACATAAGCAGTTGAACCTCATTTTTCAATGAGAGGCTGACAGCCATATACTCTAGTTCCTGGGACATTGCATCCATGACATCCCTTAGCCGCTTGGAACTGCTGGTATTCATTTCGCTTATTTGATTGACCACTGTTGCTTGGTTGTTCGAATATACTACGTAATAGAGTGCAGCCAGCGGCACGATAATCAAGCAAGTGACGATCAGGAATGTTCTAATCAGCAGACTGCTCCACAAATAATGGAGCGTAAACCGGCTTTTCTTATCTTGGCGCACTTTCATCCGCATCCCCAGCCTTCAATACATGCCTCAAATACTCCATTGGCGTGTATCCCGTGTGCTGTTTAAACAGCTTGATGAAATATTTACTGCTTCGATAGCCTACCTTTTCGCCGATTTCATATATTTTGTACTTTCTCTCGGACAGGAGATCGATAGCACGGTCCATTCTGGTATGGATAAGATATTCACTTAAATTCTCTCCGGTCTGCTGTTTGAAGTAACGACTCAGATAGGTCGGATTCATAAATACGTACTCCGCCAGATCGTCAAGAGATATGTCAGTGGCATAGTGCTTGCTTACGTAATCTTTTAATTTCGCTATGATCGCATTGGACGTCGCCAGGCTGCCTGCGTTCGCAGTCTTGCCGGCGGATGGCTCGTCGCTATTTCTCCCTGAACCCATAATGCCCGATACTGCATCGAAGCCTTTGACGATCGAATACGCGACATTCAGCCCGGTAAAGCTAAGCAGCGATTGTCTAATGCTGTCAATCCGTTTGACAACCTGCTCTTCTCCATTCACCGGATGGATTCTCCCGTTCGCTATTGCCAGGTATATCATACTGTATCCGGGCGAATCTACCTGATAGAAGTCGATCGAATCCCCGTTGGATATAAAAAAATTTCTTATCGCCGAACTGGGTCCGTCGGTCTCTTGAATTGACTGCCGCTCCATCTTATGCTCCCGGTTTTCCATCCTGACGGTCACCAACCAGCACGGACATTCCAGAACCACTTCCGAAAGCAGGACCCGCCTCAGCTTATTCCGGATCTCGTTCCGATCGGTTAGCTTTCCCTTGTACAGGTCCGAAAACAATTGATCTCTAACCAATGGAAGAATTTCTCCATAGTGCGCTTTTTCCGTCTCCCATTCCCTCTTGAATTGCGACTCCTTGTCCAGCTTATCCCTGATTCCCTGAAATACGGAATGCAAGTCATCCAGATTCGTAGGCTTCAAGAGATAATTATCGACATTGTAATGAATAGCTTGCCTTGCGTATTCGAAATCCTTGTACCCGCTTATTATGACAACCTTAATCTGAAGCGAGTTGTCGTAGATGTATTGAGCCACATCAAGGCCGGATTTGCGAGTCATGCGTATATCCGTTACAACTACATCAGGCTTGTGGTGCTTGAGATAATCAATGACTCCGCTTCCGTCTTCGAAACAGCCATCCAACCGGAAGCCTAAATCATGCCAATTCACGAACTTTGTCAACCCTGTACGGATGGCGTCCTCGTCATCGGCAATAATTAAGCTATAACTCATAGACCCTCCCCGGGAAAATCAGACATCTGTCACAGAAACCCCACGAACGATTGAGAGATTGGAGATATGCCTTCAGTCCTGTTCACGCAACCGGATGCCATATTTGTGGCCTTGCCGTACCTCGAATCGTGCAAGCCCGCCATCCTGCCGAACCTCTATTTCCCCATTCTCCGCGAACACTGCTACCCGGCTGCCGATTCGCAACAGACACGTCCGATCTTGGCTGCACTCCAGCCATGCCTCCCTCAGCTTCCCCCCGGACCAGGCAAGGTCTACCTTATAGCCGCCACGGGCCCGGAGTCCGGATACCCTCCCCTCCGGCCAAGCCTTCGGCAATGCAGGCAGCAGTTGCAGCTCCTCCCTGTGGCTTTGAAGCAGCATTTCCGCGATCGCTGACGTGGCGCCAAAATTGGCATCGATCTGAAAGGTCGGATGCGCCGAGAACATATTCGGATAAGTTGCATGAACGAGCAAATGCTGCAGGTATAAATATGCATTGGCTGCATCTCCAAGACGAGCATACAAATGTACAATCCACGCAGCACTCCATCCGGTATGCCCTCCCCCGTGTTTCAGCCTACGGCGGAGTGTTTGGGCTGCGGCTTCCGCTAGCCGCGGGGTATGACAGGGTGTAATTTGCTCGCCTGGATACAAGGCGAACAAATGGGAAATATGACGATGCCCCGGCTCCGCCTCCTCATAATCCTCGGCCCACTCCATCAGTGTCCCATTCCTTCCCGCTCGGGGCTGATGCAGACGCGACCGCAACCGGACCAGCAGTTCCGAAAAGGGTTGATCCACGCCAAGCAATTGGCAACTGCGGATGCAAGCCTCGAATAGAGCGTTTGCAATTTGACTGTCCATCGAGGGTCCCATACAGAGCGAGCCTTTTTTTCCATTTGGAAGAATATACGTATTCTCAGGCGAAACCGACGGTCCCGTAACCAGCGAACCGTCCGGCGCTTCGACCAGATACTCCACAAGAAACTCGGCGGCCTCTTTCAGGACAGGATAAGCTCTCTCCTTCAAAAAACTTTCATCCAGCGAATATAAATATCTTTCCCAGAAATGCAGACTTAACCAGGCGGCGCCCATCGGCCATATCACACAAGCAGAGAGTATGCCTTCCGGTCTCGTCTCGCCCCACAGATTGGTATTATGATGCGCAACGAAGCCGCTGCAGCCGTAAAGCTCTCGGGCCGTCACTCGGCCATTCGGTCTCATTCTGTCGACATGGTCCAATAAAGGCTCATGACACTCGGACAGTCCGCACACCTCTGCAGGCCAATAGTTCATCTGCGTGTTAATATTGATCGTATACTTGGATTCCCAAGGAGGCGTATAACTGTTCGACCAGATTCCTTGGAGATTAGCCGGCAAACCGCCAGCCCGGGAACTTGCGATCATGAGATAGCGGCCGTAATGGAACATCAGTTCAAAGCAGCCGTTGTCGTCTCCCGACTCCCGAAAATTTTTCAACCTCATATCAGTCGGCAAGCTGCTGTCCGATGTCTTATCCTCGGCTGTCAATCGCAAATATACACGGTCGAATAACGAGGTATAATCAGCAATGTGCCTTGATTTCAATTCATCATAGGATAGAGACGATACTTGCTCCAACTGCCGGCGGCAAGCATCCTCCGGCTCTGAATCCCGGAACGTACTCTTCGCCGTCAGCAACAGCAAGACTGAACTTGCATCCTTCACATCGATAAAGTCGCCAATCGTGCGGACCGTACCATTCACATTCAGCGCTCTCGCCAAACAGGCGAACTCGACTCCGTGCCGGCCGCATTCGCCTGTCATCAGAATACTGTCATCCGCTAATGCTCTGCTGGCTCCTTCGAAAGGACGGCGGTTCAAGGTCGCGCTGAAGTTCAACTGCCGAGGCTTGCTGGAGGATAGCCGTATGACCATGACCTGATCAGGATAACTAATGAACATCTCCCGCAGATACTCAACTTCACCGATTCGATACCGTATCGTATGAATACCATTCTCCAAATGAAGCTCCCGCCGGTAACAGGAGACGTTCTCCTCGCGATGTTCAAAGAACAAATGAAAATCGCCCAATGGCTGATACGGATTGAAGTACTTGGGATTGGAGAATAGAGCCATTCTTGCAAGTCTGGTCGCTTGCTCTGCCTCTCCGGCAAACAGCAACCGGCGAATTTCCGGCAAATACTCCGCAGCATTCGGATTTTCTCCCCGCTTGGGTCCCCCGTACCAGATGGACTCCTCATTCAGCAGAATCCGATCCTCCAATACGCTGCCGTATACCATTGCACCCAAATTTCCGTTTCCCATGGGAAGCGCTTCCTCCCACGTCTTGGCAGGCTCCTTGTACCAAAGCATGGTATTCCTGGATTGATTCTGGTTCACCGCTGATTCCCCCGCTATTCAACTGCATATCTTATGTACAATCGGAACCGTCCTTCCACTTTCTAGAATGAAGTATAACATATCTGGTAAATAAATGAATGATAAAGCCGGTTTCTACACGGTATTCTTCTATTCAACATCGTTCAGCCTGTCCACCGTGTGGAAGTTTGCCACCTCGAACTGCCGCGCCATCACATTCACAATCTTATCGTCTTCGTACGTGGCGAAGAACTGCTTCGGTTCTTCGAGAAGTTCACCCGGTCTTACGGGAAGAAGCTCTCGATCAGAAGATAAGTACCTGTAAAGCTCAGAAGGATATAAGTGAATATTTTGAAAACCCGTTGGTTAAGCCATTTGAAAATGATCTGACCTGCATACAGGCCTACAAATACAATCGGAATTGCGTAAAGACTCGATTCCCATATTAATGGGTTCGTACCGGTAAAGAGTATTTGAGTAATGAGGCTGATGAAATAGATAAACAGATAGAAAGCTAACGTAGTCGCTCTCAGCTTGCCCTTCTCCGTGTCGGTTCCCGTAAAGTAAAGCAATAACGGCGGTCCCGGCATGCCAATGCTTGTTGTGAGAAGCCCGGATAACCCGCCGACCATGAAATCCCTCATGCGAGTCGACTTCACTCTAAAGTTGAATATTAATAACAACGTTAATACTAAGAGCAGTATGCTGACTCCTAATTTAAAGGCATTAATATTTATGGAAACAAACAATAATATGCCGAAAGGCACACCCGCTATACTGCCCATCATAAATCTCTTTAATGTCGTGAAATCAATATCTGCGCGTATTTTCCACACCAGTGAAACCGAAATAAGCAATGACAAGATGATGTTGATTTGTATGGCTTCTTGCGGAAGAAATAACATCAACAAGAAAGGTGTCGCCATGATGAAAAATCCGAAGCCCGTGCTTGTTTGCAAGACAGAAGCTACCAGTATGATGCATAGAAAAGATAGAACCGCTGCCAAATTTGACCTCCTGTTGTCACGATCCCGTCGCCTGCATGCATGGTGAAGAATCGCTTTTGCTTTTTTTTAGAATACCATATCAGCCCGGCGTATTTTCTGTTATTTCCGGGGAAATTGTCGAGTAAGGGAAAGCAATGAGGGCTAAAAATGCGACACCTGCTCCGGGTTTTCGGATGGGTGCCGCTTCGTTAGCGGGGAATGCCGCGGTCAGACGATTATGCGGTAGTGGAGATGAATAACGCCGCTTCGGAAGCGGCGCTCGCCGAGCAGCCCGAGCCCCATGCGGAGGTTGTCCGGAAATGCCCGCTTGCCTCCGCCCAGCACGATCGGATTAACAAGCAGATGACACTCGTCGACCAGCCCCGCGCTCATCGCCTGCCCGGCAAGCTCGGGGCCGCCAATCGTAATGTCGGCTCCTGAAGACTCCTTCAGCCTTCGGACCGCATCAGGATCGAATTCGCGCTCGATCCTCGTCCTGGCGCTTGACGCCGCTGGAAGTCGGTCCAGAACGCAAACTCCTCGTCACCGGAGATCGACCACTCCAAATGTCCGTGCTCGTCCTCCATGTACCCGTCCAAAGATACGTTAGCGGCATAGATCAGTTTGGCCATGTCCTTAACACCCTCTCAATTCATCACTGTTGTTATTTCTACATGACGACGGAAATCCCTTGCAGACGGATTCAAGATTGGGCCCGAACTGTGCACATTAGCAATTTATAAGAAACCGGTCCTGCTATTCTTTGATAAAATATAAACAAAAGGAGGTTAAATATGGGACGCTTAATTCTGCAGATGAATGTGACGCTGGACGGCTGCTGTGACCATACGCAGGTGATTGCAGACGAGGAACTTCACCAGTATTCGGAAGACATGATGGACCAGTCCGACGGTCTGCTTTTTGGACGCGAAATCTATCAGTTGATGGAAAGTGCCTGGCCAGCCATAGCCAGCAACAGCACAGGACCTCAATTTCTGGTCGACTTCGCACGCAAGCTCGATCGGAAGCCCAAGTACGTGTTCTCGCGGACGCTGGACCAAGTGTCGTGGCAGAACTCTTTCTTGTTGAAGGGGTCCCGCCTCCGAGGAGGTAACGCAGCTTCTGGCCGAAGGGAAGAGCTTGCTCGTCAACGGCGGTCCCGGCCTCGGCTCCACCCTGGCACAACTGGGATTGGTGGACGAGTATCACTTCCTGGTACAGCCCATCGTTGCCGGACGCGGTCCCCAATTGTTGGGAGGAATTCGCGATCGACTGAATCTGAAGCTGACCGGGACCAAACCTTTCGGCTCCGGCGCCGTGCTGCTCAGCTACACGCCCGTTCGCTGACTGCTTGGCACTGGCGGACGAATACATAAGAGCACAAGATGAAGTTGGTTAGGTTAACGGATAGGATAGTTTGAGTTTGTAAATGGGAGAGCCCTCATATTCTGATGGCTCTCCTTATTCGCTTACTGACGAAATATTTAGGCGTTGGTTTCAGTTTAGTTGTAGTTTGAAAATACATTTGTTAAAATAGAAGTGAGGTGACGCAGATGATTACTTATGAAGAGCGCAGACTCGTCGAGGACGGACTTTCCAGGGAAATCCAGAATAATCCGGAATACGGCGCAGCAGCTTACAAGCTCATTTATCAACTTGTGAATCGTATTCATCGCCCGGCTCCAAACGATAATTCGCTCAGTCAGTATATGGATCGAATATCGGCCGGCATACTCGTACCGGAAGAACTATTTACAGCATTCTCCCAATTGATCCGCGTTGCATTCGAGTGCGCAACGGAATCCGATCGCCCCCTGCTGTACACGACCGGCCAGATCGCCGAAATATTCGGAGTCTCCACCACTACCGTTAATAACTGGCTTCGCAACAAGCGAATCCAATATCCGGATATGGTCGAGAAGCCGTCTTACAAGCAATCCAGAATTCCCGATAACGCCATCTATCAATCAGCCAACGGCCAAGTGGCCCTCATCCGGGAGGTCGCCCAAGCCTATGCAGCTCAGAAGTCTGCCGAACCTCTCTACGACGAAGTAGAACGAATGAAGCAACTCGTGCAAACTTTAATGACCTTCGAAACCCAGTACGGCGGCAATTACAAAGAGACCGTATCACGTCTCGGCGCCCCGGAATCTTCCGATGATTGGAGATGGAAGCGCGATGCCGATGAGTGGCGATATGTCATGAAGGAGATCTCGCGTGAGCAGTAGACCTCGCAGCAACCTTGATCGCATTCGTCGTGATTTGGGACATGGAATCTTGGGGGAAATCCGCCTGACGGATCGTTCCGGACGAGCGGTACCAAACCGCAACCGAACCCCACCACGTTCATCCGCCTAAAAAATCCGTATTATCAAACATGGACCGTTTCCCCAACTATGCTCATCAAGATCTCTATTCAATCGTTGAAGGAATTATACTATTTGCCATTATTCCGTCGCGCCCTTATTTAGGCAGCTAAAGAGTGATACTGACGCCAATTTCTATTCCAATCAATCTCGACGAAGATGAATCCATTATACGTGTCCCAACTCATCCCGGAAGGCAGGCTTATTTCGATATTGTGTCAGTAGCTGCTTCACCATCTGTTCGGCCGCTTCCCGTCCTCCAACCTCCCGCAACATGCGAATAATGCGGCACACATCCTGATAATCGCGCCTGTTGGAAGCTCTTTGGGCCTTGCCTGCAATGCGTTGTTGGAAGATCGGGATCAACTCTTCCCGATGAGACTTGGCCAGATAGGCGTAATATTGCTCTACCGTTGAAGGGTTCTTCGCGACATAAGCGAACAGCAAATCCGTTTCCCGCTCTGCCACGAGAATTCTCGTATAGAGAGAATGCTCTCGCCCGCTGCTCTGCCCCAGTTGTTTCAGCAGGTCCCGGTAGACTTGCGGCCATTCGGATGGGGGACAAATAGCCTTCACCTGTTGGTAATAAGAGAAGTCCCCGTTCAATAGCAGGGCAATACCAAGCTCTTGCTGTTCACGTGTTTGTCCTGTTAATTGGTAGACCTCGTATCGCAATTGCTTCCATTGATTAACCAGGCCCGGCAGGCCGCGGGCACTGTCCTGCTCCTCGCCCTCCCTGGACAAGCGAATGGCCCGATTATAGTCGCCCTCGGCTCTTGCCTGCTGAATCGCCTGCTTCCTGAATCCGGAATGGTGAAGACGATCTTGCAGAAATAGTCGCGCCTCCGCTTCTGCGCCTGTAGCCAAGAGCATTTCATACCTCATCAAATCCAAGCGTTCAGTCAGGTAGTCGGAGCCCCAGCCACTTCCCTTCGCCCCGTCGCCTGCGCGGGACAAGGCAGCGAGCCATTGATCCCGCAATGCTGCGTCGGTTGCGGCGAGATAGGAAGCGGATTGGAGCAATGCGATCCGCCATTCGTCACATTCGGCCAACCCTGGCTGTTCGGAAGCATCCAGCAGCAGCCTCATCATGTCGTGACGGACTTCAGCCGTCCACCCCGCTTCATCCGCGATCAAATCTTGCATCCGCTCCAGACTGCCTTCGATTTCAGCACCAACGGTACCGCTTGAATCATCCACCGATTGCAACAAGTCAACCATCTCTTCGAGAATGCAGCGATCGATAGCCGCGGCGGTCATGACATCACCGCTGCCCGCAGCCTGGAGCGATTTCTCAACAGCGATTGTTACCCCTTCTACAGCGCCATCGACAGAGCGCCAATCGACGAATCCGTGTTTGTCCGAATGAAGACGAATGCTGGAACGGATCAACTGGCGGCATTGCTCGACCGCCTCTTGGCCCGATATCGGGGACAGGCTCAACCGTACGCGGCGTTCCACGATGTCGGACTCCTCTGCCAGTGAAGCGAGCAGGGCGACCAAGCTCTCTTTGCTGGCGGATTCCAACACCGCCCTTAGATCGGTCGAAATGCGAGAGACAGAGGATGTTGCCGCATTGTTTCCGTTCTCACGCATGGAGAGTGGCTCGCGCTCGTCACGCAGCTCTAACAGGACCGCTGCCTCATGCTTGCAGATCGGTCCGAAATCGTAGGGACAATCGCATTCGAGAGACAGTACCTCACCATCGTCATCAAGTTCAACGACAACTTCGTACAACTCGCTGCCCCGTACAGCCGCCACATAAACGCCATTTTCCGTCTCTTCGATTGAACGCACATAACCAAGCGAGACATACTCCCGACCTCTGTCCAGAATGACAGGATCGATCGAGCTGCTCAACGTATTTAAATTCATCCGGAAGCACCCGCTTCCCTATCGGCAGCAGCCGACTCGGTTTCTGACGAAACAGCAGTCAGTTTAGACGATGGAAACTTGCGCGATACGTAATGCGTTGCATATTGCCGCTCGATATGAGGATTGCCCGACTTCGAGAATCGCAGATGCTGCTTCGGCCCTTTGCCCCACTTCATGTAGGCGGTATAAGATGCCTTCAAACCCATCTCTTCGGCGGTCTCACGCATGGAAGCCAGTATGGAGCTGCACTTCCCCAGGCTGCCCTGGATCACCCGCTCTAAATACGGCACTCTTCCGAATCGCCAATCTTCCACTTGCTTGGGTGCAACCTTTCCTATTCTCACCAACAAATCGAGCGCGCTGACGTACCCTTTTTCTTGAATAAGTTGTTGCACGGTGAACTGAACTTTCTCGCGCAGGTCGTTTTTGTTCATACTTGCTTCCCTTCCTCATTGAGCTAAAATCTGTAGAAGTGTATAAATAACTGTCGATTGGACACGGTGATATTTAATTTTGTTAAAATGATAATGAGGTGAACACAAATGCTGAGAAGAGCTGAGGAATCGGACTTGCCTGAAATTCTCGAAATATATAACGATGCAATCATCCACACAACCGCAGTATATGCTTACGAACCCCAATCGCTCGAAAATCGATTAGATTGGTTTCGAGATAAACAGGAGCAGGGATATCCGATCTTGGTCGTGGAGGATGGCGGACACGTTAGAGGATTTGCTACGTATGGTCCATTCCGGGCTTGGCCTGCTTATCAATACTCCATCGAGCACTCTGTCTATGTGCATAAAGACAATCGCGGGAAGGGCCTAGGCAGATTATTACTGCGTGAATTGATCAACCTCGCCGAAACGAACGGATATGCCACCCTGATTGCCGGTATTGATGCCGCAAACGACGCAAGTATCGGATTACATCGGTCCCTGGGATTTACTTATTCAGGCACGATTCGGAGAGCTGGTTACAAGTTTGGAAAATGGCTCGATTTAGCGTTCTATCAACTGGACTTGAGCGGGCCAGCAGAACCGACAGAAGGATAAATTCTTCCGTACAGAGAGACTTATTAACGTATGCTCGTCCCATTTTGTTAATTGCTAACACTTGAACGGCGACTTCATCCGTTACGCCATTACGGCTGCCGCTTGTTGGTGGCCTGCATGGTCAGACGGCATCAAAGTTAGGTCTACTCCCAACGCCATGGCCACTCTAATAATCGTGTCGATTCGCGGAGCTGTCGTATCACTCTCGAATCGAGCTATTGCGGATTGTTTCATTCCTGCCCTCTTGGCTAATTCTGCTTGGGTCCATCCCTTCTTTTCTCGCAGTTCGATTAAAGATACGACCATTGCTGCTCGTTTGCGGATGATCTCTATCTCCTTCTGACTTTCAGGACTCATGCCGTTAACCATATCTTCCCACGTCCTCAATGGTGTCATCTCCTCTTCTTACTCTTTTCGGCTTTGCGGTTGTTTGCCTCATTCGGATGTTCTTTAAGGAACTTATCCCTCAATCTTCTGGCTCTCGCCAACTCAAGTTCATTCGTTTCATTAGCATCCTTCGTATAGTGAGACAACATAACAAAATGATTTCCATTCCAAAGGCACATAAAAATTCTTTCGTCGAGGGGCCTCAATTCATACAGGTTATCATTTTCTTTCCCCTTAAGATCCTTGATGATTTTTGTCCCTGCACGAACACCTTGTAATCGAACACGCTCGATGCAATATGCGATTTTATCAAACATGATTCTGGCGTCCTTATCACCTTTATTCTTCCTTGTTTCAATATCCCTGAGAAATTCATCGATCTCAGGCAAACTGGAGAATTGATAATTCGCCACACAGAATAGCTCCTATCTATTAGCATATGCCTATCCGGAATTACTAATAACGGATACGTTATAATTATATCAAATGCGTTATTAAATTTAAAGTTGCTTCTGCTGCGCAATGACCGTGTAGTGGAAATCTTCCACCTCGAACCGCCTTGCCATGATTTTCACGATCTCATCATCCTCGTACATCGCAAAGAACCGCTTCGGCTCGTAGAAATCATTTTCCCAGGCCCCTTCCGACTTCATTCCCACAACCAGGCCTCACGCCTGTTCCGGCGCTCTTCCCGGCATGCTTCACACCGCTTCGGCGGTTCCCAACCGCGCATGCGGAACTTGTCTTGCTCCTCTACGGTCCACTCGAACCGCTTGCCGCATTCCCAGCACTTCAGACGCTCGCTGCCGCGCGGCTCAATGATTGGCTCTCCGGGTGTGTAGAGAAAGGACCTGTGAGCGCCTTCCAGTTCCAACCGTTCGTCCTTCCCTCGATTGAGATGGTCAATCACTTTCCCTATCGCTTCCCGTACCTTCCGATAATCCAGCGGCGCCCACCGTTGTAATAGCGGAATATATCTGGTATCACCTGAGTTTGCGACCTTCTCGAGAAACAGCAAGATCATACTGCGGTTACGATCCTTCAAATACGTCATATCCATCGGAATTGCATTTGCCTCAATCCATGCCTCCCACTGCTTCAACATCAGTTCCGTCATCATCTCGACCAGGATATCCCAACCTCGTTCCGTGAATACGAGCAGCGGCATATCTCGTGCGTGCTCAATCGCCAGAAAGTCGTTCAAAATCATCCAGTCGACACGTTCTGTAATTTGATCCAACGTCAGCGATCGGAAATATCCGTACGTCGGGCTGCTATCCAGTCCAAGTGCGAGCAGCTTCTTATCGCGAGAACCTTTCAGCACTTTCGCCAGCATGCTTCGGCCGGCTTGTCCGGCGATGCAGTCTCCTGCAAGCAGCATGGCCTTCACATCGTCTTCCGTCACCTCGAACGTTTGCTCCGCCATAGGTTTTCTCACCGTCCATTACATTTTTCACGCCTTAATAAAATACATTTTACCACAACCAGCCATCAGGCTTCCCCCATCATCCAGTGGCTGATGCGGCCAAGCTCACGATCGCATTCGGATCAAATTTTACTTATACCAATTGTGCAGTCGCCGCTTATTACCATGGCACACTTGTACATGACTGTATGTCGGCATATTGCAAAGTTAAATATTCTTGGGGAACCTGATCTAATGGTGAGTTTATAGGACGAGTGCGTTTATCGTGGATGAAGCGAAGCGATAAGTTGAAAAACTTCTATATTCTATAAAACTAAGAAAAACCGTCAGGGATCGCCCTGACAGTCCTTTTGACCCGCCGACCGCCGCATCCGACCATTTGGCAACCACATCGACTATTTCCCCCGACCGACCACCGTCCACCGCCAATTTGGCGATGTGATCGCCTATTTACTCCGACCGACCGCCTCATCCGCCATTTTGGCGACGACATCGCCTATTTTCCTCGACCGACCGCCGCACCCGCCATTTTGGCGACGACAGCGACTATTTCACTCGACCGACCGCCGCACCCACTCATTTTGGCGACCACAGCGACTCCCCTCATAATATTTGCGGTTACAAGAATGGATCGGGCATTCGTTACTTCAACGGAATGACGAACGATACTGTCGTCCCTTCGCCGGGCTTGCTGTCGATCGACAGCCCTTGGCCGTATAGCTGGATCAAGCGCCGGTTCGTATTGGCAATGCCAATGCCGCCCTTCTCCTGCATGGAGGGCTCCAGCAGCTTCGCAACCGTTGCCGTAGACATGCCGATGCCGTTATCCTTGACTTCGACCAGCACGCCGCCATCCATGCGTACGACCCTAAGATGGATGACGCCGCCAATCGACCTGCTCAGGAGGCCGTGCCTGACGGCATTCTCGACCAGCGGCTGGATCGACAACGGCGGAAGAAGCACGTGTATATCTTGCTCCACTTCGTGAACGACCGACAGCTTGTCGCCGAATCGCTCCTTTTCTATGTACAAATAAGCTTCTACCAATGCAAGTTCATGGGCGAGTTCAACGGTTTCCCCTGTATTCAAATAATCGAAGCTGATCCGCAGGAAGGAGGTGAACGCGTCGCCCAGCCTGCGCATCTTCGTCGTATCGATCTCGCTCAGCACCATCAGCGCGTTGAGTGTATTGAACAGAAAATGCGGCTGAATTTGCGCTTGCAAATACGCAGCTTCCATACGCAGCCGGTCATGGATCGACCGCTTCAGCGCGACTAATGCCCGAATCCGGTATTTCAGCTCCAACGCGTCCGCAGGCTTGGTTACATAATCGTTCGCCCCGGCCAGAAATCCCGTGTAAATGTCGGCGGGTTGACTGCGCGCGGTCATCAGCAGCACCGGCAATTCCGAGACCGAATAGCGTTCCCGTGTTCTCTGCGTCAGTTCGTAACCGGACATTCCCGGCATCATGACATCGGCAATCATGAGATCCCAAGGCTGCTGCTCCAGCAGTTGCAACGCCTCTTGTCCGGAACGCGCCGTCTCGATCCGATAGGGCTCTGCACTCAAAATGCCGGCGAGCACGTTCAGGTTGATCGGATCGTCGTCCACGGCCAATATGCGAATATCGCCGCCCTGAAGCAACGGCGGGATCGTGTCGTGGACGGACTGTCCGTCCGGCTCGCGTCCTTCCGGCCGCAAGCCCTCGTACGCTTGCATCGCCGCGGCGGCTTCCCGCTCCGCAAGACCAGACTGCCTGGCGGCGACCGGCAGCGCGTCCGCATCGGCCAGCGGCAGGCTCAGACGGAACGTCGAGCCCCGGCCAGGCACGGATTCTACAGATAGTGCGCCGCCATGCAATTCGACCAATTGCTTGCAAATGCTGAGACCGAGCCCGATGCCTCTTCCCTCGCTGATTCCTTCTGCGCCTTGTACGTAAGGCATAAAGATTCGCGCCTGCGTATCGTCATCCATGCCGACACCCGTATCGGAGACTTCGATCACGGCTTGCCCGCCGCGGGCTTCAGCAGAGACGGCGATCGTTCCTTGCTCCGTATATTTCAGCGCGTTATGCAGCAAGTTGTACATAATTTGCACGAAACGCTTCTCGTCCGCCATCACGGGCGGCATCGATTCCGCAATGTTCATCCGCAGCTCGATCGGCTTGCCTTCCGACATGTACCGAAGCATGGCCATGACACCGGGCACAATTGCCTGGGCCCGAAGCGGCTCCAACTGCAAACTTATACGATGGTCCTGCAGCCGCGCGACATCAAGCAAGTCGTCAAGCAGATAGGACATGCGCCGACTGATGGTGCCGAGCAGCTTCATTTCCTTGCGGCTGCTCTTATCCAGCTTTTCTTTTTCCCTGGCGTAGAGGTTGCCCGCGATATTCATGATGCCGTGCAGCGGTGTCCGCAGCTCGTGCGAAGTGTTGGCGAGGAACCGGTCCTTCATTTTGTCGGCGATCTTCAACTGCTCGTATAATTCGCTGATTTCATCGGCATTGCGCAAATATCTCTTAAACCAATACATGGAAAAGGCCGTGACGGCAAACGTAATGTCGATCGGATAATAGACGCTCGTAATTTCCGTGAAGTTGTCCGCGATGCTCCACGCCAGATTGGATACGATGCCGACCGCGGTAATCAGCAGCAGATTTACATCGATGTCGGTCCGCTTCTTGAACGCCAGCTTTACCGCGGTTCCGATAAACCAAACGTACGACAGCAGGTAAACCGCAAGGAAGATGTTCAAATCCACCACGCCGTTCACGACCGGTACGGGCGCAACCAAGATGACCGCCGTCAGTCCCGCAAGCACGGCAACATAAGCCTGCAACCCTCTGCCGCGCCATGCAGTCCCCGCAAACTTCATATAAACAAGCAGCAAAAATAAATTTTGCCACAGCAGCGCGATAATCCTGGTCTTGATAGCCCACGTATAGTTGACGGGCAGCCACATCAGCATGGTTTTGTCATGACCGCTGAATACCGCAACGCCGACGGACAAATAGATCAGGCCCGTGATGAACAGCGAGCGATCTTTCGGCCGATGCAGGTAGACGATACAAACATACAAACCATGCAGCAGCAAAACAATAACGGTCATTAACTGAAATCCGACCGAGTAATCGCTCATGGCGTCGACCGCCGTCTCCGTGCCGAACTTGACAGAGCGTGCAATCCCTCCGGAGAAGCGAGAATCGAAGTTCGCCACGCGAATGAGCAGCTCGATCTCCGTTACGCCTTCCTCCGCATAGGAGAGCTGATACGAAATATTGCGGGGCACATACTCGCTCGCCGCCGCGGCAACACGCCCGGCTCCGCCCAGAACGTTGCCGTTGATCTCGACTTCAGAAGAAGCCTGGATGCCCTTGAACCAGAACGCGACAGGCCGCTCCAGCGGATCGGTCAGGATGCGCAGCCGGTATGTTCCGTACCCGTTGGAAGTATCGGCATCGGGATTCAACGTCGCTCCCCAGTCGCCCGGCACCTGAATACTGCGAGATGCGTGCTCCTCTGGCAGAATCTGTTTCCGGGACAGCAACTGGTGAGGATACAATTCCCATTGCCCATCGAGCGTTAATGGAGAAGATGACGCGAGATTCACTCCGCGCAAGTCGACGATACCGTCTACGGCACGGAACGACTTGTCCATGGGAAAGACATCGAACCATGACCATCTTAGTCCGAAGAGAACGCAGCCAACTATCAGTACGAGAATAACATGCCTGAAAGGTGTAAACCGCCGAATGAGCCTTTTCATACTGTAGTTTATTCGACAAAAACCGGCTTACTCCTTCAACTTCGTTTCGAAAGCCGTAGGCGGATGTCGGAACTCCTTCCACTGTTCATACCGATGAACAACATGGGCGCCGACCGGCAGTTCCAACTCGTTGTTTAAGCTGCTGACACAGCATCACTATGCTCTGTTTTCAGGCCACCCCTGCTGACTCCTCTTCGCGGTCCAAAGCCCTTGGCTGGAAATGAACTCTGGACGAAGCTCCTTCTCCAGCTTCCTCCTCACCTTCTCGGCAAACGGAATCGTAACCGCTCCATCCATAAGAGGAATTCTGACCACGCGCAAATTCGGATCGAACAACTCGATCTTCCTCGTATTCACGATCGTCCCCCGATCCATCTGCACGAAACCTTCATTCTGCAGCAGCATCGCCCAATCCTTCAACAAGGAAATAGGCCTATATGTTTCATCATAGGCATAGAAATGTAGCTCGCCGTGGCCGTTCGTCTGCAAGTATGCGATGTCCTGCACGTTCAGCAAGTGGTGCTCACTGCTGGAATCGATTAAAGGAAGGATCATGGTGGCTCCTTATAAACGATGAATAAATCATACTTGAACGGTAATGAATAGTGCTAAGTGAATCTGCAGTTCCATTCTACCTTGAATACTACTATTAGTAAATATTAAAACAACTATTGGTTTATTATATTTATCTTCATACTTCTCTACTGTTATGTATAGAGGAGGGCGGTCATGGAATATTCATTATTAGGAAGACGCATTCGCGATGAAAGAAAAAAGCGGGCCTATACCCAGGAACAACTTGCCGAATTGGTTGGGGTCTCCGACGCATACATCGGACAGATCGAACGAGGCGAACGAAGCCCTACTCTTGAAACACTTGTTAAAATAGCGAATCAACTCGGCGTCACCATCGACTATCTTCTCCATGACTCCCTTGTTCCAAGCGATGACCATTACCTTGATCAACTCAGACAAATTCTTATGAATCGTTCGCCAAATGAAAAGTTAATGGCATTAGATGTTGTGAAGGTGATGTTGGCGCACTTGGACGAAGATAAAAATAACAATCCGCCTCAATAAAATAAGAGCCAAGCAAGGTACGTTAGCTCGGCTCTTATTTTATTGACTATCCTTGGAGGATCTCATCCAACTTCTTTCTAATCTTCAGTTCCTCACCACTGCCTGTCGTAGGAAATCTAAGCAATGGCAGCCCATATTTCTCGAAAATGAAATCCTTCAGTCTATCTCGCTCCAGTTGACGAGGGTTATCTTCATGAAATGCGAAACCATCTACTTCGATGCCCAGCACCGGACTTTTATCCAGCTTGTTGTAAATGACGAAATCGACCGATGCCCCATTGTTTACATATCGCTTTTCTTCATCCACTAGTGCGTTCAAATCCTTCAATAAATTTCTTAGCATTACCTGATCTCCGTACTCCAGCCCACGATATGACGCTTCTTGCAGAATCTCATCTAGCAATGTCCACATAATATTCTCGGACTCATACTTCGAACGTTTCATAACCCGGCCTTTGAAGGCTCTCAATTTATCCGAATAATCCTTATAGAGTAAATCGAATACGGATACGATCGAACTCTCCACAAGGTTGTCGTCAAGCGTACTGTATTCCATGTATCGGATCAAGTCGCCAATTTCATCCCCATACTTGCGAAACAGCGAATGATCGGTCACCAGTATGAATTGTTGCTGCGCCCGCGAAACGGCAACATTGATCATGCGAGGATCGCCGGCAAACTTGACTCCCATCTTTCCGGAAGCGGTACTGTCCAGCACGGTCGTCATGATCATAATCGGTTTTTCGCGTCCCTGGTATTTATGTATCGTGTCGATCTCAATGTCATTAGCCAGTTGGCCTGTTGCCCTATCTGCCTGCATCCTGTACGGCGTCGTAATGCCCATGTCGGAATGGCGATGAGCAGCCGCAGCCAGATTGACTAATACCTCCTGTTCAATTACATCAAGTTCGCGCTGATTAAATTTCCCCCTTCTGCCATGCTTCAGTTCTCTCATGTGGTTCCCCTGAGCTGTGCGATAAATCAATAACGGGTCCTCGCCCTCCTCCTCTGAAGTAAAAGCAATGAGTTGTCCCTCATAATATTTGCGGTTACAGAATTCGATGATCTTGGGACGGCATCTGTAATGCTCCTGCAGCATCACTTTAGGAACCGCATCGCTATACAGAGCAAGCATGGAGGATAACAGATTATGTTTAAAATAATCGTAAGATGTGCCTTCTCCGGCCCGTGCTTTCCCCAATTTATCCTGGATCGATACGTCAACAATTTGCGGCAATTGCTTCGTATCGCCTACGACAATGACCTGTTTGCAACAGGAAAGCGCAAGTGCTCCAGTCAGCAAATCCACCTGTGAAGACTCATCAATAATAACGTAATCAAACAGGAAATGCTCCGGCACACAGTTGCGCAAAGAATGCGTCGTACTCAACATAATCGGATATTGCTTGATGAATTGGTTAAAAAGCTGTTTATAGTTGCCGGCATTTATCCCAACGCGTTCGTGGTTACGGTATCTGAGATAAAGCCGACGCTTGAACAGTTGCTCAGAAATCTGTTGATGTTGATGGAGCAGTTGCTCGAACGAGTCATTTTCCAGTATCTTTTGTAGTTTGTCGATCTCCTCTTGCAGTTGCCGGACCTTCAGTTCATAGTATCTTCGTTGATAGTTCAGCAGCACATCGATCTCTTGTTCTCGAAGACGCTTAAAGTCCATAAATCCATGCCGGAATATAAGCTTAATCGAATTTGAGATACTGCGGGCTTTACCCCGCTCCATGGCAATATGATGATCAATCAGGAAAGATAAAATTTTGTCCGGCGTCTGACGGTAAAACGACAGTTTCCGAATCTCCTCCACATCTTGCTTGGCGTAGTAGGCTTCGAAATGTTCCTGCTCCAGCCGATAAGCAGACAACTGCATCTGCAGTTGCACTTTCTCTCTTTCAACTTCCATTAAGCGATAGATATGACGGTTAAGCGCCTCGATCCTTGCCGTTAACGTGCTCTCTTCCACATCACTTTTCCAATGGGAAATATCCTGGTACGGCAAATTAGCGAAAAACTGATCTTTAATCTCCTTCCTGCCGAGCGCCGCCACAAGAAAATGATATCCCTGAGCCTCTAATTTATCGCGAACATTCTGCACCGCAGCATTATTGCCAGCCACGACAGCTACACTCTTGTTCTGCATCACAAGATTGGCAAGAATATTTAGAATCGTTTGTGTTTTACCCGTTCCAGGCGGACCTTCTATGATGGAAACCTGGCTGCGCAATGCATTTTCGAGTGCTTCCTTCTGGCTCAGATTGAATCTGAAGGGATAAATCGTATTGAAGGCCGCCGCGGCGGCCACTCTCGGCTGCTTGCCATTCAGATAATCGCTCAATACGCTATTAGGACTTACGAACGACAGGTTGTCGAACTGCTTCTTGAGAAATGTACCTTGATCCAAGTCTTCGTTGGCTATCCTCGCATACCTCGATATCTCCTTCCAATATTTCAGAATTTCCTTAACGGGCTGCGTAGTAATACCAGTGTTCTCTACACGTAACGACCGTGAATCATAGACAGCACTTTTTCTCTTGCTAAAAATAATCCGGGACTTCACCCCAAATTCGATAATACGGCTCACATTGTTTAGAAGAATGCCGTTTTCGTAAACAACCATTCCGTTAGTAATATTCCTAATCGTAGGGTTTTGGTAGAGCTTGAAATCTCTCTTCGCACAAGGATACTTCTTTTGAGAGCTTCGATAGGTAATCCAAACTACCGAGCCTGCCGATTCATACGTATCAATCTTTGCTGTCTGGTCCTCTTGTTTGACCAGAATTAAGAATTTTTCCTCATCCATTAGAAATGCTTTCCCCTTTATGGATCACTTCTGTAAATGAGTTAGCGGCTTTGCTTCCAAAGCATATATTGCAACATGTCGGAATCAAAAAAATGTTTTGCGCCTTCCTTCTCGTTCTGAAACCAAGAAAAAAACCATTAAATCTGAGATACCAATATACAAGCTCTTCAGCATAATTTCTCAAAACTGTTCCTCCCACGCTGCCCAACTAATTAATTCGTTTCTTCCTCCCAGGATTCCATTTGCCCCATCTTCTTAATTTGTCCTCGATGACTCCGCCATGCCAGTAATCAACGCGATATTGCTCGGCTTCTTTCTTGGCAGGTGCTGTCAGATCCGATGTTGTGATAAGCAGAGCCAGAATGCAGTCATGATTTCTCTTGGCCGTGCCCAACTCTCTCACCGTTTGAACAGGGACGAGATTGTGATTCGCATAGCATTTGGCCTGAACTGCCGTCTTCTCTCCTCTCCGATCAATGATGACAAGATCGACACCGCCATCATTGCCGCCAACACCAACTTCCCGGACCTGGTACCCTTGATCCCGAAAATACAATGCAAGAAGCCGTTCAAACTCAGGACCGTTCAGATCGCTTAATCGGCTTGCCAGAATGACTTCATCGGGTCTGCATGTTTTGGATCTCCGGTGACTCGTTTCATTGGCGCTTGGCTTCCTATTATTCTTCTTTGAAGCTGTACCTTTCCTCTTCCTCCGCTTCTTCGCAGGCTGCATAATACCTGAAATAATCCCTATCATAATCGGGATCGCCAAGAACCACCAGATATCGGTTCGCATATGCCGCAACTCCTGATGTCCTTAGTCATTTGCCGGTATCATTCATGAAGCTCTGGCGCGTGGATAGTACTTCAGGAATCCGACATTATACCCATAAATTCGTCAATGTGTCGGCAAGTTCCTGCTCATTGTTAAAGATTGGTTCATGAAATTGGATGGGCGAATCAGGGGGGGTTCAACGACAACTAAAAAGCCCAAGCTGCGCTATATCAAGCATTCGCAGTGTTGGGCGAGGTTACCATTATTAGACCAACAATTTGATGAAGTATCGATACTTCTCTATTAGAAAGCCTCCCACTTCTTCTCATACGACAGTATCTCTTGGCTTTCGCCAATATGGAAATGAATTCCCACCTCGAAAATAACGCAAAAACACCCTATGCACGATGAGCGTGAGGACCGAGGGCGCTACATATGTAATTACGCTACATTCGGGCCGCTCCTGCTGACTCAACTTAGCCGCCCAAACTCCTCAGCTTGAAATGAATTCCGGATACGAAGTTCCTTCTCCAGCTTCCTCCTCGCCTTCTCTGCAAAAGGAATCGCAACCGCTCCATCCATGAGAGGAATTGTGACCACGCGCAAGTTTGGATCGATCGATTCGATCATCCCTGTGTTCACGATTGTCCCCCGATCTGTCTGTACGAAACCTTCCGTCTGTAACAGCTTCGCCCATTCCTTCATCAAAGAAATTGGCCGATACATCTCCTCATAGGTGTAGAAATGCAGTTCGCCTTGGCCGTTCGTCTGCAAGTATGCGATGTCTTGCGTACTCAGCAAGCGATACTCGCCGCTTGTATTGATTAGAAGAAGGATCATGGGAGGCTCCTTATTATTCAAAATGAATAAAATGTATTTCCAGATGAAATAATATCTATATATCTTGTTCTTCTTAACCGCAAGAATTAAACGTCTTAATTATACACTAAAATGATATCTATTGTAACTATAAAATACTTAGATAATATTCATCAACCTATGTTAGCTTTTAAACCCTTTCTCTACACTCTTATCAAAGAGGTGTGGATGATGAATGAAAATATTCTCAAGTTGGTAGGCAGGCGGATTCGTGATTTGCGTAAAGAGAGAGGAATGTCGCAAGAACTCCTAGGGGAGAAAGGCGGCTTTCATTACTCCTATATAGGACAAATCGAAAGAGGCGAGAAAAACATCGCCCTTCTTAATCTCGCCAAAATTGCCGACGCCTTAGATGTCAGCATTTCTCAGCTATTCACCTATGCTGATGAGGAAGAAAAACTTACTGATTCGGAAATGGATATACAAGAGATCTTTTCGACGCTAAGGACGAAGAAACCAAACCAAGTACGAATGATTAGAAAAGTTATACAGGAGATTTTTGAAGATAGTGAAATTGAGTAATCTGCTAACCCATTTAACTTTGATTTGTTTTGTTTCAGTTTTTAAGAAAGATTTCACAAGGTACATAACAATCACCCATCCATGTAATTGATTGCCTGAATATCCTTAGCGAAACGCAGATCACTGACAAAGGCTCTTTGGCTTTACAATCTTCTAACCTTATTCATGATTTTGGCAATGAAAGTCACCGGTTCTATTGACTTCGAAATGCTACAGGAACGATTCGCGCTAAGAAGTCCGGACAAAATACGTGCGGCCTTCCGTAACCAAGCCGATAATTTTCTTCGCGTTCGACATTTTGCGGTACAAGAGCTCCGCCAGGGCTTCAGCGAGTATCGTTTTCCATTCGGCCAACGTTAAGCTCGCAAGTCCTCGTCTCCGGATTGATACACGACTTCGCCGTCAAAGACCGCGTCGGAATCATCCGCGATCGCTACGTCTAGCAATTCGGGATAATTTCGCGTGACATCGTTATGGTGGCATGTGTATAAGCGGACATCTCTGTTTTGTATCGAGATGATCATACGGTAACCATCGATTTTTGGCTCGAAGACGTATCGATTATCATTGAATGGGGATTCGCGCTTTTCGGAGCATCGGAGAAAAAAGCATCGGTACACCACCCGTCCATCATACGTGATATACCGAATGTAATATTCGAAGAGGAGCGATAGCGCGGCAAGTTGATCCTTTGATAAAAGAATGTGGAAACGCGTCTATGCTTGAGCTCATAGGCACTTTTCCAAAATGGTAAAATTTCCATTGACAAATTGGTAATAAGTTGTTATGTTGCTATGAGAACATATGTTTCAAATGAAGCGAATGAGGAGAGATGAGATGATAGTTATTACTTTTGAAACATTAATGCTGTTTTTTTTATTTCAAATATTAGAGTTAGAAAGATTAAAATTTGGAGTTATTTTAATTATTATGTTTCTATCGCTCCTGATAACAAACCTAATATTTTCAACACAAGTTGAATTATTCGAAGAAGTACTTATCTATTTTTCTGCACTTGGTCTAGGTTTTACAGCGAGTAGAATCAGATTAAATTACCTTAAAGTGAAAAATAAATAGCAAATAAGGATATCGCTATCCCAATTATCCATGCTGTGTGTTTTCTAAATAAAAACACATAATAGATTATTGCGCTTATTGCAATTAATAATACCCCAGATAAATACCTTAAAACAGCATCTATCCTATCGTCAAGAACGTACCAATCAACAATTATAAATCCAAAAAGTATTATAACCAATAAAACACTAAAAAATATATTCCAATTCCTTGTATGCCCATCAACTTTTCTCTTTAAAGCATTTACAATTTCAGATAATTCTGATTCTTTTTTGCTACTTTGAGACAAATCATTCAGTGTTTTATCTAATTGTTCTTGTGCGGCCCCCATTTGTTGCTTTGCTTTTGTAAGTAATGAGTTTATATCTTGTTCTCTTATTACGAGTTCTTCCAACTTTTGTTCGAGTTCTTTTGTCTGTTCTTGTGATTCTGTTAAGTCAACAACTAATTTTTCAATTTCTTCATCAATTGCATTACTAAGCAATGAATTTTTTTCTTCTTCTGTAGTTGAACTGTTGTACTTATCTTGGAAATGCTCATCTGACAAGATCTTTTCAAAAATAGTAGGATGATGTTTTAGATTAATTAGCTTAGATGCAATATCATGAATTACTTCATTATTGATTTTCATTGGAATGTATGAGCTTCGAGTGAATATATCTAAAAATACTGATGAATAGTCTTTTCCGTTTGGTTTAATAAATTGTAGGATATTAATAATATTTGAAGGTCTAAGAGTTAGTGGGGCTTTGCTATGTTTTAAAATGTGCAATTTGTCTTGGAAATAATCTAATATTCTATCAGAAGTCAAAAAGAAAGTACTGGCATCTATAAACCTATTTACCGGAGCCGACTGCTTTTTGTAAATTAATGCAAGGTGAAAAGCATCATGATCTACACTAGAATCATTTCTCGTTGTGATTGAATGATCACTTAAGAACATGAAAAATTTGCTACCGATTTCTTGTTTTAATGTTATGAGATTATCCTCTATGTCAGTCGTATTTTCAACTTCTATTCCCAATTCAGATAGGAACAAATCAATATGTTTATAGCGAGCGTTAAAGTCTGATACTTTTAAATTCTCATTCAAAGAAGACTCTCTCCAATAGATGGACAGATAATTATCGCTGTTTCTGAATTGATACGCAATTCTAGATATATGACTTGGGAGTGGATTTTTCAAAAGTAACTGAGCAAAATGATTTATAGTATTTTGAAGCTGTTGTAAGGTTTTATCAGTTATCTTTATTTCTATTCCGAACTCTCTACAAAGATCTATAACTTCCAGTGTGGATGCTTTTCTTTGTTCTCCTTGAAGGTCGATCAATCTGAATACAACATTAGTATCAAGATAAATGGTTTTGATACTCATATTACTTCGTAAGACATCAATCGTATTCGGATCACAAACTTCAGTTAGATAACCAACAGCTCTGTTGATCAAGAAAAGCAGGTAGTTTACCACATTAGCTTTTTTGGAAGATAAGAATGCTTTGAATTCTTTTTGGGCAATATCATACAGTTTACGAGATTTAAGATTCAAAGATTCTATCAATTTTTCGATATTGTCTTCAATGCTAACGTTTTCATTAAATTTATCTGATAATAAGTTCTTACTTTCCGCGCCGTGATTGTAAAAAAGCGTATTACAAAATGACAGTAGTGAATCGCAAAGAATTCTCAAATCCGATTCCTCAACGGAATATCTATCTGAGATTTCTTGCGCCCACTCGGATATGACTTCTTCTTCCAGAGCATTTGATGAGTTTATTTTTTCTTGAAGTAGTCGGGATGTTTCTTGGGATAAAACGAAACTATTATTTCCCACCTCATTAACTTTATCCTCGCGAATTAATTCAAAAATTACATTACGAACTTCATTTAATTGAATATCGCAACTGTACTCTAATAGAATAAAATTTTGTATTTCATTAAAGTTCATTGCCTTCCTTGATTTATGTAGTGCATTAATTATTAAATCATCACGCCTGTTGGTAGAAGAATATGCGACGTAGTGGGCAAGCCTCTTCCTCGCCAAATTTTCCAAAAAATTCGCCTTCCCTCAAGTGTCATTAACAACATTCTATACCAAAAGTCATAATTTGGCGATATGTGGAAGCAATACTATTTTCCTAAGAGCCCGAAAATAAAACTGCCCAAAAGCGCACATTAAGCGGGGTTAATAATTTTTCTGCGCTCGTCAACCAATTCGATCAATTCCTCGGCAAGTTCCAGCGTGCCTGCCGTTTCCATCTTCTCGCGGCGCAGGTCGGACTATGGGAGTTCCCCGAAGGCAAGCTCGAGCCCGGCGAATCGTCGGAAGCGTGCCTAGTCCGGGAACTGCAAGAAGGTAAGCGTTAAATAAGATCGTGTATAGAATCTTCCCTAAGTCTTTGAGACAATTCTCTTAGCTAGAGTCTGTAGAGTTTTTCGACCATGGTCGAAAAACTCCATGGGAGGATTAGCATTGAATACCAGGGAAGTCGCACGACAATATCGACTGAACGACTGAAATTGTACGAGAATGCCGCAGCAGTGGACAAACGGTCTCAGCATGGTGTGCTGACCATGACATTAATCCGAAATCATATTATTATTGGTTGAAACGTGTACGCATGGCTGCATGCGAAGCTTTCCCATCCCTTCAATCTCAAAACAATTCCAATGTACCGCTACCCCCTCCTGGATTCGCAAATGGTACTGCTTCGGCAAATCTGGGAGCTTCGTCAGACATCATCATACATTTTGGCGCTGTAACACTGGAGATTCGCAATCATATGCAATACTGCCCTTGTATCGGTAGGTGAGGAATTCATCCGTACAGAGATCGAGTTCATTCCCGCCAAAGTAAGAGCCATCGATTATTATCGTGAAACCTTTGAATGCCGCACCTGCCGTAAGAACGGGAAACCCTATATGGAGAAATCACCCATGCCTTATCCGGTGATTCAGCATTCCATGGCTTCCCCTTCTACCGTGGCATGAGTGATGCATCAGAAGTTCGTCAACGCTCTTCCTCTCTACCGTCAGGAAAAGGAGTGGCGGACACTTGGCGTAAACTTGAGCCGCGCGACAATGGTCAACTGGATTGGGGCTGCATCCCGGGACTGGCTGATGCCATTGGTGAACCTCATGCACAGAAAGCTTTTGCAGGAATCGCATCTGCATGCTGATGAAACGGTCGTCCAGGTCATGAACGAAGAGGGGCGAAAGAATACCACCGATTCCTACATGTGGGTATACAGCAGTGGCCAGCATGCCAAACATCCGATTCTGATCTTTGAGTATCAACCGGGCAGAAGCGGTAAATACCCGCAGGCTTCTAAAAGGGTTCAAAGGATACCTTCACTCGGATGCTTATGCCGGATATACAAAGATTCCGGATATGACAAGGTGCCTTTGTTGGACACATCTGCGAAGGAAATTCGTCGATGCCCTGCCCAAAGATATACATAGCCCAGAGGCACCCTTCCAAGCCAAGGTATCACGCTGTGCAACAAACTTTTCAAAATTGAAAATTCGCTTGTGGATCTTTCAAGTGATCAGCGTAAAGGGGAGCTTCTTAAGCGGGAAACACCCGTTATAGAAGCTTTTTGGGCATGGGTGGAATCCAATAAGGGCAAGGTGCTGCCCAGGTCCAAGCTAAGCGAGGCTTTGTCGTATGCTCTAAATCATAAGAAAGAGTTCATGAATTATCTGCAAGATGGAAACCGTTCTATATCCAACAACCTTGCGAAAAACAGTATACGTCCATTTACCATCGGACGAAAAAACTGACTCTTTAGCGGAAGCACGAAAGGTGCCGCGGCGAGCGCCGCCGTGTACAGCATGATTGAAAGTGCCAAGGCCAAGTTCAGCGAATTGCCGGGGGTACAGTTCACCCTCTGTTCCTCTCCGCTACCTGTCGTAGGAAATCTAAACATTGTAATCCATATACATGCAGCTCTTACTACAAAATCAATAAATATTGAAATACAAATCATTTTATCAACGACAAAACTTGATTCAAAACCGATGAAGTAGAACTTTGAAAATGCTGAATAATAATTGCAAAAAGGCCGCTTCCAAATAAAATACTCACTACAATTAAATAGCTATTCAAAAAAATCAAAGACTGCGAAAATGACGTGCGTGTATTAATCCAATCAACGAGTTTTGACATAAAGCTTTTTGAATTTTTACGCTTATTCAGAATAAGATATGTAGAATGAAATACTTCAAAAGCGAGTAAGAGCAAAGCTAAAAACACAATTAACCACAAAGATAACACTTGTCCTAAAAGAAAAACCAAATCCATCGAGTTCTGAAAAGACAACTCAATAATACGAGGTACAATGCCGTGCAATCCATTCTGTATTATTTGGTCTTTTACCAATTCAATTTGTGCAGAACTGTAAATGGGGAATCTCGTAATGCTTATAGCACCTATAGCTCCTACCCAACCAAATACAGGAGTCCAAAGCGCTCTCTTATATTTAGAGTCTAATGTGATGAACACATTTTTCTTTTTAAGGGTGTATATTCGATATATAGTTTTTAGAGCCATTACAATGAAAATTGAAGTTCCTGTCCAGAAAATTAGAGATTGATATCTTAGATAGAACACCATTGTAATAACGCTCAGAATCACTGCTATTCCAATAAAGACTTGAGGCTCTGAAGATGGCTCTCTCTTCTGTATTGGAGTAACTAAAACCACTTTCTCATTTTTATTAATATCCGGTGGTATGTTTAAAAAATATTCCCGTAAATCGTGGTTAAACTGTTGATTTAACGCTTTTGCAATTTTACTATTATGAAAGATTTCAAATCGGCAGCCATTCTGTTGGCATAATGTTTGACATCGAAGTATTTCATTAGACTGAGGTTCGGTATTCACGAATGCTATACAAAGTGCACCCTCAGCTTTCTGTTCTTCTAAAAGTCGTTCGACGCTTTTTTTGATGTCTTCATAGATCTTTCCGAGTTTGGAGTCAGTAGTCACTTGAATATAAACAAGATTACCTTCGTCAGACTCCTTCCACATATCAGGTGTTCCCTTCCTGGTTTTGTAGGTACCTTCAACAGCTCCACTATGAATAAGCCCTTCCCATTCATGATTCATTCTTGGTAATAGCTCAAATGCAAGCCGCTGCAATTCCCCTCCATTTAAGCCCTTTAACATGTACTCTGTATCTTTCAAATCTTCTACCACCTCTATATAGATGAAGTCAAATGCTCTTAGATTTGTTCAAAAGATAAGGATTTTTGAATATGTTAACTTTCCCTTTATATAATACTCCATATATACTTTTCTCTTCGCAGCATTAATTTCATAATAAACTCCTAATCCGTATCTACAGACATGTTCAGGAAGACTTGTACCGTCAAATGACCAGACATCGTCAAACTTATCTTTAGTTAAGGCGATTAGTCTGTTCTTGTCCTTAATTTTTTCTGATTTCCTACTCACCGATTTTTTCATTTCTAAAGCAATTAAATTATCTTGATCAATAATCTCACCTCTACTATGAATGATTATGTCGCAATTAATAGGTATCACTTCAATGTTCTCATTGATAATAGTCTTCACTCTTCCATTGTTTCTGTTATATTCGACATCTACATAGTAACTTGAATAAGCAGTTCCTTTTAGTTCTTCTTGAAGATAAATCATTAACGATCCACATAATGTTCGCTCAGCCACACCACTGATGATTAATATATCTTGCTTTAGGAGAAACCTTTCATTGGCTTTCTCGAAAAGAGTGATAAGCTCCTTGATATTCTCACCTCATGACATGTAATAAACGTCCAGCATCTGTATACGTGCAGGAAATATTGTGATTGCTCAATACTATTCGAGTCTTGCATTTTGCAAACTATACAACCGACCGAGTGCTTATCCTGAATCCTCTGGTAAGCCAAGTTTTCATTATTTGGACTGTTTTCGTAACGATTCTACAGCAACAGATATTACATCAGGAACTTGCCTCTCTGACCACTTATCCCAAAACTTAACTGTGGCACTATTAGGTCGCTGCTTAGGTTCAGCTATTTTAACTCTGCTTGGCAACAAACTAGCATCACCAACAACCAGCGCTTCTCCAATATCCAGAATTGGTAGCAATTCCGAAAAGTTCCCCAAGCTATCTGGAAGGAGTCTTCTTACAACATTTTGATCATCTGCATTGGTTAATCGCATTGCAATAAAATTGCTACTTTGACTAAGTACTGTTCGATTAACCTCAGATGGTCTCTGTGTGATGACTACTAAACCAACCCCATATTTTCTTCCTTCCTTTGCAATTCGTTCAAAGCTTAATAAGCTTGAGGCTTCAACCCCTTGTTGTACATTAGCCGGGATATAAAGATGTGCTTCATCGCAAAATAAAGCAATTGGATGAATTTTATCTTTGTCTACCCATTGTTGAATAGAGAATACCACTCTTGCTATCAAAGACACCATTAGTGGTAAAATATCGGATGGCACTTCCGAGAAATTAATAATTTTAATTCCCCCTCCCTGAGAAGAGGGAGCCATCAATTCCTTGCATAGTAAATTCATATAATCATATGATAGTAAATCTGGTTCTTGGGCGAACATAAAATTTAAACGTTTGTCTTCTATTTTGGCAGAAAGTCTTTGTATGAATCTAGACAGCTTACCATAGAACTCTCCTTGTTTTTCTTTACCAGGTGATGCCCCAGGTACCATCTTTGTATCTAAATCTTCAAAAACTTTAATGAGATCATTAATCTTATATGGAACAGGACTATCTATAGTTAGATTTTCAAGTAAAGACAATTTATCATTCTTTTTCAGGAACAGTTCTTTTTCTTGCAGAACTGTTCTACTAAATATCATTGCCTGATTAGGAGCATTGTTATCACTACGATCGAGCATCAATGATAACATTTCATCATAAGTGAGTAGCCAATACGGCAAAAACATGTTGCCATCTTTAACATTGTCTGCTGGACCAGCAATTTTGTAATGTTTGATTCCTTCTCCTTTAATTGGTTCGTATTCTCCATGAATATCAAACAGAATTGCATTTGCTGAGTTTAATTGTGCAATCTGCTCAACTAAAGAAGCTACAGTATAAGACTTTCCTGAACCAGTACTACCGGCAATGACAGCATGGCGTTGAAACAACTTATTACCATCTAACCAAGCTTTCGCATTATCATTGATTGTATAATTACCGATGAATAAAGGATTATTAGCGTCTGCGTTACTTTGAGATATTACTCCCATAAAATTAGTTAGAGTTACATCATCCATGATAAAACAGTCAGCATCGATTTCTGGTACTGATTCTAAAGTCCGTTTGAATTGGTTGGTTGCAGTTCCAATTTTATTAAAAAATGTTCCGATTAAAGTTATTCTAACAATGTCGTTAGAATGAGAATTCTCGTCAATATTTGGTTCTATTTCCTCATCAAATTTTCGCATAATTTTAACAACTAGACCAATAAGATGTTGACCACGTTTAGATGCACGAATAGCAACAAGATGATTAACTTGTAATTTTGAAAGCATATCACTTCTACTAACCTTCACTACCACCGAAGACGTATCAACACTTTGTACTTTTCCAACTGATTGAGCATCAGGAAAATTAAAAATTTCCAATTTATCCTCTCCCTACCATTAATATAAAATATTATAAAAATATTCTATTTTCCAGAATTCCCCTTTTTCTGTGTGCGAGATATCCTTCATTAAGAAATCAGTGTGACCAAATGTATTGCTTTCTTGAATGACTACATATTTAGTAGCATTTTTACTGATCATCGTAAGTGCAGAATCTGATAATTTTTTTGTTACCACCACTATAGGTTTACCCTTACGAATTGCACTGATTATGTTTGTCTGAATCTGCTCATCGTTAAAGCCATAGCCGATGCATAAAAAGCTCTCAGCCTTTGCTATGTAGTTATCAGCAATATGTATCACATCTCTACAAGGTGGTTGAGCAATTGATCTATATTTTTCAGAACCAGGTGGGATGATCTTAGGATGCATTTGCTCAGGAATATTAGCCTGTAAAGGTAAAGAGTAGACATTGCCATTCTCATTTTCAAACCAATCTAAGGATCCATGAACTTTTAATAGATTCACTTTATGGTTCCGTTTAACTAATTCAGTATCAATCAGCCTCATGTATCGACCATCACAAAGCGTATTAATTGATAAATTGAATTGGTCGCAAGAGTATTCAATAACTCGATCATAATTTGTAGTGATAACATTGACTTGCATTGGATGGGGCACACACATTGCCCTTAATAATCTCCCTAGTGTCAAGGTAATCTCGCTTTTTAGCACTTTATAAAAAAGCTTCAAATCATATTGAGTAATAAGTCCCCAAGTACTTCGTGTAATGTCAAACATAATCTTTTCAGCCAAATTCAATCCTGTCAATGCAGTCTCCAAATCCTTACCATCTAATAAACGTTTTCGAAATATATCCCAATTTTTGTCCGAATTATACTTCACACCAACATGAGCAATTAAGTGTTCTGCTAACTGAGTCATGCCGGGAATTCCATAAGGAATTGTTCCTCCGGTACCAATTAATATCAGTGGAACATCTTGAGTATATTTTTGAATAATCTTAAAAACATCTCCCTGATCCATTTTGAAACCTGCCTTCACTAGGATCTAATTAGCAATAATTGAAACGCAGAATTATCACGTGTATAGATTCGGTGACTTCAAATTTTATTTCTTATGCGTAATTTATTTAGTAACAGACTAAGTTTAAAGATTGTAATTATTATTGAAAAATGGTGCTTATATATTAGTTGGGCTCCTTAAGATAACGACTTTCGAACCACTTTATTTACACATTTCGCCACTATAGTATCCAATACCTTCCAAACGCATGTTCTATTTAAGTTACATCAATACTTTATCGGTTGGTACTTGTGCACGGTAGACATCAGTCACACAACCTTCCAACAAACTCAACATCCGCCGGCGCCCATTCATAATCCCAAAGTTCCCTACGCTCCACCCAGCGATAATCATCATGATCCGTCAGACGAATTTCACCATGCGAATATTTAGCCAAGTAAGCAATCAACTTGGCGCGCACGTTCCCGTAATCGTGTTCGTTAACCCCGAACAGCACATACGGCACGATCTCGATCCCCATCTCTTCTTGCAGCTCGCGGACCAGGCACGCTTCCGGCGATTCGCCGGGCTCGATCTTGCCACCGGGGAATTCCCACAGTCCTCCCTGGGACTTCCCCGGCCTCCGCCGCGCAATCAGGAGTGACCTAAACAATCGCCTTATTCGCCGCCGGGACGAATGCCGGGGGCATGTCGACCTTCAGCCGCCAGACGAAGCTCATCGGCTTGTTGCCCTCATGCTTCACATACTCCGCCTCGCCGAGAAACACGAATGGTGATGTATAGTAGTGCTCCTCCTTGTACTCCCTGACGAACAGGGCGATCCTCGTGCCCATTTCCCGATGATGGATGTAGCGCTGAGCCGTCTTGGAGTCTTCGGACGTGCGGCTCTGGGTCTGCCAATGGAACAATCGCTCGTTGATCGCATAGTCCTCATACAAGGTGGACGGCGAGAAGTCCTTGTCCGACTTGTTCAGCGTAATGAAGAAGATGTCGGTCTGCTTGTCCTCGAAATATTTGACGCCTTCGCGGAAGCTCGGAGCCCGCTCCTCGTTCCAGTACCCGAAAGCCGCCAGGATCTGATCCATCGAATAGCTGCAATGAATATCCAGCGGGCATGCATACGGGAACTCATTCGGCTTGTCCACGAAGTCCAGATGCGTGAGCTTGTAATGCAGAATCTCCGTGACTTCCTCGCGGAAAGCGGAATAAGCCAGCGTCTCCTGAATGGCCGTCTCCACATCGGCATAGCCATTCCTGCCCGGCTCCGACCGCTTGAACGTGTAGTAGAACATGCTGAGCATCAGCCGCTCCTCATCGATTCGCGGACGCACTCCTTCCTCTAGATACGCCAACAGAAACTTGATCCACCTTCTGGAGTTGATGTTCAGCAGCGCCGGCACTCTGCCAGTGACGAAGTCGGCATTGTTCCACGTATACGCCGCACGCTCCTCTGCCACGCCTGCCTCTTTCTTCAACTCACTGAACGTACGTTTACCCGTTCTCCCGCCATACAGCTCATATAAGCTAAGCCCGTGATACCGCACGAAATTTTCAATCGTCAGCTTCTGCCCCGTATCGCCCTCGAAATATCGAATCTTGTGCACCAGGTTCCGGCGATTCGTGACCGCTTGCTTTAGGTTCCGCAGGATGTACGTCTTGGCCTGCTTCTCCAATTGAATGAAGCTCCCCCGCGGCAGGCTGGAGAAACCATGCTTGACGTAATGCTGGACGGAGTGCTTCGTATGCCCGATGAGCGCGCGGAACTTGTCCTGAAAATTGTACTCCTGGTGCGCTTGCCCGATGAAATCGAGGACTGTGAGACATTCTTTCCCTTCCGCCAACCGCAAACCGCGCCCTAACTGTTGCAAGAACACAGTCAAGCTCTCCGTCGGACGGAGGAATAGAATCGTATTAACCGCCGGGATGTCGACCCCTTCGTTGTACAAATCGACGACGAAGATGACCCTAATCTCGCCGTTCGTAAGCCGGGCCTTCGCTTGCCGCCGCTCTTCATCGCCCGAGTCTCCGTGCAGCGCGATCGCGGGAACGCCGGCTTCCTCGAACACCTTCGACATATACAAAGCATGCTCCACACCCACGCAAAACCCAAGCCCCTTGACCTGGTCCATGTCGGTGACGTATTTCCGCATGCTGTTCAGAATCTGCATCGCCCGGATCCGGTCGCCGGTATACACGTTCTCCAATTCCCGGAAATCGTATCCCCGCCGCGTCCACTTCACGTGCGACAGATCGACTTGATCCGTCACGCCGAAATACTGAAAAGGACTTAGCAGCTTCCGGTCGATCGCATCCGTCAGGCGGATCTCTGCGGCAATCGTATCGCCGAAATACCCGAACACATCCTTGCCATCCATCCGTTCCGGCGTCGCGGTGAGGCCGAGCAGAATTTGTGGCTGATAATACGAGAGCAGCTTCTGATACGACGGCGCGGCGGCATGATGGAATTCGTCGACGACGATATAATCGTAGAAATCCGGCGTCGTATGCTCCGTGAGGCGCATGGAGTTAAAGCTCTGGATGCTGATGAACAGGTGCGACAGCTCCTGCGCTTGATAGCCGCCCACGTGAAGCTCGCCGAAATTGAGATCCTTCAAAATATAGCGAAACGTATCGCGGCTCTGTCTCAGGATTTCTTCCCGGTGCGCAACGAACAGCAGCTTGGCCCCCGTCCTCGTCCCTGTGAAGCGCTTGTAATCGAAGGCGGAGATGACCGTCTTCCCGACTCCGGTCGCGGCCACGACGAGATTGCGATAGCGTCCGTACAGCACCCGCTGCGCTTCGAGCTTCTCCAGAATTTCTTTCTGGTAGTCGTAAGGCGTGACTTCAAACGGAAAATAGAGCGAGCCTTGCTCGCCGGCTTTGTTCGGACGGAGGGCTTGCTGCAGCAACACAGCATGTTCGGTGTCGGACGGGACGAATTGGCGGAATTCCCGGTCGTTCCAGTAGCTTTCGAAGGTCGCCTCCATTTTCTTCAGCACGTCGTAGGAGTCTTTTTCCGTCACCTTCACGTTCCATTCCAGCCCGCTGGTGAGCGCCGGATTGGATAAGTTGGAGGAGCCGATATAGGCGGTGGTGAACCCGGTGTCGCGTCCGAAAATATACGCCTTCGCATGCAGTCGTGTCCGGTCGGTATCGTAAGAGATTTTGATTTCGGTGTTGGGGAGCTTGGCGAGCTCGAGGATCGCTTTGTAATCTGTCGCTTCCATATAAGTCGTCGTGATCACCCGAAGCTGGCCGCCGCCTCCAGTGAAAGTCTCAAGCTGCTCCATCAAGATGCGCAGGCCGCTCCACTTGATGAAGGAGACGAGGAAATCGATGCGGTCGGCGGTGGCGATCTCCAGCTTGAGCTCATGCAGCATGTTCGGTTCGGCGTGGGAGCCGGTGAACAGCGAGCTCTGCGACAATGGCGTGACGGGACGGACGATCTTCTCCTGCTTGAAGGAGCGGATGTGGTTGATCTTGGAATAGACGTACGTCAGCACTTCGCCCCGCTCGTCCAGCTTCAGTAGCTCGCACTCTTCCGGGCCGAGGCTGCTCCGCAGCGCCTGAATCATCTCGTTGCACGTCTTCACCTGCGCCAAGATCCGCTCTTCGTCGCTCTCCGTCTGCTCACGCACCATTTTCAGAGCCCTGCGCGTCACCAGACCGATATAGCTCGACAGCAGCTTGCGCGCTTCTTCCACGTCGAGTTTCTCCGTGCCGACTTCAAACGCAGCGGCATCCAGCTCCGTCAGTTGATTCGCCACCAGTTGGTTGATAACTTGCTCGTAGAGTCCTTGTTTCACGGGCGAAAGCTCCTGTCGTTGGTGTTGGGTTTCTTTCTGTTAAAATTCGACAAGAAGCAGGAAACTTCCTCCATATGTTCTGATCCTATTGGTGACAATCATGGCAAGTCAATGTATGATGAGGGAAAGATTAGAAGGAAGGTATTACTAGTGAGCACCATTAGAAAATCAAATACAGGCGCCAACCGAGTAAACTCTGATAAAAAAAGAGAAGCTTGGGGACGCGTCATTGGCTCATTAACCGGCGAATTCAAAAGAAGTGCCCATGGTGAAAGCTTGAGTACTATCATCTCTCGCAAACGTCGTGAGGAGCGTTAATCCATATGTCTGACAGAACGAATCTGGCTCCTATGAATCCGATAGGGGCCATCTGTATTTGTAAGAAGCCCCCGCGTTGAAACTCGCGGAGGCTCCTTCCATCCCAACATTCATTCCTTGACCGACCCCAGCACGATACCTTTCACGAAGTATTTCTGCAGAAACGGATAAGCGAACAATATGGGCACCGTCCCGATGAACAATTGTGCGGCCTTGACGGTGCGGTTGGATATGTTGGCCACGTCCTGCGCGCTCATGCCGAGCTGCGTCAGATTGTTCGACACCACCATGGCGTGCAGGAAGGACGCAAGCGGATAGTTATCCTTGTTATTCATGTAGATAACGCCATCGAACCAGGAATTCCAGTGGAAGACCATGGCGAAGAGCGACAGCGTGGCAATGGCCGGCATGGAAATAGGGAAGAAAACGCGCCACAGTACGGTGAAATGCCCGGCCCCGTCGATCAGCGCCGCGTCCTCCAATTCCTGCGGCAGCGAGCGGAAGAAATTCAACATCAGGATCATGTTCCATACGTTGACCGCGGTCGGCAAGATCAACGCCCACAGCGTATCCATCAAGTAAAGCTTGTTGACCAGGAAGTAGGACGGAATCAGCCCGCCGTTGAAGAGCATGGTGAACACAAAAAACCACGTATACGTCGAGCGGCCGGGAAACTTCAGGCTGGTCTTGGAGAGGCTATAGGCCGCCATGACGACCAAAAGCATGGACAGCGCCGTCCCGGCAACGGTCCTCTCCACTGCAATCCATAACGATTGCAAGAACGAGTCGTTGCCCAAGGTGGTGGAATACGCCTCCGTAGTCCAGCCGACCGGCCAAAAATTGATGATATTGGCCGTGGCCGCCGCCCGGGAGCTGAACGAAACCGCGAACATATGCAAGATCGGAAGAACGCATACGATCGCAAGCACCGTCAGGAAGGCATAATTGAACATCGTAAACGTTGCGTAGCTTGCGGATCTCTGTCTCATGTTCGACACTCCTAAGAAAAAACAGCTTTGACGTCCCTCAAGGACACTCCCAAGATGAAACGGCCGACGCCGTCTTCCATTTAAAATATTCTGTAATTGGCGAGCTTGTAGGCCATGCGGTAGCTGATCACGATAAAGACGAGCCCGACGACCGATTTGAACAACCCGACGGCTGTACCGAAGCTGAATTCTCCCTTGGTGAGACCTACCCTGTAGACGAAGGTGTCGATGATATCTCCTTTGTTGTAGACGAGCGGATTATACAGATTCAGTATCTGGTCGAATCCGGCATCCAGGATACGCCCAAGCGACAGCGTGGCCACGACGATCACGATCGGCAGGATGGAGGGCATCGTCACGTATAGAACTTGCTTCCACTTGCTCGCTCCGTCGATCTCGGCCGCTTCATACAGCGAAGGATTGATACTGGTCAGCGCTGCCAGGAAGATGATAGCGGAGAATCCGAACTCCTTCCACACGTCGCTGACGATCAGGGTGAATCGGAACCAGTCGCCGTTTCCCAGGAAGAAGATCGATTCTTGACCGAACGCCCGGATCAACCGGTTCACGATCCCGTCCGTGCTCAGAATATCGATCAGGATGCCGCCCAGCACGACCCAGGATACGAAGTGCGGCAGATAGACCATCGTTTGAATTACACGCTTCGCCGGCATCAACCGGACTTCATTCAGGAGAAGCGCGAATACAAGAGGCACAATCAGCCCGAACGAGAGCTTGAGGGTAGCGATGACGAGCGTGTTGATAATGACTTGCTTGCTGTCGGGGTAGGAAAACAAGTAGCGAAAATGGTCCAATCCCACCCATTCGGAGTGGCTGATGCCCAGCCAAGGCTGATAGTCCTGGAAGGCCATGACCACGCCGAACATCGGAATATAATTGAAGATGAGAATGCCCAGCGCCGCCGGGAGCAGCAAGACATGAAATTGCCAGGTGTTGGTCCAGTATCTCCTCATGCTTCTGTGCACCGTCCATGTCGAAGAAGAAGGGGACGGTCCCGGTCCACGCCGATGCCGTCCCCCTCCCTTCTCGATTTAATTATTGTTTTTTATACCATTCGTTAACTTCCCTCGTAATTTGTTCGCCGCCGTTCTTGTTCCATTGCTTGACGAGTTCGTCGAAGTATTCCAGCGGCTTCTCGCCGTAGATGATCTGGAGATAGCCTTCGGTCATAAGCTTCTGCAGAAATTCGCCGTTCTTCTTCATCGTCGGCGTTGCCGGTCCGGTGAACAGATTCGGAATCTCATATTCCCGCTGCGACAAATTGACGGACGCGCCTTGAAGCTGTGCGCTGTTCAGCGATTTGACCGACACTTCGATCGGAGACGCGGCCTCGGCGTCCGGATTCGCGACGAACTTCTGGATCGCTTCCGTATTCATATAAGGCACCTGAGGGGTATTGGTGCCGAATAACGGGCTGACCATCCATCGCATATCGAGGTTGTTGCCGTCCGGCAGCGGCCACTTGTCCTTCGGCACGCCTGCCTCCTCATAATTGCCGGAGTAAACTTTGCCGTTGTAAGTGACGTAATCGTAGCCCTCATGGAAGCCGTCCTTGAACCGGGGGTCATAGTACGGATCGTCCGGTCCGGCTGCCTTGGCCAAAATTTTATTGTAGTAGGCGAACCAGGCGTCGATATGCTCGAAGTCTTTGCGGAACACCAAGCCGCCGCCGTACAGCGTCTTCTGCGCAAGTCGAACCTTGCCGTCCGGCCCGGCCGGGAGCGGATACGCTTCCCAATCGGCCGCGGGGTCGATCTTCTGGGTATCGGACAGCGGCCAAGCGCCCATCCAGTAGGGGCCGAACATGACGCCCGCTTTCCCGGCAGCCGCCAATTCGGCCGCTTTGCTGGGGTCCTTGATGCCGGCTTCGTTGTCGATATAGCCTTTGCTCATCCAGTCGCGCATTGTCGCCAGGTATTTCTTGGCATCCGGATGGACGGCACCGTAGACCAGATTGCCGTTCTCGTCCTCGTTCCAATACGACTTGATATCGTACGTGTTGATCATGTGCTCGGTATAAGCGCCGAAGATCGCGTCCGTCTGCCCCATCCAGGTCCACGGACCTTCCTTCAGCGGCACGGCCCAGCCGAATTCGTCGTCCTTGCTATTGCCGTTCGGATCATCCTCGGAGAACGCCTTCAGCACGGCTTCCAATTCCTCTAGGGTGGTTGGCGCCTTCAGCGACAATTTGTCGAGCCAATCCTTGCGGATCCACATGACCGTGCCTTCGTCTCCCATGAAGAAACGAGGGATCCCGTAGATTTTACCGTCTCTCGACAATTCCCCAAGCACGTAGGGATACTTCTCGAAGACAGCCTTGAGCGTAGGAGAAGCATATTGCTCGATGGCATCGTTCAGCGGCATCAGCTTGCCGGCCGTAATCAAATTCTGCAGCACGTCGCCATCCGCATAGAAGGCATCCGGCAGCTTGGCATTCGTCGCCAGCGCGAGCTGCAGCTTCGTTTGATAATCCTCCGGCTTGCCGACCGTCCAATCGTACTTGGTCTTAATCCCGAGATTATCCTCCATCCAGCGGGAGTGGATGTTATCTTCCATGGATTCGCCCGGCTTGAAGGCATTCGGACGGTCCTCGTCAATAATCGCCGTCGAGATGGTCACCGGCGGATCGTATTTGAAATCCCACAACGGCTTATCCGCACTATCCTTTGCCTTCGCATTCGTATTCGCGCTTGCATCGTTATTCGTTTTGCCGGCTGCCTTGCCGTTCTTGCTATCGTTGCCGCCTGAACAGCCTGCCAGCACCGCTGCCAATAGCAGGATGATGATCGTAATTGCGATTATTCCTTTTCGCGCTTGCTCTTGCATTCGCTCTTCTCCCCTTCTGGCGTGAGTTGTCTTGCTTACTTTCCATTCTAGAGAACCCTGCCGTCGTCGGGATATAGAAGCTTCTCATTCGAATAGAAGAAAACAAGCCGATTTACGCTTCCAGGGATGTCCTAATTGCCGCGCAGCCGCTTATCGCGGTATTCCTGCGGGGTCAGATGGTAGTAGTCTTTGAATTTCTTGATGAACCAGTTGGTATTGGGGTAGCCGACCCGCTCCCCTACCCGGTAGATTTTATCGTCCGTGTTCTTGAGAAGCTCCGCGGCTTTCTGAATGCGCTGCTGATAGATGTATTGCGACAACGAGAGGTGCGTCATTTGCTTGAATAGCTTGGATAAATGATTCGGATGCACGTAGACGTGATCGGCCAACTGCGCCAGCGACAAGTCTTGATCGAGATGGCTCAGAATATAATGGCGCGTCTGAACGATCAAGCTTTCGTTGCGGTCCTGGTCGTGTTCCGCATATTTGTCCTGCAGCCGACCGATAACGCCAATGGCCCAAGCTTCCAGTTGTGCCGCATGAAGCATTGGCTTGCGTCTCAAATCGTTCAACTGTCCGGGCTCGAGCAATTGACTCAAGGATTTGCCATGTTGATGGGCGAAATACAAGAATGCGTTCGACAGGTGAAAGAAGAGATCGCTTGCCGACAGGTTGGAATCCCGGGCGCATAGCAGCGCCATCTGTGCGCGGACCTTCTTCTTCGCTTCCTCCCATTGCTCCGTCTCAAGCAGGTGCGCGAGTATCGGCGGTTCGTAGAGCAGGGCCGCGGCATTGGCGCGTTTTCCGTCAGCCTTCCCATCGGCGGGCGGAGACGATTGCATGTGAATCTTGCCCTGCCGGTAACAACCGCTGAGTTCACGGGGGAACAGGCACTCCCCTGCGAGCATGGGCGAGATCTCCTCCTTCAGCCAACGTCCGGCTTCGAGCTTCAACTGCCCAAGCTTCTGCATCAGCCACTCGGGATCCGGCGGCGCTCCGGACGCTTCGTAGATGGCCGCGACGAGCGTCCCATCCTCCTCGTCGGCTGTCCACCATACATCGTAGCGCTCCCTCAGCAATTCCTCCAATATGTTGGCCGTAGCGAATTGCATCAGCGAATGCGAGGCGGGATCGCGGCTTGAAGCATTGTCCCAACCGACCAGGCATAACGCCACGTGATCGCCGGGTTGAATATCGATTCCATAGTCCGTCAACTTTCCCATCCATCGATCGTTGCATATCACTTCCTGCAGACATTGGGTCAACAGATCCGATTTGAGCCGGATTACGTTTTCCCGATATACCGCTTGCGCGCGACGCGCCTCGTGCTTGGCCTCGATCCGGCGAACCACCTTGCGCATGGCGCCGAATAATAGCTCGTCCTTGACCGGCTTCAACAAGTAGTCGATTGCCTGCAGCTCTACCGCTTTGCGGGCAAACTCGAATTCGGCATATCCCGTTAGCAGCAGACACTCGATATCGGGAATTCTTCTCCTCGTTTCCTCGATCAATTCCAATCCCGACATCTTGGGCATCCGGATATCCGTCAGCAGGATATCGACTCCCTGGCCCAGCACCTCCAAGGCCTGTGACGCGCTATAGGCCTTAAACACCTTGCCGATGCCGAATTGCTCCCATGGCACCGTCTCCGCCAGACTGTCCGTGTAATGCTTCTCGTCATCCACAATCAACAAGCTGTACATCGGAATCCCCTCTTTCCCGCAGATTCCAGCCTAGCGTTACGCATAAGCCTCCCAGTTCGGATTGCGTGAACGTTAAGGAAGCGTCGTCTCCGAAATGATGAATCGCCCGTTGATAGACGTTCCACAAGCCGCATCCGGAATAATCGTCCGCCGGGATGGACAATTCATGCTGCAGCCTGAGCCGATCCGCATTCGTCATGCCTTGCCCGTTGTCTTCGATGGCGATCTCCACGCGCCCATCCGCATCCCGCACCCTGATGGAAATACGACCGGGATGATCCACGTTTTCCAGCCCGTGCACCAGGGCATTCTCCACCATCGGCTGAATCAGGAAACGGGGAATATGCACTTCGTCCTGGCGCTTCCCCGGTTCAATGACGTACGTTAAGGTTTCCATCCGGAGACGATGGATCTCGAGGTAATTCCGGACGAATTCCAATTCCTCTCTCAGCGACACTTCCTGGTTGTCCATGCGCGTGGAATACCGATAATAATCCGCCAAATGATGAGCCATATCGATCGTCGCATTGTTCTGGCCCAGCTTGGTCGTGTTAATCATGAAGCCCAGGCAGTTATAGAGGAAGTGAGGGTGGATCTGCGCCTGCAGTTGCTTCAAGGTAGCATCTCGCGCCTGAATGCGCGATTGCAGTTCATTTTCGATCAGGTGCTGGATCTGTTCCGTCATTTCGTTGAAATATTCCGTCAGGACCCGGAATTCACTCTGTTTGCTAGGAAATAAACGGTATGAGAAATCGCCGCTTTTCAGGCGCTTGACGCCTCGCATCATATGCCGGACGGGAATTTGTACGCTTCGATACAGAATGGAGGCGGCCGCCAGCCCGGTAATCAGGAGGAGCGCGAAAATGACGCCGAACCAAATCCTCTGCCGGACGATAGGTTGTATAATCCGATCCATCGGATAATAATCGACCAGGTACGCGCTTAACAGATCGGAGCGATAATAACTGATCAGATACGATTTTCCCGAACGATCCCGAATCAGGTGTCCCGATTGCCCCAAGTCGGCAACCGTTTTCAATTCGCCGCCGACCCAAGCGACGCCTTCTGCGTCTGCCGTACGGCTCCTGATGACGGGATCGTCCGAACGATAGAGGAAAGGATCGCCCACATTGCCTTCCTTGTAGGCATCGAGCAGTTTCTCAAAGTCCTTGCGGTAAATTTCGATGGAGAGAACGGACACAGCCGATTCGGGATTCGTCACGTCTTCTCCCCCGTAGATGAAGTAGCGGGAAAATCCAGGCCCCATGCTTGGGGAATCGCCGTACTGCCAATCCAGGGAGAAATGCTCCTTCAACCACTCCCGATCATAAGCGTACACCGTATCCGACGTGATGGCTTCGCCTTTTTTGGGCAAGTAGATCGTCACATTGTTGTCCCAGTTGCTGGAGACCCTGGCGAGGGAAAGCTTCTCTTGGAGCATGGAGATCGTCTTGAGCATGGAATACCCGCGTAAGCTGAGATCATGCTCATACTCAAGCAGATTCGTGTCAATCAATAGAGGAGACGAGACCAATTCGAACTTCTCAAGGCTGTTTTCAAGCTGAATCATGAATGTGCCCATATTGTTCATGTTGGATTTGATCAATTGCTCCTGGATAACGTTCAAGCTCTGCTGTGTGGAAAAGTAGTACAGCCCCATGACGGGCATGAGCAGCGCGGCGATCATGATCAGGATTTTCTGAAAAATATTCAAGTTTTCCAGCCTGACGCGCCTCATGCCACCCGCTCCCCGCATGGTCATAGTGTGCCAATATTATATATCAGTCAAGTTGATATGAATATAGAAGCATTCGAATCTTATAGAAGGATGTTAGCCATCTGAGGCTTTTTGCTATTATCATGTTCACAAATATTTTTTTCGCATCCGACCAAACCCGAGAAACCGCGATGCTGCGCGGTTTTTCCGCATTCTTCTCTCTTTTCTTTTATAATCCTTTTATTCAGCTCCGCTAGACTGAAAGTAAGCCAGTTGAAGGAAGAGGATTCTGGCGAGCAGGTTGCGGGGGGAGGTGATGAATAGATGGCGGAGCAGAAGAAGCCGGAAGCAAACAAGGAATCCGTTGAGACGAATAAGGTGCAAGGGATCCAACTGGACAACTTGCCGAAGAAGCTGACTGAAGAAGAAGCGAAGAACGTGACCGGAGGCAGATTCATCTAGCAGCTCGCCAGACTGAAAGGATGCCGATTGAAGATGGAACGGCGCGGGAGCAACTCCCGCGTTTTTATATAGAGGAATCCCGTAAAGGAGTCTGACACAATGCCGCTTCATCAAGTCACAGCTCTGCAAATCGATGATCGAAGCTTCTCGTTGGCGGCCGTCCTGCGTTCCGCCGTCATGCGCGGCGGCTTCGGCGCGATCGACGATTACCTATCGAACGTGCTCGTCGCCTCCTATGCAGAAGATAACGGCATTGCTGCCGGCCAGGAAGCGATTCAGGGGGCGGTCAACGACTGGAGAATCGCAAATGGGCTGTATCAAGCCTCTGAGGTGGCGGATTGGTTGGCGGAGCGCGCGCTTGCGATGGACGATCTGGCCGAATTCGCCAGGATGGAGGTGTTGAAGGAGCGAGTCCGCGAGCATGTGGCAGCCGGCAAAGTGGAGAGAACCTTCACGGAGCAGCGATCCCGATTCGAGGCGGTCGCTCTCTCGCAGATTGTCTTGAATGAAAGAGGGCTTGCCCGCGAGCTGCGGTTCAAGATATTGGAGGGTGAATCGTTCTATCTGCTGGCCCGGACGTTCTCCATCGACGAGTGTTCCAAACTTGCCGGGGGGTATATCGGCCGCAAAGAGCGAGGGCAGTTGCCCAAGGTGATCGAAGAGCATACGTTCGGGACAGCTCCCGGAACGATAGCCGGGCCGCTCGAGATCGACAAGAGATTTTACGTGATCAAGGTTGAAGAGGTATACCCGGCGGAGTTGAACGGAGACACGCGGGCCAGAATCGAACAAATTCTGTTCGATGAGTGGCTTGCCGCGAGGCGCAAGGAAGCGAACGAACGCAAGCCGTCGTTGTGGGCACGTGACTAGTACATCGATCCCGAAGTCACGTAACTATTCGATAAGCGGGAATCGCAGGGAACCGCCAACAAGCAACTGCACAACATACAGTTCTCTACTCGCCGCATTATGTTTGCAGGCAAACCAACTGCACAATGTACGGCTCTTTGTCCGCAGTTTCTTTCCATTCGCTGCTTCGCAACCGGGTTTTGTCGGGTTAGAACACACTGCCGGCTCGTTTGCTGCTCCGCACCCGGGTTTTGTCGGGTTAGAGCACACTGCCGGCTCGTTCGCTGCTCCTCAACGGGGTTTTGTCGGGTTAGAGCACACTGCCTGCTCGTTCGCTGCTCTGCACCCGGGTTTTGTCGGGTTAGCGCCAGCTGCCGGCTCGTTCGCTGCTCCGCAACGGGGTTTTGTCGGGTTAGCGCACGCTGCCTGCTCGTTCGCTGCTCCGCAACCCGGTTTTGTCAAGATCGCAGGTAAATCATAACATTTCAGCAGCACTCTACTAGGTTAAAGGAGTCTCGGGAGCGATGGAGAACAGGCAGCTCGGCTATCTGGAGCAGGTTCCTTTTTTCAGTGTACTTAGCCTGAGCGAGAAGCTGCTGCTGTCCCGGCATGCGCAGATGCTCCGGTTCACGATCGGACAGACGATTCTGGAGAAGGACGGCAGCTCGCCATACCTGTATGGCGTCATCTCGGGAGCGGTCCGGATGATCGACGAGCGGCCCGACGGAACGGAGAGCAGCCTCGGCCTGTTGAAGGACGGGGACAGCTTCGGGTGGGACGGAGACGCGGAGCGCCCGGTTAATCCCGTCGCGTACAGCGCGGCTGAAGACGCGCAGTTGCTGGCCGTACCCGTCGAGACGCTGCGCGAGCTGTTCTCGCACCATCCCGAGCTCAGACAGTTGTTCGCCACCTACATGTCGTCCCGCGCAGTCACGATGTTTCTGAGGCGCACGGCGCTTCTGTCCTCCGAAGATCATCAGGCGGTGCGGAAGTTTCTGGAGCGGATGACAGTGGTCCAGGCGGACAAGGGACAATCGATCGTACGCCAGGGAGACGAGGGAGATGCGTTCTTCATCGTTCACTCCGGACATTGCGAGGTCGTGAAGGAAGAGGATGGGTCCGTCATTAACCGGCTCATCCCCGGCGACTTCTTCGGAGAACTGGCCTTGCTCACGGGGGCAAGGCGCAAAGCGACGGTCACAGCCACCGAAGCCGCACAGTTGTTCCGGCTGAGCAAGCACGACTTTGATGCCATGATCGTGGAACACCCGGCTCTGCGGACCGCGATCGAGAGCATATCGTCCCATTACGCATCCCATGCTTCCAAATACGAGGATGACGACGCGATGGACGAGCTTGCGGCCGCTTCCGGCCAATCGGTCCGATGGGCGGAGGTCGATCGCAAGCGCCCTCGCCTCCGCCCCGCGCGGTTCCGTCTGCGCAAATATCCGATACGCCTGCAGCAGAACGAGATGGATTGCGGCCCTGCCTGTCTAGCCATGGTGATGGCGTATTACGGCTCGCGGATTCCGATCGGCCGGATTCGGGAGCAGACGGAGATGTCGCGTTCCGGCAGCACGCTGTACGGCTTGACGGAGACAGCGGAATCGCTGGGGCTCGCCGCGCAAGGCTTCACGACACAGCTCGGCGCTCTCTCCGGAATGACGCTGCCTGCGATCGCGCATTGGAAGGGCGAGCATTTCATCGTGGTATACGAGGTAACCGACAGCCATATCATCGTCGGCGATCCCGCATACGGGCTGGACAGAAAAAGCAAAGCCGAGTTCGAGGCGGGCTGGAGCGGGGCGATCCTGACGTTAACGCCGACGGATCGGCTCGCTTCCCATGAGCGCATGCGCAGCCCGCTCTCGCGATTTATCGCCTACATCACTCCGAACCGCAACGCGCTGCTGTTGCTATTCGTCACGTCCTTGCTCGTACAATTGACCGCGCTTGCGATTCCGATTTTTACTCAGGTGATTGTGGATAAAGTTCTTGTCGGCCACCAGAGCGACCTGCTCCGGATTCTGCTCGTCGGCATGCTGGGGCTGTCCGCTTGTTACATCGTCGCCAACTCGTTCCGCAACTTTATCGCAGCCCGGATCGCGTTGAAGATCGATATCGGCATGCTGGGCGATTTCTACAAGCACTTGCTGAGCTTGCCTTTGTCGTTCTTCCTGGCCCGAACGATCGGCGATCTGACAAGCCGGGTCGGCGAGAATCAGAAGATCCGCAGAATGCTGACGTCCGGAGCGGTCCAATTGCTGCTGGACTGCCTCACCGTTCTGATATACGGAACGCTGATGCTGGTCTACCATGTCAAGCTGTCGCTCATCGCGTTCTCCATCCTTCCCTGTTATGCGGCGCTCGTGCTCCTCTTCTCCCCCCTCATGCGCAAAAACAGCCGCAGGCAGTTCGAAGCGGAAGCGGAATCCCAGACGACGATGGTCGAAGCGATCAAGCTGATCTCGACCGTCAAAGCGCTTGCCGCCGAACCGGCCATCCGCTGGAAGCTGATGGACAAGCTGCAGCTCTCGCTGAAGCAGCGGATCAAAGCGATTCAATTGCTGGTGGCGTCCGAGACCGTTGCCGACTTTATCCGCACGATAGGCAACGCCTTGGTGCTGTATGCAGGCGCGGTGTTCGTCATGCACGGCCAATTGACGGTAGGGCAATTCGTCGCTTTCTTGTCGCTGTACTTTACGGTTACGCAATCGATTACCCAAATGCTGCAGATGCTGAACGACATGATGGAAGTCAGGGTATCGATGGAGCGGATCGACGATGTGTTCATGGCGCATCCGGAGGAGCCGGAGCCTCAGAACATGCGGAGATTGGCCGCGCTCAAGGGGCATATCCGGTTCGACGACGTCTCGTTCCGTTACAGCAAGGACGGGCCTTACATCTTGAAGCGGATTCAACTGAACATCGAGCCGGGTCAGACCGTCGCGATCGTCGGCAGAAGCGGCGCGGGCAAATCGACATTCGCCAACCTGTTGACCAAGCTGTTCGCACCGTCGAACGGTACGATTCGCATCGACGGGCACGACATCCGGCATATTCACGCGGCATCCTTGCGCCGGAAGATCGGAATTGTGCAGCAGGAGAATCGGGTGTTCCGCGCAACGATCCAGGACAATATCGCGATCCGGTTCCCGTCCGCCACTCTGGAGGAAGTCGAGGCGGCAGCCAGACTGGCCGGCGCTTACGATTTTATCGCGGAGCTGCCGCTCGGCTTCAAGACCATGATCGGGGAAGGCGGGCTGAGCTTGTCCGGAGGACAGCTCCAGCGAATCGCGATCGCGAGAGCGCTGCTAGGCGAGCCGGGCATTCTGATCTTCGACGAAGCCACCAGCGCCCTGGACGCGGAGTCGGAGCGGATCATTCAGACGAACATGGACACGATGCTGAAGGGCCGCACCTGTCTCATCATCGCCCATCGTCTCAGCACGGTGCAGAAAGCCGACCTCATCGTCGTCCTGGACCGCGGCGAGATCGTAGAGACGGGCTCGCATGCCGAGCTGATCGATGCGAAGGGGCTTTATTTCTACCTGGTCAGCCAGCAGTTGAGTTGAGCGCTAATCCATATGTCTGACAGAGCCAACCAAGCCCTATTAGGACTTTTACTGTCTTGCGGCAATAAACAGATCGATATCTTCTACAATGTACTTGGCCCCGGTGGAATGAAGCACATCGTAGAATGAATCCAGATATTCTAATACTCCATACGCTTTGAAGCGCCGCACGGCTTCAGCCCCGCTAATTCGATGAGCATTTTTATATTGTTCAATACAGAACGTTTTGAATTTCAGCGTTTCTGACATTCTTGTCACCTCAATATTCAGGCAGGATGAGTTTTCCCGCCGCAGTTTCTACCCGGTACAGGTCAAATAACTTTTCGATACTATACTGCCAAACCTTTGTCTTCTCATCTTCAAGATAGGCATATAGTTGCGAAGAGTAGAGTCGTTCAATGGCATTATCTTCATCTATGTGATAGGCGTTGCAAATCTTATCGGTCAGGGCAGCAATCATGATGGGCAGCAATGCATCAAACTTCTTATCGTCCATGAGCGTTGCCTCCGATTTCTCCAGTTCATAAAACTGCACGGTAGCATAAACATTGTCATCTGCCACTGGGCCAATAACAATGTCATATTCCGTTTGGACTCCCCTCCCGCTTCTGCAAGCACAGATAAAGTCCAGCCAATCTTCATTGGCACTTTCGAATTGAATAATTGTCAATTCTTGTCGAGCATGCTCATCATTGAATTCATACACGGAAATAAACTTCTCATTAGCGTTTCTACGGGCACTTACTTTCAATGCCCAACGTGTTGCCTGTTCTAAGTTGGTTGTTGTATAAAATCCCATGCCAAAGTCAAGCAATCTTTCGCTTTGCATGATTTCAGGACTGTCTACCACGACGGTACTGCCATGATATACCTTCATTTGATTTCCCCCGTCAACTTCTCCATCAAAGCAATTTCATCATTTAGCCGTGATAGAAGCACCTCGATTTGCCTTCGCCTTTCGAGTTGATCGATCAAGCGGGCAATCGTTCCTTCGTCTTTGCCTATATAGTCGGTTAGGACCTTGCTTCCGTCACGGTAAGCCAAGTAATAGTATATCTGCTCACCGCGTTTTTTAGCTCTTAATGAACCTTTAGGAAGTGCTGCGAGTTGCTGCTCATACTTAGATGTCAATGCCGTAAATGATTTGAGTTCATCGGCAATTAGGCTTAATACATAGCCCATTATCATCACCCAATAATATTATACCCAACACAACGGCATTATTCATCATAATGTTGGGCAAAGAAGTCTGGTTTCAGAAGAGCGGCGCATATGCGCCACCCTTCCCATTCCGTTAGCGACCCTGTCTCTTAAGTCAGGCTCAAAAGAAATTGCCGCGTGCCCAGGTAGGCGTCTTTCCATCCCATCTTCGCGTAGAATCGGAGCCCGTCGAGTCCCTTGAAATAATAGGCGCCGAGCAACCGCTCCTTGAAATTCGGAATCGTTTTGCCGGCTTTCGCCAACCCGTCTTGATACATCTGAACGACGCCGCTCCTTGGCAGATGTCGATCGAGAATGGCAAGGTCCACAAGGCAATCCCCGTACATGCAGTTACCGTCTATAACGCCGGTAATCCGCTTGCCGTCCGACAGAATATTCCACTGGTGAAAATCGCCGTGGATAAAGCCTCTGTACGGTTCGTTATACGATACGCAGGCCATTAACCGGTTATAGATTTCTTCGAATACGTCTCTCTCCAGGCAAGACGTGCGATAGAGATCATGCCAGTTCTCCCAGAACGTCCCCGTCTGATCTTCCGAATTGACTGCAACGACAAAATCCCTCCAGGATTCGTAAGCTCCGCTGCCGTCCGCCTTGATCCATCCGTAGCCGGATGTTGAACGAACCTCCACATCAGCCAGACTCGCCAAAATCCCGATCAGCTCAGGCAATTGATGGTTTTGCTCCTCTTCCGTGCAATCGGCCAGATTGTGCCCGGGCATCCGTTCCATGATCACATAAGCCAATCGGCCGGTTTTTCTTAACGCGTAACATTTCGGAAAAGGAATTCCCTGGCCCGACAGCAAATCGGAGATATAGCGTTCCGTCTCGTATGCGCCGGCCAGATCGCTGAATTTCACGCAATAACCTTTACCCTCGTGGTCGAAGGAATACACGCTGCTCAGGTTGCCGCCCGCCATCGGAGCAATATCAGCCACACCGGGTCCGAAATGATTCCGCAGCACCTCCTCAATCTCCCCAATGGTCAAGCTCGGTTTCTCATAGGCAGTCATTGTGCCATCTCCCGTTCATCAAGTTGTTCTCGGACCGGCTGTCCCTTCCTATAGACGCAGAAAAGCCGCGAATGAACATTGTTCACCCACGGCTCGTTTTGACGCTGGGAATGCTGAAACAAAGTATACGACTTTGTTTCGCACATTCTTTACGAAGCAGTGATGATAATGTGTTCAAACGAGGTGTGTACGAACGTCGGCAAAGCAAATCAATCCCTACTCGTAAGCAGTAGAGTGCTTCCATCGCGCCCGTACGTTTTCAGTTAAATGAATTAACCTTTTACCTCTGTCAGGAACACAGCCATCATCATCACGGATTGTCTACCACCATTCATGATTTGTTACCATGATAATATGTCCAAGGAAAGCAGTCAATGCAAAATCGCTGCATAGCCCGCACACGCACACGGGCAGATCATCTTACCGTCTGGTAGACGAGGCCTAACGCCCCGGAATCAAATGTCTTGTTTTCGATCAGTTTAAGCTTGATCTTCTCCTTGACCCCTTCGAATAACCGCAACCCGCTGCCGACCAGGACGGGAGAAACCGTAATTTTATACTCGTCGATTAAATCGAGCTGCATAAGGTAGTGAGCGAGCCTGGGACTGCCGAGGATGACCATATCCTTGCCCGGCTGCTGCTTGAGGGACTTGATCTCTTCCTCGACATTTTCTTTCACCAGCCTGGAATTGTTCCATTCGGCTTTGTCCAGCGTCGTGGAAAATACGATTTTGGCTGTCTTTTCGATCCACTCGGCATGATTCCGTTCGTGCTGCGAAGCTGACGGGTTCGAAGGCACAGACGGCCAGTAACCGTACATCATCTGATAAGTCCCGCGTCCCCAAATGACCGTGTCGGCCGTACTCAGAATTTCCTTCGCGTGCTTCTCCAAATCAGCGTCGTAGGAAACCCAGCCAATGTCCATTTCACCGTTCGGCCCTTCTACAAAACCGTCAAGCGATGCGTGCAAAAATAGAACAAGTTTCCTCATTTTCAGTTCTCCTTTGTTCACGAGGGATTGTCTTCATTAACTACATTATAGAACATCTCAGGCCGGGTTGTTTCTTATGGATTGCTAATCCCGATCGGCAGCCATTCGATCACACGCTGGATCTTCAAATCCCAATAGCCCCAATTGTGATCGCCGGGCTCCTCCTCGCATTCGATGTTCAGGCCGAGCGCTCCGGCGTGGCGGAGAAATTTCCGATTGTCTTCGTACAGGAAATCCTCGGTCCCGCAGCATTGAAACAGGCGAGGCCCGGGTCCCGTACTTGCCGCAAAACGTTCCGCCAGCGCGAACAGGTCGTTATCCGTACCGTATGCGGGCTTGCCCGCAAAAATCGTTCAGGCCGGCGAACGCCCTACGGCAGCAGAACGGTCATCGCGGAAGTCAATTGAAGCGATTGCGAATAGAAGCTGCATTGGAATAAGGCCTCGGAATCTTCCTTTCTCTTGTTCACCCGGACGACTTCGTCGTCCCCTCTGGGACAAAGAATGTCGTTTTTATCGAAGACGATTCAGAAAAGGAGAGCTTATTTTATACTTTCTGAATCGTTAAAAAAAGAAACCTTGCTGACATGCGAAGGTTTCCGGATTTCCATGCTTTTATCAGCACCGACACGACTCCCCTCGGGGCCCGGCTCAAATGCGCCATCTGATTTGAAAGCGGATTGCGCCGCGGACGTTCGGAAAACATTCAAGCAACAACGAATTCAGCCGCAAATCGTCTGCATGAACAAGAGACGAAGCGCTTCCGCTCTCATCCCGGTCGTAACCTCTGCATTGGGCGTCCGATCGGACGCCAATGTCATGCCTCGGGTCAACGCACCCGAGGTTTCTACACGTATATGCATCGGGCTGGTTTCGAAGAAAGAGCGGTCAAAGCACCACACAAGCGGAGCAAGATCGTACATCACCGGTCCCGGCTTGCTTCCCTTGCTCGGCCACCACCGCTTCATGCAATCTCCGAGAAAAGCGCCAAGCTCGGCGTTGCTGTTCTCGATAATACGGCAGTCCTCCAGGCTCAGGATAAACTGACGGGTCACGCTCCAGGTACCGAGGAACAGCGGGATCCCGGAGGTCAGCACCACCTCGGCCGCTTCCGGATCCCAAGCGATATTGTGCTCCTGTCGATGAATTTGCACCTCTCCGCCCATCAGCGCAATGCTGCGAATCTTGGATGCGATCGACGGTCGAATGCGCAGGGCCAAGGCAATATTGCTTAGCGGCCCAATGGCCGCAATCGAAATATCGCCGGGGTACCGCTCCACCGTCCGGATCATCAGCTCCGCCGCGCTCATCCTCTCTTCTTCCCGCTCCCGCTCTTCAACAGGAACCGCCGCGTAATGATTTAATCTTTTCTCGGCTGTCATCCACGCCAGCTCTTCATCAGACAAGCCTCGCATGGGCAGTTCAATGCCCGAGCCTACAGGAATGTCCATCTTCCCGCTCAACTTCAACAAATGCTTGACTATTGCAGCTCGCTTGTCGGTCCAGGCCGTTACGGTCGTGATCGCTTTAATGTCCAGGTGCGGGCAACGCAAGGCAAACGCCAGCGCAAGCACATCGTCCACATCATCTCCGATATCCGTATCTACAATGATTCGATTCATGGAAATCCTCCTTATATGTTGCAAAATGACACACCCAAAACCAACCAAATAGACTATACAATGAAATCCTCTATGAGATATACTATATACGTTATCAATTACGTGTCAATGTAGTTGCAAAAATAAACAACACAATAACGAAAGCTGCGTGGAGGTGGACGACCCATGACCCCCTATTACTTCCGGACTGCCCGCAAAATCATTTCCGGCGCACATTCATTGGAACGGATAAGCAATCATATGGAGGAATTTAAGGAAGCGAAATCCATCTTCGTTCTCTGTCAACCTTCGACCAAACGGCTCGGTTATCTGGACGCTCTAATCAAGCAGCTTGTGAGTAAGGGATTGTCAGTGGAATGGAGCATGGAGGTACAGCCCGAACCGACGATTCAAGCGATCGAAAAGATCCATGCAAGCTTTGCGCACAATCGTTACGATCTAATCATTGGCATTGGCGGCGGCAGCGTACTGGACGTTGCGAAGCTGCTGTCCGTTCTAAGCACGAACAAGCTGTCTCTGCGAGAAATGCTCGGCGTTGAAAACATACCCAACCGGGGAATTCCAACTTTGCTGATTCCAACCACATCCGGCACGGGCTCAGAGGTTACTCCCAATGCCATCGTTACGATTCCGGAGGAACAATTAAAGATTGGCATCGTCAGTCAATATCTTCTCCCTGAGCTCGTTGTAATTGATCCGGTCCTCACGTTAGGTTTGCCTAAGGCGATCACGGCTGCAACCGGAATGGACGCTTTTACACACGCCTTCGAATCCTATATCTCCAATAAAGCAAATCCGTTCAGCGATATGCTGGCTCTGGAGTCCATACGCAAGATTTCCGGGAGCATTCAAAGGGCTTACCACATGGGCAATGATCTTGCTGCCCGCGAGAACATGATCGCAGGCTCCATGTATGGCGGAATGGCATTAACCTGCGCAGGCACTGCAGCGGTTCATGCGATGGCTTACCCGATCGGCGGAGCGTTCAATGTAACGCACGGAGTTGCGAATTCGATGCTTCTGCCTCACGTGACGGAATTCAATCTGGATGCGATCGCGGACAGAATGGCATCGGTCGCCTCAGCGATCGGCATAGAAATACAAGCTGGCGAGTCCTCCATTCACATCGCGGACAACGTATTGCGGCAAATCAAAGCTTGGACACAGGAGCTCGATATTCCTCAAAGCCTGGCAGGCTATGGTGTAAAGCAAGAAGATATCGCGCCCTTGTCCGTTGCCGCGTCAAAAGTGACAAGATTGATGAACAACAATCCGAAGCAGATGGAAATCGAAGATATCGAACGAATTTACAGGAAACTACTCGCTTAAACAGGAAGAAGGAGCGATCCTATGCGCATCAGAACTTTGGTCGTGGCGCCTTATGCCGGACTGGCAGAGCTGACCAACAGCCTGAAAGCCGAGCTGGAGGCGTTCGATATTACGGTCATAGAGGGGGACCTCTCGGAGGCTCTTCCCCGGATCGACAGCTTTCATCTGCAGGGATATGACTTGATCATCAGCCGGGGAGGAACGGCGACTTTGCTTGGCCGGCATTCCTCCCTCCCTGTCATTGACATTCAGGTATCCGGCTTTGACATCTTGCGAATGCTGACATTGGTCAAAGGATTTCACGCCCCTGTCGAGATGATTGGTTTTCAGAATGTCATTGAGGGGATTATCTCGGGTTCGAACTTAATGGACATGGATATCTCCTACACCGTCATCCATCATCAGGACGAGGTGGATCATGCCCTGCAAGCGGCTAAATCCAAGGGAGTCAAAATTATCGTCGGAGACAATATTACAGTGAAGAAGGCAGCCGGCTATGGGCTGCAGGGGGTATTGATTACTTCCGGCCGGGAATCCGTTATCGCCGCATTCGCCCAGGCAAAGCAAGTATATAAGATATCCCAAACCTACAAGACGAAACACCAGGCATTCGAAACCCTTCTGAGTACGATGGAGACGGGCTGCGCGATTGCAGACCAGACGGGCACGGTCAAATATGCCAACCACGCATTCAGACACTTATTGCGAATAAAAGAATCGCAATCCAATCTGTTTCAACCCTACCCCTATTTGCAAAAGCTATTTCTGAACCTGGACAAAGGAATTACGTTGAATCATCAGATAATGCTGGTCGATCCGGAAGGGCAATTCGCGCTTACCGGAGATGAAATTCCCGCGGAAAGCGGTTTGCGCATGTATTGCTTAAAGGCCATCCCTGCAACGCAAGCCGATGCCGACATTCGTTTCAGCTATTCTACCGGGCTAAACGATGCATTCCCGCCATTAATTATGGCGCAATCCATCTATGCAAAAGAAAAGGCGAGCTATGCGCTTCCGATGGCCGTCTATGGAGAAGAGGGAGCGGGCAGACGGCTGTTTGCGCTCGGCCGCTTGACCGATCCTTCGAAAAGTATGGTGGAGATCAAAATATGCAACTCGACCGAGGCATCATTCGGAGCCTTGCTGGCATTGGTTGCTGCATGCGATGAAGATCAAATTTTATATATTGGCGGCGCCGAGAATTTGACGCTTACAGAGCAGGAGGCGTTCGCAATCGCGTTGGAAACGGCCGCGGCCAACACCATTTTCTCCTTTCTCGCAGATCCCGCCATCCTGTTGGAACAATCGCAATTGGACAAGAAGCTGTATACCTTGTTCAAAGAACAGATTGTTTACATGGCCCCCTTACATGAAAGAAGAGCAGATCTCGATGAATATATACGCGCTTTTCTAATCTCCTTCAATGAAAAATACGGAAAACAGATTGTCGGTGTGCGGCCGGAAGTTGCAGAGGCATTGCACAATCACTCATGGGAAAGCAATTTATTTGAGCTCAAAGAGGTGATGGAGCATTTCGTCCAACATACCTCCGGCGAATATATCGACACGAATGTTTTGCCCTTCCTTCACGCTTTGCAGCAAAATCAAAACAACAAGAACTGTTCGACTCCGGAGCTTACCGGGCTGAACCTGAATAATAGAACGCTGGACGACATAGAAAGAGAAATTATTCAAATCGTATTGGAGCAGGAAGGCATGAATCAGTCTCAAACGGCTCATCGATTGGGCATTAATCGTTCGACTTTATGGAGAAAGCTGAAAGGATAGGGTGTGTGCTTGTGAAAGTTGCGATCATCGCGGACGATCTTACAGGAGCCAACGATACAGGCGCACAGTTTTCTCGCAGAGGGCTGTCTGCCACGGTTTTACTTGACCTTGAGAAGAAAATTCCCCGCGAACGGGAGGTTGTCGTATTCGATACGGACAGCCGCTCTGCCTCCGGTCAGGAAGCCTTTGAACGGGTTGCCAGGGCTTGCGAATCCATTAAACAGCAAGAGGCGCCGCCTGAAATCATTTACAAAAAGATTGATTCCACCCTTAGAGGAAATATAGGCGCGGAATGGGATGCCGTTTACCGCGCGTTTCAACCGGACTTTATCGTGATTGCGCCCTCTTACCCCAAAGTCGGGAGAGTCATGAAAGACGGAAGCCTGTTTGTCGACGGATGTCTGCTTCATGAGACGGCGACATCGAAGGACCCCAAAAATCCGTCAACCCGTTCCTCCCTTCCCGATCTGCTGCAGGAGCAATCGGAAAAGCCGTTCTCGCTCATCACAACCGGGCTGCTAAGAGGCGATCGTGCACGGCTGACCGAGCGGATCGGACAATTGCGTCGGATGGACATTCCTTATCTGCTGTTCGACGCTGAAACGGACGACGATTTGGAATCGATAGCAGCATTATTTCAAGGGGGGGATTACCATGTGATTTGGTCCGGATCGGCAGGATTGGCTAACGCTTTAGCGGCCCGGTTTCCAGCCACTGAAGCAAGCCAGGCGCATGCCAACGCCGATTCCGACACGGTTATGGTTGCAGTAGGCAGTGTAAACCCGGCATCCAGACGTCAGTTGGATTACTTGCTGCAGCAAGATCATGTCACAGGAATCGAATGGAACTCTTTATTGGCGTTGACGGAAGCAGGCAGACGTGCCGAGCATGAACGAGTTTACGATTTGGCGCTTCAAGCTTTACTTGACCGGCAAAAGCATGTCGTGCTTTATTCGTCAGCAAGTCCCGCAACGATACAGAGCGCCCGCACGCAAGGCAGAGAGCATGGAATGGATGCCGCTCAAGTGAGCAACGCGATCAGCCGCGCATTGGGAAATACAGCGGCGCGCATCGTCAAGCAATGCGGCATATCCAAGCTTGTGCTGACAGGCGGAGATACGGCCAGGCAGGTGATCATGCACCTGGGAGCCGGACAATTCGAGTTGATTGCCGAGATTGAAGCCGGCGTTCCTGTCGGCAGGTTATCTGTTCACAAGGAAATTCATGCGATCACGAAAGCCGGAGGCTTCGGCGGAGATGAAGCATTGCTGCGAGCCATACGAGTATTGGCGGGAGGTGAAAAACATTGAAACCGGTAATCGGCATAACTATGGGAGATGCCGCGGGCGTCGGACCGGAAATTATCGTTAAGGCGCTTCAGCATCCATCGATTTACGAGCAATGCCGCCCCGTCGTTATTGGCGATGCCCCCATTCTGCAGAGAGCCATTGAAGTTGTTCATGCAGCGGATACGCAAGTCCATCGTATTCAGGTTCCGAAGGAGGCGCGATTCACTCCCGGCACGATCGATTGTCTGGACCTTCGGCTATTGACGAAGGACATTCCATTCGGGAAGCTGTCTGCAGCAGCCGGCAATGCCGCATTCCATTATGTAGCCAAAGCAGTTGAATTGGCCAAGGAGCGATCCATAGATGCCATTTGTACGGCGCCTTTAAACAAGGAGGCGCTTCAACTGGGAGGACATCGCTATCCGGGGCATACCGAGATATTGGCAGACTTGACCGGCACCGGGGAATATTCGATGATGCTCTCGACGGCCAGGATGAAAGTCATCCACCTGACTACGCATGTCGGATTGCTGAAAGCGATCGAAATGATTACGCCGGAGCGAGCTTTCAAGGTCATTCGGCTTGCTTACGACACGTTGAAGCGGGCGGGAAACGAGAATCCCAAAATTGCCGTTTGCGGAATCAACCCCCACGCAGGAGAGAACGGGTTGTTCGGAGAAGGCGAGGAAGAACGGAAGCTGGTGCCGGCTATTCAACAGGCAGTCGCGCAAGGAATGGACGTTACGGGCCCCTATCCGGCAGATACGCTGTTCTTCAGGGCCATGCGCGGCGACTTTGATATCGTCGTTGCTTGCTATCACGATCAAGGTCATATTCCCGTAAAAGTACTGGGTATTGAATCCGGAGTCAATATCACCGTCGGATTGAACGGCGGCGTGATCAGAACCTCCGTCGATCATGGCACCGCCTTCGATATTGCGGGTAAAAATCTGGCGGATGAACGCAGCTTGATCGCAGCGATTCATTCGGCTATCGAATTGACGCCTGTAAGGCAATGAGAATGGAAATCACGTGCAGGATGAAAGGATGGTGCGAATGTTTAAGGCAGAAGGAATAATTCCGGCCATGATAACCCCTTTCGACTCCAATGAGCAAATTAATGAAGAGGCCATTCGAATCATGGTGAACCGATTCATCTCGGCAGGAGTTCACGGACTATTCTGCCTGGGGACGAACGGCGAGTTCTTTTCATTATCGTTTGAAGAAAAAGTGCGCATTTCAGAAATTGTCATTGAAGAGACCGCGGGAAGGCTGCCGGTCTACGTGGGCGCCGGTTGCATCTCTACAGCAGAGACGATTCGGTTAGCCCGGCGGCTGGAGGTCGCAGGGGCAGATGCATTGTCCATCATCACCCCCTATTTTCTCCACTATACACAGCAAGAGCTCTTGCATCATTATCAGAGTATAGCAGCGGCTACGGCGCTTCCGATCGTGCTGTACAACATTCCGGCAAGAACCGGCAATGCCCTGCAGCCCATGACTGTTGCAAAGTTGGCGGAAATCCATAGTATCGTCGGAATTAAAGACAGCAGCGGCAGCTTCGATACGATTCTGCAGTATATCGAGCGAACACCGCCTTCATTTTCCGTAATGGCCGGTACGGACTCCTTAATATTGGCGACTCTGATGGCGGGAGGCCGCGGCGCCATTGCCTCGACAGCAAACATTTTTCCCGAGAAGGTAACGGCCATATACGAGCTCTGGAAGAAGGAGGATTATGGAGGAGCCGAAGAAGCCCAACGGGCGCTCCGCGCAATCCGGAATGCTTTTCAATTGGGCACCCTTCCCTCCGTTCTCAAAGCGATGTTGAACAAGATGGGGGTGCCTGCAGGGCCGGCCAGAAAGCCTGTTCTTGCCTTGACGCCTGAAGCCGAGAAAGAATTGCAGCTTGTATATGAGCAATATTTGCAGCAGGGCTTGCTATAAGGACAAGGGTGAACATTACACAACCGGGAGTGACGACCAGTGGAATATAATCAACCTGTAAGGCCGGCAAATATGGAGCATATTACGATTTACAGGAATCAACAGGAGTTCTGTTCATGGCCTTTCAACGCGGGAATGTGGAAGATGGATGAGCATAATATTCTGGTCGCCTTTATGAATATTCCATGCGATTATTCCATTCCCTCGAACCTCAGCCATGGACGAGTCGAAACCTATAGTAAAATCAAGTCTGTACGAACAAGGGATGGCGGAGTAACATGGAGTGAATCGGCGGTAATCGCCGATAATGTGCAGACCACCCACGACCTGCGTTATGGCAAACCATTTACGTATACCGAAGGCTTTGATTTCAGCGATCCCCATGTTTTATTGGAATGCTGGTGCTTGCCCAATTCCGGAGAACCGAATTCGACTGCCTGGATCAAGATGTCCAAAGACGGAGGAGAAACCTGGGGGGAGCCGGCTCTTCTTCCCAAGTGCGATATCCCCAGGTACCAGGGAAGGCCCTCCTATATCGTTCGTCCGGATGGCGTGGTGCTTCTGTTCTTGACTGCTCAGCCGCGCAATAATCCGCACGATCGTCCCGTTGTTTTCGCGTCCTTCGATAGCGGTGTCAGTTGGTCGCTGATTTCCTTGATGCCCAATAGCCATGAATATCGTATGATTTGCCCTTCCCCGGTATTGATGAAGGACGGCACGATACTGGTCGCTGTAAGATGCAAGCCGGATATGATCGCAGCATGGGATGAATTATATGCGTCGGATGATGGCGGGTTGACCTGGCGTTTCGTCTCGCGCATAAATGAGCATGGGGATACGGTTCATCTGACCTTGATGGCAGACGGACGTTTGTTTTCCGTATATGGCTACCGGCGCCCCGGCTATGGCGTGCGTGCCCGGACGAGCGAGGACAACGGAAGGACATGGGGACCCGAGCTGATCTTGCGCGATGATGGCGGGAGTCTTGACCTGGGCTATCCCCGAGCTGTGGAGACGCGCCCGGGAGAGCTGTTAGTCTCCTATTACTTTAATGACAAGAGCGATCCCATTGGCGTGCGCTATATTGGCGGAACCATCTTGGGCGTATAATCGCAGAATTGTAACCCCCGCATTGAAAACATCATTACGCCCTCAAGCGACGAATTGAGGGCGTAAAATCATTATTCATGGAGGCCATATGAAATATCAACATAAATTCGGCGTTCTAAAACAGTATTTTATTTGGAATGTGCTTATGATTGTTGTGATCATAGGTCTGATCGGGCTCATACTGGCGGGCATCATTACGAAAATGGTAGAGAAGGAAATGTCGGATATCAACTTTCGGCGGATGACCTATGTGAATTCGATAATCGAGTTAGGCGTGCTGGAGCCGGCAGAGAAAGTGGTGTTGGAGCAATTGCTTGCACCGCAGAATTTGGACTTTTCCGGCGGCTACAGCGATGTCGAAACGCACAAGCAGTTGAAAAAGCTGATTGCCGCGCTGCCCTTCGCCGAGTCTCTGAATATTTATTATCCGGAGAAGCGGACGCTGATCTCCAGCAGAGGCATCAAATATGATTATCAGTCCATGGATACAAGCGAAATTGCCGATTATTTCATGACGGATCAAGAAGGCAATAAGAAGTGGTTTCAATTCAACAAGGATGCCAACCTTACCTTCGAAAGAACCGGCGGGGTAATCAGCTACGCGAGAGCGTCGGCTTTTAAGCCGAACGGGAAGCCTGTATTTATTCTCTATATTAATATTTACAGCAAATATATTTCCGATATCCTGCACAGCCAATTGATCAACCCGAGTGAAGCCATACTCATTCAAAATAATCAAAATGAATTTATCATTCAATCGGACTCTTCCGCTCATTATGCGATGGCTGAGGCCAATGATCTTATTGAAGCAAGCCAGAAGGCAGAGGCGCAGTTGAATATTCACGAGATCGATGGACAACGTGTTATGCTGCTTAGTCATACTTCCGGCTATAATGATTGGACCTATACGCTGATCATGCCGCTTAGCGATTTCTTTCGCGTATCCAGTTACATTCAGAACATGATTATCTACGTTTCGTTAGGCGCTTTTATGATAGGCCTCGTATTTGCCTTATTCGTCGCAGTCAACCAATATCGGCCGATCAAGCAAATTATTGCCCACATCTTGCATACGAGCGGCGCGCATAAGCTGCATGGAAATGCCTATACCTTCATTAACGATACGATTAAAAGTATGTACTCCTCCGTAAATGCCCTTCGAATACAGGTGAACAAGAGCAGGCTGAATCAATTGCTGCGGGGCATTATTGATGATGAAAGCAATGCGGAGATCAGCAATATCCTGAATGAAGAGCAGTGCGTCGTTGCAGCTTTTCAAATAAACGAGACGGACATGAATGAAAGGGTATTCGAGCAGCTTGAATACGCCGTTGTTCAGTCAGGATTGATGGCCCATCATAAGGTGCTGATCACTTCTTATTCCAAGGATATTATGGTTGTCGTTATTAATTTTGGAACCGATGAGAGTCTTGTGTTTAAACGGATTGAAACGGCGGCTTCCCTGTTGGCCAACACATTCGCATTCCCGATCTGTGCAGGCGTCGGATCGACGGTCAGTGAAATCGGACAATTGCACGCCTCCTGCGATCAGGCACTCAGAGCGCTGAAGCATCACTTCCTGCTCAAGGACAAATCCGGGGTGCTGTACAGCAGTGCTGTAGCGAGAATGGGAGAATTGCGCATACCGGAGATCTATCGGCAGCTTGTCCATGCCTTCGAGGCTCACCATGTTCAAGAAATTTATCGGCTGCTTGATTGTATCGCCGCAAAGCTGTCCAAGCAAAGCTGCCGTATGGAGAGTGTGGAGCTCGCCATCCATCAAATTATGCAGCTTGTGACTCAGAAGATGATGGAAGCCGAGCCCAAGAGCGGTGAGAGCATGCTCGTCTACAGGAACGTTCCCGAGGAGTTCTACCGCAAGGGAGACGTATTCGAAGCCTTGGAATGGCTGAAGGCGCTCATTGGCGACATCTTCTCTTTGAATGTAGAGGAGAATACGAACCATATTCTCATTCAGAGTGTCAAGAGCTACATCGATACCCATTATCATGAGGAGATTTCATTGGAGCTGCTGTCCCATAAGACGTTTATTAGCGCCACTTATATCTCGATGCTATTCAAGAAAACTTTCAATATCGGGGTATCCGAATATGTATCCGAGTTGAGAATGGAGAAGGCCAGAGAGCTGCTCGGGAGCAGCAACCTGAAGGTGGAGGAAATCGCCGGCAAGGTCGGGATGACCAATAGCACCTACTTTATCACACGCTTCAAACGCAGGTTCGGCATGACGCCGAATCAGTATAAATTGCATGTCCGGGACAGTGAAATCAAGAAATCCAAGGAATCATAAGAAAGTGAAGTTTGCCCTGAACCCCCCTCCTGTTCGCCGAATTCGCATCATGATAAGAAAACGAAGGTATCCCAAATTGTTGAGATTGTCTTCGGCAACCGCCATCGTTTAAATTAATTCCGAAGGAGTGAAAGCGGTTACGAAAAAGGGGGTGCTAACGTGGGTTCGGTAACCTGGAAGGCATATGTGAAGTATAAATTTTTATTCCTGTTGCTCCTTCCGGCATTCGTGTACATGATCATTTTCAATTATGCACCTATGTATGGCGTGTTGATCGCGTTCAAAGATTATTCATTTACAAAGGGGGTTTTGGCAAGCCCTTGGGTCGGGTTCGAGCATTTTCACAAGCTGTTCAATGCAAGCACCAACTTCACCCGCATCCTGCGCAATACCGTCGTGATCAGCGGCTTGAAGCTGATATTCACTTTTGGCGGTGCAGTCGTGCTTGCGCTGTTCATCAACGAGATTCGAAGTACGGCATTCAAGCGTATTACACAAAATATCAGCTACCTGCCGCACTTTCTATCGTGGGTGATCATCGGGAGCATCATGATGGAAATGCTGTCTCCCTCCAGCGGTGTCGTAAACAAGATCATTGAATACTTCGGAGGGCAACCGATCTATTTCTTGGCGGACAAATATTGGTTCTTGTCCATCATCGTCGTTTCGGATATCTGGCAGAGCGTCGGCTGGGGCTCCATCATCTACCTGGCTGCCATCAGCGGCATCGATCCGCAGTTGTACGACTCCGCGAAGATGGATGGCGCAGGGAGAGCCCGCCAGATGCTCAGCATTACGATCCCGTGCATTGCCAATGTCATTGCCATTATGCTGATTTTGCAGGTTGGCAGCATTCTGAACGCGGGGTTCGATCAGATCTTCAATCTTTATAATTTCAAGGTATTCGAGGTTGCCGACATCCTGGACACTTATGCTTATCGAGTGGGTCTGGAGAATGGAAATTATAGTCTGTCAACGGCAGTAAGCTTATTTAAAAATGGCATCGGGCTCGCGCTCGTGCTGATCGCCAACAAAATTGTCAATCGAATGGGACATACAGGACTATGGTAGAGGAGGCAGGCCTTGAGAAAACAACCACTTGCTTTGTTTGACATTTTCAACTATGCCGCCCTGTCCGTTCTCAGCTTGTCCATCCTGTACCCGTTCGTGTACTTGATCAACATGTCATTAAGCACATCGGCAGGATTGTACAGCAGGGATTTTGCGTTGTTCTTGTGGCCGGAAGGCTTCACAGTGGAAGCGTACCGCAAGTTCTTGTCCATGAATTATGTGTATACGGGCTATGCGGTCACATTGTTCCGCACCGTTGCAGGCACGGCTTTATCGCTCATTGTGATGTCGGCGGCAGCGTATGCGTTATCGAAGAAATATTTGCCGCATGTAAAGATTTATACCACGATCTTCATCGTTACCATCTTCTTCAGCGGCGGCCTCATCCCCACCTATTTGCTTATGCGCAACCTGGGGCTGCTGGATAATATTTGGATTCTCGTGCTGGGACCGATGGTCAATGCCTTCTATTTGTTAATTATCCGCAATTTCTTTATGGGGATTCCGGAGGAGCTTGAGGAATCTGCCCGTCTTGACGGAGCAGGAGATTTTCGGATATTCACACAGGTGATCATTCCCCTTTCGTTGCCTGTCATCGCTACGATTGGCTTATGGCAAGCTGTAAACCACTGGAACGCCTGGTTCGATTCATTGATTTACATCAATTCTATGGATAAACATGTGATCAGCGTTCATATTCGTCGATTGGTAATCGAACAGAATGCAGCTATGAACGATCAGCTTACGAGCAGTTTGGCTTCCGTGCAGAAAAAGAATATGCCGTCGCCCGAATCCATTCGCGCTGCAGCGATTATGGTCACCATCATCCCGATTTTATGCGTGTATCCTTTTATTCAGAAATTTTTTGTAAAAGGCGTCATGGTTGGCGCAGTTAAAGGTTAATATAATTAACAATTAGGGGGAAATTGTCAATGAAGAGGAAGCCCAACGTAATGCTTGCGATGGTTTTGGTTTTTGCTTTACTCGTTACAGCTTGCGCGAATGGCGGGACATCGAACAATTCGGGCTCTAATGCAAGCCCGAGCTCAAGCCCGGCGGCAACAAACAACAATACTTCCAGCAGCAGTCCCGAGACGAAGGAAGCGACGATTGCGCTGAAATGGCAAGGCCCGAACTATCCGTTTGAAGATCACACGTACGGGCAGAAATTAATGGAAGAGAAGTTCAATATCTCGATTACACCCGTTCGTGTGGATGATAGCCAGCAGTTGAATCTTCTTCTCGCCAGCGGCGATATCCCGGATATCATGTATATTGCGCCAAGCGAACTCGGCGGTCTGGTAAAGAACGATGTCCTGGCGGGCATTCCATTGGATAAGGTGAAGCAGTTCGCGCCGGACTATTATGACATCATCATGAAGCAAGATCCGAATGCATTCACATATGGCAGCTTGAACGGCATTCTATATGGTCTGCCCCGCCTGGATGCGGCTAATGCGCCAAAGGCCATTGCGATCCGTGGGGATTGGTTGAAAAATGTAGGCAGCGGTGTTCCCAAAACTCTTGAAGAGTTGGAGGAAGTGTTCGTAAAGTTCCGCAATAATGACCCGGATCAGGACGGGAAGAAAAATACGTATGCGCTGTCAACTGCAAGTGACGGTAACGCGATCTGGTTCAACTCGATCTTCGGCGCATTCAACACCAATCCGTTCCTCTTCCTTGAGCGCGATGGCAAGTTGGCGTACGGATTCACCTTGGATGAAACAAAAGCAGCTTTGAAGCTGCTTGCGAAGTGGAAGAAGATGGACCTGATCGATCCGGAATTCCTTACGGATAAGGGAAGAACGGGCGGACAAGACGATATCGCCTACAAGTTCGCGGCAGGCCGTATCGGTTATGCTGATAATCTCCCGTATGATGACCATCAATGGGATAATGACGGACATCTGAATGCCAAGTGGGTTGCGCAGCATCCCGAGTGGCAACAATTTTTCAGCAATCCCGAGAATACGTATGTGACCGAGCCGTTCTCTTCCGTTCCGGAGTCAGGACCACAGCCTGTATATGTGAATATGGCGCCGCCAATCGGTCCTGAAGGTTATTCCGGCACACAAATGGATAGCCTTCTGGCCCGCTTCATCTCATTCGGAACACAAGTTGAAAACGATGAGAAGAAGATGGAGAAGCTGCTGACCATCCTCAATGCGCTTGTGTCCGACGAGGAATTCTATGTTTCAATCGAGACCGGCGAGGAAGGAAAGGTATGGGAATTCAATGAAGCCGGACAGAGAGTTTTCAAGGAAGGCTGGACGGAGTCCGCTGAATATCACCCGCAAGGTAAAATTCTGGGGACAGGTTTGTTCTTCGATCTGCTGTACAATAATAACCCGGACTTCCTGTCCGTATTCGGCGGCCCGCGCGCCGTACAACGCTATGAGAAGACCAAGCCGATCTCCAACCATACTGGCATCAGCAATGCTGTGAAGGCTCCGCTTCCTTCTCAATCGATCATGACCGACCTTATCGCAATGCTTCAAGAGTATATCTTGAAAGCGATCTTGGGCGAAGTGGACATTGATGCGACTTACGAGGCTACGGTAGCGAAATGGCTGAGTTCAGGCGGAGAAACATTGACCCGGGAAGCGAACGAATGGTTCGCAAGCACGAAGTAATTATCCGATTTCTGAAATCTATCATAGGGAACCCATCAGAGTTATGCTCCGATGGGTTCCCTCACTATTTATATCGTTCAAAATCAAGAGGCGGGGTAATTGACGGGTCTATCTGCAGCTTAAATTGTGTGGGAGACATTAATGCATAGCGCCGGAACATATTGGAAAGGTAAAATTCATTCTTAAAGCCAACGGCCATGGCGATTTCTCTTAGGGGCAGATTCGTTTCCTTCATTAATCTTTTTGCTTGTCGTATTCGGATATCGTTTAACTTCTCGATTAAAGTAAGCCCCGTTTCCCGTTTATACATTCTCGACAGGTTGCGATAGCTCACATGCAAAGCATTGGCAACATCATGCACTTTAAACTCTGTGGCGTAGTATTTCTCCAAATAGAGGTCTGTTTGTTGAACGAGAAGGAAATTCACATTATGCTTCAATTCAACTGTTCGGGTCTGTTCGGGACGCCAGGCTTCATAGATATTGCCGAGCCAGTGAAGCAATGTTGCTTGGATGGTTGAAACACTCATATCACGATTCAGCTTCAGCAGCGGCAGGTTGTGCCCTTCCTCAATAGCACTGGGCCTGGGCTGTGAAAAGCATCGAATCCAGTCATTTCCGCAGTTGGTAGCTGCATGACCGGAATCGGCTTCAAGCAGTTGGAGCTGCCAGCGCAAGCAAAAGCCATCCTCCACTTCCTTAATATCATGGTAGTGACCATGTATTTGGCCAGGGGGAATCAAGTAGGATTGACCCGCTTCAATACGAAAGGGAACGCCGTTTAATGTAGTGATCGTGCTGCCCTTCAAGACATAATTAAACTCAAACCAAGGATGGCGATGCTCTTCACAGGTCCAACCCGGTTCATGATAAGCGGGCAATGCATCCAGGAGCACAAATGACATATCGTTAAAGGCAACAGGCTGCATGATGCATTTTTGCAGAGCGCGCAGTTGTTCTGCATAGCCTTCAATCAGGATCGACATGGGGACAGAATACTCCTTGCGGGATTTGGTTGATGATTCTATTGTACCGCATCCCGGCAAGGTAGAATACTCTGTTGACTACATTTCCAGTAAATTCAGCTCCCTGACCGGCTGAGCCGCATCATCAGGGATCAGAAAGGTTAAAATCTCGCATTTCCCGAAGGTGGCTGTCCATCTGCGGTTCAGGAAAGGGATTTCGATCGTTGTATCCGTCTTGACGCCTGAGGACTCATAGCAGCGCAGCACGTAGCCATTTCCGTCCTCCGCTTTTTTGAATACTGTCGCAATGATACCATCGTTGGAAATGTGAATCCCTTCCATCTTTTGCGGCAGCGAACCGTGATGGTAAGTTTCGATGATCGTAATTGGCGGTACATTGAGCTCATAAGCCTTCTTCACAATATTTGCCTCTTGCCATGTGCCTTCATGGGGCACCATCGTGTACTTGAATTCCTGAATCCCCTGATCCATATATTCACATAAATCGTCTCGCGAACCATTATGGTAGCCGAAGTGGTCGGCAAAAACGGCTCCGCGTGCGACGGTCATACGAAGAATATGTCCATTGACATCGTATCCATATTTGCTGTCATTAAGCAGTGCAAATCCGTATTTCGGCTTGTTCCCGTCGCCATCGGCTTCGCTTATATCCACCCACTGCTGTCCGGGCTTCTCCTCCCCATCCCCCGGTCTGACCATGTAACCGTACGGAATTTCATAAGTTGCCTCGGGCTGCCCGGCGTTGATTGGAAATGCGAGCTTAAGCATCTTATGCTTTTCCCGCCAATCAAGCTGCACCTTTACTTCAATATCGGCACGGTCGTGATAAAGAAAGAAGTCTTGCCGCAGCACGGACTGATTATATCGACTGGTAATACGTATTCCGGCCCGCAGCGGGCCCTGCTCCACAATTCGAAACTTCGCATCGGTGAACTGACCTATCAGGTTTGGAAACGCCCGGAGATCATGGCTCCACGTATCTGAATCGTACTCGTCTATAATTTGAGCGACAAGCCCTTTACCCTTGAAAATATCGAGTTCAAGACGCTTATCCCAAAGCTTGACGATGCTGCCGTTATGGGGATCGAATTCAACACGGACAAAGTCGTTCTCCAAAGATGTCGAGCTGACTGCAAGTGCAGCCGTCGGCAGCGGCTTTTCCTCGTTTTTCTTTTTGGAAATCCAGTAAACGCGGTACCCCATCGCCGGGATACGGCCCATGAACATGCTTCCCCACTTGTCATTCGCTCCGTTTGTACGTGAAGCGCGGATCGTTTGGCTCGCGACAGGCTGCCGGGTTTCATCCGTTATGCTTGCGAGCTCGGTTGTAAGATGAATCGGAGCATTCACTTCCCAGGACAAGGGATTAAAGACGACCAGCGGGATGCCCAGGTCCGCCTGCTCCCAGAGCATCCAATCGTTTTCCTTGCTTAATGACTTTACTTCGGGCAGCATCGTATCGATCGACCATGAAATTTTCTGCAGTGCTGCATTAAGCGCGACAGCCGATATATTCAGTGCTTCGCCATAGGACTCGCGCGAGTCCTCGTAAGCTTCTTTAATGCTGCAGCCGCCCATTATATCATGGAACTGGTTGAACATGACGAGCTGCCAGGCGTGTTGAAGCTTCTCTTGCGGGTACGGGAATGCAAGGATGTGATGGGTCAACACTGAAAATTTTTCTGTCGTCAACAAGCGGTGCTCTGCCTTGCGATTGTAAGCTTTCGTTTCCGAATGGGCGGAATAACAGCCTATGGCGTGCATCTGCAAATCCTCTTTTAAGGTAGGGATATCCAGATTCTGCTGCTCTGCATCGGCAAAGAATGCTTTCGGCGAACTGAACACGAGGTTGTCCTCTCCGTACTTCTGTTGCAGCTCTCCCAATTTATGAAGCGCGGCAATGGTCGGCCCTCCCCCATGGTTTCCTACGCCATAGAAAGACATGACCGGATTCCCTTCCTGCTCGGCCATTTCCATATGCTTAAGGATTCGTTCTTCCATTCGCAAAGGCCCTTGGTCCGTATAGCTGGTTGGCAAACGGAATGTCATAACGCGGGCGCCATCCTCGCTTTCCCACCAGAATAAACTATTCGAGAGATCTTTCTCTTTCCTATTCGGACGCTGAAACACATAGTAATCGAGCCCGCTCTTTTTCAAAATTTGCGGCAGCATGCCATGATGGCCGAACGAATCGACATTATAGCCGACATTGGCCATAACGCCGAACTTTTCAAGAAAGTATCTTTGACTATACAAGCCTTGTCTGGCAAACGATTCTCCGGAAGGCAGATTGCAATCCGGCTGAATCCACCAGCCCCCGACGATGACCCATCTTCCTTCCGCAACGCGCTGCCGGATTTCTGTAAACATCTCAGGCGCATTTTCCTCAATCCACTGATAATAGGCTGCGCAAGCACAGGTGAAGATGAAATCGGGAAATTCCTTGATTCTGTCAAGCGCAGACCGGAAGGTTGCCTTAATCTCGGCATAACCTTCCTGCCATTGCCATAGCCACACAGGGTCCAAATGGGCGTTTCCGATAAGATGTAATGGCGTCTTCTTTTCCAATGATTCTTTCCCTACTCTCTTCATATTTTGTATCGCGTCTTTTCCATTTCAATGTAAAGGATTTTGAGGGGGATAAGAATGTGAAATAATGACTTTCGTTTATAGTATTATGCCAACTATTGACAAAGTCTCGGGCAAGAAATAGACTTTGTCGTAAAGTTTCCAAGCAGGGACAAAATGAAAGGTATTTTCATTGGAGGGAATCTGATGCAACATCCAAACAAATCAAGGTCGTCCCTGTTCTACAAGTATTTATTGTCACATATGATCATTTTTCTTGTACCCTTCATCGTGGTCAGTGCGATATTTTATCATAAATCGGTAGAAAGCCTTCACAACGAGATCATCCGCTCCAACGTGAATAAGCTGAATCAATTAAAAGACATGATGAATGCCCGAACGACAGAACTGGAAGAAATCGCGATGATGATCTCGTTTGATTCACGTTTAACGCCATACAAGGTGAGTACCCCGTACTTTGATGGCCAAGCCATTAATGAATTAAAGCGGTACAAAGTGAGCAGCTTAATCGCTGATGACTTGTTGTTGTACTACGAGCACCTGGATCAAGTCTATTCCCCAAGCGGGTCGGGGTCGCTCGAAGTATTTGCAGATTCGATTTATTCCCTTGCAAAGGCAGATTCGGATAAATTCAAGCAAACTATAAAAGCGCTTGCACAATCGGATATCCGGAGTATGCAGTTGATTTCACAAAAGAAGCCGGCGGAACATCCTTATATTGCTTATTTATACCCCATTCCGCCTCATAGTTTGGATGCCTATGGGTCAGTCATTTTTCTAATAAAACAAGAAAAATTAACAAGCTTGATAGATGAAATGTTGGGAGATTTTAAAGGCAGCGTCTACATATTTAATGAACATAAGGAGATGCTGGCTTCTCACAATAGCGGAAAACACATTCAATTGGACAATATTCCGCTTTTCGCTTCTGCCTATGAAGGCATTACGGATGAACAAGTGAACGGCCAAAAGTATTCGATTATCACTTCGCAATCCGATGTGAACGGATGGAAATTCATTATCGCGATAGAGACTGCACAATTTTATGGCGAGGTAGCGAGCTTGAAAATGTTTATTTTCATCATTTTGCTCGTCATTGCATTGGCAGGTATCGGGCTCGCCCTCCTGTTAACGGTTAAGCAATACACGCCCATCCGCAACCTGGCCCACTCCCTCAAATCAAAAAAGGGATCGGATACGATGTTGGATTCAGGGAGCGACGAAATAGAGAGCATCCAAAATACGTTTGCCCTTATTTATAAAAGCAGTGAAGATTTGCAGCAAAAAGTAAAAACCCAACAGCCGCTGGTCAGAGATCAATGCCTGATGAGATTGCTCAAAGGGGATGTGCAAGACGAACGGGAAGCGAACCTCTTATTGAAAGATTTGCAAATTGCATTTCGTGGGCCTTATTTCTCCGTGATTATGATCTCGTTGAATCAAGTGCACTTGGAAGAAAAGCCCTCCCTGAAGCGGGAACAAATCATACATTTATTAGCAGACCTTTCTTTTCGGGAAGGTGTCGGGTATGGCGTCGAACTGATCCAAGATAATGCGATTGCCTTAATTATCAATATTGACGAACAATTTGTACGTCCACATCTGAAACAACGCTTTGCGGAAGTGATTCAAAAATATTTAATAGACCAAAGTCAATCCACTCCAACCATTGGGGTCGGGTTAATGTACAAAGGAATGAACATGATCAATCGTTCATTCATCGAGGCATCTGCAGCGATGGAGTATACGTTGGTTCATCGCCAAGGAAGCATGATCTTTTTTGAGGAAATTCATGCGGCAAAAGATGAAACCTACTGGTTTGCAGCCGATGAGCAAGTGAAGCTGACCCAAAGCTTAAAGCAGGGAAATGATGAAGTGGCCAATGAAGCGATTGAGAAGTTTTTTGTCAGTCTGGTCGATAAGGAATCTTCCTTCCATGGTCGTGTATGCTTTTGCTTCGATATTATTAACACCATCTTAAAAGCAATATTGGAGCTGAATTTGAAACAGTATGTAAACGACGTAAAAGCGCTGGGAGAATTCAAGTCATTAGAAGAACTGGAAGGCAAAATGAATGCGCTGGTAGTCCTGATCTGTCGGGAAGTGGAAGAAAGAAAGGAAAGCAATAACAAGATATTGCGGGATCAGATTTTGGATTTCATCCGGAACCACTACGGGGACTATGATTTAAGTCTTGAACAGATGGGCGAGGTTTTTCAGTTGTCGCCTTCTTATATCAGCCGATTCGTGAAAGATCAAACAGGGGTGAATTTTACACAATACGTATGGCATCTGCGAGTAGCCCAGGCAAAAAAACAATTGAAAGAAACAGATCGCTCGATCAAAGAAATTGTGGCGGACATCGGCTATCTTGACGTCGCTAACTTTACAAGGAAATTCAGACAATCCGAAGGAATCACACCCGGTCAATTTAGAATGCAATTCGCTTTTGAGGATAGAGGCGGGAATCCGCTCTGAACCGATAAGGAACGAGGAATGTAAAGCCCTACATACTGCGGAAAGAACGACATATATGCAGGCGATGCGGCGGATGGTACGGTGACCCTGGGAAATAAATCATGCAAATTTCATAAGGAGGGTTCGTCCATGAGAGCAAGAACGGTTGTTGTCTTGCTGCTTGCCGCTTTGCTGATCGTTCTGGCCGCATGCAGTGACAAAAAGGAGGAAGTGAATTCCGGGAAGTCTTCGACAGATGTAAGTAAATCAGGTTTTCCCATTGTTGAAGAACCAATTACACTTGCCATGTTCGCGAAGCAATCGCCATCGACAAGCGATAATTGGAATGGTCTGTTTATTTGGAAAGAGTATGAAAAGATGACGAATATACACGTTGTCTGGGAGCAGATACCGAACGCATCGCTACAGGAAAGAAGAAACCTGGCTTTGGCCAGCGGAAGCCTGCCGGACGCCTTCTTCACCGCCGAAATCCCTACGTCCGATATTCTCAAATACGGACAACAAGGCACTTTTATCAGACTGAATGAATTAATCGACGAGTATGCGCCTAACCTGAAAAAAATACTCGATGAAAATCCGGATATCAGAAAAGGGATTACCTTCCCTGACGGCAATATTTATACGTTGCCAACGATTTATTCACCCGAGTTCCTGGCAGTACGCGCCAATCCATTTTTATGGATTAACCAGGATTGGCTTGAAAAGCTGCAGATGGAACTGCCGGAGACGACGGAGGAATTTTACCAGTATCTTAAGGCGGTCCAGAAAACGGATCTGAACGGGAACGGAAAGAACGATGAAATTCCTTACGGCAGTCCCGGTATGGATCTTTTCGTATCGCAGCTTCAAGGTTCCTTTGGATTAGGGAATAAAGGCCCCCAACATCCCTTTATCGATGCGGATCCGGATCATGATCAGTTGCGGTTCTTCCCCATCTCCGATAAATACAAGGAAATGCTGCAGTATATCCATAAGTTATATAGCGAGAAACTGATTGAGCAAAGTATTTATTCCATCGAGTGGAATCAATACCTGGCGAACGATGCCGAGAGACTATATGGCAGCACGGTATATTGGACGACTCCCGACACGTTTGGACCCGATCGATCGGTAGTGACACCGCCCTTGGCCGGTCCTCATGGGGATCGCATCTATCGAAGCGCGTTTTCAGCCATTGCGAAGATTGGGAACTTCGCGATCACCAATAAGAATCAGCATCCAGCCGAAACGATTCGATGGGCAGACTATTTTTACAGCGATGAAGGCGCGAGATTCCAATACATGGGGATTGAAGGGGTCACCTTTGAAAGGACGCCGGAGGGCGGGTACAAATATTTGGATGAGCTGTTGGACAGCCCTGAGGGAAAATATGCGGGAGTGTCCGAATACCTTTACTGGAATGGCCAGAGCCCCCCGGGAGTTGTGAAGCAGGAGTATTTCGGCGGATCCGAAGCTTCTCCGGAGTCTTTGGCAGCTACCGAAAAAATAAAACCGTATCTCGCAGAGGAAATTTGGTCGGAATTTACGTATACAGCCGATGAAAGCAGAAAGTTGATGGCACTTGCCACGGATATTGAAAAATATGTGAACGAAATGCAAGCTAAATTTATTACAGGTGAAATCTCATTCACGGAATGGGATAAATATTTAGATACGTTAAACAAGATGGGCTTGGATGAGTATATGGAAATTAAAAAGGCGGCTTATGAGAGATACAAAGCAAACTAATTTTTTTGGGGCCACTGGGGAGAGCGTTGTCTCTCCCCTTCGGCCAAGCTTCTGGGTGATAGTGGGAGGCCGTCAGATGCAATCAGTCAAAAAACGATTTACAGGAAGCTGGCAATTATACATTTTTCTTATACCCGCACTTGTTTACTTCGTTATTATTCATTATATTCCGATGTACGGCGTTCAAATTGCTTTCAAAGAGTTTTTCGCAACACAGGGAATTTGGGGAAGTCCATGGGTAGGCTTCGATCATTTTAATCGTTTTTTCAATTCCTATTATTTGGGGAGACTATTGAAAAACACGGTCATCCTGAATTTATATCAACTTGCTCTATTTCCTTTGCCGATCCTATTTGCGCTATCTCTTAACGAATTGAGAAACGGTGCTTGGAAGAAGTGGGCGCAAACGCTTACCTACGCCCCTCATTTTATTTCTACCGTAGTCGTTGTAGGGATGATCGTTGCTTTTTTGGACCCGAGAACAGGGCTCGTCAACATCATGATAGGAGCGTCTGGCGGGGAACCCGTCCAGTTCATGCAGAGCCCCGGGTGGTTCCGGCACATATTCGTTTGGTCCGGGGTTTGGCAACAATTAGGGTGGAGTTCCATCATTTATATTGCTGCGTTGGCGGGGGTTAACCCGGAACTTCATGATGTCGCCAAAGTAGACGGAGCCACGATCTTGCAAAGAATCAGGCATATTAATATTCCTGCCATTCTACCGGCCATTATTGTCTTGTTAATATTGAATTTTGGCAGCTTCATGTCGATTGGCTTTGAAAAGGTGTTATTGATGCAAAACGAGCTTAATGCGTCAACCTCCGATGTCATTCAGACTTTTGTATATCAAAGCGGTTTGTTGGAAGGTCAATACAGTTATGCCGCTTCGATTGGCTTGTTTGACTCGGTTATTAATGTTGTTCTGATCGTGACCATGAATCAAGTCGCCAGGAAAGTGAGCGAAAACAGCTTATGGTAGGTGAATGGATATGAAGTACACACTTTCCGACAGAAGCTTTACCGCCATTAATCAGACGTTCATTGTCGTACTGGTGGCAGTGATCACTTATCCTTTAATATTCATAACCAGCGCTTCGATGAGCGATCCCTTTGCTGTGAGCTCCGGGAAGATGTGGATTTGGCCGGTGGACATTACGTTTGAAGGGTTTGCGCGCGTTTTTGCCGATGATGCCATCTGGCTGGGGTATCGCAACACCATCTTTTATACGATAGTCGGCACCTGCCTGCATTTATTTGTACTGTTGCCATGCGCTTATGCGCTCTCAAGAAAAGAACTTATGGCGAAAACGTTTATTGTTTGGCTGATTCTCTTCACAATGCTTTTTAACGGCGGATTAATCCCGACTTACTTGCTGATCAAGTCACTCGGCATGCTAGACACGATGTGGGCCATCGTGATACCGAATGTTGCAGGCGCTTGGTCGATTATAGTGGCGCGCACATTTTTCAGACAGAACATTCCGGATGAAATCGTAGAGGCTTCAAAAATAGACGGGGCGTCGGATTTCCATGTTTTCTTCAAGATCGTCATCCCGCTTTCCGCTCCGATTATTGCAGTCATGGCTCTGTTTCATGCAGTGGGCTTATGGAATCAATATTTTAGTGCTCTGATCTATTTGTCCGATCGAAATCTATATCCGTTACAGCTCGTTCTCAGAAAAATACTAATCATTAATGAGATCAGTCCAGGAGGAACGATGGGAGCAGGCGAGGCGGATTCTATCGTCCAACAGGTAAGGACAGCTTCCTTGATTAAGTACGCAGTCATGATTGTATCGGCTCTTCCCTTGTTAGTCGTATACCCGTTTCTCCAGCGTTTTTTTGTCAAAGGTGTTTTGATCGGTTCTGTGAAGGAATAGGAGCTGGAAAAGAGGGATGGAATTGATCGTTATAGATCAGTTAGCGTATTACAGACCTGGCCCAAAAGCGAATTCCCCCACCCGGTTGAATGTCGATGTTTGCATATACGGTGGTACTTCGGCCGGCGTAATTGCTGCTCTCCAGGCCAAACGAATGGGACTTCGTGTTGCCCTTGTAGCGTTCGGAAGGCACCTGGGCGGTTTGACTGCAAGCGGGTTGGGTGCGACAGACATCGGAAATAAAAGCGCGATTGGAGGTATGTCCCGGGAGTTTTACCGTGCCGTGGGAGAACATTACGGCGGCGATGAACCCGATGGATCAAAATGGACGTTTGAACCCCATGTGGCGGAGAATATCTTTAATCATTGGATAGAAAAAGCGGATATCCCTGTGTTTTACGAGCATTGTTTGGATAGTGTGGTCAAGAAAGAGCAGCAAATTACGGAAATTATCATGGAAAACGGGGCTAGCTTTCGCGCCAAAATGTTTATTGATGCGACTTATGAAGGGGATCTTCTGGCTCGCGCAGGCGTTTCGTATCATGTGGGCAGAGAATCCAATGATACCTATAAAGAAACGTTGAATGGCATCCATTTTGGCAGCCCCTATCATAATTTTAAAGCCTGGGTAAGCCCTTATGTGATTGAAGGAGACCCCGACAGCGGCCTTGTGTTTGGTGTAACGAATGATGCGCCCGGGTATCAGGGACAGGGGGATTCAAGCATTCAAGCTTATAATTTCCGGATTTGTCTAACCCATGTGCCTGCGAATCGAATGCCCTTCCCCAAGCCGCCAAACTATAATCCGGACATGTTCGTGCTTTTATCCCGTTACATGAAGGCGGGCGTATGGGATGCGTTGAAGCTCCATCTCCCGATGCCGGGCGGCAAGACGGATTTGAACAACTTCGGCGGATTTTCTACTGATTTTATCGGTCATAATCACGGCTGGCCGGAGGGCGATTATACGACCAGGGAAGCCATATTTCAAGAGCACGTTCGTTATAATTTGGGAATGTTGTATTTTCTCAGTAATGACGATAGCGTGCCTGTGTCCATACGTGAAGAGGTTCGACAATGGGGCCTTCCGAAAGACGAATTCAAGGAAACAGGCGGTTGGCCTCATGAACTTTACATTAGAGAGGCCAGGAGAATGGTAGCCGATGTTGTCATGACCGAGCATCATTGCCGCGGTTATCAAGTAGCCGAGGATTCAATCGGTCTGGCAGCGTACACGATGGACTCGCATAACAGCAGACGAATGGCGATCGATGGGCGATGCGTCAATGAGGGAAATGTTGAAATCGCCCCCGCCGAGCCCTATCCGATTTCTTATCGGGCCATTGTTCCCAAAAGAGAGCATTGCACCAATCTGCTTGTACCGATCTGCCTGTCCTCCTCTCATATCGCTTTCGGCTCGATCCGGATGGAGCCTGTATTTATGATTCTCGGTCAATCTGCGGCTGCTGCTGCTGCCATAGCATTAAGAGAATCGATCGCCGTTCAAGATGTGAAATATGAAGAGCTGCGCAGTGAATTGATTGCAGGAGGCCAAATTTTAGAATGAGTTTAAACCTATCGACAGATTTTCCCGGCGGGAACGGACATCTATTAGGGGTTGAACATTCTGCAGACGGCGAAGTTATCAGATTTGCAGCGCAAAGTAAACGGGGCGAACCGCAGCCCCTATGGTTTCACTTTCGCATTCAGGGAGCGCAAGGACCGCGGATCCGCTGCATTTTAGCAAATGCCGGCCAATGTTTAGGAGATGTGAATGGCTGGGCCGCCAATGCGCCCGTATATCGCACAGGGAATGGCGATTGGCAGCGGGTGGGCTCCGTTCATTTGCAGGAGAACGAACATCTTGTGCAAGAGGCCGTTTTTGATATATTTGCCGGCAGCAACTCCGTAGAGATTGCTTTTTGCTACCCGTATCAAGCGACCGACTTGGAAGATACCTTGAAGTCTCTTCCTGTTTGGAAAAGCTGTGTCATTGGGCAGTCCCCCGGCGACCATCAACTGATTCGGCTCTATAACGATCTGGGAGATGAACAGCGATCTAAACCCGGCATCTATCTTATGGCCAGGCATCATAGCGGAGAGACGCCGGGCAGTCTGGTGCTCGATGGGATGCTGCGCTACCTCGCTTCCGAACAAGGGAAAAAGGCATGCGAGAATATTTGTTGGTGGATCAACCCATTTTCTGATATCGACGGCGTGCTTGACGGCTCCTATGGAAAGGACCAAGCGCCTGTAGATATTAACCGGGCGTGGAATACGCCATTTCCCACAAGAGCGGAAGTAAAGGCCATTATGGCGGATTTGTCCAGGTGGATGCGCCGCTGCCGGCCGCTGGCCGTAATTGATCTGCATGCCCCGTCCCATGAGGAAAGCGGTTTTTATTTCCACCTGCCAAAGGCGCCGACTCCCCTGCTGGAAATGTCAAAGCAATTGGCCGATCGTCTGCATCATGCAGTTCCCGAGTCTTTAAGAGGAAATTTGATCCATACGTATGACAGGTTGGACCATACCAGTGCACAATCAGGTGTGAACTCTATTGACTTTGTAATAAGGGAGCTTGCCTGTATGGGGGCGACTTTTGAAATCGCCTATCAAGGCCCGCGAACCGGGGAGTACTACAGTATAGAAGATTATCATACGATCGGGCGCGCGTTGGTTGATGTATTGTACGAGTTCACCGCCAGTTGATCTGGCGGTGTTTGCCGCTTGGAAGATTACGGCCGTTCATAATCCGACGAGGATTTCCATCGCCGTCCGTGTCGTCGTTGATTCTCGCTGACGGCGCACCCGATGTCGAGAATACGGCTGGGACATCTGCAACCTATTCGAACCGATTCACGTCTGATTGTTTGTCAACGTTGACGTTCATCAATTTCGGATTGGATTCGGAAGGAGCAATGGGTATGAAAAAGAAAATAGCTGTCGTATTAACTTTGGCCGGGTTACTCGGCACGACGGCCGCAGTCGGAGCGGAAGGTTTGGTAGCAAAGGTTACAGGTTACCTGCAAAAGGATGTAAAGGTTCTTATTAACGGACAAGACAGCCTGCTTACGCCTGTCTATATCGATGGAAAAGCGTATATCCCGGTGCGCGATGCCGCGGCCAAGCTTGGATATACTTTAAATTACGATGCAGAGAACAAAGAAATTGAACTCGACGAAGCGGCGGACCTGATGCGTGCTACCGGCGTGATCGTAAGCGTGGAGGCGCAAGAAGGCGGGAGATATCGTATCCAGTTGCTCGGCAGCACATGGGTCATTTTGACGGTAGACGAATCGACGGCGATTACAAGCCTGGACGGCACAACGCGAACCCCTGCCGATTTGAAAGCCGGCACGCAGATCGATGCGGAGTTCGGACCCGCCATGGCGATGAGCTTCCCGGGCCAAGCGCATGCCGTAAACATTAACGTTCACGCAGATCGTGCGGTCAAAGAAGGTACGATCACAGCCGTGAAACCTACGGATGACGGCTGGCAGGTTCAATTAGGCGATGATTTGGTGCTGAACGCGGGGAAGGAAACGCGTGTCGTGACATCCCAGGGCGAGTCTGTGAATTGGGAAGACCTGAAGGCCGGTATGAAAGCAACCGCGTACTACGGTCCGTTCGAGACGAAGAGCCTTCCTCCGCAAAGCCCAGTTTTCCTCCTCGTCGTCCAGGCTGAAGCGCCTGTTCCAGGCGAACTGAAAATGTCTCCGGAGACAGCGCAGCAATACCGCGACCTGGCATGGGCGCAAGTGGGCGAGCAAGCGTCCCACATTACGACGAAGCAGGATGAAGCAGCCGTAACCATTGTCTCCTCCAAGGAGGCCAGCGTATTAACTTACTCGGACGAGCAGAAGAAATTGCTCGCAGACGTTCAAGCCGCGAACGGGAACCTGGTGACGATTACTTACAACACGGACCAGGACGAGCTGATTGGACCTTTGACCGTCGTGTTCGATTTCAACACGAAAGCTTTTATCGGCTTCTACCCTAGAAGATAGTGGATTTCCGAGCAGCCATGAAATTCAACCTCCGTTGAGTTTCATGGCTTTTTTAACGATTCAGAAAGTATAACAATAGCTCTCCTTTTCTGAATCGTCTCCGATAAAAACGACATTCTCTGGTTCAGAGAACGGCGAAGTCGTTTTTACTTGATTTAATCTGTGTAAGCAGCGTAACGGAACCCAGGAGCCTTAATTGGCAATAAAGGGTGTTTTAGAAAAGCTAACGGAACGGTGAGCTCTTATTGGCGACAAACGTTGCAAAAATTACTGTAAAACCGCGGAATAACGGCGCTGAGTTCCGTTGAAATTTAGGGCTTAACCCTCTTCACCGGATAAAGGCGCTGTGTTTCGTTGCGATGGATGGCTATGCGAAAGAGCGATGCTTCGTGCGCAATGCAATGCGTTTGTTAACAATTAATCGACCAGTCTCCAAAACCCGGTTGCGGAGCACCGAACGAGCTGGTAGCTGACGCTAACCCGACAAAAACCGGTTGCGGAGCAGCGAACGAACTGGTAGCTGACGCTAACCCGACAAAAACCGGTTGCGGAGCAGCGAACAAGCTGGTAGCTGACGCTAACCCGACAAAACCCCGTTGCGGAGCAGCGAACGAGCTGGTAGCTGACGCTAACCCGACAAAAACCGGTTGCGGAGCACCGAACGAGCTGGTAGCTGACGCTAACCCGACAAAAACCGGTTGCGGAGCACCGAACGAGCTGGTAGCTGACGCTAACCCGACAAAACCCCGTTGCGGAGCAGCGAACAAGCTGGTAGCTGACGCTAACCCGACAAAACCCCGTTGCGGAGCAGCGAACGAGCTGGTAGCTGACGCTAACCCGACAAAAACCGGTTGCGGAGCAGCGAACGAGCTGGTAGCTGACGCTAACCCGACAAAACCCTATGCTTGACCCATAATGCTTCCAGAAAAATGGGATTTCAAATTAGCTTCATATGAGTATTGATTAAGAGTATAAAACATACTATTTTACCAATATATAATCAAATTCAATCTCTCTCCGTAGAGGACTAACTCTATTTTCTATGAATGAGCTGCTTTCCTGTCGAGGATGTGGCGGCAAACCATAGCTGTATTTGGTAACTTTGTTTGTTCGCAGTGTATTTAATTTGGATAAACAAATAATATTAGGACATATTGTAAATTTTAAACTATCTAAAATTTACTTAGTTTCTGAAAATTACATTTTCCATAAAATTGGAAATGTTGTGGGTCAAGCATAGGACAAAACCCCGTTGCGGAGCAGTAATGCTGCTTCAGGATCGACGTACTCGTAGAACAATCCAGAAATATCGCAGCATCACGTGAGCCTCCGCCATTACCGGCCGAACATGCACATGAAGTATGGCAATGGCGTATTCGGATGAGATGTATTTTGTACCGCTCTTTTGAGCGAAAAAGCATGCTTTGATGAAAGGTAATGCAGAATGTACAGTTGATTTGCGGTCATTGGACGAAATAGAAAGGCGCTGCGGACAAAGAACCGTACATTGTGCAGTTGTTTGTCTGCAAACTTCATGCGGCGAGTAGAGAACTGTATGTTGTGCAGTTGCTTGTTAGCGGCTCTCTACGATTCCCACTTATCTAATAGTTATGTTACTTTGGAATCGATGGGCTAGTTGATGACTTGCGACTGCTTGTTCATCAGTCTCATTCAATTGTTTTGCGCACGATCCTTTTTCCGGCACTACTTTGGGCGAGTCATTTTCGTTTAAATCAGAAAATCTGTTTAACAGAATGTTAGGGTATAATGGAAGTGATGAATTTTTGAAATGGAGGCCCCATTATGTTGAGTTTTGAGGAGAAGCTTGCAATTGCGGATTCGTTCCCGGAATTACAGCGCAAGGACGTATCTCTCGGACGCGTTAATTTCCATTATGATCAGAGCGTTACCGATAAGAAAACGGTCGTGTATCATCTCCACCCGAACGGCAACGGATATGTCTACGGCGGAGAATTGCAGGACGTCCATTCAGATGACAAAGGGCTCGTGAATATACGGGATTATACGGCCGAGGAATTTCGCTCCCTGATCGAACGTTCGATTCGCTCGCTTGGCGCCTCCGGAACTGATGCGTCTGCACCTTCAGGACAAACCAAGGAAGAGCGATGGAGTAATGGCAAGGGACAAACGCTTGAGCTTAAATTCGAAGATGAGGATCAAATGTGGTACATTTACTCCGGCTTAAATTTGGACGCAACTTTCGATACGTACGTGGAAGCGAAGGAGTACCTCCAAGACGAAGGTTTCGAACGATCGTAGTATATACTTCGATGAGCGGCTTAACGTATTGAAGGATTTTCCATATAAATGTCGAATATTAACTCCATTCCTGTATCTTATATGAGTGGAGTTGACTACAATTCATGGGTAATTGGAAAGCGACCCAAAAGTATTTTTGCATGTTAATCATTTTGCAATGTATATTCGTCTGGATGACCCCGCCGCTAGCATCAGCCGCCGGTACGTCGGCAACCTTGGATCAGGGCCTCGAAGCTGCTATAAGACAAGAATTGGCACTTAACGGCTCAACGCCGATTACCGGGAATGAGATCCGGCTTTTGACCAGACTGGACGCATCGAACCGAAATATATTGTCACTCCAAGGACTGGAGAACGCAGTATTTTTGGAGGAACTATCGTTAGCTGGCGACTATGTGATGGATTATTCGATACTGACCCAACTGCCAAACCTTAAATCGCTTACGGTCGACCTTGATTCCACTTTTTTGGATCAAGCATCGCTCCTCCAACTTGCCAAGGATGGAGTCGATGTGAATTTGCTGGAAGAAGACACAGTAGTGGAAGTTCCGCCCATCCAGGTATTTTATAATAAAGAACCCGTGTCGTTCTCAAAAGATCCTGTCATTGTCAGCAATTATACGCTGGTCCAATTCCGGCCGCTATTTGAAACCTTCGGGCTCAAAATCGCTTGGGATCAGGCCACGCAGACCGTAACCGGAAGCCGGGAGAAACTGCATATCAAGATGGTCATCGGGAGCACCACAGCTACAGTAAACGATATAGATTTTACACTTCCGGTCGCACCTCAACTGATTGACGGGAATACCATGATTCCGTTACGTTTCATCGTGGAAGTCACAGGCAATATCGTAAATTGGGATGGGACTGCCCGTACAGTTAACATTGACAGCAGCTTGGCCTCACACAATTTGGATATCCTCTACTCCAACGATACAAGCTACGAAGGCGATATGACGGCAGGCATCCCGAATGGAAACGGGAAATTGTATGATAACGGTACTCTCTTCTACGAAGGAGAATTCAAGAATGGCATCATCGCAGGCTCCGGCACCATGTATGATGTCAACAATCCTGCCTCGTATTATGAAGGCGACTTCCAAAACAACCGTTTCCACGGTGAGGGGAAGCTCGTCTACGACGATGGCGCCTATCACATTGGTTCTTTCGCGAATGGCATGCGGGAAGGCAGCGGAAAGGTATATACCAAGGACGGCAAATTAGTTTTCGAAGGCACATTCAAGAACGATGGGCGCAACGGTAACGGCTGGGGGCTGTACGGTGACGGTTATAAGTATGAAGGCATGTATGCAAACGATCAATTCCATGGACAAGGCAAACTCTTTTATCAAGGCCAATTGACCTACAGCGGAGAATGGAACAATGGATTCAAAGCCCGTGGCAAAACGTATATCAACAATGTGCTTTTTTACGAGGGCACTTACCTGGACGATAAACCCCACGGATACGGAACATTCTATGACGATCATGGCAATGCCGCCTACAGGGGACAAGTCAACAACTGGAGCAAGACAGGCATAGGTATGATTTATTATGACAACGGCGATATTTATGTCGGAGAAGTTTTATTTGGCAAAGCAGATGGACAAGGTATCCTGTCCCTCGCCGACGGAAACATCAAACACGATGGTTTCTTTCTGGAGGATGCTGCCATTCCAATTCCGGATGAAACCGCAAGTGATGACAAAGCGACAAGAAATAGGTTGATGAGAAAAGCGAAACTTGGCATCGTTGATGGAATGTACGAGAACAATATAGGCCTCGTAGCGAATCAGGCAGCCATGTTAATCATTCTTGAATCCAAAGCGCAGGCGGATCTGTTTAACGCACTCTCGGACCATTCAAAGAAAGGGTTGATGAACGAATATGTCCAAGAACACTGGGGAGAAGTGATCGGAGTGAACGAATGCATCACGCTCGTCGTTTTTGAGGATCAGGTAATTGCGGAAACCAAAATCAGTTATGCAATGGAAAATTCGGATGTCGATGCGACGTACTATCCCAATGGAATACAAATCTTTGAGTTGATCAAACAAAGACATTCTTGGAATTAATATGAAAGATCGATCGTCAATAAGCCAAGCCGGCGGTTACATTTAGAATGCAACGAAAGCCCAGTCTGCATGAAGGCCGGGCTTTCGTGGCATTACCAAGGGAATCGAACGCCTATTCTATGTCATGGACTGCCGGTTGCATGCCATCCGCTCAGATATCCTTGATGAAAGCAATGATCCGATTCGCTTCTGCGAATCCGATGCTCAGGTGGAAATCGTAGCTGGCAGTGTTATGCTGTTCAATATCGGAAGCCATCTGCGTGCAGCCCATCGATCGGCACCACTGCTCCCCGGTTTGCACCAGCCGTTTGGAAATCCCCTGCCTGCGGAACTCCGGCTTCACGTAGATGCCCTCCACATATCCGACCGGGCTCGAAGAGGAGCCCTCGACATAATCGCTGCGGATCGACAGATGAATGAAGGCGACGCTGTCCTGACCGTTAACGCACAGGAAGAGCTTTTCCTTCCCAGATTCGAGGAGTTCTGCGAATTCCACCTGCAATTCCTCCGAGTTGTTATCCGGCCACAGTGCGAGAGCCATGCTCGTCAGTTCATGGATGCGGCCTTGATCAGCCTCGACAATTCGCAGTTCGCTCACCCGCCCCCCCTCCTACCACGCCGTATATCCGCCGTCAATCGTAAACACGCTGCCCGTGGCGAAGGACGATGCGTCGGATGCGAGATAGACCGCGATCCCTCCGAGTTCATCCGGCGTACCGGGCCTGCCCATTGGGGTCATCGACATCCAGCGGTCAATCATGTCTCCTCCTTGGTCGAAATAAGGTCGCGTCAGCTCTGTCTTCATGTAACCCGGCGCAATCGCGTTGACCCGAATTCCGTGCGGAGCCCATTCCGAAGCCAGGCTCTTCGTCAGCGCGATGACACCCGCCTTGGAAGCGTTATAAGCGCTCTGGCATTGCGGCGTGTTGACGATCAGACCCGACATGGAAGAAATATTGATGATCGAGCCTTTCTTACGCCGGATCATCGTGCGCCCGACCGCCTGGGACATCAGGAATACGCCATTCAGGTTGACGTTCATGACTGCGCACCAATCCTCGAAGCTCATGTCTTCCGCCGGAACATGCTTCACGATGCCGGCATTGTTGATGAGACAGTCGATAGCCCCGTCATGCCAATCCAGCACGTGGTCCACGCCGGAAGTTACCTCCTCGGGCCTGGTAACGTCTCCTGCGAATCCCATTGTCCTGACTCCGGTGCGCCTTCTGATTTCATCCGCTGCAGCATCTGCGGCCTGGCCGTTCATGTCCATGATCGCAATATCCGAGCCCATCTCTGCCAATGCTTCCGCCATCGCTCTGCCGAGTCCGACCGCGCCGCCGGTAATGACGGAGCAGCGGCCCTTCAGTTTGAACTTGTCCTCGATGTTCATCTGTTCACCCTCCACGACTAACCTATTTCTCTAATTTTCATGATAACAGATTATTACCTTTGTGGACGATTCGCAATTCGTTTATTTCGAGCCGGAACCCGGCGAATGTTCGCTGTACACAAGAAAACCCCATCCGGATCGGACGAGGTTTTCTTGCTTGTGGTCATGGCTGCCGATCTGTCAATTAATCAACTCCGTGGTCCGCAGCAAGCGATGAATCATCGCGGCCGCCTCCGCTCGGGTGACCTCTGACGCCGGGGCCAGCCGTGTGGCGCTTCTGCCGCTTACCACGCCGCTGTGCAGCAGCTCCGCTACGTGCTGCCTGGCCCAATCCGACACCTGGTCGCCGTCCTCGAATGCCGCCAGACGCGCCAGCCCGTCCGCATCGGCATTGTCCGCTTGATGGGCAGCGTCCCGAAGATTGATCAACTCCAGAGCTCTGGCGATGACGACCATGGCTTGTTCACGCGTGATCCGTTCGGCAGGGCGGAACTCGCCATTCGGATAACCGCTGATCAGGCCGCGAATGACGGATTCGCGAATGGCTCCGCTGAATGGATTCGTCGGATCGACATCCGCGAACACAGCAGCAGCAACTTCAGCGGCAGTCTCGCTCTCCACACCGCCAAATCCCAGCGCCCGTGCGACAATCATCGCGAATTCCCCGCGGGTGATCGCCCGTTCGGGATGGAATCGTCCATCCCCATAGCCGCTGATGACGAGTCGCCCGCCCAGATCGTTCACGATCTGCTTGCTCCAATGATGCTCTACGTCTTCGAAAGCCGCATGATGACGGATCAGTGTATAATCGCTGTTCGTTAAGCTGTTGACTCGCGCATAATAACTACCGTCTATTTGCTCAATCCGGGTCGGAACATGCCGCAGGCGGCCATCCGGGCCGATAACGACCGCTGTCGTCACCTCGCCCGGGTCGACGTTGTCCGGAATTCTCAGCAATCGTTCGACCATGACCTCGAAGCCGGTCACTTCCGTCGTTCGGCCTTCGTGCTCCGCTGTGATGGTGAAGGAGACGGGCGGCACGACAAGCGCGAAAGACCCGGATGCCGCGGCGCGCTCGGCAATCTGCCGCAACTCCGGCGAAGACGGCGCTACTTGGATGCGAATGGCGATATCCTCCAGCCGGACCGATTCTCCCCACTGCTCGGCCAACCGATCCACCTTGATCTGCGAAGCGGGAATGGCGTATCGAATCTCGTTCGTGCGAATTTCGATTGTCATCTCCCGCTGCTCCATCTGCTTGACCTGATGCCCTTGCAAGGCGCCGACAACCGTATCCATCTCAACATCGAACGGGAGCGTAATCGTTCCGCCGGCAGCATCCGCTTCGTTGAATGACGGGAGCCGCTCCATGTCGATCGACATCGTCGCCACCGTCGCGCCATTCTCCTTCACAATCTTGAGTCGGCCTGCCGGTTCGCGCTGTCCATCGATCCATAATTCTACTCCGACAGTTCCCTCTGCTTCAGGAGCAGCCCCCTCTTCGGATCCTGGAGCAGACCCGTCGTCGGGATCTTCGCCCCCTGAATCGGGCCCGTTACCGGGGGCTTCGCCCCCTGGACCGGAACCCTCATCGGGATCTTCGCCTCCAGGATCGGGGCCCTCATCGGGGTCCTCTTCCTCCTCCGGCGGAGCGGCCTCCCACTTGGCATGCAAGGTGATATCGCCCGTCACGGCCGCCTCGAATCCATACGATTGCGTGTAATCCTCGTCCGTATACCACCCTGCAAATTGATACCCCTCACGCACAGGGTCCGGCGCCGGCAGGGCGGCGCTGTCCCCGCATGTTACCGACTGCGGCGCCATCGCCGATCCACCCTGGCTGTCGAAATTCACGGTACAGACCGGCAGACCGGGAACCGCGCTGACTTCTGTAGACGAATCGCTCTCCCCGCTTTCATTGAACGCCGTCACCGTGAAGTAATAACGCGTTCCATTCGTCAACCCCGCAGCCGTGTATACCGAATCCGTCACTGTTATGGCCGCATCCGCATATACCGAATCCGTCACCGTCGCATTCGCACCCGGATATTCGCTTGAAGTCAAGCTTGCATATACGCGATAACCCGTCGCAAGCGGTTGATCCTCCCAATCGATAAGGATATAACCGTCGCCCACCTCCTTCACCGCAAGGCCGGTCGGCGCGTCGGGAACCTCGCGCAGCCATTTGGCGTAAAGCAGCTTGTCTTCGAACACCGGACTTTCGCCGTCGAACGGCGTGAGCAATTGCTCTTCCTCGTACCATCCTCCGAACACATAACCTTCCATAAGCGGATCAGGGTCGGGCACCGATACGAATTCCCCGCAATTGACCGTGCGCTCTATCGCATCCGTTCCATCCCGGCGATCGAATACCGCCTTGCATTTCTCCAGCGTGAGCGAACGGACGAGCGTCTGATATTCCGTCTCGTACATATCTGTGTAACTTATTGGCGTATAGATCGCATACAGCCGATCCCCTGCCTTCTGCAATTGGACAGTCTGCATGTAAGGCTCTCCATTCAGAAGCGTCTCGCCCACCTGAGCGGACTCCCGAGCCATACGTTCGACTGCAACGCTGCCGAGCTGGCTGTAATCGCTCATATCCACCTCGGTTGTCGCATGCAGCACATAAGGCATATCGTTGTCCATAGCCGCTGAAAAATGCTCAAGCAAGACGAAGAGCGAATCCGTCGATGTCCAGTTGCGCCGGGCGATCTCTTCCCATCTGTCTTGCTCCAGTCGCCACACTTGAATGGATACGGTGGAATCCGGCAGATCGGTGAGATACGACACATACGGTTGCCCGTTCAGAACGAACAACTGCAGATGAACATTACCCACGCTCATGTCCGGCAATTCCGATGCGTCTCCTGCCTGCGTCCACTCCGCTTGCGGATCGCTCACGTCCTGCTGAACCACCTTCACCCGGAACCTATCTGCCTCGAGATCCAAATAGGAATAGGCCAACATGAGGCGGGAGCCGTCTATCCGGAAATCTGCGCCGAAGACGAATACCCCGTCGAATGCATCCATGCCTCCGACATCCTGCCATTGTCCGGGCTGATCCGCGCCGTTCCAGCGTTTCAACCGCCACTGGTAGGTCAGCGCGTCCAGGTAGCCTACATAAGGCACACCGTCATACATGCCAAGCGTCAATTTCGAAAACATTTGGTCCGCAAAAGGGTCATCGACCGCGTTCACCCAGACATCAAGCGCAGAATCGAGCTTCATCAGCCTCCCGCTGCCGGCGTCGTCGGTGAATGCCACATACGGCGTGCCCTGATCGACATACAGGGAAGCGAATTGATTGTAGGAAACGTTATTGCGATCCTGCAGCTTGGCGAATCGCCGATTCCCGACATACGCCCATGCGCCGTCCGTATAGCGGCGAACGGATAAGTATTCATCGTCCCAATAGGCCATATAGAGGCTGCCCTCGTACGCGAAGGAGGACAGCAGCACAGCATCTTTCGTCAATTGATCCAACACGTGCCATTGTCCTTCGGCGAGCGGGTCGGCCGTACGATTCCACTTCGCGTAGAGCGGCAGCTCCGTATCCCGATGATCGTCCGACGGCGTGAACGGGAGAGTGAAGGCTTCGTCCTGATACCATCCTCCGAAAGCATAGCCTTGCCGGACCTTGTCCTGATCGACCGGATCAAGGCATGGCTGCTGCGCAACGCGAGCGGCAGATGAGCCGTCCTTGTCGAACAAGAGGTAGGTGCAGCCATATACGAGCAAGATCCGGTTCGACTCCTCCGACCAACCGCTCTGTCCTTCGCCGTTCACCGCCGCCGCCTGGAAGCGGTAGCCGGTATTGCTCTGCAAGCCCTCGATCTCCAATTGAACGATCTGCGGATCGGAGGATTCCGCGGCCGGCAGTTCCTCAACCTCATAGCTTTCCAGGCCGCTGTCCGTATCCGGCACTACGCGAACTTGATAGCCGATGATGTCGCTTCCCCCGTCGCCGGGCAGATTGAAGCGCAAGCTCGCCGTCGTGCCTGCCGCGCCCGCTTCCGCCGCGACATCCTGCGGCGTGTCCGGGACCGTCCGCGGCGTCCCGCCGGCTTCCCCGGACATCTCGCTCTCTACGGTTCCGTCCGTTGCCGTGACGACATAATAGTAGATCGTTCCATTCGCCACATCCGTATCGGTGAACGCAGGCTCTTCCACCTGGGTCAGCGCCGTCCCGTAGCTTCCGGAGGTCGTGCTTCGATAGACCATGTAGCCCGTCGCGCCCGGCACCGCATCCCATTTCAAGGTGATCTCTTTATCTCCGTAAGCCTCTACACGGACATTCGCAGGACTGTAGAGGTTCCACATGGCCGTCAAAGTCATCGATTGCTCGATCCGCTGCGTGAAATCGAACGGTTCGCCGTCTTCCGTCACCCAATGGGCGAGATAATAATTCGGCCGCTCCGCGTCCGGCTCCGGTTCCGGCACAGGCTCGCCGCAAGGCAGCACGTAGTCGTGCGGCGCATGGCCATCCACGTCTTCATCCCATGTCACGGTGCACCACGCGGCAGGCTCCAGCGTTCTGACTTCAACTTGATACCCACTGTTGTAATAGGCTACGTACGGCTTGTCCGCCTCCACCGCGAACGTCAAGGCCGACAGGGCGTTGCCACGGGGGAACACTTCGCTTCCTGTCTGATACCACGATCCATTCACGTATTTCTGAACGACTGTTCGATACTCGCTGCCCGACGGATCGAAATACGCAGCGTACAGAATGCCCCGATCCTCGTCCAAGGCTGCCGATTGGCCGGGAAACCCGCCGCCCAGGTTGGCCCATTGGCCGCTCTTTCGGTCGTACTCCCACACTTCGATGATGCGTTCCGCATTCTCGTTATACTTATAACGCGCCAGATGCAGCTTCCCGCCTGCGGCTTGCAGCGCCAGCGTGCGGCTGCCTCCCCATTCCGCCGCCGGCGCGATCTCCAGCCATTCCGGATTCGCCGCCCGCAGGTCCAGAGCGTTCAAATGAAATGCGCCCGAGTCCGCTTCATTGAAGGCGACATACAGGATGTCCCGGTCCAGCCGCGCGAACATCGTCTCTGCGATGATGTCCTGCTCCTGCGCAATTCCCGGCTCTCCTGCCGATTCCCATTCCCCCGCATCGTCTCCGTCCATCGACAACCGTTTGATTTGCAGCGTTCCGGTCAAGGTGGATGCGGCAGGGCCTTCCCCCTTGTCGACATAGGCCAAATAGGGAGTTCCCTCATGCATGGCCAGCGACAGACGGCTTGCTTTCCCGGAAGACACAGGCTGGACGCCGACGTCCACCCAATGGCCGTCCGCAAACTTCATCACGACCGCGCGGTTGCCGAATCCTGCGTCTGCGAACGCCGCATACAGCACTCCCTGATCTACGGCCGCCACCGGATCGAACGCATTCGATACGGTAAATTGGCGGTTGCCGACAGGCGTCCAGACGTCATCTTCATATCGCATGACCGTAATCGCGCCATTGTCCCTATAGGCGACATAAGGAACGCCTTCCGCGCTCAGCACGAACGGATTCAGCCCGTCGAAGCTATCCCCGAGCAGCCGCCAGGGCTTGCCGACAGCGTCCTCGTGCAGCTCCGGCACCGCTTGAACCGGCGTTGAGGATTCGCTTTCGAGACCGTCTGACAATGTCGTCAGTACGAAATAAGCGGGAACATCATTCGTCAAGCCTGTAATCGTCCAATCGAGCGAAACGACACCGGCATTCACGGTAATCTTCCGCACATCTGCGGCATCGCGCACCTCCGGCGACGCACTGTAGTAGATGCGATACTCGTCCGCCCCGGGGACAGCCGACCACGAGATCCTCGCATACGAATCCCCGGTCGTCAGGACCGCGACCGGATCCGGAGGGTCCGGCAAGACGGCCTGGATGGCCATCGCCCCCGCATACCCTTCCGAAAGCACGCTAATCGTCAGAAATCCGGCTGACAGCACGTGCGGGTAGATCATAATGCCAGTCTCGTTGATAACATAATCTTCATGTTGGATCAGCGTCCGATCGCCGACCCTGACGCGTTCGATATGATCGCGCCAAGCTCCGTCATCCGTGAACGCAATCTCGACCTCGTCTCCCAAGCCGCGCGGCCGCGAGTCGGCCGTCAGCACCGGCGGAACGGAGACCGGAACCTCATCCTGAAACGTATAGAGCTTGTAATCCCCCATACCGCTACTGCTGGCGAAGCTTCTCTCGAGCATGCCGAGCGTCAGCGTGCCCTGATCGATGTCAAGGTGCACGTCTTCGAACATGTAGTTGGCCTGGGCCGCAATCGGACTGCCGAGCGATGTCCATTCAGAACCGTCATAGCGATCCACGACCAATTGAATGACGCCGTCAACAACTGTGCTATGCGCCACATATAGCATGCCGGCATAGAAGCGAACGACAGGGCCGGCCGCTCGCGAATAGGCATAGTCCACTTTCGTGGCCAACTTGCCGATCGTCTGCCAATTCGGGCCGGCTCGCTTCACGACAGACTCGCCATAGAAATTCACATGGGCGTTGTACACCTGCCCTTGATAGACGGCAGTAGAGAAATTCGAGCTCGCATCCGGAACATTCCATACAGGCGTGAATTCGGTCAAGGAGACCCATTCGCCGTCAGGAACCGTATCGTCGAATTGCTCTACGTGGATATACCGATTTTCGTCCGGACTCCGGTATCGGGTGACATAGACTTTGCCGTCCGCTACCTGCATGTCCAAGTCTAACGTATAGTAGCTTCGATTCAGGGCATGCTCGCCCCCGAGCGGCCCCCAAGCATCGGAATCCGGATCGTATTTCAGCACATGGGCTTCATAGTTGGTGCCGCCCCCCACATACACCTCGTAGGACAAGTAGAGGTTCCCGTTATCGACTGCCAGCGTCAGGTTCGTGCCATGAACGCCCCCGGAGAACGCCCTTCCGCCGATATATTCCCAGGCATTCGTATCCTTGTTGAATTTCATGACCGACATGCCTCTGGCGGTATAATAGTTCTCGTCATATGCCACGTAGGGAACGCCATTCTCGACGACAATCGCCATGTCATAGGCATTCTCCGGCGTCAGCAGCTCCGGTCCGACGGAGGACCAGACGCCGTCCTCGAATTTGCGCACCGCAAGTCTGGCGCTCGAAGGAACCGCATAGGCGGCGTAGATGACTTCGTCGTCCACAAACACGGAAACGTCGCGGCCCGCAAAGCCCTCTGGCGAGGACCAGTCCCCGGCCGGCTCCCCTTCCGCGAGGGAGGGGCTCGCGGACAGGATCAACACCACGAATATCGCTGCTGCCGTCAGCCGCCGTAATCGCATGATCGCTCGAAGCAACTGGCTTTCTTGACTTTCACGCATTACATATCCACCTTTCCCAATCATCTCTCAGACCACGGTATCATGCCAAGTTTAAATAAACTTAAAATGACGGGGTTGGATGATCGCCTATTTCCCCCAACCAGCCGCCTCTCCCACCAATTTGGCGACCTCATCGCCTATTTCCCCCAACCAACCGCCTCTCCCACCAATTTGGCGACCTCATCGCCTATTTCCCCTATCAACCGCCGCTCCCACCAATTTGGCGATCTCATCGCCTATTTTCTCCCGCCGACCGCCGCTCCCACCAATTTGGCGACCTTATCGCCTATTTCCCCCGACCGACCGCCGCTCCCACCAATTTGGCGACCTCATCACCTATTTTCCTCGACCGACCGCCGCTTCCACCAATTTGGCG